>ENA-ORSK01002548-ORSK01002548.1-human-gut-metagenome-genome-assembly--contig:-NODE-2548-length-11929-cov-3.277750_pt1 | contig 11929 bp, 7 predicted proteins | sample MGYA00242192_ERZ509159 | MGnify/ENA primary metagenome ERZ509159 (study PRJEB26280, sample SAMEA2338663) | human gut metagenome | biome: human gut; feature: human-associated habitat; material: faeces...
CATACACTAAATCAGTAAGTTGGCATCATCACCTGATTCGCCAGACACAGTCTGGCGAATTCATTGTTACCTCGCTTAAACTTCCAGCCAGTTCATAATACCGTCTGCCGCCTTACGACCTTCGGCAATAGCGGTCACCACCAGATCGGAACCACGGACGATATCGCCGCCAGCAAAGATTTTCGGGTTGCTGGTCTGGAAGGCGTTGTCGCTGCCTTCCGGGGCGATGATGCGGCCTTGTGAATCCAGCTCGACGCTGTGTTTTGCCAGCCATTCCATGTTGTGTGGACGGAAACCAAACGCCATGATCACCGCATCTGCCGGAACGATATGTTCGGAACCTGCAACGATCTCCGCGCGGCGACGGCCTTTGGCGTCCGGTTCGCCCATTTCGGTACGCACCATTTTTACGCCGCTGACTTTGCCGTTACCGTTCACTTCAATACCCAGCGGCTGGACGTTGAATTTGAACTCTACGCCTTCTTCCCGCGCGTTTTTCACTTCGCGGCGGGAACCCGGCATGTTCTCTTCATCACGACGATAGGCACAGGTAACGTGCTTCGCTCCCTGGCGCACGGACGTACGCACGCAGTCCATCGCAGTGTCGCCACCGCCAAGGACCACCACGCGTTTGCCTTCCATGCTGACGAACGGTTCGTCGCGGGTTTCACCAAAGCCCATTAACTGTTTGGTGTTGGCGATGAGGAACGGCAGCGCTGCGTACACGCCATCGGCGTCTTCGTTTTCCAGCCCGCCGTGCATTGACTGATAAGTCCCGACGCCAAGGAAGACGGCATCGTAATCACTCAGCAGATCGTCCAGCTGCACGTCGCGGCCCACTTCGGTATTGAGTTTGAATTCAATACCCATGCCGGTGAAGATTTCACGGCGACGCGTCATTACCTCTTTTTCCAGCTTGAAGGCCGGAATACCGAAGGTCAGCAGCCCGCCAATTTCTGGATGACGGTCGAAGACAACGGCTTTTACGCCGTTACGCGTCAGGACATCCGCACACGCCAGACCTGCCGGGCCTGCGCCGATAATCGCCACTTTTTTACCGGTCTGTTTCACACCAGACATATCCGGACGCCAGCCCATCTCGAACGCTTTATCGTTGATATAGCGCTCAATGTTGCCGATGGTCACCGCGCCAAACTCATCGTTCAGAGTGCAGGAACCTTCGCACAGACGGTCTTGCGGGCAGACTCGTCCGCAAACTTCCGGCAGGGTGTTGGTCTGGTGCGACAGTTCCGCCGCTTCAAAAATACGCCCCTCGTTGGCTAGCTTCAGCCAGTTCGGGATGTAGTTGTGTACCGGGCATTTCCACTCGCAGTATGGGTTGCCGCACGACAGGCAGCGGTCAGCCTGCGCTTTGGCCTGGCCTTCGGAAAACGGCTCGTAAATTTCAACAAACTCAATTTTGCGGATCTTCAGCGGTTTCTTTGGCGGATCAACGCGCTGCAGGTCGATAAATTGATAAACATTCTGACTCATTGTTGCTACCCCTTACTGCGCCTGCACGCGCAACTCAGCTGCGCTACGACTACGGTGACCCAGCAGTGCTTTTACATCACTGGACTTCGGTTTAACCAGCGCAAATTTAGTGGCGAAGGTTGACCAGTTCGCCAGAATCTCTTCACCGCGCTGAGAGCCGGTATGCTGCACATGCTCGGTGATAAGACCACGCAGATGCTCTTCATGGATCGCCAGAGCGTCAACGCTTAAGACCTCGACCAGTTCCGGGTTAACGCGTTTGCGGAAATCGCCGCTTTCATCGAGAACGTAAGCGAAACCGCCGGTCATGCCCGCACCGAAGTTAACGCCGGTTTTACCCAGAATGCAGACGATACCACCCGTCATATATTCACAACCGTTGTCGCCAATGCCTTCTACCACGGTGATAGCACCGGAGTTACGCACGCCGAAACGTTCACCCGCGCGGCCTGCGGCATACAGACGACCACCGGTCGCGCCATACAGGCAGGTGTTGCCGATAATGCTTGCTTCATGGCTGCGGAAGGCGGAACCAACCGGAGGACGAATGGCGATTAAGCCGCCCGCCATGCCTTTACCGACATAGTCGTTGGCATCACCGGTCAGGTACAGTTCCACGCCGCCCGCGTTCCACACGCCGAAGCTCTGGCCTGCGGTGCCGTTGAAGTACGCTTTGATAGGATCGGCTGCCAGCCCCTGATCGCCGTGCGTCTGGGCGATATAGCCTGAAAGCGACGCGCCGACAGAACGGTCGGTGTTGCGAATATCGAACCAGAAGGTTTTGCTCTGGCGCTCATCGACAAACGGTTTCGCCTGTTGCAGCAACTGCGCGTTCAGCAGGCCGTTATCAAACGGCGGGTTGTTTTCGGTGCAGTAGAGTGCCTTACCTGGATGCGGTTCGGCAGTCTCCAGCAGCTTCGACAGCGCCAGCTTCTGCTGTTTGGCGGTGAAACCGTCCAGCTCTTTCAGCAGGTCGGTGCGACCAATCAGATCCACCAGACGTGTTACGCCAAGCTGTGCCATCAGCTCGCGGGTTTCACGGGCGATAAACTCAAAGTAATTCGTCACCTTGAACGGCAGGCCGTGATAGTGATTCTTACGCAGTTTGTCATCCTGAGTTGCTACACCCGTGGCGCAGTTGTTCAGGTGGCAAATACGCAGATATTTACAGCCGAGCGCCACCATTGGGCCAGTGCCGAAGCCGAAGCTTTCTGCGCCAAGAATCGCCGCCTTGATGATATCGACACCCGTTTTCAGACCGCCATCGACCTGCAAACGGATTTTATGACGCAAGCCGTTGGCAACCAGCGCCTGTTGTGTTTCAACAAGCCCCAGCTCCCACGGGCAGCCTGCGTATTTCACCGATGAAAGCGGACTTGCGCCGGTGCCGCCGTCATAGCCTGCGATGGTGATCAAGTCCGCATAAGCTTTTGCCACGCCAGTCGCGATGGTGCCTACGCCCGGTTCGGAAACCAGCTTCACGGAGATCATCGCTTTCGGGTTAACCTGCTTGAGGTCGAAAATGAGCTGCGCTAAGTCCTCGATAGAGTAGATATCGTGGTGCGGCGGCGGGGAGATCAGCGTCACGCCCGGCACCGAATAGCGCAGTTTGGCGATGTACGGGGTCACTTTATCACCCGGCAACTGACCGCCTTCGCCCGGCTTCGCGCCCTGGGCGACTTTAATCTGAATGACGTCGGCATTGACCAGATACGCCGGAGTAACCCCAAAGCGACCGGAAGCCACCTGCTTGATGCGCGACACTTTGTTGGTGCCGTAGCGCGCCGGGTCTTCGCCGCCTTCACCGGAGTTCGAGTTACCGCCGATGCTGTTCATCGCTTCCGCCAGCGCCTCGTGGGCTTCCGGGCTTAACGCGCCGATAGACATCGCGGCGGTATCAAAGCGTTTAAACAGTTCGCTTGCCGGTTCAACATCAGCAATGTTGACCGCGTTTTCACCCGGCGTAATTGCCAGCAGATCGCGCAGCGTGGTTGCCGGACGCTCATTAACCAGCTTCGCGTATTCCTGATAGTCGCTGTACTCGCCGCTTTGTACCGCTTGTTGCAGCGTGCGCACCACGTCCGGGTTGTAGGCGTGGTATTCGCCGCCGTGGACGTATTTCAGCAGGCCGCCCTGGCTGATGGGCTTACGCGCCAGCCAGGCACGTTTCGAGAGATTCAGCAGATCCTGCTGGAAGTCTTCAAAGCTCGCCCCACCAATGCGACTGACCGCCCCCTGGAAGCACAGGCCCACTACATCATCGTGTAGACCGACCGCTTCAAACAGTTTCGAGCAGCGGTAAGAGGCGATGGTGGAGATGCCCATTTTGGACATGATTTTGTACAAGCCTTTGTTGATGCCGTTACGGTAGTTGAGCATCACGGTACGATAATCTTTGGCAATCGCGTGGGTGTCTACCAGGCGGCCCAGCGTTTCATAGGCAAGGTACGGATAAATAGCCGTCGCGCCGAAACCCAGCAACACGGCGAAGTGGTGCGGATCGCGGGCGCTGGCGGTTTCGACGATGATGTTGGCATCGCAACGCAGGCTTTGATCGACCAGACGGGTCTGGATCGCGCCAACCGCCATCGGGGCCGGAACCGGCAGGCGATCTTTCGCGATATTCCGGTCGGAGAGCACCAGCAACACGGTGCCGCTACGCACCATCTGTTCTGCTTTGTCGCACAGCTCTTTGACCGTCGCTTCGAGCGTGGTTTTAGTGACGTCAAAGGTGATATCCAGCGTATCTGCGCGGTAGTGCTCCTCTTTCATCGTCGTGAGCTGTTTGAAATCCGAGTAGAGCAGAATCGGCGATTTAAAGCTTAAACGGTGCGCCTGGCCCTCTGCTTCACAGAAGACGTTCATTTCACGACCAATGCTGGTGGCGAGCGACATAACATGCGCTTCACGCAGCGGGTCGATTGGCGGGTTAGTCACCTGGGCAAACTGCTGGCGGAAGTAGTCGTAAATAATGCGCGGCTGACTGGAGAGCACGGCGAATGGGGTATCATCGCCCATCGAACCGACCGCTTCCTGACCGTTTTCGCCCAGTACGCGAATTACGGAGTCCAGCTCTTCCGCGCTGTAGTTAAACTGTTTCTGGTAGCTGGCAAGCGTGTCGTCGTCCAGTTCGCGGCTACCCACTTCTTCATCGGGCAGATCTTCAAACGGTACCAGTCGGCGGACGTTTTTCTCCATCCACTCTTTATATGGATGGCGGCTTTTCAGATCGTCATCGGTTTCTGCCGAGTGCAGAATACGCCCACTGCGGGTGTCGATAACCATCAGTTCGCCTGGCCCGACGCGGCCTTTTTCGACCACTTCGTCAGGCTGGTAATCCCAGATACCGACTTCAGAGGCGCAGGTGATGAGCTTATCTTTGGTGATGACGTAGCGCGCCGGACGCAGACCGTTACGGTCGAGGTTACAGGCGGCAAAACGACCGTCGGACATCACGATGCCCGCCGGGCCATCCCACGGCTCCATATGCATGGAGTTAAAGTCAAAGAAGGCACGCAGTTCCGGGTCCATATCCGGGTTGTTCTGCCAGGCGGGTGGTACTAATAGACGCATGGCGCGGATGATATCCATCCCGCCTGCCAGCAGCAGTTCCAGCATGTTATCCATCGAACTGGAGTCAGAGCCGGTTTCGTTGACGAACGGTGCGGCGTCGTGCAGGTCAGGGATCAGCGGGGTCTGGAACTTATAGGTACGGGCGCGGGCCCATTGGCGGTTACCGGTGATGGTGTTGATTTCACCGTTATGCGCCAGATAGCGGAACGGTTGCGCCAGCGGCCAGCGCGGTACGGTGTTAGTGGAGAAGCGCTGGTGGAACAGGCAAATGGCCGATTCCAGACGCAGGTCCGCAAGATCCAGATAAAAGCGCGGCAGATCCGTCGGCATACACAGACCTTTATAGATGTTCACCAGATTCGACAGGCTACAGACGTAGAAGTCTTTGTCGGCTTCGAGACGCTTTTCAATGCGGCGGCGGGCGATAAACAGACGGCGCTCCATATCGCGTGGACGCCAGCCTGCCGGGGCGTTCACAAAAATTTGCTCAATGCGTGGCAGAGAGGAGAGGGCGATTTCACCCAGCACGCCTTCGTTAGTGGGGACATCACGCCAGCCCACAATCGACAAGGTTTCGCGTTGCAGTTCTTCTTCAACGATGCGGCGTGCGGCAGCGGCGAGTTCAGGATCTTTATTCAGGAAGAGCATCCCGACAGCGTAGTTTTTTGCTAAACGCCAGCCGCGCTCCTGCGCAACGATGCGAAAAAAGCGATCCGGTTTTTGTAACAGCAAGCCGCAACCGTCGCCGGTTTTACCATCGGCGAGAATCGCGCCACGGTGCTGCATGCGGGCCAGTGCGTGTATTGCAGTACGCACTACCTTGTGGCTAGGTTCGCCTTCTATGTGGGCGATCAGGCCGAAACCACAGTTATCCCTCTCAAGGGATTTATCGTACAACATATCGTGAACCTCCCCCAGGCTCTGCGGGAACCCCACTTCCGAACCGCTGCGCACGGGCACAGAAAGAGCGTGGCGACGGGGTTTGCGTGTCATACGCGCGCCTCGCATTCGCCCCCTTGTTGTCCTTTTCGCATCGGTTAATACGGTGAAGAGGGGATCTCAATTACTGCATAAATATGATGAGCAGGCTGCTCATCCAGAAAGCTTCCAGCGGATTTCCAACTTATCGGGAAAGCTGATACAGGTCAAATGGCAAGCTTATTGGTACAGAAATGTGCTTTAGCGCAAAATTCTTTATTAAATGACTGAAATTAAAATGGATTTTATCTTTAAGGCTAAAAGGGAAGTCGTTAGAGAAACAGTCAATTCCTGACTGTCATAAAGGTGTGTTAACCCTTATCCTGCCTTGAACTGACGACAAAACCAGCATTTTATACTGCCTTAATTGGTAATGACGTTTCATGCTACTGTTTTTGCCTAAAATCCATCAGGAGATAAAAAAATCTGACACAAGATAAGCAAAAGTGATTTATGTGATTATGCATGAAATTTCGGTAATTTTGATTGATTATGCAGTTGATAAAAGCAGGCCGGGACGATTGATCCAGGTCATCGCCGAATTGAGCTAAAAATGGCAGGCTTTGGCCTCTTTTCAAGGCGCGGTCTATCAGATTATGCAGTTACAGAAATTAGTCAATATGTTTGGTGGTGATCTCACCCGTCGTTATGGGCAAAAGGTGCATAAGCTGACGCTGCACGGCGGTTTTAGCTGCCCTAACCGTGACGGTACCATCGGGCGTGGTGGCTGCACATTCTGTAATGTTGCCTCGTTTGCCGATGAAGCGCAGCAGCATCGTTCCATTGCCGAGCAACTGGCGCACCAGGCGAATTTAGTTAACCGCGCTAAACGCTATCTGGCCTACTTTCAGGCGTATACCAGCACCTTTGCGGAAGTTCAGGTGCTGCGTTCTATGTATCAGCAGGCGGTGAGCCAGGCCAATATTGTCGGTTTGTGTGTGGGTACCCGCCCGGACTGCGTGCCGGATGCGGTGCTGGATCTGCTTTGCGAATATAAGGATCAGGGTTACGAAGTGTGGCTGGAGCTGGGGCTACAAACCGCCCACGACAAAACACTGCATCGCATCAACCGCGGCCATGATTTTGCCTGTTATCAGCGTACAACCCAGCTGGCACGTCAGCGCGGGCTGAAGGTGTGTTCCCACTTAATTGTCGGCCTGCCTGGCGAAGGGCAGGCTGAATGTTTGCAAACGCTGGAGCGAGTGGTTGAAACCGGCGTGGACGGCATAAAGCTGCATCCGCTGCATATTGTGAAAGGCAGCATTATGGCGAAAGCCTGGGAAGCGGGGCGTTTGAACGGTATTGAACTGGAGGATTACACGCTCACTGCCGGAGAAATGATTCGCCATACGCCACCGGAAGTGATCTACCACCGCATTTCCGCCAGCGCCCGTCGCCCGACGCTGCTTGCTCCGCTGTGGTGCGAAAATCGATGGACGGGAATGGTCGAGCTGGATCGCTATCTGAATGAACATGGCGTACAGGGATCGGCGCTGGGACGTCCGTGGCTACCTCCAACGGAGTAGGTCGTTGAGGGGAATTCCGCATTTCTCACACAATTTATAACGTAACTGTCAGAATTGGGTATTATTGGGGCAGGTTGTCGTGAAGGAATTCCCTAATGAAGCAAATTCGTCTGCTGGCGCAGTATTATGTTGACCTGATGATGAAGTTAGGTCTGGTGCGCTTCTCAATGTTGCTGGCGCTGGCCCTCGTCGTTCTTGCCATTGTGGTACAAATGGCGGTAACCATGGTGCTGCATGGTCAGGTCGAAAGCATTGATGTTATTCGTTCTATCTTCTTTGGTTTGCTGATTACGCCGTGGGCGGTCTACTTTCTATCGGTGGTCGTCGAGCAACTGGAGGAGTCACGACAACGTCTGTCACGGCTGGTGCAAAAACTGGAGGAGATGCGCGAGCGCGATTTGAGCCTCAACGTTCAGTTAAAAGATAATATTGCCCAGCTAAATCAGGAAATTGCCGTTCGTGAAAAAGCGGAAGCAGAACTGCAGGAAACCTTCGGCCAACTGAAAATTGAAATCAAAGAGCGCGAAGAGACACAAATTCAGCTCGAGCAGCAATCCTCATTCTTACGTTCCTTCCTTGATGCTTCACCCGACCTGGTTTTTTATCGTAACGAAGATAAAGAGTTTTCCGGCTGTAACCGCGCGATGGAGCTGCTGACCGGAAAAAGCGAAAAACAACTGGTTCACCTGAAACCTGCTGATGTTTACTCACCGGAAGCCGCCGCAAAAGTCATTGAAACCGATGAAAAAGTGTTCCGTCATAATGTGTCACTGACCTATGAACAGTGGCTGGATTACCCGGACGGGCGCAAAGCCTGCTTTGAAATCCGTAAAGTGCCGTACTACGACCGCGTGGGTAAACGTCACGGTTTGATGGGCTTTGGTCGCGACATTACCGAGCGTAAGCGGTATCAGGATGCGCTTGAACGGGCCAGCCGCGACAAAACGACGTTTATCTCCACCATCAGTCACGAATTGCGTACACCGCTGAACGGTATCGTCGGTCTGAGCCGCATTCTGCTGGATACCGAACTCACCGCCGAGCAGGAAAAATATCTCAAGACCATCCATGTTTCGGCCGTCACGCTGGGGAATATCTTTAACGATATTATCGACATGGATAAGATGGAACGGCGCAAGGTCCAGCTTGATAATCAACCGGTTGATTTCACCAGCTTCCTTGCCGATCTGGAAAATCTCTCCGCATTGCAGGCGCAACAAAAAGGATTGCGCTTTAACCTGGAGCCGACGCTGCCATTACCGCATCAGGTCATTACCGACGGGACGCGTTTACGGCAGATCCTGTGGAACCTCATCAGTAACGCCGTCAAATTCACCCAGCAAGGCCAGGTTACCGTGCGCGTGCGCTACGATGAAGGCGATATGCTGCATTTTGAAGTGGAAGACTCTGGTATCGGCATTCCGCAGGATGAGCTGGATAAAATTTTCGCCATGTATTACCAGGTGAAAGACAGTCATGGCGGTAAACCTGCCACCGGCACCGGTATTGGTCTGGCCGTTTCTCGTCGTCTGGCGAAAAATATGGGCGGCGATATTACGGTTACCAGCGAACAGGGCAAAGGTTCAACCTTTACGTTGACGATCCACGCACCGTCGGTAGCAGAAGAGGTCGATGATGCGTTTGATGAAGACGATATGCCTTTACCGGCGCTGAATGTGCTGCTGGTGGAAGACATTGAACTGAACGTGATTGTTGCGCGTTCTGTGCTGGAAAAATTAGGTAACAGCGTTGATGTCGCCATGACCGGCAAGGCGGCGCTGGAGATGTTTAAACCGGGCGAATACGACCTGGTGTTGCTGGATATTCAGTTGCCAGATATGACCGGGCTGGATATCTCTCGTGAACTGACGAAACGTTATCCGCGCGAGGATTTACCGCCGCTGGTGGCCTTAACCGCTAACGTGCTGAAAGACAAACAAGAGTACCTCAATGCTGGAATGGATGATGTGCTGAGTAAGCCGCTTTCTGTTCCGGCGCTAACCGCGATGATCAAGAAATTCTGGGATACCCAGGATGATGAGGAGAGTACGGTGACGACAGAAGAGAACAGTAAATCAGAAGCATTGCTCGATATTCCCATGCTGGAACAGTATCTCGAACTTGTAGGACCGAAGCTGATCACCGACGGGTTAGCGGTGTTTGAGAAGATGATGCCGGGCTATGTCAGCGTGCTGGAGTCGAATCTGACGGCGCAGGATAAAAAAGGCATTGTTGAGGAAGGACATAAAATTAAAGGTGCGGCGGGGTCAGTGGGGTTACGCCATCTGCAACAGCTGGGTCAGCAAATTCAGTCTCCTGACCTTCCGGCCTGGGAAGATAACGTCGGTGAATGGATTGAAGAGATGAAAGAAGAGTGGCGTCACGACGTAGAAGTGCTGAAAGCGTGGGTGGCAAAAGCCACTAAAAAATGACCCCGGCTAGACCGGGGTGCGCGAATACTGCGCCAACACCAGGGAAATCTTGGCTGCGCCGTAAATTATTATGATGAGTTACAAGGGCACAGCACTGTTTTTCAGGCCGCACGCAGTTAAGATAGCAAAACTTAAATGATTTGTTACATGAATCAGTTAAATGTGTGATGCGTACCATTTTTATTAAAAAAATTAATGTGTTTCAGTCAATTGCGAAAGGATGATCACAATGAAGAAAATTGGCGTAATTCTGAGCGGATGCGGCGTCTATGACGGTTCTGAAATTCATGAAGCGGTGTTGACGTTGTTAGCTATTTCACGCAGCGGTGCGCAGGCGGTCTGCTTTGCACCGGATAAGCAGCAGGTTGATGTTATCAACCATTTAACTGGCGAAGCGATGACGGAAACGCGCAATGTGCTGATTGAAGCGGCACGAATAACGCGCGGTGAAATCCGTCCTCTGGCCCAGGCCGATGCCGCTGAACTGGATGCGTTGATTGTGCCGGGGGGGTTTGGCGCGGCGAAGAATTTAAGCAATTTTGCCAGTCTTGGTAGCGAATGCACCGTTGACCGTGAATTAAAGGCGCTGGCACAAGCGATGCATCAGGCCGGAAAACCGCTTGGTTTTATGTGTATTGCCCCGGCGATGCTGCCGAAAATTTTCGATTTCCCGCTGCGTTTGACCATCGGTACTGATATCGATACCGCAGAAGTGCTGGAAGAGATGGGCGCGGAGCATGTGCCGTGTCCTGTCGATGATATCGTGGTTGATGAAGACAATAAGATTGTCACCACCCCAGCATATATGCTGGCGCAGAACATTGCAGAAGCGGCGAGCGGCATTGATAAGCTGGTTTCCCGCGTGCTGGTTCTGGCTGAATGAGTAAAAGCCGCTTAACGGTGTTTAGTTTCGTTCGCCGTTTTCTTTTGCGGTTAATGGTTGTCCTCGCCGTTTTCTGGGGCGGGGGCATCGCGTTGTTTAGCGTTGCGCCTGTTCCCTTCTCAGCGGTAATGGTCGAGCGACAGGTCAGCGCCTGGCTGCATGGCAATTTTCGTTACGTGGCACATTCTGACTGGGTCAGTATGGATCAAATCTCGCCGTGGATGGGACTGGCGGTGATTGCCGCAGAAGATCAGAAATTTCCTGAGCACTGGGGCTTTGATGTCGCTTCCATTGAGAAAGCCCTGGCGCACAACGAGCGCAATGAAAACCGTATTCGCGGTGCTTCAACGATTTCTCAACAGACAGCCAAAAATCTCTTTTTATGGGATGGGCGTAGCTGGGTTCGAAAAGGGCTGGAAGCCGGATTAACGCTGGGGATAGAAACGGTCTGGAGCAAAAAGCGTATCCTGACGGTTTACCTGAATATCGCCGAATTTGGCGACGGTGTGTTTGGCGTCGAAGCTGCGGCACAACGTTATTTCCACAAACCCGCGAGCAAACTTACCCGGTCGGAAGCTGCATTACTGGCAGCTGTATTACCTAATCCACTTCGTTTCAAAGTCTCCTCGCCATCGGGCTACGTGCGTAGCCGTCAGGCGTGGATTTTACGGCAGATGTATCAGTTAGGCGGTGAGCCGTTTATGCAACAACACCAACTGGATTAAGCTTCGCGCGAAGTGAGGGCCAGCGTTTTGCTCTCACGAGGTTGCAGATCTTTCTGCAGGGTAATAGCCAGCGCCGGTTGGGCGATAAATCGTTTCCATAACCGCTCTTGCTTACGCAGACAACACCACTTCGACCAGGTCGCCAGTGGAATCAATGTGCTTTCACCAATGTTGTCGCAGACGACCGGGATAACCTCTGACTCACTGATGCGGTGACAGAGGATATTCTGCGGCTTCAGCGACATCGTCACGATACGGTTATCCGGTAGTGACTCCAACTTACTGATAGTGCTTTATGTTCAGATAATGCCCGATGAC
>ENA-ORSK01002557-ORSK01002557.1-human-gut-metagenome-genome-assembly--contig:-NODE-2557-length-11895-cov-4.860473_pt1 | contig 11895 bp, 10 predicted proteins | sample MGYA00242192_ERZ509159 | MGnify/ENA primary metagenome ERZ509159 (study PRJEB26280, sample SAMEA2338663) | human gut metagenome | biome: human gut; feature: human-associated habitat; material: faeces...
CTGTATAAAAATCCAAGAATGAAATCCGATAACGATTGAATCAGTGTTTCCCTAGAAAGATCCCTTGGCTGCGCTCGGGATGATGATGCCGGCGAATCCCAGTCCCCAGTCACTTATCCCCCAGCCACTTCAGCGCGTCATCGAGCATATTTGTCGTGACGAAATGCCCGAGACGAGGATAGGTGATGCGCGTCACATCACCGCCAGCCGCCTTCAAAGATTCAAAGAAATGCGCCTGCGCGCGCGGGTCGACAGATATGTCATTTTCCCCATTCGTCAAAAAGATGGGAATTGATTTCATTTCTTTGATATGGGACAGCGGCTGCTCTTTTTCCAGTGCATCGTAAAGCGGCCAGTTCCTCCCTAACGAGATCCCGAAACGCGCCTGCATGAATAAATGCGAGAGGATCCAGTCGCCCGAGCCATTGAAGGAAATCACCGATCTCACCAGCTGCGGATAGCGGGCTGCGATCCCCAGAACTGACATCCCTCCCATGGAATGTCCCGCGATGATCGGCGTGCCATAGCCCTTCTCCCGCACGAAGTCATGGAGCACCTCATATTCTCTCACATTCTGCCGAATCGTTTCCCAGAAAATACTATAATCTTCGAGCCGATAGTAATTAGAAAGAGCATCGCGCTCCCCATGATGGATCGCATCCGGGACAAAGACAGTATAGCCATGAAGCGCAAAGACAGCAGCCTTCGTGGTCTGGTATTCTCCACGGCTGCTCCAGCCATGGTAAAGAATGAGCGCCTTTCCCTCTTCACGGATGGGATGCACAATGCGGACAGGAATACCACCCACGTAACTTTTCTCGATATGGAGCTGCAGCATATTTGCCCTCCTTTGGTATGTAATAAGGTAAAACGGGTTCAATGGGTTCTACGGTTTAATGGGTTCTACGGGGAAGGTGCGGCGCATAAAAACAGGGAAGCGCCGCAGAGTATAAATAATGGCGATGCCCGAAGGTGGTATTTAGTCACCAGTCACTAGTCACTCCTAATCCCCAATCCCTAATCCCTAATCCCTAATCCCTAGCTACTCATCCCTGCTTTCAGACTTTAGCTCCGGATGCAGACGATCCGTCCACTTCCAGCGATTGTGCAGCCAGAACCATTCCTCCGGGTACTCACGAATCCACGCTTCCAGACGCTCATTGATCTTATCCGTGATATTCTGGATGGCTTCTTTCTTGGAGAGCCCTTCTTCCGGCGTAATCGGATCGCCGATGATGATCTCAAAGCGGAAAGGCCCCGTCTGGTGGATCAGCGCCGTCATGACCGGCAGCTTGCAGAGCATGGAAAAATGCGCCGGCCCTGTCGCAGTCAGTGTTTTCTCCCCGAAGAAATCAGACAGGATCCCCGTGTCCCCGGGGTCCTGATCGCACAGAAGTCCCACGAAGTATCCCTCTTTCAGCCGGCGCAGCATATCACGGACGCCCGTCTTATACTCGACGGTCTGCCCCGGCATCGAACGATACTCGCAGAGGAAACGGTCGAATTCCTCATTGTTCTGCTTCATCGCGACAGAAAGCAGCGGATAACCGTAGAGCGCAAGCGCTGCCCCTTCGACTTCCCAGTTGCCGCAGTGCGTCGCCGCCAGTATGCAGCCTTTCCCTTCCGCTTTGATCGCATCCAGCTTTTCCTTTCCTCGAATGGTCACATACTCGGAAATATTCTCCTTCGTAAGCAGCGGGAAGCGGAACATCGAGACACCCAGCGGCCCGAAACGGACAGCAGAAGCCTTCGCGATGCGCTCTGCTTCCTTCTTGTCCTTCGCAAGGCCCGTGCGTAGCAGATTCGCTACCGCAAGTCGTTTTCTTCTTGCCGGTACCAGCAGCCAGAAAAATTTCCCCAAAGCGTCCCCTGCTTTCACAGCATTTTCTTCTGAAAGCCCACAGCAAAAAGCACCGAGCGTCTTGAGCAGTCTATAGGTTCCTTTCATAGGATGCCCCTTTCATGGATAATCAGTGAAACGTCTTGCCCGCATCCTCGATGGCCGGACTATGCCATGGATTCCGTGTGCAAGACTGCGATAGTGGCTACGCCATATCATAATATCCGGCGCCGCCACTGATGATGAGTAAGCCATCCCCCATTGCCTGAAAACAGACCATTCATGCTGAGCAGATCCAGTGGGGCGGGCAGCCTATAAAAAGCGCCCGAGCGATCGATTTCTATCCATTTTACCATATTTGTGAACAAAATGCTTTTATTGTTGGAAAGGAAGAGCCTCTCACCATGCACCGCTCTACGAAGCATTTCTTAAGCCTGCACGTGATTGGCCATTTCCCACAAAGGGAACCTTCCAACATACAGGCCATAAAAAAAGACTGGCTTTCGCCAGTCTTTTTCGTCCAAAAGCATCCGATTACTTGGAGTACAGTTCGACGATGTTGGTTTCGTTGACTTCGTCCTTGTATGGGAGTTCATCTCTCTGCGGGAAACGAACCAGGGTAGCAGTCCAGTTGTCGAAAGATTTTTCGATGTATGGAAGATCGAAGGTCTTAGCTTCCTGGAAGGACTGTTTGAACATTTCGTTGGATCTGTAAGCTTCACGCAGGGAAACGACCTGGCCAGCGCGCAGCGGGTAGGACGGAATGTCTACTCTCTTGCCATCGACATTGATGAGGCCATGGGTAACCATCTGACGAGCCTGACGGATGGAACGTGCAAAGCCAGCACGATATACGACGTTATCGAGTCTGGTTTCCAGCAGGAACAGCAGGTTTTCGCCTACGACGCCGGACATTCTCTTTGCTTTATCATAATAGCGGTAGAACTGCTTTTCAAGCAGGTTGTACATTGCTTTAACTTTCTGTTTTTCTGCGAGCTGGATGCCGTATTCAGACATTTTCTTCTGACGAGCTTCCGCTGGCTGCCGTTTTAACGCTTTCGGATGGCCGTAAACATTTACGCCGAAACGTCTGCTGGTCTTAAAACGGAGATTTCTGTTTGTTGCCATTGTGTGAGTCACCTCTCTATAAAATACCGCTATCCGAATTGAATAGCTTATTTATTATAATGGTTTTTCCCGCTTGTGTCAAACAAAAAATGCCATACATTCAGCGAAATCTCCCTCCCAATACCAAAACGCTGACTCCTCTTTATTCCTTCTTCCCGAACACCTTATGCACGAGAGAGACGACCGTCAGGACAGCGGTCAACCCGAGGATCGTCATAGACCAGGCGACGCCGACCTGCAGGTAGCCTTTCAGCGAAAACTCCCAAGGAAAGTACATGACCGTCAGAATGGCTGTCGCGATACACCCGATAGACAGCAGTGTATTGTGTGCGCGGTAGGTGAAAAGATAGATGATGCCGGCCATGTAGCCCCAAAAGCCGCCTCCGATCATGAGATTGTGATAATAAAAAACAAGCGACAGTGCAGAGCACAGGATCGCGTATTTCATACCTTTCATCCATAAACTCCTTTTTATATACATGGGAAAGCAGATACCCTTATTTCACGATTTCCAAAAAATCCGGATCCTTTCTCAGCCATACAAAATGATCCTGCTGCATGGCTTCGGGACGGACATGCTGCGGATCGAGCGCCATCGCCTGCCGTAAGTAAGACAGCGCATTCGCCTTGTCCTTTTTATCTGCATAGTTCGTTGCGATCCCATAGAGAGACCACGTATTCTTTGGATCGACAGCAAGCACCTTCCGAAAGTAGGAGATCGATTCATCATAATGCTTGGCAAGCTTCTGCGCCATCGCCATATCATAAAAAGCCTGCGTGTAATCAGGATTGATTTTGAGCGCCTTCAAAACCTGTCCGATCCCCTGCTCCGGCGAGACATCGAGCGCCAGAATGAGCCCTTTCAGAGAAAGCGCTTTGTAATTCTCCCGATCTATTTCCAGTGCCTTATCACAAGTGAGAAGTGCCTCTCGATTTTTCCCTTTGGCGTAGAGCGCAGAGGCCTCCTGAAAGATGGTTTCCGAAGCAGGAACGATCTCATGGATCTTTTTCAAGGCAGCAGTCTCCGAAGAGGCTGAAGAAGCGGCAGAAGCGGCCGGGCTTTTCGTATCTCCGCTGCAGCCGGCAAGACCGAGCATCAAAAGCGAAGAAAGAAGGATGGCATAAATTTTCAAAGTGATCCCTCCTTTCTGATGGGAAATCCTGTCATCTCATTGTATAATCATTATAGCAGAAACGGGAAAGTGTTTCATGAAATTGCCCATACAATGGCTGCTCATTGATGTCTCATTCTATTTGGAGACAATTTATCCAAGGAGGTCTTCTTATGAATCCATACGCATTTATCACAGGTGCCACGAGCGGCATCGGCCTTGCCACTGCCAAAGCGCTGGCTGCCTCTCACTTCGACTTGGTACTCGCTGCCAGAAATACAGAAAAACTCGCGAGCGTGAAAGCGGACATCGAGAAAGAAAGCGGCGTGAAGGTCATGACCTACGCACTGGATGTACAAGACCGCGAGGCCATCAAGGAAGTCACCACCAAAGTACTCGATACCTTCGGTGCACCGGATGTGCTCGTGAATGACGCAGGTCTTGCCAGAGGCCTCGAGCCCTATCAGGACACAGCCCCGGAAGATACGATGGAAATGATCGATACAAATATCAAGGGCCTTTTCCTCGTCACCCGCGCCTTCCTTCCGGCAATGGTGAAAGAAAATAAAGGTCACGTCGTAAACCTCGGCTCCACGGCTGGTCTTTATGCCTATGCTGGTGCGGCAGTCTATTGCGCGACAAAGGCCGCTGTCAAAACCTTCAGCGATGGCCTTCGCATCGATGTCATGGCCAGCGATGTGAAAATCACCACCATCCAGCCGGGTCTTGTGGAGACACCATTCAGCGAAGTCCGTTTCCACGGCGATACGAAACGTGCCGCTTCTGTCTATGCAGGCATTGATGCGCTGCAGGCAGAGGACATCGCAGATGTCATCGCCTTCGTTGTCAGCCGTCCGAAGCGAGTCCAGATCAGTGACGTCGTCATCATGGCTGCCCAGCAGGGGACAGGCTTCCTTGTCAGCAAGAAATAGCGGTTGGTGACCGGAGATTCAATTTCTGTCTTCACTAAAAAAAATCCTCACTTCTTTCGAAGTGAGGATTTTCCATTTTCATTTATACATTCGAGCGGAATTTCAGGAAAAAGAGCTGGATAGCAAGCATCATGACCAGCGCCACCACGCCGCCTGCCAGACCATTTCCTGTGAATCCATCCACCAGGTAACCGACGACGCAGCTCGAAGCGACCACCATGACATAGGGGATCTGAGTCGAGACATGGTCGATATGGTGACACTGCGCGCCTGCCGAAGCCAGGATCGTCGTATCGGAGATCGGAGAAATATGATCGCCGCCAACAGAGCCGGCCAGCACCGCAGCGACCGTCATGACCATGAGATTCTGGTCATTATTCACGACAGCCAGCACGATCGGGATCAGGATGCCGAAGGTTCCCCAAGAGGTACCGGTCGCAAAAGCAAGACCGATAGCCACCAGGAAGAAGAGTGCCGGGAGCATGATAGCCACCGATGCATTATCACTGACCACATTTCCTACATAGCCTCCGATATTCAGATATTCCTTACCAACGACACCAGAGAGCGTCCATGCGAGCGTCAGGATCATGATGGCCGACGTCATCTGCTTGAAGCCTTCGCCAAAGCAGGAGCAGAACGCACCAAAGGAAAGTACCTTTCTTGGAATATACAGGACAAAGGTGAATACAAGCGCAATGAAAGAACCGATGACAAGGCCTTTTGCGGACTCACAGTTTGCAAAAGCATCCGCGACGCCTTTGCCTTCCAGAATACCGCCTGTGTAAAGCATACCGAAGATACAGCCACAAATCAGGACGAAGAGCGGGAGTACAAGGTCAATGATGCGGCCATTTCCCACCGGCGCACTCGATTCGTCATCTGCATACTCTTCCGGAATCACCAGCGTGCCGCCGCTCTTCTTTTCAAAAGCAGCCATGCGGGAAAAATCCTTTCCCGACCAGATAAGGACCAGCATGAAAATGACCGTCAGCCATGCATAGAGATTCAGCGGAATGGTCGAAAGGAAAAGAGCGAATCCATCGATCTCACTCCCCTCCGGCAAAGAAGATGTGACCGCCGCCGCCCAGGAAGACACCGGCGCGATGATGCAGACCGGCGCTGCTGTCGCATCGATGATGTAGGCGAGCTTCGCACGGGTGATCTTAAAGCGGTCTGTGACCGGACGCATGACCGTACCGACCGTCAGACAGTTGAAATAGTCATCAATAAAAATCAAAATACCAAGCACCATGGTGACAAAGAGTGCGCTCTTTTTCCCCTTGATCGTGCGCGCTGCATAGTCTCCATATGCCTGCGAAGCCCCTGATTTCTGAATGGCTGCTACCATGATACCAAGCAGCACCAGAAAGACCAGGATGTACACATTGCCACCGACCTTATCCGACATGATCTTGAACATCGTATCAATAGCCCCAAGTACGCTGAAGCCGGTGAACATGAAGGCACCCATGAAAATGCCAATGGCCAGCGACATGTAGACTTCCTTCGTCGCCAATGCCAGGATAATTGTCACGACTGGTGGCAGCAGTGACCAGATGGTTTCACTCATTCCCTCATTCCTCTCTTCTAAAAGCAGCACCTCGCTGCAATGTAATATTTTGTTTATTATACTCTAAATGCCCCTATTTGTACACCAAGCTGATCATTCTCCTGCCGTCTTTTCATTTTCAAAAATGCCCGGCACTGCAATAGCAAGGAGAACGAGCAGAATGCCAAAGCCCTGGACAAAATTGAAATGGGTATGAAAGATGAAATAAGACGCAATGACAGAGATCGCCGGTTCGATGGTCGCAGTGACGGAAGCCTGTGATGCCGGAAGGAACCGAAGGCCTGCATTGTAGCAGGTAAAAGATAGCGCCGTACCAAGGACGACGATCCAGAAAATATCGAAGCGGACTTCCGGAGCAAAGAAGCCGGAGAAGTCCCCCATGGGATTGATGATATAGGAAGCCACGGCTCCGGTGAACATGCCCAGCGCGAGGACGAAGGAATTATCCAGTACACCGATGAAGCGCTTCGGAAATACACAGCAGATCGCAAAGAAGACCGCGGAAGCCAGCCCCAAATACACGCAGTCTGCAGGTACCGAGAGACGGCTCACATCTCCGCCCGTCACCAGAAGGAGGACTCCGATGATCGCCAGTACGACGGCCGCGAGCTCCCCTGCCAGCGGCAGCCGGCTTTTTTGAAAAGAGACCCAAAGGATCACCATAGCCGGACAGGTATATTGGATGACCGTTGCCGCTGCCGCATTGCCGGCGGCGATCGAAGCAAAGTAGGTATAGTGCATCAGCATCAGACCGACTACACCGTAGAAGATCAGCTCCCACCAGAGAGATGGCTGCTTTCCCAGCTTCCGCCAGCTGTCTTTCAGCTGTCCTTTGGCAATAGTCACAAGCAGCATAATGCCGCTCGCACAAAACATGCGGAAGACCGTAAGATCCATCGAGTCATGTGTACTTTTTTGGAAAAAATCCTGCGCCGCAAGCCCGCAGCCCGCCCACATGATGCCCGCTGTCATAACGAGAAGAATAGCGATAAGATGCATAGAGGCCACCTATTATAATAAAAAGGAATAAAATCCGCTTTCAGGGTCAGTTCTTGGAATGAAAAAGAGACTAAGAGACTCGAAAAACATGAAACGGGACATTCCGTAAGCCGCTCTTTCACCATTGGCCTGATCTCGGGCATGAATCAGCTTGATTACCGTCACTCGCAATTTCCCGTCACCTTCCTTTATATAACGCAAAAACCCGCCATTGGCGGGTTTTTCATGGTGGGACTATTTGGATTCGAACCAAAGACCTCTTCGATGTCAACGAAGCGCTCTAACCAGCTGAGCTATAACCCCATGTCAGATGAATGTATTATACACGACATGAGAGAAATATGCAAGATGCTTTTTGCAATTTCTTGCATATAGCTAGATAGATGCGGTATCTCCACGCTGCAACTCGCCATCTTGTTTATATGGATCACAATTTCGGCGGGCGATGACGCCGATCCTATCGGCTTCATTTACAGGATAAGAAGCTCGCCATGCCGTAAGATGACCGGAGCATCGTTCCCGCAAGGGCGAGCTTACGGTGGACAAGATACGGTTCTTCTTCAAATCCATCTATCAGGACGAACAAGGGAAACAAGATGCTTCTCTGCACTCATCCGCAAGTTGTTTGTACGTGGGGATATCTCAGAAATCAGAACTCATGATACAAGCGAATACCCCGCCTTGCAGGATCCTGTAAGGCGGGGTATTCGTAGAATTGTAGTTTGGTGGGACTATCTGGGTTCGAACCGGAGACCTCTTCGATGTGAGCGAAGCGCTCTGACCAACTGAGCTATAGCCCCATGTGATACTACGTATTATAGCACCACATGAGAGATTTGTTAATAGTCGTTTTACACAGAAGCGAGGAAGATCTTTGGATCACGTTTCATCTGCTACATATGAATGAATCCCAGTACATTGGCAAGGGAGGAGATGAAAATAACAGCCAGACAGATCGGCGCAAGGAAGCGGACGAAAAGACCATAGACACATTCATAGCGGAATTTCGAAGACTGCTTCACTTCGTTCTCGATCCACTTGATGCCGACAGTCACCACGATGAGGACGCAGGTCGCAAAGGCCGAGACCGGCATCATGATGGAATTCGTCAGGAAATCAAAGAAACTGAGAATATCCATGCCAAAGATGGTGAAGGAGGCAAGAGGGCCGAATCCGAGCGAAGAGAGAGAGCCCAGCACGATCATCAGAATGAATACGGCAAAGGTCGAGAAATTACGACTCCAACCGCATTCATCCTGGAAGGTGGAGACGCTGGTTTCTGCCAGAGAAATCGCTGAGGTAAGAGCAGCAAAGAGGACGAGTGTAAAGAATACGACACCCACGAGGGTACCAAGCCCCATGCTGGCAAAGACTTTCGGGATGGTGATGAACATGAGAGACGGGCCCGCATTCAGCATTGACGGATCGCCGCCGGAGAAGGCAAATACTGCCGGGATGATCATAAGACTGGCGAGGACCGAAATCCCTGAGTCGAAAGCGATGACCTGAAAGGTCGCATGCTCCAAATCAAATTCCTTCTTCATATAAGAGCCATAGGTATAGAGGATCCCCATCGCGACAGAAAGAGAGTAGAACATCTGCCCCATCGCAGAAACGACCGTCATCCAGGAAAAATGTTCCAGGTTTGGCACCATGAAGTAGGTGACGCCTGCCCACGCACCGGGCAGCGTGACGGCGTAGCCGGCCACCATGATCGCGAGCACAATGAGTACCGGCATCATGATTTTGGATACACGTTCAATACCATTCTTGACGCCGGCGAGAATGATGGCAAGGACACCGGCGGTGAAAACGATGAACCAGAATTCAGCCGCCATGCCGTCAGAAACGAAGGCGCCGAAAAAGGTATTCGTTGCAAGCAGTTTCGTATCACCGGCGAGGTATTCGAAGAGGTAACGGGTGACCCAGCCGCCGATGACGCTGTAGTATGGCAGGATCAGCATCGGAATGACGGCATTGATCCAGCCCCCTGCGGTAAAGAAGCCGTTCTTCCCGAAATGATGAAAAGCTCCGACCGGACTCTTTCTCGTACCACGTCCGAGAGCGGTCTCAGAAACGATCATCGTATAGCCGAAGGTAACGGCCAGCAGGAGATAGGTCAGGAGAAAGATGCCTCCGCCATACTCTGCGGCAAGGTACGGGAATCTCCAAATATTCCCGAGGCCGACAGCGCTGCCTGCGACAGCCAGCACATACCCCATTTTGCCGGAAAAGGTACTGCGGCTATTCCCATTTTGATTTGTCATATGATTGCCCTCCTGTAGAGTATTGAGATTTTTTGTGAATGGTGATCAGGGATCAGATCCAAGAGATTCTGCAACTTCTGCAGCACGAGCGGGATGGCGGGCCATGCGCTGATGACATCACGCAAGTCATTTAGCCCCTTACTATCCGCGTCCGCCGCTTTTATCCCCTTCTGCTTCCCGCTAATAAAAAATGGCCAGCCTAAGTCTCTATGTCCTAAAAAGCACGGATATGGAATGCCTTATGGCTGACCATCAATGTACACAAGTTCTATGGATTCGTTGAACCGTCAGCCCCCTTTGAAGGCGCTGAACCTGTTTGTCCATTCATCCAAGATAAATGCGCATCACCGGATAACGGAAGAGTCTCCCATTATTCTCCGAGCGGTACCCACTTGCCGCCCTTGACTTCGAGGACTGCGAGGTCCATCTTCGGATCACGGTTTTCATCGAATGCAAATTTGCCGGTAGCGCCTTCGAAGTCGCTGATCTTAGCCAGAGTATCACGGAATTTCTTGCGATCGGTGGTGGTACCGGACTGTTCGACTGCCTGATGGAGGACATACATCGCATCATATGCCTGAGCGGCGAACTGATCCGGTTCATGTCCGTATTTAGCTACATACGCTTTACGGAAGTTCTGTGCCTTGTCGGTCTTTCTTTCCGGGTTCCAAGGAGTAGCTACGACGGTGCGGTCAGCTGCCTCGCCAGCCTGTTTGATGTATTCCGGGCTGTTGAAGCCGTTGCCTGCGAGAACATACTGGTTCATGCCCATTTCACGCGCTTTCTTCACGATGAGAGCGCCTTCCTGATAAAGGCCAGCAACTGCGATGACATCCGGGTTTGCTGCCTGGATCTTTGTCAGCTGAGCGGAGAAGTCGGTATCTTTATCTGCGAAGGTTTCATCTGCAACGACTTCGAGACCGAGCTTCTTGCAGGCGTCCAGATAGAACTGGTGTTCACCGACCATCTGGTCATTGTTATTGGAGTACATGATAGCGATCTTCTTGAAGCCCAGTTTCTTCTGTGCTTTTTCTACCACCTGCGGGATATTCATTTTGCCCGGGATCGCATTACGGAATACATAGTCGCCGATTTCAGTGACTTTCGGGCCGGTGGTACCGGTGCCGAAGACAGCGACTTTGGACTGCTGGGCGATCGGGTCGGCAGCCATCGCTTCACCAGTGGTCATCGGGCCTTCGATAGCGAGGACTTTATCCTGTTCGATGCACTTCTTCATAGCGTTGATAGCTTCATTCTTGACGAGCTTGGTATCATACACCTTAAGATCGATCTTGACCTTGGTGTTCGGATCCTTGTTGATTTCCTCGACTGCGAGTTCCGTGCCTTCCTTCATAGCGACGCCGTAAGCCGCACCAGGGCCGGTATAAGCAGTGATGAAACCGAGTTTTACGGTTTTGCCGGCATCTGCGCTGCCGGAAGCTGCTTTCTTATCTCCGCCGCAGCCTGCGAATGCACCTGCCAGTGCTGCTGCTGCCATAACTGCTGCCATTCCTTTGAGCCATTTTTTCTGCATAATTTTCTACCTCTTTCAATAATCAGCTACTCCGCCCCAAAAGATCGTATGAAGAAATAAAAAACTCCGCCGGCTTTTCTGCCAGCGGAGGCGCGAACGCGGTACCACTCCGATATTTCACTCTATGCCAAGCCAATGCGGGTAAAAAAAGCCCCTATCTTCTTTCGAAGATAGGGGCGAAGTCTCGCGGTACCACCCTACATTGTACTTAGCAGTCTTATTCGTAACGTGAATGAAACGCCTGTCATTACTCAATTCACGACAAGGGCTCTCGAGGGATATTATACAAGGCTCTTCGCCGATTCTCACCATCCATCGGCTCTCTTTAGAAGAGATCAAGTACTTTTTGTCTCGTTCATAGCTTTCTTTTGGGGTATTGGATTTTAGATTGTGATTATTTTACTTCCTGATTCATGAGTTGTCAAGAGGGATTTTGAAAAAAAGTGACTGGTGACTGTAGGATTACAATACATGTGTTACACATTGAAAACATGAAAAGCGAGATACCCT
>ENA-ORSK01002558-ORSK01002558.1-human-gut-metagenome-genome-assembly--contig:-NODE-2558-length-11892-cov-3.388612_pt1 | contig 11892 bp, 9 predicted proteins | sample MGYA00242192_ERZ509159 | MGnify/ENA primary metagenome ERZ509159 (study PRJEB26280, sample SAMEA2338663) | human gut metagenome | biome: human gut; feature: human-associated habitat; material: faeces...
AACAATAAAAAAGAATAGAATTCTTTTTGTATTGTCTTCGATTTGCACTACCTTTTGATAAGGTAGGCTTCATCTCAACAATAAAAAAGAATAGAATTCTTTTTGTATTGTCTTCGATTTGCACTACCTTTTGATAAGGTAGGCTTCATCTCAACAATAAAAAAGAATAGAATTCTTTTTGTATTGTCTTCGATTTGCACTACCTTTTGATAAGGTAGGCTTCATCTCAACAATAAAAAAGAATAGAATTCTTTTTGTATTGTCTTCGATTTGCACTACCTTTGCACCCGCAAACAGGGGTACTTGCTCAACCCCCTTTAACAAAACAAGAACATGGACAATAGTAAAAAGCAGGTGAGTGTGCTGTTTATGCTTTTCAGCATTCTCTTTTGTGTTTGCCTGATTGCGGCAAACATCCTAGAAACAAAGCAAATCTCTGTATTGGGAATCAGCCTAACGGGTGGCTTGATCGTCTTCCCCGTGAGCTACATCATCAACGACTGTGTCTGCGAGGTGTGGGGCTACGGCAAGGCACGCCTCCTCATTTGGACAGGCTTTGCGATGAATTTCTTCTTCGTAGCCACGGGTGCGATCTGTGACGCTATTCCTGGTGCACCCTACTGGAACAACGACGCGGGATTCCATGCCATCTTTGGATTGGCACCTCGTATTGCGGCTGCCTCTTTTGTGGCATTCGTTATCGGTAGTTTTGCCAATGCCTATGTGATGAGTCGTATGAAGCTACACGACGGCGCACGCCGCTTTTCCGCTCGTGCCATTCTCTCGACGATTGCCGGAGAGAGCCTCGATTCGCTCATCTTTTTCCCCTTGGCGCTTGGTGGCGTGGTACCGGCCTCGGAACTGCCCAAGTTGATGCTCTGGCAGGTGGTGCTCAAGACGGCCTATGAGGTTGTGGCATTGCCTATTACTATCCGCGTGGTGCGTGCGCTGAAACGTCACGAGGGGGAGGTCTATGACCGTGGTGTAAACTACAACATCTTTAAGATTTTTGAACTTCAGGGCTAACCAGCCCATCGTCGGGCTTCCCGCTAATGGTCTTGTCTGAGCAACAGCCATGTACGGGTAGCCCGACAAATGAACCATTTGACTATCATCACATGATGGAGAACATGAGAAGAGAAGAGGAGGGACTTAGTGCATTGGGGCATAAGACCCAATACAAGATGGACTATGCTCCCGAGGTGCTGGAGACGTTTGAAAACAAGCATCCAGAGAACGACTATTGGGTGCGGTTCAACTGCCCCGAGTTTACCAGTCTTTGTCCTATCACGGGACAGCCCGACTTTGCAGAAATTCGCATTAGTTACATCCCAAGCCAGAGGATGGTGGAGAGCAAGAGCCTGAAACTCTATTTGTTTAGTTTCAGAAATCACGGCGACTTCCACGAGGACTGTGTGAATATCATTATGAAGGATCTCATACGGCTGATGAGTCCTAAGTATATTGAGGTGACTGGACTATTTACGCCCCGTGGCGGTATCAGCATCTGGCCATACGCCAACTACGGAATGCCAGGTACGAAGTATGAGCGTCTGGCCGAGCAACGGTTGATGGCGCACGAATAGTAACCAGGTATGCCTTATTGCTCTGTACTCATGATGAACTCGCTAAATCTCTTGAGCTGTGTGGCGGTGGAGAACTGTTCGTCAAATAGTCGGAGGGAAGCCTCGTTGGTTTTGGCGACCTTCAGTGAGTTGATGAGGGAGATGTAGTCGGACGTGTTGTGGCATTCGCATCCTGCTCCTGGGTAGTTTAGAATGGGAATGCCCTCGAAAGCCTCTGCTGATCCAATGACATATTTGCCATAGCGCAGAGCCTCTACAGTCTTGGTCTTAAGTCCCGACCCCGACAGGATGGGGGCGACAACAGCCGTGGCCTGTAGGTAGTAAGGCGCCAAATCGTCCACTCTTCCAAGGAAGTGAACGTTGGGCATGGCGGTAGCATCTTGAAAAGCCTCTGCGATGTTGCCGACGACGAGCAGGGGAATATGGACCGACGGGGCTATCTCCTTTATATAATAATCCATCGCCTCCTTGTTGGCAAAGAAATTGGTGCCAACAAAGAGCAGGTATTGTTCGGGCAATTTTACGTGTTCGTGATGCTCTGCTGCATCGTAGGCGTCAAATGAGGTGGGCAGGATGAAGTCTGCCCCTCGGTGGTAGCGCTTCTGCAACTGCCGGTTGTCGCGCTCGTTGAGCGTGATCAAATAGGAGGCGTGGTCGATGCAGCAGCGTTCGTTATGTGCTATGAACCCCACCATCAACTTGTCTTGAGGCTGATGGGTGGTTTTATATTTCTGCTGGTAATAATCCACTTCCACGTTGTGGAAAAAGCAAATGGTCTTGAAGCCGTGGCGCGCAAACTCTCGCAGATAAACGCCATAGTGAGACCCGTCGAAGAAGACGAAGTCGTAGGGTTGTGAGAGATGGTGTTTCAATTGTTTGCGCAAGCTCCGACGGTCGCCATAGCTTTCGCGGAGCAGGACGTTTTTCAGCCTAACTGCCAGCGACGGAACCCCGATGGTGAGTTCCGCCACTTGCAGGCCGAGGGCTTTGAGGAAGGCAAGGTTGCGCTTGGCAACCGCGCTTCCGCCGTCGTTTCTAGCATTGTAGTCTCGAGAGACAAATAAGACGCGCTTCATGATTCTTTTGCTCTTTAGTCAGCCTTGGATGTGGAGAAAACTGATGCTCTGTGGAAACAGTGTTATTCCCAGACCGTCTCGTGGATGGCATCGAGGAATCCGTGGCCATAGAGTTCGTCGGGCTCAACATAGTTGCCCTCTCCCCACTCGTTCCAGGAGCGAAGGAAGAGAATCTTGTGCTCGGGCTTCTTGTTCTTGATGACTTCCAGGGCTTGGAGAATGTGCTTCTTGAAGTTCTCCGGCGTTGCGTTGACGAAGACACCGTCCATATTGCCGGCGCGCGGACTGCGGTCCCACTGTGGCATGATATTGGGATAGACATTTTCCCAACTGTCCTCGGGAGCAAAACAATGTTTCATCACCTCCGGATAGTCGAGACAGAGCGTCTTGAGTTGTGGTATCAGCTTGCGCAGGAAGATCTGCGAGATACGCTTGTACTTGCCTGTATAGATCATCTCGGCACGGGGACGGCCGAAAGAGCAGACCGCGTCGAAGCCAAAACTGAGAAAGTCATTATAAAGCTCTGCACTCGACTCCAGATTGGGCAATACGCGCTTGGTGCTACCGTCGGGCATGCGCTTCACGGTAGAGGTGGAGTGGCCCATGGCAACGAAGTGGACGCCTTTGAGCCCACTCTCCTTCGCCCATTTACGCCACAGGTCCATAAAGAGCGTCACATCCGGGAAATGGTATGGATCCCAGATGAGGAAGATGGGCTTGTCATCGACGGTGATATAGCGATGGTCCTTGAAGGCCTTGAGTGCATACTCGAAGTGCATTCGGTAGTCGGGTTCGCCGAGATACTCCTGTTTGGAGATGATGACCTTAGAGTCTGCCATACCCTTGCCGCGCTGCCACGTCTTGGTTGTCCAATCGTGATTGGCCCAGGCGAGACAGAAGGGGAAATCGGGCTTACCCGAGGCAACGACCTCGTTGAATGGTCTTTCAAGCAGCATTTTTCCATTGCCGCGCCAGTAATGCCAATAGGCAAAGCCCTCTACGCCCGCTTCACGAGCCAGTTGTGCCTGTTCTTCGCGCACCTCGGGCACACGCAGGTCGTAGAAACCCAAGTCGGTCGGGATGCGTGGCTGGTGGTGTCCCTTGAACAGGGGCTTGCCCTTGACGACGTTGTGCCACTCGGTGAAACCCTTTCCCCAAACGTTGTCGTTCTCGGGGATGGGGTGAAACTGCGGTAGGTAAAATGCTATAACTCTTGCTTTCATGAGTTTCTTAATTTATTTTCTTGATGATTTTTGCTGGACAGCCTGCGGCTACGCAGTAGTCAGGCAAGTCGTGAGTCACACAACTGTTGGCTGCAACAACTACGCCGTCGCCTATTTTCACGCCCGGTAGGATGCAAACATTATTGGCCAGCCATACATTATTGCCGATGATGACCTCGCCTTTTGACAGTAATGGGCGGCTGGAGGGTGCGCATTGGAGTGCCTCAATTGTGTCTGTGGCGCCATGAGCATTGTCGGTAATAATAACATTGGTGCCCGTCAGTAGGTTGTCGCCAATCGTTATGCCGCGTGTGGCAGTTAGGTGGGCGTATGCCCCTATGTGGCATCCGTTGCCAATCTTTATCTCTGGTTCTCCGTTGCCTTGTGGAAAGACCGTCATGACGGTGTGTTTGTCAATCTCACAGTCATCACCAATGGAAACTAAGTCTAAACGGTTGGTGCGCTCCAGTGGGTAGCCGAGAATTGAACACTTGCCCCAACGCTTGAAACGGCGGGCATAATAGCCCGTATAGATGTGTACGCCGAATGCGTTGACAAGTTTGAACAAAACGGGTGGAAAGACGAGGCAGAATCCCCGTCCTATTCCTTCTGCTATTGGTTTAATGACTCCTTTCACGTTCGATTCTCTCGTAAAACTGGATAATGCTGTTAATGTACCGTTGCTGCGTATAGTATTCGGAGACCGTTCTCAATGCCCTCTCACGTACGGCTTGCAGTTCTTGGCTGCTCGCAGAGCAGAGTTTCTCAAGGCATAACACCAATTCATCCACGTTGTGGAAGCGGAAACCGATTTCCTCTCCCGTCAGCAGAAAGCCGTTGTCGTACTGTTCTTTTGTCCCTGCGGTGTCGCGGCCGATAGTGACGCAGTTGCAGAGCATTGCCTCGGGGAGGCATCTGCCGAAGCCTTCGAAGCGGGAGGGCACGATGGTGGAGATGGCGTGGCGCATCAGATGATGAATGTCCTTGCGCGGGCCGAGGAAGGTTACTTTATCTTTAACGCCCTTATCTTCTAAATATTGTGTGACTTTATGATAATAGATTGCATCAGTCACCTCTCCTGCGATAGCCAATGAACAACATGCAGACCGATTTCTTTCTGTAAATCGAGTGTAGGCGATGGCCAAATCCATGAGACCTTTCGTCTCTTCGATGCGGCCCGCGTAGAGCAGATAGGGAGTTGGGGGAAGTTGCTTGACATCTTGCTCCTTCTCCATGACGATTCCGTTATAGACGACAACAGACTTCGGATTACCCTCTAGGTGGTGGTGTCGCTGGATGGCTTTCGTGATGCAAATGGTGTAGTTCGCAGCCAGTTGCTTGTGGAATGTTTTGGAGGAGGGGAAGTAATGTAGGCCGAAATCTACATCGGCGTACTCGCGTATATGGTAGATATGGGGTATTCCCAACCGTTTAGCTACTCGTTCGCCTACGTCCACGACACTCACGTTGCTATGAATCATCGCTATCTTCTTCGATTTGACCAGATTATAGACGGTGTTGACAGCCTTATGTATGAGGATTCTCCGTGCGACGAGACGTGGAAGGAATAGAATTGCTTCCTTGGCGTTGCGCAAGTCGGGGTAGGTATTGGTGCGGAAGGGAATGGTTATTACCTCTACACCCATCTGCCGGAGCGTAATTGCTACGCCCTCTTTGTCGGGAGCGACTACTATTGGTGTGTGGCCCTGCTCCTGCACTCCTTTGATAAGTGTCAGGAAAGACTTTGATGCCCCGCCTAAGGGGTAGGTGGAGTGGAGGATATAGAGGATGTTCATTGCTATTTTTCCTTTTCTTTCTTCTTTTTCCCTGCGTCATCAGGGAGGGGTGGTGCCTCATGGGCAAGGTCGTAATATGTAAGGTAGTTGCTGTACCATAGCGGATAGCCGCGTACGATGAAGCCCAATAGTGCAAGGATAAACGCACTCGCCGTTGCTCTGCGGTCTCTGATTTTGCCAAGTGAGGCGATATAGAATATGAGCATCAACACTGTACCGACGATTCCGTTTTCATAAATGAAGACCTTGTAGCCGGAGTTACCAAACTCAGGGTTCTCGCGCTTTTTGCCAAAGATGACGGCAGATGACTCACAGAGTTTCTCGAAGTCGGTGTCGAAGTCCTCCGTCACGCGATTGTTGCCTGCCATCTCGCCGTCTTCCACCTCAAGGCGGATCAGGATGAGGTCGTGGAGTAGATTCTCTCCATTATTATAAAAGAAAGAACCCACGACGATGGTGCTGATAAAAGCAACCATCATGATCAGTTTACCGATAAACTGTTTGCGCTGAACCCATAACTTCAGGAAGATGACAACCACGTAGATGACGTAGGCTGCAAGGGAGAACGTGAGCAGCAGGGCTACGAGGAGGACTATATTATACCATTTTTTCCACTTACCAAATTGCGTGGAGAGCAACAAGGTTGCAGCTGTTCCAAGGTGGCCTGGTTCAAGGAACACCGAACTAAAGCGAGGGAAAAACGCCCACAGTGTACGATCGTCAATCATAAAGAGTAAATAGTTCGTATATGAATAGAGATCGTCTCCATAGACAGCGTCGACACCTACAAAGGGGAAACCAACGAGGTATAGGAAGAATGCGGGGATCGAAACCAGAAGAAGACCGCCCATAACCTTGCACAGGAAGGTCATAAAAGCTTCCATTTTCTCCGTTTTGAGGCGGAAGATCGAGTAGAAGATGGCCGTGTGGAAGACGTTCACGATGTAGCCGTTGATATTGGTCTCGTTGATGACGAGCATATAGGTGGAAATGGCTACATAGCCCATGACGGGAGCCAGAAAATGGTCGTTGGTGAACCAGTTGTCCTTTGTGGTTTTCGATATCAGCATTGCCGTACCGATGAGCAAGCCCGAGGGCAAGGGGTACAGTGTGCCCAAAGGCCACAAGAACCAAGGGTGCAGGGAGCCAAAGAAAGCCAGAAGTATGCCTGCGTAGAAGCATATCTGGACTAACTTCTCTTTCTTGATGGTTTGAATGTCAAGTTTCTTAAGTCTCATACTGCGCACTTACCAATGATTCGTTTGAGGATTTGCTCTTTGAAATATCCGCGCTCGTTGCGATCCAGGACCGTGAACCAGCTTACCAAGAAGGAGACGGAAACGGAGAGTACTCCCGTCAGCAGGAAGCGGTACTTGCAATGGAATAGCAATTGGCAGCCGCCGCTCGTGGCACAGGCCAAAAGGGCCAGGGGCAGTAGTGGGACTATCACATGGAGGAAGAAATCCTTCATGCTCATCTGGGTTTTCCAATGTATGTATGGAATACGCGCCAAGGCCACCAGCAGTTCGATAGCGACGAACACGCCCATCGCCTCAGCTATTGTACCTCCGTTTTGGAAAAGGATGTAGCTGATGGGAAGGTAGGCCAGTTTCGGCGTGTACATCAGTAGCGTATAGGTTCTTATCTTGCCGATGGCCTGGTTGATGGTGTTGAGGCCCGCTGTCAGTTGGTCGCAGATGAAACTCAGCAGGATGGCGTTGCAGAACAAGGCGCAGTAATCTGGCACCTTTGTGAGCCACACATTGAGAATGGAAGGCATCTCAAACATCAGCGGCACGAGGATGATGATGAGCAGCATGGTGGAGTATTTGCTCTCTTTCTCCGCCAGGGCAAATACCTTCTTGCGATCCTTGTTGCCTTCCGCTTTCATGATCTGAGGATTCATCGCGTTGAGGATCGAGGTGGACAAGAAGGAAATGGCTCCAAATACCTGGTTGGCGATACCATAGGCTGCATTGACCGTTGTACTGAAACAGATGTTGAGAATGATGGCCATGCCTTGGTTGCGCGCCGCCACAGCTCCCATGCCGTAGGTGGTCCAGCCTGCGAAGCCCAGCAGTTGACCGATGTATATCCGGCTAATATCCCGTTTGCGAATCAGGAGCGAACACTCCGGAAACTGCCAGTTGGCATAGAGAGCGAATGCCAGCAGGTTGAGGAGTTGGATGCCCGCGAGGATGAAGACGTAGAGCAGCAGCTTGTCGGCCTGGATGTAAAGCAGTAGGTAGGCTAAGGCCAACTTTAGGATCGCATCGACCATCTCGACCAGAGAGATGAAGACGATATTCTCTTTGGCTATGAAGAGTGCTTTGAAAGGAGCGGTGACGACGGTGACAAGGAGTATCGCCACCGTGATGTCATAGACAGACTTCGCCGCATCGAGGCGGTCGTGGTCGATCTTGAGAAAATCGTTCATCAACAGTCCTTTGATGGCAAGGAGGGCCAAGCCAATGAGAAGACCGAGGATGATGTGGAGAAACAAGCTATTGGTGAAGAAGCGCTTCACCTGGCTGGTGCGGTGGCGACCATAATAGTAGGAGACATAGCGCTGGGTCGTGATGACCAAGGCGTTGGTGATGAAGCCAAGCATGGCGATGACGCCTCCGACGACGGAGAAGATGCCGTAGTCGGAGACACCGATAGCCTCCAGTACAATACGCATGGAAAATAGTGACAAGATCGTTGTCACTATTGCCTTGATATATTGTACGGATGTGTTGAGGATGATTCGCTTGTTGGCTTCCATTGATGCGCTTACGGTCTTCGTCCTTTATCGCTTGCTTTTGAAGAGCAGGTCCTTGACGCTGAAGAATGCAATAATGAAGAAGGTCAGGAACACACAGAAGGCAACAAAGATCATGCGCTTCGGGCTCGTGGCCTTGATAGGCACGTCGGCACCCTTGACCATAGTGAAGACGGGCGTGTACTGGCGCAGTTTCGCACGTGCTGCTTCCAGCTGCGTGTTCATTGCGGTATAGGTGTTGTATTGCATCTGCATCGTGTTCTCCAGATCCTCGATTTTCGACTTCTCGCTCTCCAGGATCACATCGAGATTCTCGTCTGCCGTCTTGGCATAGAGGCGGCGCGTCTTCTCATATTCCGCGCGGGCGTCGTCGGCGAGTTTCTCGTAGTACTCCACGTCGCGGCGTGCCTTGTTGGTACGATACTTGATGATGAAGTTCTGCAGGCGTTCGCGCACGGAGTCGGCAAGCGTCTGGCAGACCAGCGGGTCCTGTGCCGTGGCGGTGATAGAGATGACGCCCGTTTTCTTGTCCACGTTGATGCCTATGTCGTCGCGCATCTTGTTGACGATGCCGTCGTCTTTTTTGGAGAGGAAGTAGGGGTTGAACTGACTCTTGGAGGTGTTGCCCTTGAATTCGTTGTTGGACTTGGGAAACATCTTCTCGATCTTCTTCATGATCGTGTCGCCCTGCTGCGAGAGCCAAGACTGGTCCTGATGGTAGCGCATGTAGGCGTAGTAGGTCGTATCGACTGATTTGTCCGCCGTTACGACGCGGATGTTGAAGAGGCTTGCCACGAAGCCGTTGTCCTCCATCAAGTCTGGGTAGAGGGTTGGCGAGATGGCATCCGTACTCTGGACGGCAGACATATCGAAACCGAAGGAGGCAGCGATGGAACTGAGAGCACCACCCGAGCTGACAGGGTTCTCTATCTCTGGCGCCATGGTCGTGCTGGTTGTGTAGGTGCGGGGCACGTCCACGATGATGATGGCAGAGACTACCGCCGCTACGGGCAGCAGGGCCACAAACCACCATTTCTTCTTCCACAGGCGGCGGCCTATCTCCCTCAGGTCGATGGTGTCGTCCTCGTCGGTCGTTGTGGAGTCCTTGGTCATGGTGGGGGCGGAAGGAGTGGATGGGCTTTCAGCCTGTGTGTCCACATGCTCCTCCGTAGAGGTCTCCAAGGTGGATTCCTCTATCGTGTCTTTGGATTCGCTTTCAGAAGAGGCGGTTGCCTTCTTTTGCTCCCGCTTCTTCTGAAATTCTTCCCATTTACGCTTGATATCGAATCTGTTCATGATTTTTCAAAGTGTCCTTGTTGATGGATCTGACGGGTGCGGCTCGCTCCTTGCTATCGTTTACTTCAAGAGGTTGGCGATGGTGGCAATCACGGCGGCGATGGATGCCGCGCTTGAGCCAATGCTCAGCGTCTCAGCCAGCGACATCTTGCTCTGGGCCTTGGTCGGAACGAAGATCTCACATCCTGGCTCCACCTTGGCGTCATGGCCCACGCGGGCCACACTACCATTCATATAAAGAATATAGGTCTGGCGCTTTTTCGCGTCGCTCGCAAAGCCACCTGCCTGATCGATGTAGTAGGAGACCTTCTTGCCGGCTACGTAGCCCACGGTGTTGGAGTGGAGCACGGCACCGTTGATTTTCACCGTACCGTTGTGCTCGGGGATGACCAGGCGGTCGCCGTCGCGGAGGATGATGTCAGCGTTGCCACCAGGATTGCGCATGGCTTCGTCCAGGCGGATACCCACGGGGTAGTAGTCGGGGATGGTGTAGCGTTGCATCTCCACGTCGTTGGCTTGCTTCATCACGGTAGTGGCACCTGCTGCGTTGGAACTTCTGGTGGCTATCTCCAGGAGGTTCTTCTGCTGCTGCTCACGCGCCATGCGCTGAATCTCCTGCATACGGATGCGCTCCGTCTCGTTGGTCTTTCTCTCCAGGTGTGCACCCGCGACGTAGGCCATATTGGTCGGGCCACCACAACGGCGCATGATGTCGGAGAGGCGGGCGTTGCGGGTCTTGAGCGTATAGGTTCCGGCAAACAGCACCTGACCGCTCACCTCCACGTTCTGCTGCTCGTTGTAGCCAGGGCTGCGGTGGACGAACACCTGATCGAACGGCTGGAGCACGAAGCCCGGTTCGCCGTCGATGACAAAGCCATCCTTCAGGGCGAAGGTGTAGGTCTGAGCGAGGACGGAGTCCGTCTCCAGGGCGCGGGAATTGATGATTCTGCGGCTCACGTCCACACGTACGGTCGAGGCCTTCATTGTCAGTCCGCCTGCCTGAAGGATGAAGTCCTCCAGCGTCTCGTTGTCTGCATATTGATATATACCGGGATATTGCACCTCTCCGTCTATGGTCAGCGTCCGTTCCTCTTGCATGTCCGTACGTGTTGGTATGAAGAGAATGTCGCCATTCTGCAGCGGGATGTCGGCTGCACGACCCGTCAGAATGCCCTCCACATCGACAGAGACGACTTCCAGGGTGCGGTCGGCCTTGAGACGGTGCATGACGGCTCGGGCGGTAAATGCCTCCTCGGTCACGCCTTCGGCAGCTTGTAGCAACGACTTAACGGTATTGATGTCGCCGCCCACCTCATACTGACCTGGACGGAACACGGCGCCTCGCACCTCCACCATATTGTCGTAGCGGGCGATGACGGAATCGACATCCACGGAGTCGGCATCCGACATGCCGAAGCTGGAGGTGTCAAACTCGTTGACGTTGTAGATGGACCATTCGCGTCCCGTCTTGCGGAAGACGCGTACGGACTTCGTATAGGCGTCGCCAGAGAAACCGCCTGCGTAGCGGATGAGGGAGGCGAGGCTCTCGTTGCGTTTCATCTCGTAGTACATCGGACGCTTCACCTTGCCCGTGATGTTGACAAGGCAGTCGTAGGCTCCGACCACGATCACATCGTTGTCGGCCAGGTGGACGTTGCCACGCTGCTGACCGTTGAGGATGTAGTCATAGACGTCGATGACGGAGATAAGCTTGTTGTTGCGATAGACCTTGATATTGCGGAGCGTACCCAGGTCGCTGATGCCACCAGCCAGGTAGAGGGCGTTGAATACGGTGGCAAAGGAAGATACGGTATAGGTGCCCGGCGTGTTGACCTCACCCATCACATTGACCAAGATGGTGTGGGTCTGGCCCACTGAGAGGCGGATGCTCGAACTGCTGTAGCGACGGCCCAACTGCTGCTTGACGCGGGCGTTGGCCTGGGCCACGGTCAGGCCGCTCACCTGAACGGGGCCGAAGCCCTCGATGGTGAGGACACCGTCCGGGGCTACGGTGGCCTGGATGGACTTCTGTGAGGCGCCATAGATGTCGATGAAGACGTTGTCGCCAGGGCCGAGGCGGTAGTTCTTGGGCAGGGCCATGTTGACATTGGGCTCGAAGGAGAGGTTCTCGTTGCTGAAGATGTCGCGGCC
>ENA-ORSK01002563-ORSK01002563.1-human-gut-metagenome-genome-assembly--contig:-NODE-2563-length-11870-cov-5.927380_pt1 | contig 11870 bp, 7 predicted proteins | sample MGYA00242192_ERZ509159 | MGnify/ENA primary metagenome ERZ509159 (study PRJEB26280, sample SAMEA2338663) | human gut metagenome | biome: human gut; feature: human-associated habitat; material: faeces...
TTTTCCCCCCCGGTCACGATTTTTATCGCCTGCCATACCTGTATGGTCAAAGTCTGTATCAATGAAGTGTTGGCGCATTTCGTTGGCAGGATTAACCATGTAATTGACAAAAGCCTCATATTGAGCTTTATACTTTTCAAAGAACTCTTTAGAAAGAGCCTCAACATTAAACGCATCTTCAATGTCTTTAATTTCAAGAGAATTCCTTTTGTCGTATAAAGCCATGAAGTTATCAGTAGCCGTGCGGCATGACTGACCAGGACCCAGCAGGAACGTATAACGTTTGCTGTCGGAGGCTTCTTCTTTGTTTCCCCTCTTGCGGCAATAGGTAAAACGCCAATCCCAACGAGTATCATCCTCGTAATGGAACAACATGAAGGCACAAGAGAACTGATCCATAACAGTACGGATAAGCCGTTGAATGTTCACACGGTTACGCTCCATTATAACCCGGTTGCTGACTGTCACGTCGAAAATCTGCAAAGGTTCAACGCCAACATACATCATTCCAATTTGCTTGATACTGCGTATTCCCGTTGCTTCTGCCAGTTGCCTTCGTTCAGGCTGACTCTCCAAAAGCTCTGTTTCAAAACCATCCTCAAAGTCATCTTCACCGAAAATGGGAAAAATAACATTGCTGAGAAATGAACTCCAGCCTTGGTATCGGCTGCTTAAATATTCTTTTAATGATTCTTTATTCATAGGGTGTTTGTTTACTTAATGGTTCCTAATATAATAGAAGCTTCGCCTTGCTTACTTTCCACATGGGCTACGAGTTTGCCGATCTCTCGTTCCAGAATCTCGTCAATATCTTGTTGCTCTATGGCAAAAAGACGTGCCTCCCGCTCTTCTAATTCCTGGCCAATAGCCAATACTTTTTTAATAATATCAAAGCTTCCTCTGTCAATAAGCCTGCGAGCATTTTTCAACAAAATCTTGGATTGTGGAGATAAACCAGATGTATTGTTTATCTTTACCAAGATTTCTTTTGCAGCTGTAGCTTTATCGCCAGCCCTTGACTTGTTGATACGGACAAAGTATTGGTTATAAGTCTTTATGGCTTCTGCAGAAAGTTGTTGCCAGTTATCTGGTAATGGAACACGTTTGGCATTTTCTTCCACACGCATATCTTCAAGCAGTTCAAGCAAAGAAATTATTTTGGCGTTATATAGACCTTCAGCTTCTGTACGCAATCTAATTGCAAGCCTTGCAGAACGTGGTGCTTTTATTATGAAATATGCCGTTCCACTAGCAGCTTGTGCTATCTGCCAGTCTTTATTAGCTTGTTCTATTTGTTGATAACGTTCTGGATGAGTATTCTTGTATTGTTTCAGTTCATATACATACTTCTGCAAAGGTGATTCTTCACCGTCAACGGCTTTTGCGATATCGTAATGTACCACATTTTCCTCTTCTGAGAAAATTTTGCTGTCTTCACCAAACAGAACATGGAAGGATTGCAACTTGGTATGTGCCTTGCGAACCAACTGAATCTGTGCATCGCCTTCTGCACTTGGCATGAAGTTATAGACATAGACAAATGGCTCTTTACTACCTATACGGTTTACACGACCTATGCGCTGCATCAAGCGAGTGGAGTTCCATGGAGTATCATAGTTTAGAATAACATTGGCACGATGGAGGTTTACACCTTCTGCCAAAACCTCTGTTGTAATGATAACATTATAGTCATCCTTCCAGATACCTTCGTAATTGGCGTCAAAGTTTTCCTCAATCGTATGTTCCATCTCATCACGATTGGCAGCAGTAATGACAAGTGCCTTATAGCCCTTTGCCTTTACCGCTCTTGCGAGCGATTGTACTGTGTCTATAGCTTCCGAAAAGATAACTAATTTTCCAGAGGTGTTCTTTTGTGGATTAAATAATTCTGGCTTAATATTCTCTTTGAAAGCGTCGAATTTCGGGTCTTGTGGGTTCTTTGCCCATCGATCATAGAGATTAGAAATAAGGCGGAAGTCCTCTTTGAGTTGGATATAGTATTCTTCTTTGAAGTCTTTACGCTTATATTCTGCATTCTGCCCTTTCTCGTTACGCCCTTGTTCCGTCAACTTGGCTATCTTGGCTCTGATATCTTCTACACAATCAGTGAACGAAACGCGTTTACCACGTTTCAATGTTTTGGCTTCATAATCAAGTTCTTTGTTCACGTCAATTTGTGGACAAACGAAAATTGTGTCGTTTTCCCACATCTTAATCATGTTCTCTGTGTAACGCCGCAGATTCAACAGAGATTGGGTGAAAGCAGTGAATGAACTTTCAAGACGCTTTACAAGAAGAATCTGCATGATGGTGGCAAGTTGCTTAGCAACATCGTTAACGCCACGGTTGCCTCGACCTGTATGTTTTCTTTCGTTGGCAGGGTCAGCAAAATATTCAATGGCACGATAGCGGAAATATTTTAGCCACTCATCAGTCTGTAACTTTTCAGCTTCAGTCGGAGCAATTATTGTCATAGTGTCAGAGAATAATTGAGCCAGCTCATCATCCATAATATATTCAAGGTTGTTAGGTCCAACAATTTTGGGGAATATCAAACCTTGTGACTCCATATCATCCTTGTAATATTTCTCAATGTCAGTCCTTGTTCGGCGCTCCAAAATATCACTTAGCACACAGTCACGCAGTCTCTTTGATACAGCATCCAAACGTTGGCGGCGCTCATCTGTTGGTATGTCGTTGCTTCTATCTATCAACACTTCATATTCACGGTTAACATCAGCAAAGAACCTTTCGATATTACCACTTTCTGCCTTCTTTAAAGTGCTGTCATTGTGGTTTCTCTCAAAAAGATAAATTTGATTCTTCAAGTCGTTTGGTCGGTTGTTCTGCGGTGTGGCAGAAAGAAGGCCCACATATGGATATACCCCTGTATTAGAACAAATCTTCTGTATCAGTTCATCAAGAGACTGGTACATCAATGTGGTACTGTTGCGAAACTTATGGCTTTCGTCAATGACAATAAAACCATAATTTTTTTCTTGGAGTGTTCCATCAAAATCTCCAGAATCGCGGCTGTCGTCATAGTCATCTTTACAGTTTTCATCTTCGGTAATATTTTCGATGCGTCCTGTTGTAATGAAGTCAATGTATGGTGCAATCTTCTCGTCAGAATCTTTGTCAAATATGGCTATAGTTTTCTTCCAACCCGATTGAATGGCAGGAGGAGTAATGATCAATACTTTACGTTCTCGTCCATCATCTTCTGGTACAGACAAAAAACGCTTGATGATGAGTGTACCAATAATCGTCTTGCCAAGTCCAACCACGTCTGCCAACATAAAGCCACCATGTTCGTGCATAAGACCGATGCATCTCTTTACCGCTTCTACTTGATATTCCAATTTGTGGATGTTCGCTGGCAGATAAGTTTCTATCTGTTGCCCAAGTGATTTGTCTACAATGTCGCCAAACTTAATTTGTAGTAATTTGATATACAGCTCGTATGGAGTGAAAGGCAATTGTTCGCTTTCACGTTCTTTCTCAACTTCCTCTGTAATGGGAGCCGTTTTCAGTATTTGTTCCAAGAATTGCTTGTTCCATGGTTCAGAGATTTCCCATTTTTCATTGAACCATAGCAGATGAGACTTATTGCCAGGTATGGCATCGAGTGACAGTACTTGATTAGGAGCAGTCTCGATGTAGTTTAACTCCGCATTACCTTGTAAGCCCTTCTGTGTGAAATTGGTACTTCCTACGATGCCTATGCCAATACCTTTTTGTCTGCCATCGAAGATGTAACATTTAGAATGCAGGAACTGTGTTTCATCATTCTCATTTTTCCGATATACGCGAATCTGGATTTTCGAATTTTCGTCATCCGTACAATAGTCAAGGAGCAGACGTATCGCCGCTTTGTATTCCTCAACGACATCAAGTTCATGGATGTCTGTTCTGATAAAATCCTGTGGATAGTTTGCGTCTTTGTATTTGGGTGACTTCAACTGATTGACGTATACATAAGGGTCTTTCCCGATAAGTAAACGGAGCACTGTCCCTTCTTTTTCCAGGAAATGCCTTAATTCTTCTTGCAATATGGCAAGACCGGGTATGTCCCAATAACCAGTAGCAATACTAATGGTCTTCACACCGTCGGTCGATATACACTTCCGTAATGTGATTGTCATCGAAAGTGCTTCTATGGAATTATCTATGAGTGTATTGTTCATGTTAACTCTATTCTATAATATTGAAATACATCATCTAGTTACATTCATTCTCCCTTCTCTCCTTAACCTTGTCTAATCCCGGCATCTTTTTTGATACAAAACTCTCGCCAGCGGGGAAGTATGCCTTGAAAATCTGACATAAGAAACTCACAATGTCGCTACGCTTCTTGCCCATATTAGAGAAAGCGGAGTAAACGTAATACATGAGTTCTTGCTGACTGCACATTTCGTTTGGCTGGATTGTGATTGAGGGTTGAAGAATCAAATCATGCTCTGCAAAGGCGTAGGCACTGGCAAGAATTGCTTTTTGTTCCTCTTCGCTGAACATCTTGATTTTTCCGGCAAACCATTCAAGTTCTCCTTTTTGAAGTGCCTGTTGCTGCTTACTTTGACGTTCCATCAGAATGGATACTTTCTCTTGCTCTTTTTCAGTAAGGGCTTCTTCAAGCACGCGGTTCTTACGCTTTAGGACATTGTACTTTTCCATACAAGCGATGGCAATGCAGAGATAACCTACGGTTACGGTAAGCACCAATACTGCATGAAATCGGAACTTGGACGGAAAATCCGGCAAAGCATCAATATAGTCGCAGACGACAAGAGCAACTACGAGCATAAGCGCAGCTCCGACATACATCGCCCAGACTTTGACTTTTTGGCTCGCAGGAGAAACGCCCATAAGCAAGGCTATCGCCAAAGCTGCGACCAATAAGATGGAGACCAAGATAAAGATTGTCATGTGTCACGTCCTCCCTGTCATGGTTTTACGATGATACGCCAATAGCCTGCCTTGTCAGAACCTTCATGAACGAGAATGCCTCTCTCACGCAACTCTTTGATGTTCTTTTCAACTGCCCGCTTGGACACGCCAATTTTTACAGACATTGCTTCTGCTGTTATAGAAGGGTCGGAAATAACTAAGTCTATTATTTTTTGCCCTGTCCTGATAACTCTTTTAGATGCATCCTCTCCTTTTACGCCGAACCTTTTCTCCGAACCTTTTTCGTTTACACCGAACCTTTCAGCATTTACACCGAACCTTTTCTCCGAACTTTTTTCGTTTACACCGAACTTTCTCTCCGAAGCTCCTTCGTTTACAGGATACTTTTTGAGGGTACTGTTTACCCTGTCGGCCACCTCTTCTACGGGGATTCTACCATTCTCACCCCAATTCAGATTATAGAAAGTGGTGAAAAACGAGGAGGCTTCGGTCTTGTAACGAGGCTCCTTGCCGAGCAGAAAGTTGGGCAGCTTCTCGGTCAGTTCACGCATCTTGCGGAGGCCGGAGCCACGTTTCTCCATGTAATCGAGTTGGGTAAACATATCGGCAATGACGGGGTTGCGGCGTATGGACGGAACATTGTAGATGTCGCGGTCTTGAATCTGTGTACCGTCGAGCATCGCACCAGGCGATACCAATTCCACACGGTCATCGTAGATGTCTATATGTACTTCACCGCCCATTACCGTGTAATCCCGATGGATAAGGTGGTTGACTAGTCCTTCAAAGATAGCCCGGTCGGAATAGTCAGGCAGATTGAGGCGGTAGTTGGGCATCTTGACCCAACCGCTCATGGTGTAGTTTTTGATGAAATCCATGCCATACTTTAAAAGTAGGACAAGGTTTGCCCTGTGTTCTACCGAGCTGATGGCATCATCTTTATAAAGTCCCGTCCAACGGGTACAGAATATGCGGGATTGAAACACGGTGCAGTTATCCACAAATAGCAGTCCGGCATTGGTCAGTTTTCCGTCAGAAGTTACCAACCCGAACGATTCCAAATATTTGTCGTTCCATTCCTGATGCGTCTGTTCGCGGAACGTATTAGCAAGGATGATGAAAGAGTGCTTGCATCCACCTGTGTAGGAAGCGAATCCCACGTCATGTGTGTACCTTTCAGCACCAACGAGAGGAGTTGTTGCGCATTGCACTCCACACTTTCGTTACCAACTCTTACATAAGCCGTGCGCGTTCCGTCTTGGTAATAATAATAAGGTGTCAGCACTCCAGCCTTTACTTTGACTTCAAGCAGGGTGCGTCCTTCATGTTCAATCGGGATAAGTTGTATTTCCGGTACAGGGTCAAGCCGTGCCTTTATCATTTCGCTGATAAAATCGGCATCTGCCTGCACGTTCTCCAACCCCACAATTTCACCTTCATCGTTTACGCCATAGAACAAGCTGCCACCATCCGTATTGGCGAAAGCCGACACAGATTTGAGCCACGACTTCACTTTCTTGCGTTCCAGCATCTCCTTGAAATCGTAAGACGTACATTCTGCTATGAGCCTGTTATCGTGTATCTGCATGATTTTCTCGTTATTATATGGGTATAATAAACCAATATCGCATACAAAGTTAGTGATAATATCGAAGAATTTGTTAAAACCTTTGTTATCTTTTGTTTTTTAGGTGATTGTTTCTGTTTTCAAGCGATTTTTAATAAAGAGGCAACTACTGAGAAAAATTCGGTTGATCAAGAATAAAAAGTGGTTGTTTCCAAAATGAAAATAACCACCCAACATACTACGATAGAGGATAAGATTCAAACGTCATAAATTGGGTTATAAAACTGAAACTATTGAAGAAAACTTCCCCGATGTTATTTTAGGCTATCATTTAACATTGATATTTTCCTCGTTTTTCTTTCGTTATTTTCGGCGAAAAATCGTACTTTTGCGACATAGAGCTGCGGTTGCTTATGGATGCTTATTTTCGGGTTTGCATGATATTTGCAACACGTTCACGCAAGTCGCTGAGAGATATAACGTATTGATTTTGAGGAAGTGAAATAAAGAGCAAGTATCGGAAATAAACGATAAACATACATAAGAAAAGGTGTGGAACTCAAGCGGTTCTACACCTTTTTTGTATCGTAAAATACGTTGATTCACGTTAATTTATCAAGTCACACCAATGGAAGTTTCCGAATCTTATTTATCCAGAACTCATCTTCTTTTGTGTTAGAATCATTATTTATTTCTTTAAATAATATTTGTTTATATAATTCTATATTTCCACATTTCAACAGACAACACAACAATAGGTATGCATTCTCAGGAGAAGGAAACATAGAATATGCTTTTTCAAAATACGGCATTGCAAAACCTACTTCTTTTTTATACAGACAATAGTATCCATATAATTTCTGGAATTCTGCAACTGTTGGATTATTATCAACCATTTTCTTCATGAATATCCCTGCTTCTGCAGCATGCCCCAGAAACAGAAGACATTCATAATAATTTGAAATGAGATTGACATTAAAATCAGAAGAATCAAGCAAAGACAAAGCATATTCCATAGCATTTTTAGCATCAGAATAACGACGCATATTCATATAAATTTGTCCTACGTTACAATAAAGTTCATAACGTACTGTCTTATTCTCCTCAACTAAAGCAAGAGCCTTTTGAAAATAAGACAATGCTTTTTTCTGATTGTTTAATCTTGCATACATAGCCCCCAATCCTCTGTATATTCTCATATCTTCAGGAAATTCGGCTTCTAATTCTTTCAAATATTCAATGCATTTCTTATCAGAATGATATTTATTGTTTTTATCCGCAAACCAAATAGCAGCCAACCATTTTGGCAAAAATATTTTTAGTTTTAATTCCTGGCATGTATTTATTATAAGTTCCAGATATTGGTATATATCTCGTTGTTGGTTTCGACGTAAGATGGCTGATCTCAATAAATATTTTAAGGATTCACGATCATTATCGCAAATATCAGAACGCAAACGAATTGCATAATCCATCTCATCAACCAAATCCATCTCTTCAGGAAATATATCCCACGAATATGACTCTTTTCCTAATATACGATATATGGCCTCAATACCATTATAATAAATGCGTTCATTATCGTAATGACCATCTTTTACAAAATTGATATATTTCAATGTATTTAATCGCTCAAACAAGTATTTTTTTTCACTACCAAAAATAGTATCTATACTTCGCCAATCTCCTATTTTTTCTACCAAACACACAATTATTTTAACCTTATGATTCAGATCTATTCTGTCGAAACAGGCCTTTAGTTCAATTTCACACCACTGTGATTTATGTCGATAATTGCTACTGTCAATAACAATAAAATAGTCACACTGATTAATCAAAAATAGAAATTCTTTCTGAAAATCACCTGTCTTTTCTCCATCTATCCGATCTAGCCAAGCACTTATATTCATATGCTGTAGTTCACGGTAAAGACGAAGCGCAATGGCTTCGTCTTTCCATGAATAAGAAATAAATACCTTTTGCATATTCTAACTAAAAACGGATTAAAAGTTTAAAATCTCATGATTGGAGTAGTCACAGCAGGTGTTTCATAATCAGCCTGATTAACTTTCTCTACAAAAGTTGACCATGAAGAAGGATTTACTGATTTAACATAACGAAAGAATGCAGTCCACTGACAAATATCATCCACTTCTTCATAGATAACAAGATTTAGAGCTCTTACCAATTCTGGTTTTGCCCGTAAATCATCTGTAATATCATCAGCAGATACTGATTTTGAGAAATTCATTATTTGTGCTTCAATTAACACATCATAAATGGGGTTATTAATATATTTTTGTATCATTCTAATTTGTTCTAAAAGTTCTTCAGCATTCTGTTTATCTGTCTTTTCTGGTTCTGAAATATAGTCTACATATTCATATGCAAAAAATTCTTTTAATACTCTTATATTATTTTTAAATGAATAATATAATCCCAAAGTATCTATTTCTGTCGTACTAAACTGATAATAAGGCAGGCCTTCAAAAACAATACCATTGTCTTTTGCTGAGAAATGTATTGGTTGTTCAATATCTGTATAAATATATGAGTTGGCTTTTCCTCCTATGATAGAATCTATTTCTTTATAAGCTTGTTGAGCAACAACTGAATAGCTTGTTCCCTGTGTTTGAAGTTCTTTTTCTATTTCTAGATATTTTTCATATTCTTTGTCTGATATATAAAAGTTATCTTCATTGGTTTTAAAAAAAGACCCATTCAAACCTTCTAAATCAGCCATGGCATCAACATGAAAAATATAAATTCCCATCATATTGTCAAGAAATGCCGGATGGAACAAAATGTCTTGAGATTCTTGTTCGTTCATTATGCCATAGCTTGCTCCATACATTGTCATGGCAACGTCGTATTCGCTATTTGCATAATTAACAATAGGTTGCATCTCATACATCTCTAACGGTATATGGATACGCTCTCCATTTATAATAGCATAACCCTTTTTATCATTTTCGGAAAATTCAAGATTGATAGAATTAATTTTAAAATTAGGAACAGCCTGTTGCGTAAAAGCGACACCTCCCACAACATTATAATAAGAATCGATATTGCCCATCATTTTCAACCGAATCTCACGAGATCGTTTAGCAGCATCTGCATTAGAGAGTACATACTTCAAGTCTTTATTAGCTCCTAAATACATCATCTGCTGCGCATTTACAAAAATGCTAAAAACAGAATTCAATAAAATTGAACTGGTAAGTAATAGCTTAAAAATAAAATCTCTGATTTTAGAATTTACAATTTTTTCCATAGTTTTTGTTTTTTGTGGTTTATTATTAAGAGCTATTTTAACAATAAAATCTATCAAGATTTTCTCTTTTTTATAAAAATAATTTATTTATCATTATATAATATTATATAACTGTAGAGATTCTTTGGACATTGGTTTTGTTAATGACAGGTCTTAGAATATCAAAAAACTTATAACAACGCATAAGGGCATAAACCATGACAGAACATATACTCACGTAATAATAAATTTATTACTATCCGGTAATATCCTGATTTAAAGGTTTCCAATGCTAGTTTCGCAACACCATATGCCCATTTTTCGATCAGAAAATACCAATACAACCAAGAACTCCACATCTGCTTCCATTGGAAATTTATTAGAAAATATTTCTAAAGCACTGCAAACGGGGAGCAACTAATATGTTGAGTTATAATAATTATTTGACGGTTTTACTTTTTGTTATTAGAATTTATAATGGAATCATTCCACTATACGAAATAATGTGTTCTGTATAATTATAATGCTCTGATTCCGTAATTATCTTGCCAGTTATACTGATAGAACTATCTGTAATGTCACATAATCCTTCGAAATAACCAATAGTCTGTCCATCAGTATTTTCTACGACTCCTTCAATGGCTCTTTTATTACGGTATACGGAAATGAACAATTCTGGATGAACAGACGTCTTTTCCAAATACCCATCAATTTGTCTTTTATCATATGATACTCTAATCCATAGTACAGAAGATTTATTGTCATATAATCCATCTAAATAGAATACTTCCCCAGATTTATCAGATTTTACTTCAGCTGTTGAGTCATTATCGGTTGTGGTAACATTTGTGGTATATTTATCAGAATTTACCGATTCTGTATTTTTACTGATAACAGAATCATCTATATTTAACTGATTCTCTGACTCCAATGAATTTGTTGATGTAGAGAGAATAGAAATTGACAGTAAGAAATATAGTAATGATGGAACACCAAAGTAAACTAATCCTTCTTTTTTTGTTTTAATGCCTGGATGTACAGAAAAAAACAATACACCGAATAGAAGCAATATGTTTATTGCAAGCATTAATATTGATAGAAAAAAAAGAATATAGCTGTATCCTATCATATATGAAATGAGTATTAGTAAGCCCAAAAATATCAAATTAAGAAACAATTGTACATTTGGAGATTTTAGCCTGATATTCGACAAAATTCTTTGATATTCATGACGTTTCGCTTGAATATTCTTATGAAATAAGAAATAGTAGATAACTAATAGATATACTACAACAAATATAAATAAGAACAATAATATAAATCCGAATCGTAATAATATAATAGACAATATAAGTAGCATTCCTATTATATAATATTTTGTTATTTTATGTAAGAATTGACGTCTCGGTGTTTTTTGTATATTATTGCCACATTCCTTTTTCTCATAAACCTCAGCTTTCTCTTTAGATCCACACCATGTCGCTATATTTTCTATCAATTTTTGTTTTTGATAATTGTCGTTTATGTCAATAATGTCATGGCCTCCAAATTGAAACTTAAAATATTTGCTAAGTTGTGTGTTGTCCATTCTAACAAAAACAATTCTCTTATTTTCACTATTGGCGTATTCTATTTCTTTGCGGGTCCATTCTGATTGGTCTGAGTGTTTAGAATACATAAATAGGAAAATATCAGCGTGATCAATGGCATCAATTATAACATCAATAAATTGACGATCACTTTCTATTCCTGTCAAGTCTATCCAACAGGTACCTTTTCCAATGACTTTCTCTATCTCTTCTTTTATTTTGAATACTGATGGATAATCAATTCATGAATATGAAATAAAAATTTTATGCATTGTCTTAATTTTGTACAACTTAATTAAACTATATTTGTAGTTATTCCTAAATTTTTCTAAAATAGATGATTTTTCTTACATGCACACTTACAATTCGTTGACTTCCTTTTCGTTTTCTGTGTTTTTTCAGATATTAAGTCAAATGAATGCAATTTATCATATATACAAAGGTAGTCATTTATCTGAAATAATATTTGTATATTGCATTTTTTATGTGGAGATTTTTATAATTAACGTGAGTTCGATATAAGCAAATAAATATTTCACTGAAAATTAGGAAC
>ENA-ORSK01002565-ORSK01002565.1-human-gut-metagenome-genome-assembly--contig:-NODE-2565-length-11868-cov-2.593837_pt1 | contig 11868 bp, 14 predicted proteins | sample MGYA00242192_ERZ509159 | MGnify/ENA primary metagenome ERZ509159 (study PRJEB26280, sample SAMEA2338663) | human gut metagenome | biome: human gut; feature: human-associated habitat; material: faeces...
TCTGCCGCACCTCGCTCGCCGTATCGGCACTTAGAATTATGCGGTATTGCCTTAATTTACTTATCCTGCGCGTTATGCTTCGCGGCAAACGGCAGCTTGCCATAGATTCCGCCGGTCGTCTCCTTGGCGGCACAGATTTTATCTGCCAGGCACACCAGCCACGCTTCACGGCAGGTGGGTGGGATGGGGGTTAAGGGGAACATGTGCTTTTTGATGATCTCCCGCTCCACCGGGGTCAGCTTCCAATCCTCGCTTGCGTTGTGCAGGGCGGTGCCTGGGTGGGTAAAACCGTGCCAGTGGTGGCCGTTGGCTTTGTCGTGCCAGTCATACAAAAAGTAATCATGCAGCAATGCACCGCGGATCAGCGCCCGCTCGTTTACGCGCAGGTGCAGCGTTTCCGCCAAGACGCAGGCGGTATCCGCCACGCTGACGCAGTGGGCATACACGCTGACCTTGCCGTGCTGGATGCACCGCCGGGTTGCCGTGTAGCGGCCCTCTTTTTCCAGCCGGGCGGCTGCGGCTGCCACGCGGGCTTCGATTGCCCTGCGGCGTTCCCCGCTCAACTGAAGGTCACCACATCATCACGCGGGGCCGCGGCAGGCTCCACGTTGATGGCCGTCAGCACCGGGCCGACAGAATCCGGGGTCTGGCCCTTGTAAATCGGGTGGTATTTCAGGTTCACCTTTGCCGTTACCGTGATCCAGTCACGCTGCTTCAGGTTCTTGTACTCCGTGTACTTGCAGGGGAAGCCCACAAACTGGATATCCTGCACGCAGCAGGTCATGGCAAAGCGGCCGGGCACAAAGCTGTCCTTGCCGGCGCGGTTGGTCTGGCACACCTGAGCCAGGAATTTCACCGTTTTGCCGTCGTACTTCTGCATCTCATCCATGCAGTCCATATACCACACGCCAAAGAACTCTTCGGGAATCTCGATCACCGGGGCGTTTACATCGAACGGCAGCGGGTCCGGGATATCGTCATAGGCAACGCTGCCATCCTTGAACTCATAGGCGATATCGCAGCGGCGGCTGGCCTGGCGCACCAGCTTGTGGATCAGCTGGTGGCTTTCGTCATCGTTTACCGCCTCGGCACGGTTCACCACCAGCAGCTCGCTGCCGCGCAGCTTGTCCAGCAGCAGGCCGCGCATGGCATTGTCGTTGGCATAGGTCTTGATGGTAGTGCCGTCTGCGGTGGCCAGGCACTGGTAAATCAGCCAGTTATCCGGCAGGGCATCGTACAGCTCCTGCACCAGCCACATGCCGTTGTATTCAATGATCACACGCCCACAGTCAGACTTTTCAGCCAGCTGCTGCAGGTGTTCGCGGTTCAGTTCCGCTTTGTCCTCAATGGTGGCAACGGTCACGCCGCCAAAGGCAAATCGCTCGGAATCATATTCCTCTTCGCCTTCCTCACAGATCAACAGCAGCGTTTTGTCGCCGGAATCAAACTGCGGGTCCTCCATTGTTTCCTGAATAAACTTGGTTTTGCCGCTTTCCAGCATACCCACAAAGAGGTAACAGGGAATCTCTTTCTGCGCCATGTTTTACTCCTTTACAAATCAGGCGTGGAACAGCTCTTCCACCTCATGTTCCTTCAGCTGGGAACCGATCACGCACACCTTGCCGGTAACATCGGGGCCGCAGGTGCGGATCTCATGCTCACCGGGCACCATGTCGAACTCGTACCAGGTGTCGCCGCCGTCCACAATGCCCTTGGCACGCAGCACAGCGCCGTACTCGCCGGAATCCAGCGCGGTCAGGATGCTCTCCAGCTCGTCATGGCTGTACTTGTGGGCAGTCTCATGGCCCCAGCTGGTGAACACTTCGTCTGCATCGTGGTCATGATGATGGTGATGATGGCCGCAGCAGCACTCGCCGTCATGGTGGTGATGCTCGTGTTCATCCTCATCATCGTCGTCATCATGGTCGTGGTGATGGTGGCAGCACTCGTGGCCGTCCTCATCATGGTCATGGTGGTGGTGATGATGCTCTTCCTCATCCTCGTCCGCATGGGCAGCATTGGAAGCCTGTGCTTCGCTCAGAAGCTCGGCAACCAGGTCGCGCTTACCATCCATAACGGAAACGATCTGTGCACCGGTCAGTTCGTTCCAATCGGTGGTCACAATGGTGGCGGTGGGGTTCTTTTCCTGGATCAGGGCAACGGCTGCGGCAACCTTCTTCTCGTCTGCGCTGCCGGTGCGGCTCAGGATGATGCAGGATGCGTGGCTGATCTGGTCATCATAGAACTCGCCAAAGTTCTTCATATACATTTTGACCTTGTTCACATCGGCCACAGTCACAAAGCTGTTCAGGCTGACCGGCAGGGTCTCGCCCACACCCTCAACGGCGCGGGTCACATCGCTCAGCTTGCCAACGCCAGAAGGCTCGATCAGGATGCGGTCAGGGTGATAAGTCTCCACGACCTTTTTCAGTGCCTCGCGGAAATCGCCCACCAGGGAGCAGCAGATGCAGCCGGAGTTCAGCTCGTTGACCTGAATGCCAGCCTCACGCATAAAGCCGCCGTCAATGCCGATCTCGCCGAATTCGTTTTCGATCAGCACAATCTTTTCACCTTGGAACGCTTCCTTGATGAGCTTTTTGATCAGGGTCGTTTTGCCTGCACCCAAAAAGCCGGAGAAAATATCAATTTTAGTTACCTGTTCTGCCATGGTAATATTCCCTTCTATCTTAAAGTTTGTCTGTGTTGTTAGCAATCTTGTTTTCTTACTGCTAACCTTATTATATCAAACCCGTCAAGAGCTTTTCGCCCATTTGGGCCTGCCAAAATTTGAAATTTTTGAAAACTTCTTGCCCTGTCAGCGCCTTTTTGCCGCGGCGTTTCCCCCGTTTGCTGCAAAATCCTCTCACCTTTCAGCAGTTTGCCCGAAAAACCGCCCAGTATCGCCTGAAAAACCGTTTTTTCTATTGAATTTTGCGCCGGGCGCGTGTTACACTTGATTTATGCTGTTTTTACCGGAATTTTGCCTTGTTCACGCCCTGTTTTGGAGGTGAGCACCTTGCCCGCTGCCCCTGCATCCCGCGCCGCCGGGCGCGAAGTGACCCCTGTGGAACTGTTCCGCCTGCTGCCCGCCCATTTCGCCGCGGTACTGGTTTGTACCCTGCTGGGAGGTATTTTGGCCTTTGCTGCCGCACGCCTTGCCCCGCGCAGCTACCAGGCCGAAGCCCAGCTGTATGTTGCCGCCGCACAGGAAGGGCTGACCTCCGGCTATGCGGAACTGCAATTAACGGCTGATTATCAGGAGCTTTTGACCAGTCGCACCATGCTGGAATCCGTTATTTCCACCCTTGGCCTTTCCACGGATACTGCCCACTTAAAAGACCAGATTACCATTCTGCACCCGGCAGATACCCATATTCTGCGCATTGTTGCGGCCGATTCCTCCCCACAGCGCGCAGCAGATATTGCCAACGCACTGGCTGCCCTTGCGTTGGATGATCTCTCTGCCCGCATGGGCACCACCCCCCCCCGCCTGGTGGAGCAGGCAGCCCCGCCGCAGCGCTTTTCCGGGCCGGGGGCTGTATTCCACGCAGCGTTTGGCTCTGGCATCGGCTTTTTGCTCTGCTTTGCTTTCCTCTGCCTGCATTACCTGCGGGATGACCATATTTATACGGCGGACGATCTGACCCGTTGCCTTGGCTCTTCGCCGCTGGCCTGCATCCCGGATGCCACGCCCCGCCGCCTCCATACCCGGAAAGGCGGCCGCCCATGAAAGAACTTGCTTTGAACCACCTGCCGGAGCTGACACCCCGGACGGTTGAATCCCTGAATCTGCTGCGCCTGCGTCTGGAACAGACAGCCCCAGACGCCAAAATCATTCTGCTCACCAGCACTACCCCGCAGGAAGGTAAAACTACTCTGGCTTTGCAGTTCTGGCAGCTGCTTGCCGGGCTTGGCCAGCGCTGCCTGCTGGTTGACGGTGACCTGCGCCATTCCGGCATCTGCCGCCAGTGCGGGCTGACCGGTGAACACAAAGTGCCGGGTCTGGCACACTATCTTTCCGGCAGCGTTCCTCTGGAGGAAGTTCTCTACCACACCGAGATCCGCGGCACCTGCCTGGTTCCGGCCTCCGGCACCACCAACCGCCCGGCCCTGCTGCTGGAACACCCCCGTTTTGCCCGCAAAATGCAAAAAAAATAAGAGGACGCTTTTGCATCCTCTCAATGACCGTGCATGACAATCAGACACACACGGGCTCTTTTTCCTGTTCATGGATTCGTAAGGCACCGTCAATGGCACCTTCTACGATGGGCAAGTATTCTTCCGGGCAAAGCTGCAGCTTGTGGCTGACCCGCTGACGTTCCGCACTTTCTTCCCGCATGAGTTCCGGGTTGAAGTACCGCTCCACGGGCAGACCACATATTTTTATCAGCTGAATCACCACCGGCAGGCTGGGCAGCGTGCCTTCGTTTTCGATGTTCGCAAGATACCGGCTGTCACAATGTATCATGTCAGCCAGCGCACTGCGGGAAAGCTGTTTTGCCTTTCGAGCTGCCTTGACATCCGCTCCGAACGTTTCAAAGCCGGGACAGTCCTCGATTTTCGCCATTCTGCATCACCCATATACATTTTATAGTTCATGGACGATTGGCGAAATGATGCAAACTGCATATATGCTAAACTTTATTGTTCATACTTTGTGCATTGTATTCTTCGAGCAAGCGAAATATAATAGAACTTGGAGGTGTGCTATGGATTACATGACTTTGAAAGAGACCGCCGAAAAGTGGAACGTAACACCTCGGCAAGTCAACTACCTGTGTTCAGCTGGACGCATTCCCGGTGCGGTAAAAATGGCCAGCGTTTGGCTGGTGCCAAAAAATGCTGATAAGCCGGTGGATGGCCGGACGAAACAGGGAAAGGAATTGAAAAATGCAGAAGATACTTTACGTTGAAGATGATTTAAGCCTGATTGATGGTTTGAAGTACACGCTGGAAAACAGCGGGTATTTTGTGGATAATGCCCGAACGGCAAGTGAGGCTTTGGCACGATTCAAGCAAGACACTTACGATTTATTATTGCTGGATGTTACACTTCCAGATGGAACCGGGTTTGATGTCTGCAAGGAAGTGCGTGCTATTTCAACCATTCCTATTATATTTCTGACGGCATCCGATCAGGAAATCAGCATTGTAAGAGGGCTTGATATAGGCGCGGATGACTATATCACAAAGCCGTTTAAGTTAAACGAATTGCTTTCTCGAATCAAAGCCATCCTCCGCCGTTCTCTGCAATTCTCCAAGGCAGCCGCTGTTTTGGAAGCAAACGGAATACGCATTGACACAGCAGAACGGCGCGTCTGGAAAAATGGAAAATCGCTTGACCTGCCATTGGTCGAGTATAAATTACTGTGCCTGTTCCTGCAAAATCCAAACCACCTTTTGTCCCGTGAACTTATTCTTGATAGAATGTGGGACGGGAATGGAAACTTTGTGGATGATAACACCTTGTCCGTCTATATCCGCAGGCTGCGGAACAAAATTGAGGACACCCCCAATCAGCCCAAGTTCCTATTGACGGAACGCGGAATTGGTTATAAGTGGGTCGTTGTGTGAGGAAAATATGGGAAAGTTCGGAAAAGAAACAAAGATTCTGCTGCTGGCCATTACCACAATCTGTGTAATTTCATTTTTATTGGCGACCGGAATTTCTTTTTTCTTAGCAAAAGGCTTTCAGCAGGAATTGTTGCTCCATGACTATGGCGTTTCCGGCTATCAGCTGAATCATACGGAAAAATTGCTGATTTCGGCATTCACAGCACAGCCCAACGAAAGTGATATTGCGCGTGGAAAAATGCTTTAGCTTCCATTGGGTACAGCAGCGCAACTTCGATGCAGCTTTTGCCCATGGTTCAGAACTATCGCAATCAAACCATGTGGTGTCTGTTTTTGCTGTTGCTGTTCTCGTTTGGTACAATTTATTTTGCGCTATTTCTTTATCTGAACCGCCAGCATAAAGCAATCCGTGAAGCCGAGGGCAAAATCCGAGAATTTTTGGACGGAAATACAATGTCCCGAATTGAGTGCGCACAGGCTGGTGATTGGTACAGTTTGTTCCACAGCGTAAATGAAATGGCGGCTATTCTCTCGGCTCATGCAGAAAGTCAAAAACAGACGAAAGAGTTCTTACAATCCATCATTTCGGATGTGTCCCATCAAATCAAAACACCGCTGGCCGCATTAAAAATGTACCACGAAATCATTATCAGCCATAAAGAAGATTCTGAAACTGTGCAGAGTTTTTCCGAAAAATCGCAACGGGAAATCAAGCGGATGGAAGATGTTATCTATACTCTGCTGAAACTGGCACGGCTGGATGCCGGCATTATCCAGATGGAGAAAAACGAGGAAAACCTTTCCGTTCTTATGCAGGATGTGATGGAACGCTTTGAAACATGGGCCGAACAAGACCATAAAGAAATCGTTCTATCCGGCGGAAGCGATGTCACACTTGCTTGTGATGCGCTATGGATGTCGGAAGCCTTCGGAAATATCATTAAAAATGCGCTGGAACATACACGGCCGGGTGGTCACATTTCCGTGCAGTGGGCACGATCGCCGCTCATGACGCAAATTGTTATCTCGGATGATGGAATCGGCATTCATCAAGAGGACCTCTATAATATTTTCAAACGGTTTTACCGCAGCCGCTTTTCATCGGATGTCCATGGAGTAGGATTGGGGCTGCCGTTGGCAAAGTCCATTGTTGAGGCGCACGGAGGAACCATTTCTGTAAACAGCACGCTCGGCGCAGGAACCACTTTCACACTCAATTTTTTCAATCTTACAAAGGAGTAAGGCAGCGGTCACACGGAAGTAAGCCAAGGAAGCTATGATAGGCTGCATAAGATATGAACATTCTTGAAGTACAAAACTTATGCAAAACCTATGGTAAAGGGGAAGCTGCCGTTCAAGCTCTGCGCGATGTGACATTTTCTGTTCACAAAGGAGAATTTGTTGCGATTGTCGGTGAGTCCGGCTCCGGCAAAAGTACCCTGCTGAATGTTGTGGGTGCTTTGGATAACCCCACGGCGGGAAAAGTTTTGATTGATGGAAAAGACATTTTTTCTATGCCTGAAAAGAAACTGACTGTATTTCGTCGGCAGCATATTGGCTTTATCTTTCAGTCCTTCAACCTTATTCCTGAACTGAATGTAGAGCAGAACATCACTTTCCCGCTTCTGTTGGACTATAAGAAGCCAGATCAGAAATTTGTAAACGAACTGCTGCAAGTGCTGGGGCTGACCGAGCGCAGAAATCACTTGCCCAGCCAGCTTTCAGGTGGTCAGCAGCAACGAGTCGCGATTGGCCGGGCACTGGTTACCCACCCGGCTCTGATTATGGCCGATGAACCGACAGGAAACCTTGACAGCAAAAACAGTCAGGAGGTGATTGCTCTCCTGCAATCCATGTCGCAGAAATACCAGCAGACGATTTTAATGATTACCCATAATGAAAATCAGGCTGGGGCGGCTGATCGTGTTTTCCGTATGTCAGATGGGGTTCTGAAAGATTTGGGGGTGGCGTTACGGTGAAAAGCTATCTTGATCTGGTTCCTCAATATGAAAAAGTACATCGGAAGCAAAGCAAGATGTCCCGCATCTGTATCATTCTTGCCGTCTTTTTGGTGGCTGTTATGTTTGGGCTTGCAGATATGTACTTGCAGGGCATTACCCAAAAAGTGATGCAAGAAAATGGAGACTGGCATTATCAGATTACTTCCATTGATACCAAAACCTCTGATCTTATTGCGGCTCGGCCCGAAGTAGAAGTTTCTGGCTGGCATAGTACAATTTCCGCCGACGCAGGATATTCTATCAGCGGACAACCTATCGCAATTAGCGGGTTGGACGAAGATGTTTTTGGTGAAATTTATTTGGCTTCATTAGCAGAGGGGAAATATCCCAATGCAGCCAATGAAATTGCGGTGTCTTCTGTATTGAAAGAAAGCAATGATCTTGACTTAGGAAGCGTAATTGATTTGACCTGTCCTGACGGAAGTACTGTGAGTTTTTCTATTGTTGGTTTTTTTGATAATCCTGAAAAAGCAAGACTGATCGCCGGAAGCGAACAAAGTGTAATATTAGCACAAGAGGGATTTACCACTTTTATATCTGCTTCTAATAGCCCTGCTTCTGAAAAATATATTATTCAGCTTTCACAGCATTGCGATATGTTAAGTACAATCGAAAAGATAAAATCGCAATATTCCTTATCCGACGGGCAAATTGAAGCAAATATGAACCTGCTGAATATTGAGGGGCAGTTAGCAGGAAAAACAGGTGTAAACCAGATTTATTCAATCGCGCTTATCCTTTCAATCATTGTTATGCTGACGTGTATTTTAATGATTTCAAGTACCTTGAACAGTAATGTCACACAACGTACAGAGTTTTTTGGTATGCTTCGGTGTTTGGGGGCTACTAAAAAACAAATTATGAATTTTGTTCGGCTTGAGGGATTATACTGGTGCAAGACAGCCATTCCAGCAGGTGTAGCATTATCTATTGTTGTGGTTTGGGTAACATCTGCTGCTATGCGTAAAATCAGCCCGCAATGGTTTGCGTATATGCCAACATGGGGAATTAGTTGGATCAGTATTGCAGTAAGCGTATTGTTAGGACTTCTGACAGTGCTATTAGCGGCCCGTACTCCTGCAAAAAAGGCAGCAAAATCTTCCCCGTTAGAGGCTGTTTCAGGCAATGCACAACAAACAACTATGTTTCGTAAGGCTGCAAATACGAGCTTTTTTAAGATTGAAACCGCTATGGGCGTCCATCATGCCAAATCAAATAAGAAGAACTATGTCCTAATGACAGGTGCATTTGCAATTTGCATTGTATTATTTCTTACATTCAGCACGCTTGTAAATTTTATGCAAAATGCTTTTATGCCATCTGAATGGACACCAGAACTATCAATCGTTAGCGAAACAAATACTTGTTCCATTGACAGCGTTTTGTTAGAAAATATCAAGCAGAATGAAAATGTTAAGCGGGCGTATGGGCGTATGTTTGCCTATGATGTACCTGTAAACATTGACGGAAGTAACCACAAAGCAAATGTTATTTCGTATGAGGCAAATCAATTTAAGTGGTCTGCCGATTATTTGACAGCAGGTTCAATAAGTGTTGTAGAACAAGAAGAAAATCAGGTTTTGGTTGTGAATACTGAAAATACGGATGTTCGAGTTGGAGATGTGATAACTTTATCCATCAACGGCAAGGAACAAGCGGTGACGGTAGCCGGTATTCTGTCTGACAGTCCGTTGGCACGCGAGGAGGGAACGGAAACCATTTTCTGCTCTGAAAAGACCTTTGTTGCATTAACAGGGCAAACAGGATATACAATTATTGACGTCCAGTTTCAAAATGGAGCTTCTATTGAAGATGTGAAAGATATTGAAAATATTTTTACCGATGGTGGGGTGGTATTTACAGAGCAGCTTTCACAAGTTCAACAACAAAGAAACCTGTATTCTGCTTTCGCTGTACTTGTATATGGTTTTCTCTCGATCATTGTTGCGATAACCATTTTTCACATTATGAATACAATTAACATGGGCGTTATCGCAAAAACGAAACAATATGGGACAATGCGGGCAATCGGCATGAGTAATCAGCAACTCATAAAAATGATTGTTGCAGAAGCAATGACATACGCAGTAAGCGGTATAATTTTGGGCTGTATCATTGGACTTCCTATGCACTGGGTTGTTTTTGCAAGTCTCATAACGAATTTCTGGGGTACAGCATGGAGTATTCCTATCTTTCCGCTTGCATTGATAATTGGTATTGTGTTATTTACTTCTTTTCTTGCGGTACGAAGCCCCGCAAAACGTTTACATGATATGGCAATCGTAGACACCATTAAATCCCAACAATAATCATCATAATGGCTGGTCTGCCACATTTGTAGCAGGCCAGCTTCTTTACCCTTACAAATGAGTAAGATGGATTTCACTTCAAAGTAAGATTGAACCTGTAAAATAAAGCCCGCTTCTTCCAGTTCCTTCATGTATCGGACAAACGATTGCCGCGGTATCCCGTACTGTTCCGCCTTTGATGCTGGAATCTGAAAGTTGATGCTCCCGGCGGCTTCCATTGCGCAGCAGATGTAGAGCTTGAAAGCGCCTGCGCTCAGACTGCGGAACTTTTCATGAAACAGCAGGGAATTGCCGATCTGAACAAACCGGGCCTCTCTGCAGTCCCTTTTTGCGCTCATCCAGCGCGGTAGAGGCTTTGCACTGCTCTTTGCCAATCCACTTTCACCTTTTTCCCCGGCGGGCTTCACATACCCCCGCCGGGCCTTCCTGATCGTGTTACTGGGCTTCCAGCGGCTTCACCTGTGATGCACCGAAGAACGATGCCCGGTAGATCTGGCCGTCTCCCTTGCTGCTGTGAATCAGCACTGCCTGAAACAGGGCCTTTGCACCGTGCTCCACCATGTACCCGGCGGCTTTCCAGCCTGCCCAGGTGTTCACGGGCTCGGTGATCCCGGCGGCCTGCTGGGCTTCCTCGATGCGCTGGGCGTTGACCGGAGCAGCCTTTGCGCTGTTCCATGCCCGGTGCAGGGCTTCGGCAAAGCTGCTCACGCCCTTGCGGTACAGCTTCCATGCCTTGTGCATGATCTCGGAAAGATTGTACTTTTTCATACTGTCCTCGCTTTACTTTGCGGGTCAGCCTTGTTATAATGGGCTTGACCCTGTTGTGGGTTTGGCGTGGTGACTGTTTGGAGATGGGCACCGCGCCATTTTCTTTTATACAGCTGATTGGGAAGTGGGTTACTGGCTTAGCATGCGTTCACGGCTTACAGCGCTCCCGGTTCTTACTTCGCCCCTTGCCTTCCGGTCGTGCTTCCCTTGCTGTGTCTTTATTATATACCATTGCACAAGTACATTCAATATACGGAATGCACAAAGATTTACCATTGCATAAGTACAAATTATACACTTGCGCAAGTGTATAAAATGCGCTATAATAGAGTAGAAAAGAGGTGTTAGCATGGGAACAGCCAGAACAAAGGCAAACAATAAATGGAACGCAAAGGCATATGATCGCGTGAATCTCGTTCTGAAAAAAGAAACCAGCCCCACGAAGGATGAAGTTCAGGTGGCGGCAGATGCCAAAGGCGAAAGCCTGAACGCCTATATTGTGGAAGCGATTCGGCAGCGGCTTGAATCGGATATGCCCACAGAGGACACCGCCGGGGAAGTAGAAAAGAGTGAGGTGTAATCATGGCAAATACCTGTCCTGTCTGCGGCGGCAAGCTGGGCCTGCTGAACCGTGAGAAAAGCGCTGATGGCTTAATTTGCGCCAGCTGCAGCAACTTTTTCTTTTCAAAATTGGGCATCCGGGCAGCAAAGCAACCGACAACTGCCCTTGCGGACTACTGGGCTACACTGGAACAGCGTCGGAAGGCGTTCAAAGAAACCGATTCCATCTATGATGGTGACGCGCTCTTTGTGTCCATTGACAAAATCAACCGGCTGTTTTGTTTTGGGCACCGCGGCGGTGATAAAGGCCCTCGCATGATCTACAGCTTTGATGAAGTCGCCGGTTACGAATCGGACGCGCCAGACGATCTGACAGTGACAGAGACCAAAGGCGGCATTGGCCGGGCCGTGATCGGTGCAGCCGTTGCCGGTCCTGTGGGTGCGATTGTGGGCGCTGCCACCGCCAAAACAGAGACCCGCAAAGGCAGCCGCAGCAAAGAAAATGTGTCCATCCGTTTTACGCTCCCTCTTGGAGAAACCAGTCTGCCGACAACGGTTTATCCCGGCGGCATGACCGCTTTTCTCAAGAGATGCAAAGTCAGCCAGGAGAAGCCACAGGTCGCCGCTCCAGCTGC
>ENA-ORSK01002566-ORSK01002566.1-human-gut-metagenome-genome-assembly--contig:-NODE-2566-length-11865-cov-6.435478_pt1 | contig 11865 bp, 10 predicted proteins | sample MGYA00242192_ERZ509159 | MGnify/ENA primary metagenome ERZ509159 (study PRJEB26280, sample SAMEA2338663) | human gut metagenome | biome: human gut; feature: human-associated habitat; material: faeces...
AGAAGCTCTACGCGCGGCGCGACGTGACGGCGACCATCGATTCACTGCCGCTCATCACCTCGTCGATCATGTCCAAGAAGCTGGCGGCAGGCTCCCATTCCATCGTGCTTGACGTGAAGGTCGGCTCCGGCGCGTTCATGAAAACGGCGGAGGACGGACGGAAGCTTGCCGAGAGCATGGTCACGATCGGCAAGGCCTGCGGCCGCCGGGTCACGGCAGTTATGACGAACATGGACATCCCGCTGGGCTACCGCATCGGCAACGCGCTGGAGGTCATGGAGGCGGTCGATGTGCTGCGCGGCCACGGCAGCGACGATCTGCGCGAGGTCTGCACGGCGCTGGCGGAAAACATGCTGATGCTCTGCAACGGCTGGGACGAGGAAAGAGCCAGAGCGGAGGTCGCGGAGACGGTCGCCTCCGGGAAGGCGTTTGAAACAATGAAGAAATGGATCGCGGCGCAGGGCGGAAACGCCGCCGCGCTCGAGGACTTTTCGCTCCTGCCGCAGGCGTCGGTGCATTACGAGTTGAAGGCGCCGCGCAGTGGCTATCTGGCGCACATGGACGCGCAGAAGATCGGCGAAAGTTCTGCCATTCTCGGCGCGGGCCGCAAGACGAAAGACGACGCCATTGACTTCGCTGCCGGTATCGTCCTGAAGGAAAAGACCGGCGCAAAGGTCGAGCAGGGCCAGACGCTGGCTGTTCTGCACACGAACCGGCCTGAGACGATTGCCGACGCCGAACGCGTCTTTTTGGAAGCCATCCGCTGGGGAACCGACGCGCCCGAGGCACAGCCGCTGATCTACGGGATTGTAAAGTAAAAAGAGGAGAGAAAGAGATATGTCAGATGTGATCGTCATCGGTGTTGCCGGCGGAACCGGCAGCGGAAAAACCACGCTCGTCAAGGCTCTGATGAACCGCTTCGGCGACAATATCAGCGTCCTCAGCCACGACAATTATTACAAGCGGCACGACGAGATGAGCTATGAGGAGCGAACCCACCTCAATTACGACTGCCCGGACGCATTCGACACCGATATGATGATCGAGCATCTGCGCATGCTCAAAAACGGTCAAGCCATCGACTGCCCGACGTATGACTATACCATCCACAACCGCGCCGACGGGGTTCTGCACATCGAGCCGCGCAAGGTCATCGTGGTGGAAGGCATTATGATCTTCGTCGAGAAGGCGCTGTGTGATGAGATGAACATCCGCATCTTTGTTGACGCCGATGCTGACGTGCGCCTGTGCCGCCGCATCCGCCGCGACGTGAAAAAACGCGGACGCAGCATCGATTCCGTCATTGACCAGTATCTGACCACCGTCAAGCCCATGCACGAGCTCTATGTTGAGCCGAGCAAGAAAAATGCGAATCTTATCGTCCCGGAGGGCGGCAAAAACCTGATCGCGCTCGAGATGATCATCAACCGCATCCAGCGGCACATCGACGGAAACGCGGAATAAAAAACTGCCCGGAACTGCCGGCTGACAGTTCCGGGCACACTTTATCATGACGCGCCTGCCGCTGAAAAAACGCGCCTCGCACAGCGGAAACTGGGTCTGCCGTGCGGGGCGCGTTCGGTTTTGATTTGCTTTTACTTAGACGAGGTCGGGTCGTAGTTGCGGCCAAATTTGAGGTCTTCAAACTTGATCGTCGCGCTTTCCGGGTGCATGGGGCGCGAGGCGGACTTAGCCGGCGCGGGTGCGGGGGCAGGCTTCGCCTCAGGTTCACTGCCGATCAGCTTTTCCAGATTATCGGAGATCTCTGTTGCAATTTTCTCCGCATCTTCGCTGGGAACGGGCGCGGTCACAGGTTCCGTCCGGTCGGCCTGCCAATCATAGGGACGTTCGTGGGCTGGTTCGGGCTGCGCGGGGGCGGACTCCTTCGTCAGATCCCGGGTCTTGAGCGTCTCAAGCAGGCCCAGATGGCCCTGAATATCGCGCTCGACCACAGAGATGAAATTCAGCGCGGTCTGCTTGGCGTAATCGAGCCGCTCCTGCTCGGCGTGGATCTGCTGGTTCAGCTGCGCAAGCTGCACGTTTGCGGCGTTGACCTGCGCGTTGGCCTGTGCATTTACCTCTGCGTTCTGCAGCATCGCGGCGCAGCGCGCCTGCGTTTCCTTGAGCATCTGTGCGCTTCTGGCCTCCGCGTCAGCTGTGGCTGTAGACTGCTTCGTCTCCTGCGCGCGGTATTCCTCCAGCTTTTCAACCAAAATCTTCATCTTGGCCTTGAGCACGGAATTTTCCTTGTAGAGCGTAATATAATCTTCCGTCAGCGGCTCGAGAAAATCATCGACCTGCTGCATGTCATAGCCGCCGAAGACGGCCTTGGAGAAGGTTTGCTCCTGAATTTCCTGCGGTGTGAACATGGAAGCTGCCTCCCTGTGTAAATTAGAGATAGACGCCGTTGTTTTCCAACTCGTCGATGAGGTCGCCGACGATATCGACGTTGTACGGCGTGATAATGTAGGTGCTGATGGCGATCTTCTTGATCTTGCCGTCAAGTGCATAGGCGCAGCCGGACAGGAAATCGACCAGACGGCGTGCGACATCCTTGTTGGTGGATTCCAGATTCAGAACGACTGCATGCTTGCTGCGCAGATGCTCCGCAATGTCGGATACGTTGTCAAAACGCTCCGGTTTGACGAGCACAACCTGCATCTGGGCCGTGGTGTGAATGTTTACGACCTTGCCGTTCGATGTGCCTGCGTTGTTTCCGCCGAGCGTGCGGCGGCCCGCAGAAGAGGTGCTGCCGGTCGCGGAGAAATCGTCGCTGTCCAGATCGAAGCTGGTGTTATAAGAGGGCTTCGGCGCCGAGGACGAACGGGAGGGTCTGCTGGGGCGGGCGTCGTCGTCGAATTCATCAAAATCGTCGTCGTCTTCTGTATACGGCTTCGTGAGCTTCTTCAGGTCATCCATAAATCCCATTGTAGTGTATCCTCCAGAATTGCTATTCTATGTAATTGGGTCGTGTCGGTCAGACGTTATAATTCCGCTTGCCGAAGATCGCGGTGCCGATGCGCACCATGGTCGAGCCTTCAGCGATAGCGTCGGTAAAATCGTCGCTCATGCCCATCGACAGGCATTCCATGGACACATTATCGTATTTTTTCGCCCTTATGTCAACAAAAAGATTGCGCATTTCGGCAAAATATCTGCAATTTTCACCTGGAAATTCGCTCACGGGCGGAATTGCCATCAGTCCCTTGAGCGCCACATGCGGAAAATCCGCCATGCGGGCGGCAAGTGCAGCGGCTTCGGCCGGCGTAAACCCGGATTTGCTTTCCTCTGCACCGATGTTGACCTCGAAGAGAATGTTCTGCACAACGCCCACTTTTTCCGCCTGCTTTTCGATGCACTCCAGCAATTCCGGCCGGTCAACAGACTCGATGAGATCGACCACGCCGACGAGATACTTGACCTTATTGGTCTGCAGATGGCCGATGAAATGCAGGGGCTTTCCCGTGTACGCGCCCAGCGGGCGCTTGGCCTGAATTTCCTGCACGCGGTTTTCGCCGCAGCAATCGACGCCTGCGGCGACTGCCTCCTTGACGCGGTCGGCGTCGTTCATCTTCGTCGCGGCGCAGAGCAGAATTTCAGACGGGTCGCGCCCGGCCTTTTTTGCGGCATCGGCCATTTGCGCACGGATATTCGCAATATTTTCAGCAATCGTAGACATATCAGTTGACGACCTTTCCATCGTATAGATTTTTCGCGTTGATAATCAACTCGTCACCCGGCCAAAGATTGTTGGTCGAACTGGTGTCGAGTGTGACGACGTAGCTTTCGCCGGTATCGTGGAGGATGGTGATGGGCTTCCACTTGGCGAGTGTTCCTTCGAGGATATACACGCCCGTCTGACCATTTTCGACACGGACGGCGGATTTCGGGACGCGCAGCCCGGAATAGGACGTGAAGACGATCTCCGCCGACTGCTGCCGCAGCAGCGTCACGTTCTGCAGCGCCCGGTCGGACGACAGCACCAGCAGCCGGGAACCCGCCTCGTTGCCGCCGAGGCGCGCCACGCGCATGGTGACCGGCTGGTAATAATCGCGGGCGAACGTCAGCGTAGCGCGGTCGCCCTCCTCCACGCCGGAAAGTTCGCTTGCGGGCACGACGCAGGCATAGTACCATGTTGCAGACGTGACGAGCCTGCCGATGGCGTTGGCATCCGTTTCGTCCGGCTGGACGGACTCAAATTCTGCGACAGTCATTTCCATCAGCCGTTCCGGCGTCAGTACGGATTCATAGCCGTCAACAGCGGCAGAAAAGGTTCCGGCCTTGCCTGCAAGGATGGCGCTGGTGTCGCCCGCAGACTGCGCCTCGAGCGTCTCAAGTTCTGCCTGCAGCGTGCTGATGCGCGCCTGCAGCGAGCCGCTGTCCGAGTCGCTTCCGGTGCGCCGCAGGATCAGGCCCTTGAGTTCCGGCGACAGGTCGGAGACGGAGTTCATGTCGCGCAGCGCCAGATAGCGGCTCAGCTGTGCAAGATCGCCCGCGATGTCCGCGTCGAGCGCGGCCTGATCGTAGCCGCTGGAAACAGCGCTCCATGCGTACTGAAGCTGCTCGATCTGGCCGGACAGTTCATCGATGCGCGTCTGGCGGGTCTTTGCATCCTCGGAGCGGTAGCCGGTGGCGACGGTGTCGTTCGCGGCCACATGGGCGCCCTCGGCGCAGTTCAGAACCGTTGTGCCGTATTGCGAATACAGAAGCTCCTCCTCACGCACGACAAAGCCGGAGGCGTAATAGCCCGCCCCGGCTTCGTATGGTGTGACGGTGGCCGTCATGAGTGGTGCGTAGAGGCTGCTTACCACGTTATAGCCGAAATACGCGGCGATCGCGGCAAGCAGGATCCAGAGGATAACGGTAAAATAGGATTTGCCTTGCTTCATAGTGCTCCTTCAGGTAACCCGGCGGGAGCGGAGCGGTGCTCAACCCTGCGTCAGGTGAACGGGAACGGCGGGCGTCATGGTAGACACCGCGTGCTTATAGATCATCTGCTGCCGTCCATCGGACTGCAGCAGGATCACAAACTGGTCGAAGCCCGTGATAATGCCGCGCATCTGAAAGCCGTTCATCAGAAAAACGGTCAGCATCGTGCGATCCTTGCGGGCCTGGTTCAGAAAAATGTCCTGATAATTCTCTGTTGTTTTTTGCATGGGTATCGGCTCCTTCTCATTTATATGGGAACCTCTGACTCAATGGCCTTCGGCCATAGAGCCAGAACTTCCTTGATCTGATACCCATATCGTACCATATTCAAAGCGCGGAAAAAGGAATATTCTGTCGAGCGGCGGAAAGAACCTCCGAAAAATCTTCCGTGCCTGTCATCCGCAGCCAGTGCATGTCCGGATTGCGCCGGAACCAGGTCAGCTGCCGCTTGGCGTAGTTGCGCGAGCGCTGCTTGCAGAGCGCGGCGGCTTCGTCCAGCGAACACGCGCCGCTTAGGTACCCGAAGAATTCCTTATAGCCGATAGCCTGCATGGCCGTTGTTTTCGGACTGACACCGAGGGCAAGCAGCGCGCGGATCTCGTCCAGCAGCCCGTCCGACAGCATATTCTCGACCCGCAGGTCGATGCGCCGGTATAAGGCGGCGCGATCCTGATAATCCAGACCAATCCACACGGGCCGGTAGCGCGGCGGGACGGCCTTTGTTTCCAGATTGTGCTGCGTGATGGTCTTGCCCGTTTCCTCATAAACCTCCAGCGCGCGGATGACGCGCTTTTCGTCTGCCGGGTGGAGCCGCGCGGCGGCCTCCGGGTCAATTTCGCGCAGCCGAGCCAGCATGGCCTCGCCGCCCGTTTCGCGCAGCTGCGCCTCGAGCGCTTCGCGCCTGCCGGTCTGCGGGACAGGTGCGAACGACCGGCCTGCAATCAGACTGTCAACATACAGCCCCGTACCGCCCGCAATGACGGCGGTTTTGCCGCGCGATAGAATGTCCTGCACGCACGCGTCCGCCAGCTGCACATATTTCCCGGCGGAAAAATCCTCGCCTGGCTCAACCATGTCAATTAAATGGTGGGCAACGCCCTCCATTTCTTCTTTTGTGGGCTTGGCCGTGCCGATATCCATGTGCTTGTAAATCTGCATGGAATCGCAGGAGACGACCTCGCCGTCATACAGCTTCGCAAGCTGCACGGCAAGCTTCGTCTTGCCGGAGGCCGTCGGGCCGACGACGCAGATGATCCTGTCCATGTTCAAACCCTCTTGAACTGCTTTTCCAGCTGCCGCTTCGTGAGCGTCACGCAAACGGGGCGGCCATGCGGGCAGTATTTGATATCGTCGCGGGACAGAACCTCCTGCACGAGCCGCCGCAGTTCTTCGTCAGATGTCTGCCAGCCGGCCTTAATAGCCGATTTGCAGGCGATGGTGTGCAGCAGATTGTCGCGCAGGCTGTCCGGGTCAAGTGTTTTTCCGGCCAGCAGATCGCCGGCCAGTTCCTGCAAAAGCGCTTTTGCGTCCTCCACGTCCACGTCGGACGGGATCTGCCGGATGAGCACGTCTCCGCCGCCGAAGTCCTCCGTTTCAAACCCGCAGCGCTCCAGAAGCGCCTTGTTTTCCAGCACAGCTGCGGCCTCTTCGCGCGAAAGTTCCGCGGAGACGGGGGCCAGCAGCAGCTGGGCCATGATGGGATGGTCTTCCTTTTTGAGCGCCTCAAAGCGAATGCGCTCATGCGCGGCATGCTTGTCAATGAACAGAACGGCTTCGCCCTGCTCAATAATAATATAGGTGTGCAGCGCCTCGCCGATGATACGGAAGGGCTCTTCCCTGACGGCAAATTCCTGCTGCTGTACTTCAGACGCCTTGACCGGTTCCGGTTTCGGCTCCGGTCGTTCTGCAGGTTTCGGTTCGGGCCTTGCCTCCGGCCGCGGCTCGGGCTTCGGCTCCGCTCTGACCTCCGGTTTTGCTTCCGGCTTTGGAAGATCAAAGGCCTGCTGCGCAGGCGCAGGCTCGGAGCGCGGCAGCTGCACCGGCGAGGCCAGCATCGGCTGCTCCTGCTTCGGCATGGGCTGCTGTGCGGCCTGGCGGCGGTATTCGGATGCCTGCATGGTCTGATAGAAGCCGGGCTTCGGCGGCTGGACGATTTTGGGCTGTGCCTGCGGCTGCGGTGCGGCCTCCTGCTTTTTCTCCGGCGTTTTCCATTCCGGGCGGCCAGCCGCTCTGGAAAGCGTGGACAAAACGGCATAGTGTACCGCATCGAAGACCTCGCGCTCGGACAGGAACTTGACCTCCGTTTTGGCCGGATGAACGTTCACGTCCACGGCCTGCACCGGTATGTCAATTTCCAGCACGCAGGCCGGAAAGCGGCCTACCATGATCTGGTTGCGGTACGCCTCTTCCACGGCGGCGGAGAGCAGACGGGACTTGATATAGCGGTTGTTGACGAAGAAGCTTTGCCATGCGCGGTTTCCGCGTGTGGCAGTCGGCTTTGTGACAAAGCCGCGCACGCGAAGCTTTTCCCAGCTGCCGTCAACCGGCAGCATATTGTTGGCAAGTTCCCGGCCGTAGATGGCGTAGATCGCGGCCATGCGGTCGCCCTGTCCGTCGGTGTGCAGCTGCTCCTGGCCGTCCTTCAAAAAGCGGAAGGAGATCTCCGGGTGTGCCAGCGCCTGCTGCTGCACAACGGAGAAAACAGCGGAGGACTCCGCCGCGTCGGATTTCATAAACTTCATCCGCGCAGGCGTATTGTAAAATAACTCCCGCACCAAAATCGTCGTGCCGCATGGGCAGCCGACAGGCTCCTCAGACAGAACCTTTCCGGCTTCGAGATGCAGGCGAACGCCGTTTTCCGCGCCCTGCGCCCGCGTGAGAAGATCGATTTTTGACACGGACGAAATCGCGGCCAGCGCCTCGCCGCGGAAGCCAAGCGTACCGATGCAGGCAAGATCCTCTTGCCTGCGGATTTTGCTCGTTGCATGGCGCAGAAATGCCGTGCGGGCATCAACGGGGTCCATGCCGCAGCCGTCGTCGGTGATGCGCAGGAAGGTCATGCCGCCGTTTTGTAATTCTATTGTAATGTTTTTCGCACCCGCGTCAATGGAATTTTCAACCAGTTCTTTGACGGCGGACGCCGGCCGCTCGACGACCTCGCCTGCGGCGATGAGATCGGCGACATGGCGGTCAAGCTGAATGATCTTCGGCATAAAGCCCCTCCCAATCAGAAGTTCAGCTGCAAGAGCCCAAACGACAGCGCGTTGACAATGGCATGCAGCGAGATAGATGCCCAGATCGTCCCGGCCTTTTCATACGTCCAGGCCAGCGCGACGGAGGCGGGCAGATACGGAATGCAACTCAAAAGCACCTTTCCGGCGGGATAGAGCATGAAATACTGCCAGTTGTGCATGAGCGTGAACAGAATAACGGACACGAGATACGCCATGACGCGCGACGTCGGCTGAATGGAGCCGAAGACAAGTCCGCGCACAAGCGTCTCCTCAATGATCGGCGCAAGGAAAACCGTCACGGCCAGCATGACATACTGATTGTCGGAAATGAGCGAACCGACCGTCTCGTTGTTGTAGATCGTAAAGCCGGGAGCCAGCCTGGAAAGCGCGAACTGCAACACCCATGTGCCTGCATAATACATCGCAAAGCCCAGAACCAGCGCCTGCACAAAGTTCCAGAATGAGCCGCCGAAAAACGACTGCCGCAAAAATCCATGGAAAATCAGCAGAACCGCCAGCAGATTCACGGCAAAATAGACGATGTTCATCGTCAGCGCCGTCATGCCGAGCGAGAATTTCTCGTTTGCCAGCTGCAAAAGCAGATTCAAAATCAGCAGATAAAACGGCAGATAGAGCCACCCGGCGATCGTTTCAAATTTCGTCAGCCGGTAAGAAATCGAATGGGACGCTTTGCGGGCCATAGACAGCCTTCCTTTCCGGTAAAGGCTCCCCTTGGGCACAAGGGGAGCTGGCGCGTAGCGCCTGAGGGGATTTGAATGTAGCGAACTTCGGAGCATTCTGAACAACGCGGCCCATCCCCTCTGTCATTTGCTTTGCAAATGACACCTCCCCTTACCGCGCGGGGCGCGGCAAGAGGAGGCTTTTCGCCTCTTTTACAGCATCTGCTTCAGATGGTACAACTGGTTCAGCGCCTCGATGGGCGTGAGCGTTTCGACGGTGATGGACTCCAGCGCGCGGCGCAGTTCATCCGACTGCATATCGAGCATGGAAACCTGATCGGACACGGGTGCAGCCGCGGGCTTTGCGCGCTCCGGCGCGCCGGATTCGAGATCCTTGAGGATTTCCCGCGCGCGCGTAATGACCCGGTCGGGAATACCCGCCAGCTTGGCAACCTCGATGCCGTAGCTGTCGTCTGCCGCACCGGGGACGATCTTGCGCAGGAAGATCATGTCCCCCTGCCGCTTCTTGACGGCGATGTTGAAGTTTTTGACGCCCGGCAGTGCCTGCTCGATATCCGTCAGTTCGTGATAATGCGTGGCGAAAAGCGTTTTCGCGCCCAGCCGCTTGCGGTCTGCTGCATATTCGAGCACGGCACGGGCGATCGCCATGCCGTCAAATGTCGATGTGCCCCGCCCAATTTCGTCGAGAATCAGAAGTGAACGCGGCGTCGCGTTTTTGAGAATATCGGCGACTTCGGTCATCTCGACCATGAACGTTGACTGGCCGGAGGCCAGATCGTCCGATGCGCCGATGCGCGTAAACAGCCGGTCAACAATGCCGATGTGTGCCGACTGCGCCGGGACAAACGAGCCCATCTGCGCCATGAGGACAATGAGCGCCACCTGCCGCATGTAGGTCGATTTACCGGCCATGTTCGGGCCGGTGATGATGGCCGTGCGGCAGTCCTCACTGCCAAGCAGCGTGTCGTTCGGCACGAACAGCGCGTTTTTGAGCATCTGCTCGACGACCGGATGACGGCCCGCCGTGATCGATACGGTATTGCCGAGATCGACCTCGGGCTTGCAGTAATGATTGTGAACGGCGACGGCGGCAAAGCTGCACAGCACATCCAGCTGCGCGACGGCCTGCGCCGTCTGCTTGACGCGGGCGGATTCTCCCGCGACAAACTGCCGCAGCGCCACAAACAGGTCATATTCCAGCGTCACAATGCGGTCTTTGGCCGTCAGAATGGTGCTTTCCAGTTCCTTCAGTTCTTCCGTGATGTACCGCTCACCGGTCGAGAGCGTCTGCTTGCGGATATAGCTGTCCGGGACAAGATTCAGCTGACCCTTTGCAACCTCGATATAATAGCCGAATACACGGTTATAGCCCACGCGCAGATTCCGGATGCCGGTCTTTTCCTTTTCACGCGCCTCGATCTGCGTGAGCATGCCCTTGCCGCCGGACTGGACGGCGCGCAGTTCATCAAGCTCTTTGTTTGCACCGTCACGGATGAGCCCGCCCTCGCGCAGCAGGAACGGAGGATCGTCCACGATGGTTGCGTCGATCTTCTCCTTGAGATCTGCCAGCGTGTCAAGCTGCTCAAAAAGCGTCTGCAAATACGGCGCGCGCATACCGGACAGCCGCTCCTTGACGGCAGGCAGACTCGCCGCGCCCTGCGACAAAGCGGCAAGATCGCGGCAGGAGGCTGTACCCGTCATAATGCGGGTCATGGCGCGCTCAAAGTCCGTAATTTCACGCAGGGACAGAATCAGTTCCTCGCGGTCGATGGTCTTTTTGACCAGCTCCTCGACGGCAGCCAGACGGCGCGTGATCTGCGCGGGGCTGAGCAGCGGCCGCTCCATCCATGCCCGCAGCAGACGGCCGCCCATCGCGGTCTTCGTTTTGTCGAGCACCCACAGGAGGCTCCCGCGCTTTTCCTTTGCGCGCATCGTCTCCGTCAGTTCGAGATTCCGCCGCGCGGCAAGGTCAAGCTGCATGAACTTGCCTGCAATGTACAGTTCCAGTTCCCGGATGTGCGGCAACTCGTTTTTCTGTAAATCGCGCAGCGTAATGAGAAGCGCACCCGCGGCGGCAATGACGCACGGCATATTCGCAAGACCGAGCGCCTCCGGCGACTGCCCGAACTGCGCCGTCACGGCAGCCTCGCACAGTGCAGAGTCAAACTGCGCGTCCGTTCCCAGATTTACGCAGGTGTGGAAGCGGTCGCGCAGGAAATCTGCCAGCGCGTCGTCCTCCGCCGCCGTGCCGCCCAGAAGTGCCTCGGACGGCAGGAAGCTGCCGAGTTCGTTCTGCGCGTCCTGCATGGCGTCGGCGCCGGAAACCTGCGTTGCGCTGAATGCGCCGGTCGATACGTCGCAGAAGCAAAGGCCGTATGTACCGGCTGCGCCGTAGACGCAGGCGTAATAATTATTTTTGGATTCCACCAGCATCGAACTTTCCGTCACGGAGCCGGGCGTTACGATGCGGATGATGTCGCGCTTCACCAGCCCCTTCGCCAGGGCAGGGTCCTCCATCTGCTCACAGATGGCGACCTTGTAGCCCTTTGCGACCAGCCGCGCGATATAACTCTCCGAGGAATGATACGGCACGCCGCACATGGGAATCTTATCCTCCGCGCTTTTGTCCTTAGCATGGTCGCGCGAGGTGAGCGTCAGGTCGAGTTCACGCGAGGCAATGCGCGCGTCCTCCTCGAACATCTCATAAAAATCGCCCAGCCGGAAAAACAGCAGGCAGTCAGGATTACGCTCCTTGACCGCATAATACTGCTGCATCATGGGGGTGAGTTCGGCCATAAACAAAACCTCCGGGTTTTCTCTTTTAACGTCTGAAATTATGCTTTCGGCAAATCTGTATGCACTTACGCATTCGTTTGTAGGGGCCGATACCCACATCGGCCTGTTGGGAAGTTGCAAATTCGCCGAAGAATACCGTAAAAACGGTGCATTCTGCCGGGCCGATGCGACGCCCGCAGGCTAGTTTCGAGGCGCAACCGCGCATC
>ENA-ORSK01002571-ORSK01002571.1-human-gut-metagenome-genome-assembly--contig:-NODE-2571-length-11852-cov-2.661100_pt1 | contig 11852 bp, 7 predicted proteins | sample MGYA00242192_ERZ509159 | MGnify/ENA primary metagenome ERZ509159 (study PRJEB26280, sample SAMEA2338663) | human gut metagenome | biome: human gut; feature: human-associated habitat; material: faeces...
GCCGTTGATTTTCCCGGAATTTGCTGCCTTGCAGGGAGTGGAAACACGGAACGGACGTTCGCATAAGGATAATTTTTATCATACATTGGAAGTGCTGGATAATATCAGCAAGAAGACTGATAACCTTTGGTTACGCTGGGCTGCTTTGCTGCATGATATTGCCAAGCCTGTCACGAAACGTTGGGAACCGAAAGCGGGATGGACGTTCCATAATCATAATTTTATCGGCGAGCGGATGATCCCCGGTATTTTTAGGAAGATGAAACTCCCGATGAACGAGAAGATGAAGTACGTGCAGAAGATGGTAAGCCTGCATATGCGTCCGATCGCCTTGTCGGACGATGAGGTGACGGATTCGGCGATCCGCCGTCTGCTGTTTGACGCGGGAGATGATATCGACGATTTGATGAAACTGTGCGAGGCCGATATCACGAGCAAGAACCCGGAGAAGGTTCGCCGTTTCTTGAACAACTTCCGTAAGGTGCGCGAGAAGCTGGCCGATATAGAGGAAAAAGACCGTGTCCGTAACTTCCAGCCCCCGGTATCCGGCGAGGAGATCATGGAGACGTTTGGCTTGGCTCCCTCCAAGCCTGTCGGCGTGCTGAAAGAGGCGATCAAGAACGCCATCCTCGACGGCGTGATCCCGAACGAGTATGAGGCGGCCCGGCAGTTCCTAATACAACGTGCGGAGAAGATGGGGCTGAAGCCGATTCTGTGATCCGGGTATAGTCCAAGACCCAGTCTTACAGTTGGCACAGTCCCCTGTACGAAGTACTGCGGTACTTCCTAGAGGGTACTGTAGTACTTCGTGCAGAGTACTACGGTACTTCGTGCACAGTACACTGTCTAAGAATTTAATCGCTCTACCGCTTTCACGCCGTTTACCGCCTTGATCTTTTTCGTCAGCAAGTTTAATGCGGTCGTATCTCTTACCAATACGGTAAAGTTACCTTGGAATAATCCGTCTACCGAGTTGATGTTTAAGGAGCGAAGCGTGACGTTCGATTCTTTTCCGATCACGGAGGTGATGTTGGTGACGATCGCTATATCGTCCCGTCCGATCACCCGCAACGTAACCGTATAGCCATTGTCTCCCTTGCCGCTCCATTTCGCGCGGATGATCCGGTAACCGAAGCGGCTGAACATCTCTTGGGCGTTCGGGCAATCCATACGGTGGATCTTGATACCCTGCGTGGAGACGAAACCGAAAACCTCGTCGCCATAAATCGGGTTGCAGCATTTGGCGAGTTTATATTCGATACCCGTCAGGTTCTTGTCGATCACCAAGACATCCTTGTTCGTCGATATCTCCTCCACCGGAGTCATCGTCACGAATTCCTCCGCGCTACGCACCTCGGTACGCTCGTTCGTCTCCGTCTCCTTGCGGAAAGCCTCCAGATATTCGTCGATTACTTGGTTGGGATCGAGGCGTTCCTCGGCGATCTCGATGTAGAAGTCCGTGACGGTCTTGAATCCTTTCTTCTTGATATAGCGCATCATGGTTGGCTCGTCCATGTCGATCTTCCGGTTCTTGAAGCGGCGCTGCAACATCTCCTTGGCGAATTCCACGGCCTTCACGGTCTCCTCCTTCAAGGCCTGCTTGATCTTCACACGGGCCTTGGAGGTGACGACGAAGTTCAGCCAATCCCGCTTCGGGCTTTGGGCGGGCGACGTGATGACGGATACGCTATCGCCGTTGTTCAAGGTGTATTTGATCGGAACGTTCTTACCGTTCACTTTCGCCGACACGCATTTGCTTCCTAGCTTCGTGTGGATGGCAAAGGCGAAATCGAGGACCGTCGCTCCCTTGGCCAGCTTGATAAGCTCGCCGGTAGGCGTGAAGACGTAGATCTCATCCTTATATAGATCCATCTTGAAATCCTGCATCAAGTCGAGCGGATTATTCTCCTTGGCCTCCAAGGCGGCACGTACGGTATTCAAGAACTCGTCTAGCCCGCTCTCTGCTTTCACGCCCTTGTATTTCCAATGCGCCGCTAGGCCTCGCTCGGCGATCTCATCCATCCGCCTCGTACGGATCTGCACCTCTACCCATTTATTTTGCGGCCCCATAACCGTGATGTGCAAGCTCTCGTAACCGTTGCTCTTCGGGATAGAGATCCAGTCCTTCATACGGTTCGGGTTGGGCTGGTACATATCGGTGACGATGGAGTAGACTTGCCAGCATTCCGAGCGTTCCTTCTCCAGCGGCGTATCCAATACGATCCGGATAGCGAAAAGATCGTAGATACCCTCGAACTCCACCTGCTGCTTTTTCAGCTTGTTATTAATGGAATGTATGGATTTGGTACGTCCCTTGATATCGAACTTGAATCCTGCCGCTGCCAGCTTCCGCTTGATCGGGGCGATGAACTCGGCGATATAAGCGTCGCGGGAGCGTTTCGTCTCATTCAGCTTCCGCTTGATGAAGTCATACTGTTTCCTGTCCGTATATTTCAAGGAAAGGTCTTCCAGCTCGCTCTTGATCGTATATAAACCCAATCGGTGGGCGAGGGGAGCGTACAAATAAGAGGCCTCGGTAGCCAGTCGGATACGATCATCCTCTTGCATCTGTTTTCCCATACGCATGAGGCAGAGGCGGTCGGCGATCATAAGCAAGATCACACGTACGTCCTCGGCAAACGAGAAAAGCAAATGATGGAAATTCTCCGAGTTGACGGCGGTGTTCCGGGCATACAAGTCGGAGGTCTTCAAGAGGCGACGGATGATCAAGGTCACGTCCGCCCCGAATTTTTGCTCCACTTCCTCTATCGTGATCGCCTTCTTCAATACCGGGCGGTATAATAGGAGGGCGATGACCGAGGTACGTTTCAAGCCAATCTCCAAGGTGGCGATCAAGGCCGTGTCGATATTTCGCAATAAACCGTTGATACCATTCTTATCCCTGCCGTAGCAATCGAGGGCGACAACCCGCTTCATCAGCTCCTTCATCTTCCGGATATCTTCCCTCTCGAGGAAAGAGTAAAGGTTTCGTAACAGGAGCCTGTATTTGGAGAAGAACAGCTTCTTTTCCTCAGACGTAAAGAATCCAATTGTATCCATAGTTATATCATTTTTATTGCCCGGTTGAGGACAAACCGCAAAACATGCTGTAAAAATACTTTTTTCTATGGAATTTCAACACGTATCTTGCGGTTATTTTATACATTTGCGATACACATAGCGCATAAGTGCTTGTGGTGTTACTGATGAGATTATTCACATTAAATACTATACTATGTTAAACGCAAACGATTTAGAACAGCTGAAAGCCAAAGGAATCAGCGAAAAACAGATTGAAGAGCAACTCGCTTGCTTCGTAAAAGGTTTCCCTTTCCTTGAGATAGCGGCCTCCGCTTCGGTAGAAAAAGGTATTATGGTAATATCTAAAGAGGAACAGGCTTCTTATATGGATGCTTGGGACGCTTATCTGGCTAAAAACAAGAAAATCGTAAAATTCGTACCTGCCTCCGGCGCCGCTAGCCGTATGTTTAAGAATCTGTACGAGTTCCTTTCTGCGGATTATAAGGAACCGATGAACGCTTTCGAGAAGAAATTCTTTAGCGAGATCGAGAAATTCGCTTTCTATAAGGCTTTGGACAAGAAGTGCGTGGAGAATACAGGGAAAGATATTCCTGCGTTGGTAGCCTTGGGCGAGTACAAGGAGGTGGTATCCAATTTATTGGAGCCGAAAGGTTTGAATTACGGACAGCTACCGAAAGGCTTGTTGCTTTTCCATAAATATGCCGATACGGTTCGTACGGCGATGGAGGAACATCTGGCCGAAGGCGCCATGTACGCCAAGAATAACGCCGGAGAGGTGAATATCCATTTCACGGTATCTCCGGAGCATCAGGCTTTATTCGAGCAATTGGTTGCCGATAAATCTGGCGAGTACGAGGAGAAGTTCTCTGTGAAATACGATGTCTCTTTCAGTATCCAGAAACCGAGTACCGATACGATTGCTGCCGATATGGAAAACAACCCGTTCCGCGATAAGAACGGCAACCTGTTGTTCCGTCCGGGCGGGCACGGCGCTTTGATAGAAAACCTGAATGATATGGATGCCGATGTGGTGTTTGTCAAGAATATCGACAATGTCGTGCCGGATAGTTTCAAATGTTCGACCGTTATCTTCAAGAAGGTGATCGCCGGTGTCTTGGTAACATTGCAGGAGAAAGCCTTCAGATATCTGGAACAGATCGAGACCGGTAAATATACCCATGCCGAGGTAGAGGAGATGATCCATTTCTTGCAAGATGACTTATGTATCAAGAACCCGGATACGAAATTACTGGAAGACGCCGAGTTAATCCTGTATATCAAGAGCAAACTGCTTCGCCCGTTGCGTGTATGCGGTATGGTGAAGAATGTCGGCGAACCGGGCGGTGGTCCGTTCTTGGCTGAGAATCCGGATGGTACGGTTTCCTTGCAGGTGCTTGAAAGCTCCCAGATCGATATGAGCGATCCGGCTAAGAAGGCGATGTTTGAGCAAGGTACTCACTTCAATCCAGTAGATTTAGTTTGCGCCGTTAAGAATTATAAGGGAGAGAAATACAACTTGCCGGATTACGTGGATAAGAATACGGGCTTCATCTCTTATAAGAGCAAGGATGGTCGCGAATTGAAAGCGCTGGAATTGCCGGGCTTGTGGAACGGTTCAATGAGCGACTGGAATACCGTGTTCGTAGAAGTTCCTTTGAGCACTTTCAATCCGGTAAAGACTGTGAACGATTTGCTGCGTGAACAGCATCAGTAATTTCCGGATAGTGGAAAAATAAAAATGTCCGCCTGTCATCTTTGTGAGATGGGCGGACATCTTTTTTATATATATGAAGAAAGTTATTGCACATTTCCTTCTTGTTGAGATAATTTCTCTCTGTATTCTTTCGGGGAAAGTCCTAAATTTCTTTTTACGTATTTGCCGAAAAATGACAAAGTGGCAAAATTGAGTTCATTGGCAATTTCCTTGATGCTTTTATCGGGAGACTTCAGTAGGCACACTATATCCTTCATGACATAGCAGGTAATGAGGTCGGAAGCCGTTTCACCGGAATTTTCCTTACATACAGCCGACAGGTATTTGGAAGTGACAAACAACCGGTTGGCATAGTAGCTTACCGACCGTTCCTTGGGGTAGGAAGATATCAGCAGTTCCATGAAGGCATTGAACAGGTTGTTGGACGAATTGAATGCAACCGGTTTTAATTGGATGTATTTCTCCATGGAGTCCTGAATTTCATAGATGAAGGCCTGCAGGAGGGCATTAATCAGTTCCTTCTGGTGTCGGTGAGGAGTACCGGTCAGTTTGGAATTCAGCAGGTTATAGTACTGGCAGAAAATCTGGCTTTCTTCATCGTTCAGGGAAATGATAGGGTGCTGTTCCAGGTACAGGCGTGAGTACCAGTTGTTTGCGGATGTGGACATCACAAAAATACGTTTGGCATATTCTGGTGAAAGGCAGAATCCGCAGTACTCAAAATCATCTCCTATCATGCCGTGTTTGAGCAGTGTCTGCGGGTGACAAATCATCAAATCATTCCGACCGATTTCATAAGAATTGTTGTTGAGAGATAAAGACGCTTTTCCTCTCAGGCATAAGATAGCCAGAAAAAAGTCAGCCCGTATGGGGGAATATTGTTCGGTTTCACTTACTTTATTTACCTGGTTCAAGATGATAATCTGTTCGTCTTTATAGGCAGCTACCTTTTCCATGATTTCGGTGCTGGACATTCTGATGAGTTCTATTTCTTTCTCCATAACATTGATTAATCTATTCGGTTGCAAATGAACAGAATGTTTTTCAATTCTCAGTGTCCTATTTTTCTTGATGAGTATTCCATAGGGAAGATAGTGGAGGCAGATAGAAAAATAGAACACTTCCAAGGTGGTATGTATGCCGTATATTTCGTGTAATGCCTTTTTCTTTGCGCTCACAAATTGCAGACATACTAAACATTTTAGAATTTATGAAAAAGAATTATCTAATGGCCGTTTGTTTGTTTCTGACTGTGATGTCAGGGTGTGGAAATAAAGAGCAGGCACCGCAGCAGGCAGAACCGGTAAAGGTCAAAGTGATGACCGTAGTATCATCCGTACGTAACGAAGCCGTTCGTTTTTCAGGTACGGTGCAGGAGGAAAACGGCAGTTCATTAAGTTTCCCGCTGATGGGACGGGTAAAGTCGGTAAAGGTCGATTTAGGAAGCCGGGTGCGGCAGGGACAATTGCTGGCTACACTGGATGAGGTTTCGATGCAGAATACGTATCAGGCAGCAAAGGCTGCTTTGAAGCAGGCGGAAGATGTCTACCAACGTATGAAGGAATTGCATGAAAAAGGAAGTCTGGCCGAGATGAAGTGGGTGGAAGTACAGAGCAAGCTGCAGCAGGCTCAGTCTATGGAGGCAGTGGCTCGGAAGAATCTGACCGACTGTCATCTGTACGCTCCGTTTTCTGGAGTCATTGCCGAGAAGAGTCTGGAGGTCGGGCAGAACGTCGTGCCCGGTGTTCAGGTGCTGAAACTGGTATCCGACGACCGGCTGAAGGTACGGATTTCCGTGCCGGAGACGGAAATCGCGCGCGTGGCAAGAGGGCAGAAAGCCGTGATAGAGGCACCGGTTCTGAATGGAACAAAGGCAGAAGGTGTGGTGACGGAAAAAGGTGTACAGGCCAATCCGCTGTCACGGTCGTATGAGGTGAATGTCGGTATTCAGACGAAGAATACGGGACTGCTGCCCGGCATGGTGACAGAAGTTTGGTTGCAGGATGCTGATAAAAGCCAGGCGTGCGTACTTCCGGCCAATGTGCTTCAGCTGGACGAACACAACAACTACTTCGTGTGGCTGAAAGGTGAGGATGGAAAAGCATCGAAGCGTGTGGTGATGTGCGGCAAGTTCACGGCGACGGGTGTCACGGTGGTGAACGGTCTGAAGTGATAGTAGAAGGACAGCAGAAAGTGTGCGAAGGAACTCCTCTGACACTGTAAAAATGAAGTAAGACAATGGAAAAGAAAAGGAACATAGTGGAATGGGCCATGCACTATCGCCAGATTGTGATTCTGGTGACGTGCTGCCTGGTGGCATTCGGAATATACAGTCTGCCGCAGATGCAGAAAAATGAATTTCCTGATTTTACCATACGTCAGGGAATGGTGATTGCCGTGGCTCCGGGGAATACGGTCAATGAAATGGTGGAACAGGTGACGAAGCCTCTGGAAGACTACATCTTTTCATATAAGGAAGTAAAGAAGGAGAAGACATTCTCTACTACGCGCGACGGGATTGTCTTTGTGCAAGTGGAGTTGAATGACGAACTGAACAACAAAGATGAGTTCTGGAGCAAATTCAAGCATGGAGTAGCTACCTTCAAGTCGCAGCTTCCGCCGAATGTGCTTGCCATACAGGTGATGGATGATTTTGGCGACACATCGGCACTGCTGATTACCATGGAAAGCAAGGACAAGACGTATCGGGAACTGTCCGACTATATGGATGAACTGAAGAACCGTTTGCGTCGCATCAGCAGTGTGGGACGACTCACCGTGAGTGGAGAAAGGGCTGAACAGATTTCCATCTACCTGGACCCGGAACGGCTCTCGCATTATGGACTGAATGAGCAGTTGATTGCCGGACAGCTGTTTGCCAAGGGATTCGTGACCACGGGCGGACGCATACAGACCCCTCAGTATGTATTGCCGGTGCATGTGGAGAAGACATTCAATACGCTGTACGACGTGCAGCAGCAGATTGTGTACAGCGACCCCTCGGGCAATGTGGTACGCTTGCAGGATGTGGCTCGTGTGGTCAAGGAATATCCTCATGCCGACAGCTACATCAAGAATAACGGGACGAAATGTATCCTGCTGAGTGTGGAAATGAAGAAAGGAAAGAACATCGTGCAGATGGGAAATGACATCGACCGCGTACTGGAAGAGTTTAAGACAGAACTTCCGTCGGAAGTCAATATGTTCCGCATTACCGACCAGGCACAGGTGGTGGGCGACAGTGTTAATGCTTTCTTGCGTGAGCTGGTGATTGCCATCGTGGCCGTAGTGATTGTGGTGATGCTGCTTTTGCCGTTGCGGGTGGCACTGGTAGCTGCTTCCACCATTCCGGTTACCATTTTTATCTCACTGGGACTTTTCTATGCCTTTGGCATTGAGTTGAACACCGTGACGCTGGCAGCCTTGATTGTGACACTGGGAATGATTGTGGACAACTCTATTGTCATCATCGACAGTTACTTGGAGAAAATCGGCGAAGGAATGTCGCGCTGGCATGCGTCTATCTTCAGTGCCACACATTTCTTCAAATCCATATTTTCGGCTACACTGGCCATCAGTATCACATTCTTCCCCTTCCTGATTGTGATTCCCGGCATGATACACGACTTCCTGCTGAGTTTCCCCTGGTCCATTACGCTGATTTTGGGCATCTCCTTGCTGGTAGCCATGCTGCTGGTACCGTTCATGCAGTTCTGGTTCATTCGTAAGCCGATACCTTCGCATAAAAAAGGATTCTCGTTCATGGAATTCCTGCAGACCTATTATAATAAGTTGCTTGACAAGTGCTTTGCTCATCCGTATGTTACTCTGCTGGGAGGAATCGCTTCCGTGCTGGTGGGTATCTTCCTGATGGGGAAACTGCCACAGAAACTGATGCCGGTAGCCGACCGTAACCAGTTTGCCGTAGAAATCTATCTGCCTACGGGCTCGGCTGTAGAAAAGACGGCCTGGGCTGCCGATACCATGGAGCATGTGTTCCGTAAAGACCCGCGGGTGACTTCCGTCACTTCATTTATCGGTTGTTCTTCCCCTCGTTTCCATACGGCATACGCTCCGCAATTAGGAGGAACGAACTACGCCCAGCTGATTGTAAACACGAAGGGAAACAAGGAAACTGTGGAACTGTTGGATGAATATGCTCCACGTTACACCGATGCTTTTCCGGATGTGCGGGTAAGGTTCAAGCAAATCAGTTTCAGTCAGGCGGTCTATCCGATAGAACTCCGTCTGAGCGGAGAGAATCTGGATTCACTGAAAACCGTGGCCGGGAAATACCTGAGCATGTTGCGTCAGATGCCGGAAATACGGCTGGCACAGACCAACTTCAGTGAACCGCAGACTTCGGCCAAGGTGGTGCTGAAAGAAGATGAGGCTTCTCGCCTGGGCATACAGAATGTGCAACTGGAAAGCACGCTGGCCATGCGCTATGGCGACGGTATAAAGGTGGCCAGTGTGTGGGAAGGCGATTATGATATCCCCGTGACATTGAAAAGCGAGAGAGCCGATTGTGCCGGTTTCTCCGATCTGGAAAACGAACTGATTCCGGTATTGGGCGGTACGCAGGTTCCCTTGCGGCAGGTGGCAGAAGTGGTACCTTCTGTAAAAGACGGACAGCTGGTACGCCGGAACGGTATCTATACCATTACGGTCATGGCCGATGTGCGCCGTGACGTGAACGTGACCGCCCTGACGAGTGTGATAAAGGAAAAAGTGGCAGCTATCCCTCTGCCGGATAAAGTGACGCTGGCTTACGGAGGTGACGACGAGCAGGACAATGAAAACCTTCCGCCTATCATGGCAGCTCTGGCCATTGCGGCTTTCATCATCTTCTTCATCCTGCTGGCTCATTTCAAACGTATTAGCATCGCTCTGCTGATTTTTGCCAGCATGACGTTGTGTGTGTTCGGTACGGCAGTGGGCGTATTGATACAAGGAGTAGATTTCGGTATGACTTGTACACTGGGTATTATCAGCCTGATGGGAATTATCGTGCGTAACGGCATTATCATGATTGACTATGCCGAGGAACTTCGGGCTACGGAGAAACTATGCGTGCGTGATGCCATTTACCATTCCGCCCGCCGACGTATGCGACCCATTTTCCTGACTTCGGCTGCTGCCTCCATGGGAGTTATCCCGATGATATTGGGCAAGAGCGGACTCTGGATGCCGATGGGTACAGTGATTTGTTACGGTACGCTGATTACCATGCTCTTCCTCTTGACGGTGCTTCCGGTAGCTTACCTGGTGATTTTCAGGGGAAGCAGTCAGAAACGTGCCCAGCTGGAAGCATTGGAGAAAGCCTGATGAGGTGATTAGGAATCAATCAAAAGAAGAATCATTATGAAAACGAATCGAAACAGAATAATAGCTTTTCTATTGTTAGGTGGGGCGTGCATGAATGGGGCTTTCGGACAGAAAGCCTATACGCTGGATGAATGCATTCAGGCTGCCTTGACAAACAATGTGCGAATGAAGAATGCAAACAATGAATTGGAAATGGCCAAGCAGGATAAGAAAAAGGCATTTACCAATTATTTTCCGAGTGTGAGCGCGGCTGGAACCGGTTTCATGGCTGATAAAGGATTGATGCAGATGAGTTTGGGACCGGACGTGAACATGTCCATGCTGAAGAACGGAATAGCAGGGGGAGTCGGTGCCTCCCTACCGTTGTTCACCGGCGGACAGATTGTGAACGGAAACCAGCTGGCCAAGGTGGGAGTGGAAGTGAAACGCCTGCAACGGAATTTGTCCGATAATGAAGTATGCCTCACCACGGAACAATATTTCTGGCGGGTAGTGATACTGAAAGAAAAGCTGAAAACCTTGTCCAAGGTCGAAGCCCAACTGGCACGTATTCTGAGTGATGTGGAAGCTTCGGTACAGGCTGGAATCGTGACGCGGAATGACCTGCTTCAGGTACAGTTGCGGCAGAATGAAACAAAGAGTACTCGTTTGCAGGTGGAAAATGCCTTGTCGGTATCCCAGAACATGCTGGCACAGTACACCGGACTTTCGTCTGATACCCTTGACGTGGCCTTTGCGGTGGATACTCAGCTGCCTGCACGCCCCGACAGCCTTTATTGCGATCCGGAATCGGCATTGGGACTTACCAGCGAATATGCCTTGCTGCAACAAAACGTGAAGGCCAGTCGCCTGCAATACAAGATGGCGGTAGGAAAGAACCTGCCTACGGTGGCCATTGGCGGAGGCTATGTATACCATAACTTCTTGCCGGAAGACCAGCGTTTCTGGGTGGGATTTGCTACGGTGACCGTTCCCCTGACCGGATGGTGGGGAGGAAGCCATGCCATAAAGAAAGAAAAGCTTCAGGTGAAGAACACGGAAAACCAGTTGGCCGACCAGGGAGAACTGCTGGTTATCCGTATGAAGAATGCCTGGAACGGGGTGAACGAGGCATACGAGCAGATGAAGATTGCCCGTCTGTCCATTGAACAGTCTACCGAGAATCTCCGCCTGAATACCGATTATTACAAGGCGGGCACCTGTACGATGAGCGATTTGCTTGATGCACAGACTTTGTATCAGCAGAGTCGCGACAAGTATGTGGAAAGCTATACGGATTATGAATTGAAAAAAAGAGAATATTTGCAAGTCACGGGGCGCCGTTAAAACAACTTTTTCTTGATGTGAAGGACTGTCGGGAAGTATTTCCGATGGCCCTTTATGATAAATTCTGCATATTAATTGCATATTAATTTAATTTGAGCTATCTTTGCAGCGCATTTGGGAAGCCGATAAAGTAAAAACGTCTTGAAGAAGATGTGGCTTTTTCAGGAACTTTTGTAGGTTTCTCACGTGAGAAACGTAGGGTTCCCGACCGGGAAACGTACGGTTCCGCAAAGGGAAACATAGGTTTCCGGTCAGGGAAACGTAAAAACTTATTCTACGTTTTCACAAAAACATACTAGGGTTAGAACTTACACAGATTTAGAATATAATATACAGCGTATGAACATGTGCAGGCAACATAAGGTCGTTCGGATAAAGGTCAGTACGGCGCTTTACCGGAGATGCCATGCCCGTGCGCATTGGTTCAGCGGATTTCTTCATG
>ENA-ORSK01002577-ORSK01002577.1-human-gut-metagenome-genome-assembly--contig:-NODE-2577-length-11823-cov-3.103586_pt1 | contig 11823 bp, 5 predicted proteins | sample MGYA00242192_ERZ509159 | MGnify/ENA primary metagenome ERZ509159 (study PRJEB26280, sample SAMEA2338663) | human gut metagenome | biome: human gut; feature: human-associated habitat; material: faeces...
GGTGCGCGGCGGCTATACGTTCGGCGGCGGAACCGAACTGGAGAAGAGCTGCCCCGAGGGGGTGCAGATCGACAACGAGAACTATCGCGCCGACCTGCTGGCCCAGGAGTATGCCTTCCTGACCAACGACCGTCTGAACGGTGAGGCCGGCCTGCGCTATACGCACTGTTTCCCGGCGAAGAAAATGAGCCTGTACGTCGATCTGAAAGGGCGTGCGGCATGGGGGCGCAGCGGCCTGATGGACGGCAGCCGGCGCGGCGGCCTGTTCGCGGCCGTGGGTCTGAACTTCTGAACCGCGGGTCGTCATTAAAAACCCCGCAGGACGTGCAAAGTCCTGCGGGGTTTTTGTCGTCGGGGATTCATAAAAAAGGAACGGACCCCCGTTTTGAAGGGTCCGTTCCTTGGCGAGCGCAGGGCGGGTTATTTCACCAGCCGCATTTCGTCGATCAGCTTTCCGGCGCCAGCGTATTTGTCCATGATCCACAGCACGAAGCGGATGTCGACGCAGACCGTCTTGAAGTTGGTCGGGTGGAAATAGATGTCGCCCGACATCGACTCGCGGTTGCCGTCGAACGCCAGTCCGATCACGTCGCCCCGGGCGTTGAGCACAGGGCTTCCCGAATTGCCGCCCGTGATGTCGTTGTTGGTGAGGAAATTGACGTACAGCCGGCCGTTTTCGCCCCAGCGGCCCCAGTCCTTGCTGCGGATGAGCGAAGACATCCGGTCGTCGACACGGAATTCGTAGTCGTCGGGATTGTATTTTTCGAGGTAGCCGTCGATCGTCGAACGGGAGTCGTAGTGCACGGCGTCCTTGGGCGAGACCGGGCCTACGGTTCCGTAGGTGAGGCGCATTGTCGAGTTGGCGTCGGGATATTGGGGCGTGCCTTCCGATTCGCGCATCTCGTAGATGGCGTGGGTGTAGCGGAGTTCCTCTTTGTCGGCGTCGATGCCCGACGTCTCCTCGGCCTGTTTGAGTTTCTCGGCGAAACGCCGCGAGCTGACCGAATTGGCCATCGCCGCCATCGGGTCGGAGAGGATCTCCTCGGCCGTGCGGGGCTGTGCGAACCAGGCGCAGAGCTTTTCGTAGCTGGTGCAGCAGGTGTTTTCGAACGCGTAGTCGACCAGCGCCGGAACGTTGCCCTTGAAACGGTCGTAAAGCTGCGGCAGCTGCTCGCCCCACATTTCGCGGGGCACGTTGTCGATGAAACTCTCCATCATCCGTGTCAGCACCTCCTTGTCGGTGGCCAGGTCGAAGTCCTTCATCATCCGGCGGGTGTTGGACTTCACGCCCGCGAAGTTCTTGTCGCCGTCCTGCACCGAGGCGATGCCGTCGCGCTGCATGCGGTCGACGAGCGTGCCGAGACGGTTGGCCGTCATCATCACGTCGCTCGGGCGAATCCACGTCTCCTGGTAGTAGCACTTTTCGCGCACGGCTTCGGCGCGGGCCTCGTAGCCTTTTTTGAGGTTGGCGAGCAGGTCGCCGTATTCGGCCCTGCGGGCCGGATCGGCGTCGATGGAGGCGGCGAGGAGCGCCTACTCGGCGGCGCGGATGCCGATAACGTCGTAACGGCGCAGGCAGATGTTCTCCCACTTGGCGTAGTCGGCGTAGTTGCTGATGTTGAAATACTTGTCGCTGTACATCAGCCGCACGTCCGGGTCGGCCTCCATGTGGCGCAGCATGATGTCGAGGCGGTCGCGGCGCGCCTTGATCACCACGGGGTTGGTCACGTGCTCCTTTTCGCGCACGGCCTGCGACGACATGTAGCGGTTGGTGCGGCCCGGAAAGCCGATCACCATGGCGTAGTCCCCGTCGTGGATGCCACTCGTCGAGACATTCAGCACCTTGCGGGGCGTGATGGGCACGTTGTTCTCCGAGTAGGCCGCCGGGCGGCCCTTCGCGTCGCCGTAGACGCGGTAGAGGGCGAAATCGCCCTTGTGCTGGGGCCAGCCCCAGTTGTCCTGCTCGCCGCCGAAGGCCCCGATTATCACGGGAGGCGCACCCACGAGGCGCACGTCCTTATAGGTCTCGTAGTAGAAAAGCAGGTATTTCTTGCCCTTCCACATCGAGGCGCATTCCACTTCGAAGGGGGTGTCCCCGCCGTACTTCCGTTCGAGGATGCCATAGACCTTGCGCGTCCCGAAGATGCCCAGGCTGTTGGCCTTTTCGAGCGAGTCGCGGATGGCCTGGGCCTCGTCCGTCACGTCGCGGACCTGCCGCAGGAAGGTCACGGTCTTGCCCTTGAGCGGCAGTTCGTCCTTTTGTTCGAGCGCCCAGAAGCCCTCTTCGAGGTAGTTCTTCGCGGGGGTGCTCAACGAGTGGATGTCGCCGTAGGCCACATGGTGGTTGGTGATGACGAGTCCCTTGTCCGAAATCACGCTGCCCGTGCCCATGCCGCCGTCGACGGCCACGATGGCGTTGCACAGCGCCGGGGACTCCTCGTTGTAAATCTCTCCGGGTTTGAGTTTCAGCCCCTCCTTCTTCATCTGGGGGTAGATCACGTCCCGGAACGTGCTGACCAGCCACATGCCTTCGTCGGCCGACGCCGCAACCGGGAGCAGGACGCAGGCCAGCAGGTAAAAAATCGCTTTTTTCATCGTCTTCTTGGTTTATCTCGAAAAAAGGGGCTTGCGTATCACAAGCCCCGGTGGTGTCAGAGGGTGTGTCCCTCGGTTTTGAAGGTGAACTTCGGCTCCTCGTCCTTGAGCGTGCCGTCCTTGTATTTCACGGGCCACACCTTGGCGTTGAGCAGTTCGTTCCAGATCTTCGCGTCGTCCCACATCGACTTGACGTAGACGATCTGCAGTACGGGAACCTCCTCGTCGTTCAATGCCACGTCGAGCCGCGTGATGCCCTCCTTGAGCGAGAGGAACCCGCGGAAGTAGGGGAAGCTGCGCTTGATGAGCGGCTTCTCGATGCCGCGGCACTCGACTTCGTAGACGCCTTTGGGGTACTTCGCGTCATCGCCGTAAGTCTCGGTGTTATGCTTGAACGGCGCCGAGAGGTCGCGGGTCTGCTCGAACATCAGGTCGAGGAACTCGCGGCGGCCGATCCTGCCGGCGGCGGGGTCGTAGCTTTTGAGCTCGTAGTGGACCGGAATCGCGCGGACCTTGCCGCCGTGGGCCAGCATGTGGGCCTCCTTGACCTCGATCGAGTCGCGGAGCATCTTTTCGGGGATCGCGGCCGACGGGTCGACGTAGAGCGTAACGGCTACCGGGCAGTCGTACTGTGCGTCGAAGCCGCAGATGCCGTCGATGTTGCGCAGGATGGCCCCGAAGTAGACCATGTCCATCTTATCGTGGAGTCCCTCGACGCCGATGCGGACCACCGACAGCGAGTCGACGCCGGCTTTCGGCGTTGCGAACTTCATGGTCGTCGGCGAGAAGATCGCCTTGTCGATGCTCGTCTCGTCGATCGCCTTGGGATCGTAGCTGATCACCACGGCGTGGCGTTTCACGAACGTTTTCACGCCGTAGACGCCCGGCACTTTCTGCATCTTCGCGGAGAAGGCCTTCGAGCTGCCGAAGCACTTTACCGAGGTGAGTCCCTCGATTTCGTAGGTCTGCATGCCTTCGACCTGCTCGTATTCGCCCCACTTCTCGTCGATGGTCGGAAGTTCCCAGTGGCTGCCGAACCACAGCGCCGCGCCGAAGAGCGCGACGGCCAGGATGCCGGGCAGCCAGCGCAGCGAGCGTTTGCCGCCGACCTGCAACGAATCTTCGGGGCAGGCCGAGACGCACGTTCCGCAGAGCGTGCAGTCGATATGCTTCACCTTGTCGAGGTTCTTGATGTCGATCGAATAGGGGCATTTGCGTCGGCAGACGTCGCACTTGGTGCACGTGGCTTCGTCGCGGACGATGCGCAGCAGCGGGAAGACCTTGCTCTTGAGATAGATCATCTCCCAGAGGTAGCCGATGACGCAGGCGGCGCCCAGTGCCCATACCCAGGCCGAAGCCACGCCCAGCAGCCCGAGCGCCCACAGCAGGATGACGATGCCCGCGAAGGTGAGGGTGAATTTGAAGATGTTGCTCAGCGCACCCAGCGGGCAGATGTATTTGCACCAGAACATTTTGACGAAAAAGCTGCCGAGGAAGAGCAGCGCAACCGAAATGACGGTCATCCAGACGGTGATCTCACCCTTGAAGCCCGTGGCGACGGCGTAATAGGGGTCGAAATTCTTGCAGAAAAGTTCGCTGCTCGACGCCGACATGTAGAACACGTAGAACAGCAGCGCGTATTTGACGGCGCGGAGCAGGCGGTCGGCGATGCTTCCCGGGCGGATTTCGACGCTGACCTTCAGTTTTTTGCCGCCCCGGCCCATCCATTCGCTGACGGTTCCCAGCGGGCATAGGTAGCCGCAGAAGAGTTTGCTGAAAAGGATCACTCCCACGGCGAGCATGACGCCCACCATGATCTGCGTCATGGACATCGTGCATGCCAGCGAGTTGTTGACCAGGTAGCTTCCCAGTGCCTGCAGTCCGCCGAACGGGCAGTAGGCCTCCACGTCCGCGGGTTTCTCCCCGAGCGTAAGCCCGTAGACCACGAATCCCACGATTGCCGCAAGCGTGCCCCATTGCAGCAAATTCTTTAACCAATTGCTTTTTCTTTTCATTGTTCGGGTTGTAAATGATGTGTATAACGCAAAGATAGTTATTTTGAAGTTTGATTGATCCGCGACGTCCGTTTTTTAGCGTCTCCTGTGCGACTTTTTTGTATATTTGCGAAACTGCACTGCATAATTAAGCGAATCCACGATGAAAAAATCTGTTCTGATCCGTGCGGCCCTGGTCTGTCTGCTGGCCGTTCCGGCGGCGGGGCAAGTCCCCGCAGGCCCGCAAGAGAAGATGCCGTTCGACGGCGAGGTCCGGGTCGGCCGGCTCGACAACGGGATGACCTACTACATCCGGCATTACGACAATCCCCGGCAGCGGGCGGATTTCTTCATCGCCCACGACGTAGGCGCCCTGCAGGAGGAGGACGATCAGAACGGCCTGGCCCATTTCCTCGAACACATGGCCTTCAACGGAACGAAGCACTTTCCCGGAAAGGGCATTCTCAACTACCTTGCGGCCAATGGAGTGCGCTTCGGATACAACGTCAATGCCTACACCTCGCGCGACCGCACGGTCTACAATGTTTCCAACGTGCCGCTGGTGCGCGAGGGACTGGTGGACTCGCTGCTGCTGATCCTGCACGACTGGTCCTATTACATCGCCTGCGAACCCGGGGAGATCGAGTCGGAGCGGGGCGTGATCCGCGAGGAGTGGCGGCGCGGCAACGACGCCCGCTCGCGCATGGCCCGCAAGTCGGCCGAGGTCGAGTACGACGGGTCGAAATACGCCCGGCGCGACGTGATCGGCGACATGGAGATCGTCAACAGCTTCGGGCGGCAGACGCTCATCGACTTCTACCATAAATGGTATCGTCCCGATTTGCAGGCGGTGATCGTCGTCGGCGACGTGGATGTGGACGCGATGGAGCGGAAGATCCGCGACGTGATGTCGTCGATCCCGAAGGCCGAAAATCCCGCCCGGAAGGAGGTCTACGACATTCCGCAGCGCGACAAGCCCCGCTACGGACTGGTGACCGATCCCGAAACCAAGGCCGTGGCCGTGAAGCTGATCTTCTACCAGCCCTACCCGTCGGAGGAGGAGCGTGCGACGGTGGGCGCCGTGAGCGACGAACTGGCGCGCAAGGTCTTTCTCGAAATGGCGCGCGCCCGGCTGGCCGAGGCGGAGAAACGCCCCGACGCCCGTTACAAACGCGTGGTGGCCGTTCTCGGGAGCCTCGCCACATGCCGGAACACCTTCATGCTGACGGCCCTGCCCAAGGAGCACGATATGCGCGAGGCGTTGGCCGGGGTGCTGACCGACGTGGAGCAGATCCGACGCTACGGTTTCAGCCGCGAGGAGTTCGAGGCCGCACGTGCCAAGGTGGCGCGGAGCGAGAAAGCCGCGCTCGAAAAGTACCGGCTCGCCACGAACACCGACCTGGCCGGGCGGTATGTGGAGCATTTCACGCGCAATGTGCCCTACGTGACGCCCGACGACCGGACGCGGATCGTCGGCGAGCAGCTCGATGCCCTGACCTGCGAGGAGGTGAACGGCCTGCGTGCCGGCATGACCTCGCCGGAGGGGATGCTCGTGCTCGTGTCGTCGTCCGAGGAGCATCTGGACAAGGTCCCTTCGGAGGCGGAGGCCTTCGACCTGATCGACTCGGTGAAGCGTGCGAAGATCGCCCGTCCCGAGCGCCGCGGGAAGTCCGCCGGACCGCTCTTTACGGAGAAGGTGACGCCCGGAAAGGTCGTCAGGACCCGCAAGGCGCCTCTCGGGGCCGAGGAGTGGACGCTCTCGAACGGCGTGAAGGTCTTCTGGCGCACCGTTCCCGAGGTGATCGGCGTCCGCAAGGTCGGGGTGACGGCGGTCAGCGAGGGCGGCTTCGCCCGCGACAGCGATGTGGAGGGCATGCACCTGCTTCAGAACTACATTCGCACGATGGGCGTGAAGGACCTCGACCGCGCCGGGATGCGCGACCTGCTTTTCGCCCACGACGCCAGTCTGATGGTGACGCTGGGGCGGACTGAAAGCGTCTTCTCGGGAGCGTCCGGCGTGGCCGACTTCGAACTGCTGCTGCAACTGCTGCATCTCTATATCACCCGTCCCAACTTCTCGGAGCAGGCCTACGGCGACTATCTCGACCTGGCCCGCGCGTCGCTCGGAAAGGAGAAGTCGCCCAAGGCGCTTTTCGCCGAGCGCGCCGACAGCGTAAAATACGGCGGCCATCCGCGACGCCCGCGACGCTCGACCGTTTCGACCGCGAGGCGGCCCGCAGGCTCTATGACAAGCTCTTCGGCAACGTCGCCGACTTTGTCTTTTTCTTTGCGGGCGAGATGCCGGCCGCCGAGGCGCGGCCGCTCGTCGAGAAATACATCGGCTCGCTGCCCGCGGCCCCGAAGCGGAAATTCGCGAAGACGGATTTCAGGATCGTTCCCGGAGCGGCGGAATACGACGCGGTCGTCCCGGGCGCCGTGACGCCCAAATCGTCGATCGAACGCATCTACCACGGCCGGTTCGACTATACTCCGGAGAACTACGCCGCGCTGCGTTACGTCACCTACATCCTTGGCGCACGCTATTTGACGACGGTGCGCGAGGAGAAGGGCGGAACCTATTATGTCGGCGTGCATGACGAGGTCAGCGCCCGTCCCCGCGGCTACTGTCAGCTGGTGGTGAGCTTCGACACCGACCCCAAACTGTGTGAAATGCTGTTGGGCGAGGTGCAGAAGGGCATCGAACGTCTGGCCGCCGAGGCTCCCTCGGAGCAGGAGGTGAACGAGGCGATGCTCTATTTCCGGAAAGTCAACGCCGAAAGCCGGTCGAAGAACCTGAAATCCACCTCCTACTGGCTCAACAAGATGCGTGCGGAGTATTTCGACGGCGTGGATCTGGATAAGGACAACGAGGCGCTGTTCACGGCCGTGACGCCCGCCGAGGTGCGCCGCCTGGCGCGTGAAATCCTCGCCCAGGGCAACCGCTATACGGCGGTCTTCACGCAGGAGTGACGCGGGGCAACCCGCTTCCCGAAACGAAACCCGGGCGGCCTCGATGGGCCGCCCGGGTTTTTCGTGCGTGTCGCTGCGCGCTATTTGCGCGAGATCTTCAGGGCGAAGCCTCCTCCGGGAGCCATCTTCACCGTCAGCTTCCGGTCGGCGGGAATTTCGACCGACTCGCGTTTGTAGTCGCGGGCCGCCTTGTCGGCGTTGACGCCGTCGCGGAACAGTTCGGCGGTGTAGGCGCCCTCGCCCAGGAAGCCGAGGTCTATGGTCAGGGTACGGGCGTTCCAGTCGGTCATGCCGCCGACGTACCAGGTGTCGCCCTTGCGGCGTGCGATGGAGACGTACTCCCCGACGCGGCCGTCGAGACCCACGGTCTCATCCCAAGTCGTCGGGACGGAGGCGATGAACTCCGTGCATTCCGGCTCGCGCATGTAGTTCGACGGCGAGTCGCACAGCATGTTGAACGGCGATTCGAAGATCACGTATTCGGCCAGCTGGCGGCAGCGCGTGCCCTGGCTCATGGCCTCGGAGCCTACGGCGCGGAAGTTCCGGCGCGTGGCGTTGCGCATGGCGCCCTGCGTGTAGTCCATCGGTCCGGCGAGCATGCGGATGAAGGGGATCGTCACGTCGTAGGTCACCATGTCGGTCTTCTCGCTGGTCCACTTCATCTGCTCCAGCCCGAAGACGCCCTCGAAGTTGAGCACGTTGGGATAGGTGCGCTGGATTCCCGCGGGCTTGTGGTAGCCGTGCATGTCGAGGAACAGGCGGTATTTGGCGGCCGTTTCCGCGAGGCGGTAGGTGAAATCGGCGATCTTCTGGTCGTCGCGGTCGAGGAAATCGACCTTGAAGCCCTTGATGCCCATCTCCGAGTAGTGTTTGCAGACGCGTTCGAGGTCGCGTTCCGTGGCATAGAAACCGGCCCAGAGGACGATGCCCACGCCGCGTTCCTTGCCGTAGGCGACCAGTTCGGGCAGGTCGATTTCGGGGACGACCTGGAAAAGGTCGGCCTTTTTGTTCACGGCCCAGCCTTCGTCGAGGATGACGTATTCGATGCCGTGGTCGGCGGCGAAGTCGATGTAGTATTTATAGGTTTCGTTGTTGATTCCCGACTTGAAGTCCACGCCGTAGAGGTTCCAGGTGTTCCACCAGTCCCAGGCCACCTTGCCGGGTTTGATCCACGAGACGTCCTCCACGCGCGAGGGTGCGGCGAGACGGTAGACCATGTCGTTGTCGGCCAGCTGGATGTCGCGTCCGGCGATGGCGAAGACGCGCCACGGGAAGGTGCGGGTCCCCGAGGTGCGGGCGATGAAGTCCTCGCGCTCGGTCACCAGCAGTTGCAGTTCGTTGTGGCCGCCCTGCACCTCCTTGGCCGGATAGGGCGCGAAGTTGCCCCGGAGGGCCTTGCCGCCCGTGGGGTTGTAGAGGTACATGCCCGGGTAGTCCTCCAGGTCGGCCTCGGTGATGACGATTTTCGCCGTTCCGGCGTCTGCCAGGATGGGCAGGAAGGCCAGGCGGTCGTCGGCGACCTTCGAGACGGGCTGGGTGGAGTAGGTGTTTTCGAAGCTGTTGAAGTAGTAGCGGGCCAGCCCCGGTTCCTTCTTGCCGTCGCGGGCGTAGGGGACCAGCGTCGTGAAGTCCTCCGGGAAACGGATGTCCACCAGCTCGTCCGTAACGGTGATTTCGTCCTTCATCGAGGTGCGGAACCGGTAGGCCGCGCCGTCGTCATAGGCCCGGAAGTCGATGCCGTAATCCCCTTTGAACGTAAGCGTCAGCGAGTTGTATCGGTCCTCGACGGCGCTGCGCTTGTAAAAGGGCGCTTCGATGATTTCGTCGACGCTTTTTGCCGACGCCTTGCGCACCGAGGCTTTGCGGCCGAGCACGCGCCCGTCGGCGAGCGTGAGCGAAAGGGGCGAGGGGGCGATCAGCTCTTTGCCGTCGCGCGAAATGGAGTAGGTGACGGCGTCGGCGCCGACATCCACGCGTACGGCGATTTTCCCGTCGGGGGATTTCAGATCGTAGGTTTTGGCTGCGGAAATTCCGGTCCCGGCACTGAATAGCAGAAGTGTCAGAAGTAGTTTTTTCATAATGGATTATTGGGTTTGAGCTACGAAAATAGTGAAAAAAACGCGAAAACCGGCGTTTCGGGCGGAAAATCGGTTACTTTCCCTGCAATGCGTCCATCACGGCGTTGCTCTGGCGGCGGAAAAGACGCAGGTTGTAGGTGAACTGGAACGACACGTAGCGGCCGACGGCCAGGTTCGTCACGTTGCGCAGCGTCGTTCCCGACACCGTGCGGCGGAAGGTCGTGCCGTTCTGGTCGAGAATGTCGTTTACTCCGACGCTGGCTTCGCCCAGGCAGTTGCGGAAGAGCTTGACGCCGAGCATCGCGTTGCAGATCAGCCGTTCTTCGAGGAACGTGTCCGTGATCCCCCGGTAGTAGTTGTAGTCGGCGTTGGCGCGCAGGACGAGGCGTTTCCAGAGGACGAACGTCGTCTCGGCTTTCGCCGTCTGACTGAAATAGGTATTGTCGAGCGTGCGCACCTCGGAGGAACTCCGGCTCACGTTGTAGCGGCCCGTGTAGCTCAGGCGGAAGTCCACCGCTTCCGAGATGTTGCTGCCGAGCGTCAGTCCGGCATTGTAGACGTTGTTGTTCAGAAAGTTGCGTTCGCCGTTGATGATGCTCGGGATGCGGCCCGTCGAGATGCCCGCCCGGAAATTGAGGTTCGAGCGCAGCCACCGGACCGGCATGCCGTAGTTGACGCTGGCGCGCAGGCTCCAAAGTCCCGCGAGGTTGACCGGCTTGGTGTACTGGTTGCCTTCGCCCAGTTTGGTCCCTTCGTCGTCGATCACGAAATCCGGCGAGTCGATCACCAGCGAGTCGGTGATGGTGTTGGGGCTGGCCGTCGCTTCCGCCGAGACGGTGAAGGTGCGCCCTTTGGCGGGATTCGCCCGGATGTACTGGCCCGAAAGGCGGTGGGTGTAGACCGGGTCGAGACCGGGGTTTCCGGCGAAGACGTTTTGGCGGTTGGTGGTGTTGACGATGTCCTGCAAGTCGGTGGCGCGGGGATTCGACGTGCGTCCCGAAGCGTTGAACTTCAGGGTGTTGTTGCGGTTTACGTTGATGTTGGCCACCACGCTGTATGTCAGGTTGTCGAACGACGTCTCGGTCTTCCGCGCATAGGGGAAGGCGTAGTCGCTGCTGAAGGCGGCGTGCTGGTAGTGGAGCGTTCCGGCGATCTTCGTCTTTTTGAAATAATACTGGTACGTACTGCCGATGCGGTGGGTCAGGTAGGCGTAGTCGTATTCGGTGGACTGCTTGGGGTTGCGCTCGTCCGGAAAGACGTTCTCTTTGGTGAGCACGAACGTATTGCGTTCGACGCTGTTGTCGGTGTAGTTGATGCGGTATTCGAAGCTCAGGCGCGAGCGTTTCGAGAGCGAACGGGTGTAGCTCACGTTGCCGTTCACGTCGTAGCCCGGCTGGTCGCGGTCGGTGCGCGTGATGTTGCGCGAAGAGTAGTCCGACGTGTCGCACTCGATGTTGTCCGGGTCGCGGAAGGTGTACTGCCGCGGGCGGCTCAGCTGTTCGTAGCTGCGGTAGGTTCCCCCGGCTCCGACGGTCAGGTTGTGCGACTTGGCGCCCGGCAGGCGGTAGCGGTAGAGCAGGTAGTTCGAGACGTTGTAACCGTCGCTGTTGTTGTGCCCGAAGTTGCGGCGGCGGTAGACGAAGCGGATGTCGTCGTCGGAGAACTTGTTGTCGGTGCGGCTCCGCAGTTCGTTGCGGGAGTTGTTGTCCTGCAGGCTGAACGAGGTGCGCATCATCACCGAATGGCGGTCCGAGAACTTGTAGTCGATGCGCGAGTTGAAGCGGTGGTTGAGGTTGAGCGTCTTCGAGCGGTTCTCGTCGTTGTAGAGCACCAGTTTGTCCGTCGAAGTGAAGGTCTGCCGGTCGCTTTGGCTGGTGTTGTGGTTGTCGGTGCGGTTGAAGAAGTAGCTGGCCGTGACCTTTCCCTTCGCGCCCCAGTCGTCGCTGTAATTGACGCCGATGGCCTGCACCGTCGAGATGCCGTCCAGCGGGCGGACCATGAAGCTGTTGTTCGGGCTTTTCCGGCCCGACCGGTCCGTCGTGCCGAGAATGTCCTCGAACGAGAAGTTCTGGCGGCTGATGTTGTTCGCCAGGCCGACCACCGAGATGCGGCGGTCGTTGTCGAAAATGTTGACATTGCCGCCCCCGATGTACTTGTCCGCAATGCCGTAGGCGCCGTAGAGGCGG
>ENA-ORSK01002580-ORSK01002580.1-human-gut-metagenome-genome-assembly--contig:-NODE-2580-length-11813-cov-29.564552_pt1 | contig 11813 bp, 8 predicted proteins | sample MGYA00242192_ERZ509159 | MGnify/ENA primary metagenome ERZ509159 (study PRJEB26280, sample SAMEA2338663) | human gut metagenome | biome: human gut; feature: human-associated habitat; material: faeces...
TTTAATCAGCGAGTCAGCTTGGGAAGAAATGACCTGCTTATTCGCACCTTCCCTAGAAGTAGTTATCACAAAAGTTACTTTTTTGACTCGTTCGCCCTTTTGAACGGTCGAAACTGTTTGCGAATCGCTTTCGTGCATAGTTATGCAACGCCCTGAAAGTGATTCTGACGCATTTTTCTGGTTTGGCCTGGTGTTTCCTTGTCTTTTTGCGTTTTTTGCGCCAGAAAGCGACTGAGGGCGTTTTAAGGGGTACGTACAACGGGAGTTATGGTAAATGGATCGGTTTTTCGGGAAGGATCGACAGGATTTGCCGTTGGGTGTAGTGTAAGCGACTGAAAAACAAACGCCCCTGAAATCATGTCCAGATCCGGCAAGATTCAACATGAAATGCAGAGGGCGTGTAGGTCGCATAACCCGGAGAGAATCGTAACACATGAGCGCCACGCTTCAATACTTCGAAGAAAATTTACCCCTCCGCCCCTATCACACGGATGATCTCGCTTTCGGCCTTCGTATCTCCGGTAAAGGGCGCGCACTTCTTGCACGGTATATCCAGCAGAACCAGCCTCATGCACAGTTCTGGCTGGTTTTTGACGTTGACCGCGAGGGGGCTGCTATTGACTGGAGCGACCGGAACGCTCCCGCGCCGAACATCACCGTTAAAAATCCTGTGAACGGACACGCTCACCTGCTCTACGCACTCAACATCGCCGTGAGAACCGCGCCTGATGCCTCGGTTAAGGCGCTGAAATATGCCGCAGCGGTTGAACGTTCGCTGTGTGAGAAACTTTGTGCGGATGTGAACTACAGCGGCCTGATTTGCAAAAATCCGTTCCACCTGGAATGGCTGGTGATGGAGTGGCGCGAGGAAGCCTATACCCTCGATGAACTGGCTGATTATCTCGATTTGAGCGCCTCAGAGCGTCGTAGCATCGATAAACATTACGGGATGGGGCGAAACTGCCACCTGTTCGAAATGACGCGCAAATGGGCTTACAGGGCGATTCGTCAGGGCTGGCCTGAATTCTCACAGTGGCTTGATGCCGTGATTCAGCGTGTCGAAATGTACAACGCATCGCTTCCCGTTCCGCTTTCACCGCCTGAATGTCGGGCTATTGGCAAGAGCATTGCGAAATACACGCACAGGAACTTCACGCCGGAAACTTTCGCACAGTATGTGGCTGATACGCACACGCCAGAAATTCAGGCAGCACGCGGTCGCAAGGGCGGGAAGGCCAATTCGTCAGAAAATCAGTCGGACAAAGGGAAAAAAAGCGCCGCTGTTCGGTGGACTGCTAACGACGACAAACGTCGTAGGGCGCTTGATATGTATATCTTGGGAGCGTCAACGGAAGATATTGCAGTGGCGGTTGGTGTTAGCAGCCGGACTATTCGACGCTGGATGGATAATTCTGGAGAATGGCTAACCAAGAAACAAATAATTAAATGTTAGTTAACAAAGAAGCAACACTACCCCCCGTTTTTTGTTAATGGGATGTTAAATTCGCGGACATGAACAAGCCTATATCAGATAACAGCGCCTTTTTGGCGTCTTTTTGAGCAGCAGGTTTTTTGCCGTTTTTCCCCGTTCAGCCCTGCAATGGTGCTGTTTTCCGCATGATTGCGCTGGTAGTGCTCGCCGCAGTCTCATGACCGAGCGTAGCGAGCGAATGAGCGAGGAAGCACCAGGGAACCGGAACACGGATGGAGGCACTTACGCGTCTGGGTTTGGGGATGTCTCCAGATCGTACTTAAGTTCCTTAAGTGCCTGTAATATCCTGTCTTTTTTATAGCATAGCTCACCTGTTTTTGTGTCTACCAGTCCTGCTTCGATCAGTAGCCCAGCCGCGAGAAAGAGCCGGTGATTGCGTTCCCGTCGTTGTTTTTTTCCCTCGATTCGTTTTTGGACCGCCTGTTTTCGTTCGCTCTCCTGTGCCTGTAAGTCGTTTTTTTCCGCTGTTGCCAGTACGTGGAGGAGTTTGCGTTCCTGTTCTGTGAGTCCTGCTTCGTTGTCGAGCAGGTCAATAATCTGTCTCTGTCGTGCGGTCTGTTCTCCGAGCTTCCTGATGAATCCGATCCGTTTCTTCAGCCATTCGATGTTGCTGATGCGCATGTTCGTGGTGCTCCCTGGTGTTTTTTGCGGTGTGTTGTGGTCGTGCAGTATATCGCTTGCGGTCGGTGGGTGCAGGGGGGTATCTTCCGTGCTAATTCGTAAAATTAGAAGGAAGCGCACTTATATGTTTCTCTCCTTCGTCGAGAAACAGTGCGCTCCTGCGGAGGGCTGAAACCGTGGCAACCTATCACCTCAGCGTCAAATTTGGAGGCAAGGGACAGGCTGCAAACCACGCCGATTACATCGAGCGCAAAGGGGAGTATGCGAAACGGAAAGATCTGGAATACACGGAGCACGGAAACATGCCGGAATGGGCCAGGGATAATCCTTCCCATTTCTGGCAGGCGGCTGACCAGTTTGAACGTGCGAACGGTTCGACTTATCGGGAACTGGAAATCGCGCTGCCCCGTGAACTGACACCGGAACAGCGCCTTGAACTGGTGCAGGATTTTGTACGTCAGGAAGCCGGCGAACGGCACGCCTGGAGTTTTGCCATTCACAATCCGAAAGCGAGCATTGACGGCGGCGAACAGCCTCATGCGCATATCATGATGAGCCAGCGTGTGAATGATGGCATTGACCGTACACCGGAACAGTATTTCCGGCGCTATAACGCCAGGTATCCCGAGCGGGGAGGTGCGAAAAAGGATTCCGGAAGCCTGACTCTCACTCAGCAAAAAGAGCAGTTGCGGGAATTGCGAAAACGCTGGGAGGTGAAGCACAACGAACATATGAGAAAGCATGGCTTTGAAAGGGGCTTCATTGACTGCCGGACGCTGAAAGAACAGGGCATTGAACGACGTCCCGAAGTGCATCTGGGTTTTGAAGCTGCCGGACGGCTTGATGATGCCCAGCGTCATGACATCATGCAAAAACGGTCTGAACCGGACTATTCCCGCCATCTTGAACAGGCGCGAACGGTCGGGCATGACATCAGGGAATGGCTGGACACTCCGGTTAAGCAACATGAACTGGTCAGAAGGCTGCAACATGATGTTGCGCGGGAGCATGGCTTTGACATGAGAGACAGAGTGAGCAGACAGAACCGAACTGAACCTGAACGGGTTAAATCACCGTCACGTGGATTTTCTATGGGATTCTGAACATGGCCAGCACAGAAGAAAAATTACTCACGCTCCTGTTATCGGTGGAGCATCTGCAACATACCGCAATGGAGCAACAGAAAGCTGTTGCTGATTCTCTGGCTGTGGCAAGGGAAACACTTCGCGGATATCGGGATATTTCTGACGGTGTGGCAAAACAGGTCAGGGATGAAGTCAGAAACGAGGTGCAGAAGCTGGATGTTGCAGGGCTGATAGGTGAGCGCATCAGCCAGGATTTTCAGCGGCTGGAAGAGTCAGTCGCAAACATGAAGGCAAACGCGGATGCCCTGAACAGGGATATTGCGACAATTCACAGCAATATCGTGCAGGAATACAACACCCTTAAAGGGTATAGCTGGAAATGGCTGGGTGGGGTGTCAGTGGCCTTTCTGGTTATGTTCAGTGTGCTCGGATGGGGGATGAAAACAATTCTCGACAGGAACTACAACGCCACAGCGGCGGTGTATCAGAAAGTTGTGACACTGGAAGATAAACTGGCGGAGAAACCTGTCACGGGCAAGAGCCGGAAAAACTGACGCGCTTCGCTTGTCCAACGCCTCACGACCCGCGAAAGGATTTCGCGTTCCGTTCACCGTTTTCATGAGTGATTCCTCCGAACTGCCAAAAAATATCCCCCCCTGACTTGACAGAAAAAATAATGGCGAGTACTTTTTGATCTGTACATAAAACCAGTGGTTTTATGTACAGTATTAACTATGTAATTAATTGTTTTAACGCTTAAAAGAGGGAATTTTTATGAGCGGTGGAGATGGACGCGACCACAACAGTGGCGCACATAACACAGGTGGTAACATTAATGGCGGCCCTACGGGGCTTGGTGGAAATGGTGGGGCTTCTGACGGCTCCGGATGGAGTTCGGAAAATAACCCATGGGGTGGCGGTTCTGGTAGTGGTGTTCACTGGGGAGGTGGCTCCGGCCATGGCAATGGCGGGGGGAATGGTAATTCCGGTGGTGGCAGCAATTCATCCGTAGCAGCAGTGGCATTTGGTTTTCCTGCTTTGGCAGCTCCTGGTGCCGGAACACTGGGTATCGCCGTCTCTGGTGAGGCTTTATCTGCGGCAATAGCGGATATCTTTGCAGCCCTGAAAGGTCCGTTTAAATTCAGTGCATGGGGTATTGCGCTTTACGGCATTCTGCCATCTGAAATAGCAAAAGATGACCCGAAAATGATGTCAAAGATTGTGACGTCATTACCGGCAGAAACAGTAACAAATGTTCAGGTCAGTACACTTCCGCTGGACCAGGCAACTGTTAGCGTGACAAAACGTGTGACCGATGTTGTGAAGGACACACGACAGCATATTGCCGTAGTTGCAGGTGTACCTATGAGTGTGCCTGTTGTGAATGCTAAACCAACACGTACCCCAGGTGTATTTCACGCATCATTTCCTGGTGTCCCTTCTCTGACAGTCAGCACGGTCAAAGGTCTTCCTGTGTCAACAAACCTTCCCCGTGGTATTACGGAGGATAAGGGCCGGACTGCCGTTCCTGCAGGATTTACCTTTGGTGGTGGTTCACATGAAGCGGTGATCCGTTTCCCGAAAGAAAGTGGGCAGAAGCCGATTTATGTATCAGTGACAGATGTTCTTACCCCTGCACAGGTAAAACAACGTCAGGATGAGGAAAATCGCCTCCAGCAGGAATGGAATGACGCACATCCGGTGGAAGTGGCTGAACGCAATTATGAACAGGCCCGCGCAGAACTGAATCAGGCTAATAAAGATGTTGCCAGAAACCAGGAACGACAGGCTAAAGCTGTTCAGGTTTATAATTCTCGTAAAAGTGAACTTGATGCAGCGAATAAAACTCTTGCTGATGCAAAGGCTGAAATAAAACAATTCGAGCGATTTGCCCGAGAACCAATGGCTGCTGGTCACAGAATGTGGCAAATGGCAGGGCTTAAGGCCCAGCGGGCACAGACGGATGTAAATAATAAGAAGGCTGCATTTGATGCTGCTGCAAAAGAAAAGTCAGATGCTGATGTTGCATTGAGTTCTGCGTTGGAGCGCCGCAAACAGAAAGAAAATAAAGAAAAGGACGCTAAAGCCAAATTAGATAAGGAGAGTAAACGGAATAAGCCAGGGAAGGCAACAGGTAAAGGAAAACCTGTCAATAATAAGTGGTTAAATAATGCAGGTAAAGACTTAGGTTCTCCTGTTCCAGATCGTATAGCTAATAAACTACGTGATAAGGAGTTTAAAAGTTTCGATGATTTTCGTAAGAAATTCTGGGAAGAAGTGTCAAAAGATCCTGAGTTAAGTAAACAATTTAGTAGGAACAATAATGATCGAATGAAGGTTGGAAAAGCGCCCAAGACTAGAACCCAGGATGTTTCAGGGAAGAGAACTTCATTCGAGCTTCATCATGAGAAGCCGATCAGCCAAAATGGTGGTGTCTATGATATGGATAACATCAGCGTGGTAACACCTAAAAGGCATATTGATATTCACCGAGGTAAATAATATGGAACTGAAAAATAGTATTAGTGATTACACAGAGGCTGAGTTTGTTCAACTTCTTAAGGAAATTGAAAAAGAGAATGTTGCTGCAACTGATGATGTGTTAGATGTGTTACTCGAACACTTTGTAAAAATTACTGAGCATCCAGATGGAACGGATCTGATTTATTATCCTAGTGATAATAGAGACGATAGCCCCGAAGGGATTGTCAAGGAAATTAAAGAATGGCGAGCTGCTAACGGTAAGCCAGGATTTAAACAGGGCTAAAATATGAATGCCGGTTGTTTAAGGATGAATGACTGGCATTCTTTCACAACAAGGAGTCGTTATGAAAAAAATAACAGGGATTATTTTATTGCTTCTTGCAGCCATTATTCTTGCTGCATGTCAGGCAAACTATATCCGTGATGTTCAGGGCGGGACAGTATCACCGTCGTCAACTGCTGAACTGACCGGAGTGGAAACGCAGTAACCTGCAATCCTCATTTGACAAGAACAAAGCGTGTCAGGCTGATTCTGACGCGCTTTTTTTGTTGAAGTGCCACAAAAATTCCATGTGGGAGATGGGATCTAAAATCTCCGTGCAGAACCTTCCATCAGGAGGGAGAAAACTTTTCGTTTTGAGCCGTTCGGTGTTCAGAACGCACGAAACCGATCGCACATCGCTTTCGTGCATAGTTATGCAACGCCCTGAAAACGATTCTGACGCGTTTTTCTAGTTTGTCCTGGTGTTTTCTTGTCTTTTTGCGTTTTTTGCGCCAGAAAGCGACTGAGGGCGTTTTACGGGGTGCGTACAACGGGAGTTATGGTAAATGGATCGGCTTTTCGGGAAGGATCGACAGGATTTGCCGTTGGGTGTAGTGTAAGCGACTGAAAAACAAACGCCCCTGAAATCATGTCCAGATCCGGCAAGATTCAACATGAAATGCAGAGGGCGTGTAGGTCGCATAACCCGGAGAGAATCGTAACACATGAGCGCCACGCTTCAATACTTCGAAGAAAATTTACCCCTCCGCCCCTATCACACGGATGATCTCGCTTTCGGCCTTCGTATCTCCGGTAAAGGGCGCGCACTTCTTGCACGGTATATCCAGCAGAACCAGCCTCATGCACAGTTCTGGCTGGTTTTTGACGTTGACCGCGAGGGGGCTGCTATTGACTGGAGCGACCGGAACGCTCCCGCGCCGAACATCACCGTTAAAAATCCTGTGAACGGACACGCTCACCTGCTCTACGCACTCAACATCGCCGTGAGAACCGCGCCTGATGCCTCGGTTAAGGCGCTGAAATATGCCGCAGCGGTTGAACGTTCGCTGTGTGAGAAACTTTGTGCGGATGTGAACTACAGCGGCCTGATTTGCAAAAATCCGTTCCACCTGGAATGGCTGGTGATGGAGTGGCGCGAGGAAGCCTATACCCTCGATGAACTGGCTGATTATCTCGATTTGAGCGCCTCAGAGCGTCGTAGCATCGATAAACATTACGGGATGGGGCGAAACTGCCACCTGTTCGAAATGACGCGCAAATGGGCTTACAGGGCGATTCGTCAGGGCTGGCCTGAATTCTCACAGTGGCTTGATGCCGTGATTCAGCGTGTCGAAATGTACAACGCATCGCTTCCCGTTCCGCTTTCACCGCCTGAATGTCGGGCTATTGGCAAGAGCATTGCGAAATACACGCACAGGAACTTCACGCCGGAAACTTTCGCACAGTATGTGGCTGATACGCACACGCCAGAAATTCAGGCAGCACGCGGTCGCAAGGGCGGGAAGGCCAATTCGTCAGAAAATCAGTCGGACAAAGGGAAAAAAAGCGCCGCTGTTCGGTGGACTGCTAACGACGACAAACGTCGTAGGGCGCTTGATATGTATATCTTGGGAGCGTCAACGGAAGATATTGCAGTGGCGGTTGGTGTTAGCAGCCGGACTATTCGACGCTGGATGGATAATTCTGGAGAATGGCTAACCAAGAAACAAATAATTAAATGTTAGTTAACAAAGAAGCAACACTACCCCCCGTTTTTTGTTAATGGGATGTTAAATTCGCGGACATGAACAAGCCTATATCAGATAACAGCGCCTTTTTGGCGTCTTTTTGAGCAGCAGGTTTTTTGCCGTTTTTCCCCGTTCAGCCCTGCAATGGTGCTGTTTTCCGCATGATTGCGCTGGTAGTGCTCGCCGCAGTCTCATGACCGAGCGTAGCGAGCGAATGAGCGAGGAAGCACCAGGGAACCGGAACACGGATGGAGGCACTTACGCGTCTGGGTTTGGGGATGTCTCCAGATCGTACTTAAGTTCCTTAAGTGCCTGTAATATCCTGTCTTTTTTATAGCATAGCTCACCTGTTTTTGTGTCTACCAGTCCTGCTTCGATCAGTAGCCCAGCCGCGAGAAAGAGCCGGTGATTGCGTTCCCGTCGTTGTTTTTTTCCCTCGATTCGTTTTTGGACCGCCTGTTTTCGTTCGCTCTCCTGTGCCTGTAAGTCGTTTTTTTCCGCTGTTGCCAGTACGTGGAGGAGTTTGCGTTCCTGTTCTGTGAGTCCTGCTTCGTTGTCGAGCAGGTCAATAATCTGTCTCTGTCGTGCGGTCTGTTCTCCGAGCTTCCTGATGAATCCGATCCGTTTCTTCAGCCATTCGATGTTGCTGATGCGCATGTTCGTGGTGCTCCCTGGTGTTTTTTGCGGTGTGTTGTGGTCGTGCAGTATATCGCTTGCGGTCGGTGGGTGCAGGGGGGTATCTTCCGTGCTAATTCGTAAAATTAGAAGGAAGCGCACTTATATGTTTCTCTCCTTCGTCGAGAAACAGTGCGCTCCTGCGGAGGGCTGAAACCGTGGCAACCTATCACCTCAGCGTCAAATTTGGAGGCAAGGGACAGGCTGCAAACCACGCCGATTACATCGAGCGCAAAGGGGAGTATGCGAAACGGAAAGATCTGGAATACACGGAGCACGGAAACATGCCGGAATGGGCCAGGGATAATCCTTCCCATTTCTGGCAGGCGGCTGACCAGTTTGAACGTGCGAACGGTTCGACTTATCGGGAACTGGAAATCGCGCTGCCCCGTGAACTGACACCGGAACAGCGCCTTGAACTGGTGCAGGATTTTGTACGTCAGGAAGCCGGCGAACGGCACGCCTGGAGTTTTGCCATTCACAATCCGAAAGCGAGCATTGACGGCGGCGAACAGCCTCATGCGCATATCATGATGAGCCAGCGTGTGAATGATGGCATTGACCGTACACCGGAACAGTATTTCCGGCGCTATAACGCCAGGTATCCCGAGCGGGGAGGTGCGAAAAAGGATTCCGGAAGCCTGACTCTCACTCAGCAAAAAGAGCAGTTGCGGGAATTGCGAAAACGCTGGGAGGTGAAGCACAACGAACATATGAGAAAGCATGGCTTTGAAAGGGGCTTCATTGACTGCCGGACGCTGAAAGAACAGGGCATTGAACGACGTCCCGAAGTGCATCTGGGTTTTGAAGCTGCCGGACGGCTTGATGATGCCCAGCGTCATGACATCATGCAAAAACGGTCTGAACCGGACTATTCCCGCCATCTTGAACAGGCGCGAACGGTCGGGCATGACATCAGGGAATGGCTGGACACTCCGGTTAAGCAACATGAACTGGTCAGAAGGCTGCAACATGATGTTGCGCGGGAGCATGGCTTTGACATGAGAGACAGAGTGAGCAGACAGAACCGAACTGAACCTGAACGGGTTAAATCACCGTCACGTGGATTTTCTATGGGATTCTGAACATGGCCAGCACAGAAGAAAAATTACTCACGCTCCTGTTATCGGTGGAGCATCTGCAACATACCGCAATGGAGCAACAGAAAGCTGTTGCTGATTCTCTGGCTGTGGCAAGGGAAACACTTCGCGGATATCGGGATATTTCTGACGGTGTGGCAAAACAGGTCAGGGATGAAGTCAGAAACGAGGTGCAGAAGCTGGATGTTGCAGGGCTGATAGGTGAGCGCATCAGCCAGGATTTTCAGCGGCTGGAAGAGTCAGTCGCAAACATGAAGGCAAACGCGGATGCCCTGAACAGGGATATTGCGACAATTCACAGCAATATCGTGCAGGAATACAACACCCTTAAAGGGTATAGCTGGAAATGGCTGGGTGGGGTGTCAGTGGCCTTTCTGGTTATGTTCAGTGTGCTCGGATGGGGGATGAAAACAATTCTCGACAGGAACTACAACGCCACAGCGGCGGTGTATCAGAAAGTTGTGACACTGGAAGATAAACTGGCGGAGAAACCTGTCACGGGCAAGAGCCGGAAAAACTGACGCGCTTCGCTTGTCCAACGCCTCACGACCCGCGAAAGGATTTCGCGTTCCGTTCACCGTTTTCATGAGTGATTCCTCCGAACTGCCAAAAAATATCCCCCCCTGACTTGACAGAAAAAATAATGGCGAGTACTTTTTGATCTGTACATAAAACCAGTGGTTTTATGTACAGTATTAACTATGTAATTAATTGTTTTAACGATTAAAAGAGGGAATTTTTATGAGTGGTGGAGATGGTCGTGGCCCTGGTAATACAGGGCTTGGACATAACGGTGGTAAACCCAGTGGAAACGTGAATGGCTCATCTGGACATGGAGGACCATCATCTGGCGGTGGGTATCATTACAATCCGGGAAAAGGTCCTGCAAGCACTGTAGGTCCTGACGGGGAGGTGCATATCAACATTACCGGTGGTATGGAAAAAGATCCTCCAGGAAAACATCACGGTAATGGTGGCTCAGGTAATGGTCACGGTGCTGGAAATCATAACAGCAATTCAGGCGGCAATGGAAAAACAACGTCTATTCCTGGATGGAGCCCTGACTCTGGGAAACCTGGCAGATATTTACCGACAAATAAAGATAAGTTAATTAAGGGACTTATTCAGTCAATAGATGACCATTCTGGAACGTACACTATCCATTATACTGGTGGTGCAGTAGCTACAGTAACTGTACCAAACGGTGATGTGAATAAAATGAATGTTCACTATAATATCGGTAGTGGGCCGTCATCAGGTAATAAACTGACTCGTGATACTATAAAAAGCTTTTTAGAATTCAAGGCAGAAAATGAAGCTAATGCTGTAAATGATGCAATAAGCAAAGTTAATGACTTTTATAAAGAGTTAGCATCAAAATACGGCGATAAGTTGGAGAAAGAAGCCAAGGCACTAGCCGATGAAGCTAAAGGGAAAAAAATTCGCAATGCTAATGAGGCGATTAAAGCCTTTGATAGGTACAAGGATGTGCTTAATAAGAAATTCAGCGTATCCGACCGAGAAGCGATTGCAAAAGCACTGGAGTCTCTTAATAAAGATCAAATGGCTAAACAGTTAAAAATTTTTGGTAAGGCCTTTGGTGTCGTAGGTGAGGCTATTCAGTGGGGGGGATTTATCAGTGGCTTAGTTAAAGGATTCAGAACTGGTGACTGGAATGAGGCTTTTATAAGCGGGGAAAAAATCGCAGTCGGCAAGGTAGCATCTGTTATGGTTACAGTGGCATTTAGTGCTATGGCAGTAAATCCTATTGGTATTTTAGGGTTTGCAGTAATTATGGCAGTGACTAGTGCCTTAATTACAGATGAAAGGCTGAAACAACTAAACAGCTTTATTAACGGCATTTAATAAACAAAAGGTCGTACCGTTTGATATGGTATGACCTTTATTTTGTTTTTCTATCGCTTTTTGTTGGTTATAAAGTAATAGACTGTAAAAATCAATCCAAATGGAGGTAGTGATAATATAATGCATATTATAAAACCCCAGTTAACGAAGTTAAAAGTTGTTTTTGTTAGTAAGGGGGCTTGCTTATTTATTAGTAATAGACAAAAAGGGTATGTGGACGATCCAAAAAGAGATATAAGTATAAATATAAATAATTCTATACTTGTTGGGCTTAGATTCAAACTTGCGATGATAAAAGATAAAATGTAAAAGGATAAGGCAAGGATAAAATTCCTTAAATAGAATTCCATATCTATTTTTTTCATTTATAAAATCCTCGTTAGTTAAATGTTTATAATATTGCCTTACTTTATCCATAAATCTAGGGAAGGTGCGAACAAGTTCCTGATATGAGATCATCATATTCATCCGGAGCGCATC
>ENA-ORSK01002586-ORSK01002586.1-human-gut-metagenome-genome-assembly--contig:-NODE-2586-length-11794-cov-4.025726_pt1 | contig 11794 bp, 9 predicted proteins | sample MGYA00242192_ERZ509159 | MGnify/ENA primary metagenome ERZ509159 (study PRJEB26280, sample SAMEA2338663) | human gut metagenome | biome: human gut; feature: human-associated habitat; material: faeces...
TGAAGGCGTTGGGCGTCAGGGAGACGGCGTTAAGGCCCGGAATGCGTGTGGTGAAAAAGCCGATCTCGCCGGTGCCGCCCAGGTAGTAGGGGGGATACTCCGGGTACATCTTGCGGAGCATTTCCATCCACTCATCGCTGACGCTGTACTCCCACTCCGGCAGTTCACAGATCAGCTCAGTTTTTACGCCCAGCCGCGCACACAGCCGCTTGAGCTGCTGGTAGTTGTAAAAACGCTTGGTGTCCGTGCTACGGATGGTCACGGCCAGCTCGACCTCATCCTGCCGCGCCTCCAGTACGCCCACATTGGAGGTGCTGCCCAGGGTGTGCTCGAAGGTCTGGTGGGTGGAGCGCAGGCCGTCCGGCAGCAGTGTCATCAGGTCCAGCAGCATCTCGCGGTCGCCGTCGGTCATAGCGTCTGTTTCCACCTCGCAGGGGGAGACAGCGATGCTCATATTGGGTTCCCGGACGGAATACTCCTTTTTCAGCTTTTCCGCGCTGGCGGCCAGTACCGTCTCCGCGGCCTTGGTGTCCGGTACGGCGATGATGGCCGAAGCTGTGGCGGCGATAGCCGTGGCCATGCAGCCGCCTTCACGGCCGCCCTTGGCGGTGATGAGCTGGAAAGTGGACTGTTCCTCCAGATCCAGCAGCAGACGGTCCAGCAGAATGATGGCGTTAGCGCGCTCCAGCAGAGCCTGATTGCCGCTGTGGCCGCCGTGCAGCCCCTCTATCTTGAGACACAGGGCCTGCCAGCCCGGGCGGACCGGCTCGTGGCCGCGGGGCATGAGAACGCGGGCGTCGATCTCTCCGGCGCTGCCTACGGCGAAGCCAAATCCGTCAAGATTGACATAATATTTTGCTTTGAACTGGCTGTAGTCCAGATGGATGCCGCCGTTCATGGTGGTCTCCTCGTCTGCGGTGAACACGCACTCCAAAGCCGGATGCTTGGCCTGCTTGTCCGTCATGTAGGCCATCATAAAAGCCACGCCGATGCCGTCATCACCGCCCAGAGTGGTGCCCTCCGCCGTGACCACGTCGCCCTCGGCATAGACGCGGATGGGGTCCTTGGCGAAGTCGTGGTCCACGCCCTCGTCCTTGATGCAGACCATGTCGCTGTGGGAGTGGAGAATGACGGGTGAGGCATTTTCATAGCCCGGGGTGGCCGGCACCCGGGCGATGACGTTATACGCTTCATCGCGGTAGGCCTCGATGCCGTGGGCCTTGCAGAAATCCAGCAGGTACGAGGTGATTCCCTCCGGGTTGCCGGTCTCCCGGGGAATTTGGGAGATCGCGTAGAAGTTTTTCCATACACTGGCCGGCTCCAGGCCTGTCAGATGATAGTTTCTTGCCATGTTTCGTTCCTCCTGTTCCGTTGTTCTCTGTTTTATTTGCTCTCATTTTGATAGATCTGCCAATACATCATCAGCGCATAGGCCAGGGCGTCCTCGTCCACAGTAAAATGACTGCTGTGCAGCGGGTATATGGCGCCCTTTTCCGGGTTGCCCGTGCCCAGACGGAAGTAGGCGCCGGGGCACTTCTCCAGATACCGGGAAAAATCTTCGGTGATAAAGGTGTGCAGCAGGTCCCGACAGGGGAGGTGCAGCGCCTGCGCCGCGGCACGGACTGTATTCACCTGATCGGTGTGATTCACCAGCACCGGATAGCCCCGGCTGTACCGGAAGTCAAAGGCCGCGCCGTAGGCGTCGCAGATGCCGTGCAGCTCCCGCCGCAGCAGTGTCTCGATCTTTTCGAACGTCTCGTCATTGAAAGCACGGATCAGTCCGCCGAAGTTGGCCTCGGCCGGCAGCACGTTAAAGGCGCTCTGCCCATTGATATAGCACACGCTGATAATGCCCTCCTCGCCGGGGCCCAGCAGCTTGCCGGGGATGGCGTCGATGGCAGAGACGGTGTGACAGACAGCGCCCAGCACATCGGTGGTCAGGTGGGGCAGCGCACCGTGGCCGCCCTGGCCGCGGATAGTCACGTCAAAGCGGCCGGAGCCGGCCATGTAGGGGCCGTCCTTGATGCCGATGGTGCCCACAGATAGTTGGTTGTCCACGTGCAGACCGTAAATGCGGTCTACACCGGCCAGACAGCCGTTGGCGATCATATCGATGGCGCCGCCGGGATCCGGCTCCTCGGCGTATTGAAAGATAAATCGCACGTTGTATTTCAGTGCTGCACGGTGCTGCGTCATAGATCGCAGCAGGCCCAGCAGGGCTGCCGTGTGGCAGTCGTGGCCGCAGGCGTGCATGACGCCGGGGTTTTCCGAGGCAAAGGGCAGGCCCGTTTCCTCCTGGATCGGTAGGGCGTCCATGTCCGCGCGAAAAGCGATGGTTTTCCCGCCGGTATGGCCGTGCAGGTCGGCCACCAGACCGTTTTTCCCGCAAGGCCGCAGCGTGTCCGGGCCGAGTGCCGCGATCTCCGTGGCCAGATAGTCCCGGGCATCCTCCTCATGGAAGGACACGCAGGGGTGCCGGTGCAGATAGCGGCGCCGGGCGATCATGTAGTCCAGCTGTTTCTTCGCTTCTTCAGTAAGGTCGAAATTCATAGTATATCTCACCACGATTATATAGGAATACATATAACATACTCCGGCAAAAGCAGAGCGTAAAATATATATTTTATATGAAGCTATATGGGAAAACATATAACTTCGGCTTCCAAAAACGGACGAGACGTGGTATGATGGACGCAGATCACGGACATGGAGGCGGTTATGACACGACAGCAGCTGATATGTGCCCTGGAGGTCGACCGGGCGGGCTCCATCAATCGGGCGGCGCAGAACCTGTTTATGGCGCAGCCGAATCTTAGCAGCACCATTCGGGAGCTGGAAGCAGAGATCGGTATCACTCTATTCAAGCGCAGTTCACAGGGAGTGGAGGTCACCCACGCCGGTGAACAGTTTTTGCGGCAGGCGGCAGATATCGTGGCGCAGTTCGACGCGCTGGAGTCTGCCTATCACAGCCGGGACGACAGCGTCTCCCTATCCGTTACCACCGCGCGGTCCTCTGCCATTTCGGACCGTATCGCCCGGTACCTCAACGACTTTGCGGAAAGCGGCGTACCGTTCCGGGCGCGTATCTGCGAGGCCACCAATATGCAGGTCATCGAGGATGTGGCCGCCGGCAACGCGGATATCGGCATCCTCAAGCCCAACTATATGACCGCGGACTACTATCTGCACACGGCGTAGCTGCGCGGGCTGACCGCCGTGAAGCTCAGGCCGCAGCCTTATGTGCTGCTGCTGTCCGGCAGTCATCCGCTGGCCGGGGCGGCGCATATCATGCCGGAGCAGCTGGCACCCTACACCGAGGTGGTCCACGCTGACTACGATATGCCCATCTATCCCTATTCCGACTACCGCTATAGCGGTGGCCGGACGGCGGACCGCCGGAAAAACGTGATTTTCATCTATGACCGGGGCACGCTGATGGAGATGCTGTCCAACGTGCATGGCAGCTACATCTGGACCACGCCCACCGCCCAGGCGCTGAAGGATGCTTACGGTCTGGTGGAGCGCCCCTGCGGCGCGGAGCCAATCCAGGGTTGCGATGTGATACTGTATCAAACGTCCCGCCGCCTGTCCCTCTATATCCAGCGGCTCATCGACAGGATCGAGGGAGAAGACCGGGCGTTCCCGACGCAGTCCGAGCCGGAATAGCGTCCGACGCGAGCTGCCGTGAAATTTTGCTGAACAGCTGTGACAGCGCTGTGCGGCACACGGTAAAAAACAGATCCGCCTGAGGGCGGGTCTGTTTTTTGCAAAACGGGCTGTTCTGTGTAATGAAGCACCATGTGCGGCGGATGTATATTCCTCCGACACCGGACAAAGACTACGGATGTAAAATCTGCTTTGACTGGAGGAATTTCATATATGAAAGCAACAGGCATCGTGCGCCGCATCGACGACCTGGGCCGCGTGGTCATCCCCAAGGAGATCCGCCGCACCATGCGTATCCGCGAGGGCGACCCGTTGGAGATATACACCACCCGCGACGGCGAGGTTATTTTCAAGAAGTATTCCCTTATCGGCGGGTTGGAGGAGTTCGCCGCACAGTTCTGCGATACCCTCAGCCGCAGCACGGACTTTTCCGCCGCTGTTACCGACCGCGATGCGGTCATCGCTATCGCCGGGGCGGGGAAGAAGGAACTGCTGGGCAAGCCTGTCTCCCCTGCGCTGGAGCAGGTCATGGACCAGCGTGGCCTCTACTGCGGCGAGGGTGTGGCCGTCAGCGATGAGAACGAGCAGTTCCGGGCCGCTGTGGCGGCACCTATTCTCTGCGGCGGCGACGTGCTGGGCGCGGTGCTCTTTCTCTCTCCCGACGGCAAGCCGGCGGGGGAGACGGAGTGTAAGCTTGCCCAGACCGTGGCGTCCTTTCTGGGCAAGCACATGGAGTCCTGACAAAAGGCCCCGCGGCTTTCACCGTGGAGCCTTGCATAACGGCTTTCGCAAGCTTTTTGACCGGCCTGAAAAAGAGAAGCGCCTGAAGGGCGCTTCTCTTTTGACTTATCAGCGCAGCAGCAGGCTGACAACCATTCGTACGTCTTCGACGTTAACTTCGCGGTTACTGTTGACATCGCAGCGGAGGAACTTCTCCATGTCAAGTGCGGAATGCTTGGCATTATAGAGGTCGTAGATATACTGAGCGTCGTTGATATCGATACGGCCCGTGCCGTTGACGTCGCCGCTGTAGGATACCGACACAGTGGAGTTGCCCTTAACGGAGATCGCAGATTTTGCCGCGGCGGCGATACCTGCCGCCGTACCCTTGTCCACCAGTAGCCAGGCATAGGCTTCGTATTTCTCTGACCAGAACATGGCCGTATCACCGTAATAGAGGGACTTGGTCGCAGGGAGCTTTGTTTCCGGCACAGCGGTGATGAGCCACACGGCGTTGCCATTTATGAGCTTTACATACTCGGCTGCGTTCACCGTCATTGCAAGCTGCGCCGTTTTGGTGATGCTCACCATGATAATGCCGCCCTTGATGTATTCTCCGGGAATGGTGTAAGTGCTGGTATTTTCGTTGCGCTGGAGCGTGAGGGTTTTCTCGCCGGCCATGACGGTGACCGTGTAGTCAAATCCCTCTTGGTGACTGATACCGAATGTAAAAGCTTCACCGCTTTTTACGGTATAGGACGTAACGTCACCCCAGACATCGGCGGCGCCGCTGCCCGTAAGCACGATTTGCGTGGTGCCGCTTTGCGGGGCCTTCTTCACCGTAATGACCACCGGGCCGGTGACAGACGCCGCCGGGATCGTATAGGTATAGCGGCTGCCGCTGCTGTTGACAGTGCACGTCACCGGCTGGCCGTTCACCGTTACGGCCACCGCGTAGTCGTAGTTGGCCGCCTGCGTGACCGTAAAGGTATAATTCTGCCCATGCGTTGCGGAAGTGGGGGCGCTGACGTCGCCGGAGCCGTCGCCCTTGACGGTCACCGCGTATGTTTTGACAGTGGGTGCGCTGTTGGCTTTGATGACCAGCTTGCCGGTGACATTTTCGATCGTATAGCTGCCGTTGTCGTTGTTGATGATGTCAACTTTTTCATTATTCACAGTGGCCGAAAAGTCGTAGTTATAGCCGGGATCGGCGGTGAAGGTGTAGTCGCCGTTTGCGGTCACGTAAGCGTCACCGGTGGCACAATCCGGAAGCACAACAGGGAAGCCGCCGCACAGGATCGTCACCGTGTTGCTTTGGCCGGCCGGTACACTGGCAGTTTGGGCGTCCTTTGCCGCGTTGGCGCGGACGTCCATCTGTGCCTTGACCAATTTCACAGTGGCCTCACCGGCAGCCTTTACGGTGAAATTCAGCATGATAGAACTGTCGGAGCGCGGTTCTCCGTAGCCGCCTATGGTCAAACGACCAGGAACAGAGTGATCAATGACATCAGGATCTTTGCTGCCGATGGTTGCGCTTGCGAATGTGAGTTTTTCCGCATCATAGTCGATTTGGAAGAAATAGGTGTTGTACTCCCGCGATGTGGAATTTTGACCTAAGTATAGTCCAACCAATGCGGTTTCTCCGACCGCAGCGGTTGGGTTGCTGTACAAGTAGGCGTAAAAGCTCTCTGTGCCGCTGGCAGACGCCGGCAGCAAAAGCAGTACCATAACCGCCGCTAAAAGCCCGGAAAACCATCGTTTCATCTTAAAAACCCCTCCATTTCACCACTTTTCGGTAAATACCAACCTAAATTTATCACCGGCCACCGAACAATTCAATTCGCAATAGGCAGAAATTTAAGGGGGATTGTTGTGCAGAATGACGATAAAGCCCATGAAAATGGGCAAAAACCTTCCCCCAGGGGGAGGGCTTTTTCGCGCCCCTGTTAGCGTTCCGTTAAAACTGCGTTAAGAAATCACCGATTTTCTTGAAACTACAATCATAGAGTGCTACCATAAAACAACGTAGGGGGCGCGAGGTACAGGCCTCGCGCGACAGGAGGGGAGCTCCCGGGAGACAGATTATCTGTTTCCCGGGAGCCTTGCTTTGCCTACAAAAAACCCATCGGCCGCACAAAAATGCGGCCAATGGGTTTACCATAATTTGTATTATTGTCAACTTAGCCCTGTGGCTGCTCACTTTCTGCCACAGGAGTCTCGATGGTGGAATCGGCAGCGGGCTCCGGAACCGCCTGGGGTAGCGGCTCCTGCGGGGAAGCCTCGGGCGCAGCGGGGACCCGCGGGTCCGGCTCCGCCTGTGTGGCTTCAGCGGCCTCCTGGGCCTCACGGGCCAGGCGCTCGTTCTCCTCGCGGATGGCGGCCTTCTGCTCGCGGCGGGCATCAGCGGCAGCGAAGAACGCCCGCACCAGAGCCAGCAGCACGAAGAACGCCGCGATGGCCAGGCCGATCCAGCCCGCAGTGCGGATCAGGAAAAAGTCCCGGATGGTGAAATACTCCTTGTAGATCCCCAGGAAATACAGCGCCACGCCGCCGGCGGCACACAAAATGCACAGCAGCAGGCGGAAGAAGGCCCGGACCTTGTGCTTGCGCCCGGCCAGATACGCCACCAGCAGCGCCAGCGCGGCCAGAAACAGCGCCGGGGACTGGCAGCAGAGGATATAGCCCAACGTCTTGTCCAACATGGCCTCGCCTCCTTACAGCTGGCACTTGCCCCGGGGCAGGTATTTGCCGTCCGGCCCGGCCAGCACCTTGCCGGAGGACACCGCGGGCTTGCCGCGGAGCCACACCTGGCGGATGGAGCCCTTGGTGACCACACCCTCATAGGGGTTGTAGTCCGCCGCGCCCACCATATCCTCAGCGTGGATGACGTGGTCGGCGTTGGGGTCGTAGACCACGATATCGGCGTCGGAGCCGGGGGCCAGTACGCCTTTGCGCGGGAACAGGCCATACAGCTTGGCGGGGTTCTCTGCCAGCACACGGCACATGGCGCCCAGGCCGATCTTCTTCTTGGCCACGCCGAAGGTGTAGATCAGCTCGCCGCGGGTCTCCACGCCGGGGATACCGCCGGGAATAGCGGTGAAATCGTCGCGGCCCGCCAGCTTCTGCTGCGTGGTGAAGCTGCAATGGTCGGTGGAGACCGTCTGCACTTCACCCCGGCGGATGGCCCGCCACAGGGCCTCACGGTCAGCCGGTTTCCGAATAGGAGGCGAGCAGACGTATTTGGCCGCCTGCAGCCAGTCCTCGTTATAATACACGCTGTCATCCAATACCAGATACTGGGGGCACGTCTCCACAAAGACCTTCTGGCCCCGCCAGCGGGCGTTGGCGATCTCGTCCAGCGCCTCGATGTTGGTGGTGTGGACGATGACCACGGGGACGTCTACCTGTTCGGCGATGCGGAGCAGACGGCCCACGGCCTCGGCCTCCATGATGTCGGGCCGGGTCTCCGGGTGGCAGTGGACGCCGTTCTCGCCGGCGGCCTTCTTTTCGGCAATCAGCGCGTCGATGACCCCGGCGTTTTCGCAGTGGACGCCGCAGATGCCGCCCTTTTCCTTCAGCTTTTTCAGCGCCTTGTACATGGCCTCGTCACCGATCATCATGGCCGGATAGGTCATGTACATCTTGAAGGAGGAGATACCCTCGGCGTACATATCGTCGATCTCGCGCTCGATGGTCTCGTTCCAGTCGTCGATGGTCATGTGGAAGCCGTAGTCGCACGAGCATTTGCCGTCGGCCTTTTTGTGCCAGAGATCAAGACCGTAGGCAAGCGTCTCGCCCTTGTTCGGGCAGGCGAAGTCGATGATGGTGGTCGTGCCGCCGCGGATGGCGCTGCGGGTGCCGGACGCGAAATCGTCGGCGGTGGTCGTGTTGCACACGTCGAGATCAAAGTGCGTGTGCGCGTCGATGAAGCCGGGGAAGAGGTAGCAGCCGGAAACGTCCGTCACCTCGGCGCTTTTTGCCTCGGCGGGGGAGATGTGGCCGACCTGCGCGATCTTCTCGCCGTCGAGCAGGACGTCCGCGCGGCGGGAGCCGCGGGGCGTGACGACAAAGCCGCCCCTGAGCAGTTTTTTCATATCCATTCAGCTCCTTTGTCTGAAAAATATTCATACACCTTTACCATAGCACGTTTTTGCCGCGATTTCCACAGAAAAAGAGAAATCGGCAAAAGCGACAAGAAAGCGCGGTGAAAATCTGTGATTATGGCGAGAGAATGCGGCTTGTGAAAAAGCGGAAAAGAAGATACAATAAACATATCCTGCCGAAGCTGTGCGCCCGATACGGACAAGCGCTCCGGCAAAAATTTTCAGGAGGAAAAAAGCTATGCGCAAGTTTTTGTCCCTGCTGCTGACGATGGCGATGGTCCTTTCCCTTGCCGTGACGGTCAATGCCGCCGCCCCCAAGGAAGACATCACCATTCTGCACACCAACGATGTTCACTGCGACTACGAGAAGTATGCCAAGGTCGCAACGCTGCACAAGAGCGCGGATCTGCTCGTTGACGCGGGCGACCATGTTCAGGGCGGCGTGATCGGCACGCTCTCCAAGGGCGAGTACATCGTCGACATCATGAACTACCTCAAGTACGATGCTGCCGTTCCCGGCAACCATGAGTTCGACTATGGCATGGACCAGTTCCTGCACATTGCCAAGGATCTGGCGAAGTATCCCTATATCTCCGCAAACTTCACCGGCAAGGACGGCAAGCCCTACTTCGACGCTTATAAGATGTTCGAGGTCAAGGGCGTGAAGGTCGCGTTTGTCGGCGTCTGCACGCCGGAGACCTTTACCAAGTCCACCCCGACCTACTTCCAGGATGCCAACGGCAATTACATCTATGGCTTCTGCGAGGGCAACAACGGCGCTGACCTCTACAATGCGGTGCAGAAGGCCATCGATGCGGCTAAGGCCGCGGGCGCCGATTATGTCATCGGCCTCGGCCATCTCGGCATCGACGAGCAGTCCTCCCCCTGGATGAGCAAGGAAGTCATTGCCAACACCACCGGCTTTGACGCCTTCATCGACGGTCACTCCCACTCCACCTTCTCCGAAACGATCAAGGATAAGTCCGGCAAGGAGGTCGTCTTTGAGCAGACCGGCACCAAGCTCGCCAACGTCGGCAAGATCATCATTAAGGCCGACGGTACCATCACCCACGAGAACGTTGATCTGAACACGGTCGAGCCCGACGCCGAGGCGGCGGCCTATATCCAGACCATCACCGATAAGTTCGACGCCCTGCAGAAGCAGGTCGTTGCCAAGACCAGCGTGGAGCTGACCATCAACGGCGCGGACGGCAAGCGCGCGGTCCGCAATGCCGAGACCAACCTCGGCGACCTGTGCGCGGACGCCTACCGCATCCTGCTGGGCGCTGACATCGCCTTCGTCAACGGCGGCGGCGTGCGCGACAACATCAAGGTCGGCGACATCACCTACGGCGATATCATCAAGGTCCATCCCTTCGGCAACGAGGCCTGCCTCGTTGAGGTCACCGGTCAGCAGATCAAGGACGCTCTGGAGCTCGGCTCCGCGGCCTATCCCGGCGAGAGCGGCGGCTTCCTGCAGGTTTCCGGCCTGACCTACACCATCAATGCGGACATTCCCAGCTCCGTGGTGAAGAACGATAAGTCCGAGTTCGTCAAGGTCGACGGCGCGTACCGTGTGTCTGACATCATGGTCGGCGGTCAGCCCCTCGACGTCAACAAGACCTACACCCTCGCCTCCCATAACTACATGCTCAAGGATGCCGGCGACGGCTACACCATGTTCGGCACCAAGAACGTCAAGCTCCTCAAGGACGGCGTGATGATTGACAACCAGGTCCTCATCAACTACATCGTCAATAATCTCGGCGGCGTGGTCGGCGAGCAGTATGCCGCCCCGCAGGGCCGCATCACCATCAAGACTGCTGCTTCCGATGTCCCGACGAACGAAAGCGAAAAGGTCATCGCCGGCCGCGATACCACCGTGACCGAGGGCGATACCTACACCGTCGTCGCGGGCGACTGCCTGTGGAATATCGCCTACAAGCTCTACGGCACCGGCACGCTCTACACCAAGCTGGCCGAGGCCAACAAGCTCGCCGATCCGTACATCATCTACATCGGCCAGATCCTGACCGTTCCCGCCAAGTAAAAAACCGCACAATTAGGAAAGCCGCCCGTTTGGGCGGCTTTCTTCTGCGCTTTTTTGCTTTTTACAAGTCCTATATTACCACATTTCGGGCAATTTTTCAAGTCTTATCTTTTCCTCGTCGGGGGTGTAGATAACATGGCGAGGTGAAAAAGAGATGAATGAATTGATGTTATTTGGCGCGCTGTCCGCGCAGCGGACCGAGGCGGCGCTGCTGCGCGGGAACGCCGTGACGGAACGCTTCGGCCTGACGCTCACGCCGGAACAATGCGGACGTCTGCTGGAGCGCCGCGCTTCGGCCTTGCGGGAGACGGAGCGCATCGAGCTGGGCGAGGGCATCCTGCCGAAGCTGGCGGTCGCGCTGTGCGACTCGCCCTGCGTCGGGCCGGAGAACTGGGAGGAAGCGCTCGGCGGGCTGACGGAGCTGTTCTACCACTTCAAGGGCGCGTGCGGCGAACGTCTCGGCGACGACGAGCTGCTCGCCGCGCTGGTGCGGCTATACAACGGCTGGGCAGGCGGCTGCGCGGACCGCATCGCCGATCTCGATGGCCGCGCGATGCTGCGCTTTGCGCGCACGGGAAGGGTGGGGGGCGATGACGAATGAGCTGACGCGCCCCCTGACGGGCGCCGAAGAGAGGCTGTGGCAGGAAAAGCTCGCCGCGCTGCTCGTGCGGCAGATCGCGCTCTACACCGCGAATGAAAGCAGCTCCGTACCGACCGCTGCCGCGCAGGAGCTGCTGCGCGGCGTGCTGTTTTTCCTTGCTGTGCCGGAGGAGCCGGACGGCGGAGGCGAAGCGGAACGCGCGGACCGTATCCGCGTCCTGCTTCCGCTCGACCTTGCGGACGAGCTGGCGCACGGGCAGCATCGCGCGCAGCGGGACTCTGCGCTGACGCTTGCGCTCTGGCGGAAGGTCGTTGCGGCGCTGCCGCCATTGGAGAACCGCTCGCTCCGCGATACGCTGCGGAGCATCGGCAGGGGCTTCCACCGCTACGACACGCGCTTTTTCCCGCAGCGGTTTGATTGTGACATTGACTATCAGCTTGCCGTTCCGGTATCGGAGAGCCTGTTGGGGATAAATTATGTCAATCGCTATCTGACCCATCTGGCGGCGGAAAATAGTCTGCTCACGCGATTGCCGCAGGGCGAGGTCCGCGCGGTGCTGGAGCGCTCCTGCCCGGATTGGCGCGGGCTGCTGGTGAATCTCTACGCACCGGCCGCGGCGAATGCGCTCGCCCGCACACTCCTCGGCGGGGAGGG
>ENA-ORSK01002593-ORSK01002593.1-human-gut-metagenome-genome-assembly--contig:-NODE-2593-length-11751-cov-5.591142_pt1 | contig 11751 bp, 7 predicted proteins | sample MGYA00242192_ERZ509159 | MGnify/ENA primary metagenome ERZ509159 (study PRJEB26280, sample SAMEA2338663) | human gut metagenome | biome: human gut; feature: human-associated habitat; material: faeces...
ACTTCTATATACCTCTCTTTGTTAATCTTTAGTCACTACTGTACATAAGACAGCAGAGCTGTAACAGATGATTCGGCCTTTCAGGTCTCATGTGATGCCTGCGGCATAAAGGCTCCCTCTTAGAGGGAGCTGGCTATGAGCGTTAGCGAATAGACTGAGGGAGTCAGCCTGCCCTGAAAGGGGAGGTGGATTTTGCGAAGCAAAAGCCGGAGGGGTTGAAAAAAGAAAGAGGCTTCGCTTGTTATCGTCAACCCCTCAGTCTCACTCCGTTCGACAGCTCCCCGTTCGGGGAGCCTTTCGAAGAACGGATTTCACTGCACACGTCAGCCTCGTTCTTCGACGCAGAAATTCATCGTCGAAGCTGCGTCGGAGAAAAAAGTCAGACATTTAGCCTGTTTCGACGATAGTGACGCAAGTGACGATAGTGTGCAGGGGGGGTAGAGCAGCTTAACCATCCGCGGTCCGCATTTCCCCATTGCCCATTGCGGCGCAATAGTGTATCATTTTATATATTATTTGGCCCATGCGGAGGTTGAACTATATGAACAGCGCACAAATCAAGGCAATGGTAGAGGACGAGTTTGAAGAACTGGTGGAAATCAGGCGCGACCTGCACATGCATCCGGAGCTTTCCGAGCATGAGGAGCGCACCGAAAAGGCGATATGCACTCAGCTTGATAAGCTGGGCATACCATACGAAGCCGGCGTTGCCGGGCACGGCATAATCGCAACCGTTGGCCCCAAGGACGCAAAATACGGCATAGCCATACGCGCGGATATTGACGCGCTGCCCATAACCGAATGCACGGGGCTGCCCTATGCATCGGTGAACAAGGGCGTTATGCACGCCTGCGGGCATGATATACACACAACCGTTCTGCTCGGCGCGGCAAAGATATTCAAGGCCATGGAGAGCGAGCTGAAGGGCGCGGTGAAGCTTTTCTTCCAGCCTGCGGAGGAAACCATAGGCGGGGCGGAGCGCATGATTGCGCACGACGGGCTGAACAGCCCCAAGATAACCCGCGTAATGGGCATGCACGTTGACCCGACCGTGCCTACGGGCTGCATACACCTTGCAAAAAGCCGCATGAATGCATCAACCACGGAGCTTATTATAAACGTAAACGGCGTTGCGTGCCACGGCGCGCACCCCGACCAGGGCATCGATGCAATAGTCGTAGCGTCGCACATTGTGCTGGCGCTGCAAACCATATCCAGCCGCTTCGCCGCGCCCACCACGCCCGTTATAGTGACCATAGGCACAATACACGGCGGCAGCAAGGAAAACGTGTGCGCGGGGCAGGTGAAGCTTGCCGGAACCATACGCGCGCTGGACTTTGAAACAAGGGACTTTATAAAGGCGCACGTTAAAACCATTGCCGAAAACACGGCGGCTGCCTTCGGCGCAAGCGCGGAGGTAATAATGAACGACGGTTATCCTCCCCTTGTGAACGACGTTGCAACCTCGCTTGCCATTGCGGACGTGGCTGAAAAGGAAATAGGCCGCGGCAGCGTAATATTCATGGACGACCCAAGCCTTGGCGCGGACGATTTTGCGTACTTCACGTCCAAGGTACCCGGCGTGTACTTCAATATTGGCACATATAAAGAGGGCCAAGCCCTGCCGCAGGCGCTGCATAACGAAAACTTCGCCCCGGATGAGGAGTGCATAAAGTACGGCGTGCTTATGAACGTTTTGGGTGCGCTCAGGCTGCTTGACGAGGACGAAGCGAAGGCGTAAGGAGGGAATATAATGATACTCAGGGATACAGTAGTAGAGGTCGATCTGCGCGCGATAGGCGCGAATATGGACGCCATATGCCAAATGGTGGGCCCGGACGTTGCGGTAATGCCGGTGGTCAAGGCCAATGCATACGGGCTGGGCGCGGTAGGCGTTGCGCCCACGCTTATGGAGCACGGGGCAAGGTATCTTGCCGTTGCCACGCTGAGCGAAGCTATTGAGCTGCGCGAAGCATATGCGGATTATCCGTTGTTTATACTCGGCCATACGCCGGACAGGCTCCTTGGCATAGTTGCCGAAAACAACATAACGCAGACCGTATTTTCAAAGCATCAGGCGGGGATACTGGGCAAGGCCGCGCTGGCGTTGGGCAAAAGGGCAAAGGTTCACCTGAAGGTGGATACGGGGTTCCATCGCCTTGGCATAGACGACGTTGACGAGCTTTACGCCATATGCAATACCGAAGGCATAGAGGTGGAGGGCATATTCTCCCACCTTGCGCTGGTCAATGCGGAGGAGGACGAAAAGCAGTTCACCAAGCTTATGGGCATTATAGCCGCGCTTGAAAAGCGGGGCGTAAGCTTTAAGTATAAGCACATTACGGACAGCATAAGCGCCGTTGATTACCCCGAATACAGGCTCAACATGGTGCGCCCGGGCGCGCTTGTATACGGCCTTAAGGGCTTCCATAAGGGCTATGTTGAGGTCACGCAGGCAATGGCCTTCAAAACGCGCATATCGCAGCTGCACCGCATAAAGGCGGGCGAGGGCGTTGGGTATGATTACCTGTGGCGCGCCGCGCGGGATTCCGTTATAGCAACGCTGCCCTTCGGCTATGCCGATGGCTACCCCCGCAACATGCGCGACAAGGGCTACGTTACCATACGCGGCATGAAATGCCCGCTGGTGGGCGTATTATGCATGGACCAATGCATGGCGGACGTTACGGACGTTGCAAACGCTGCCGAAGGGGACGAGGCCGTGATTTACGGCAGCGGCAGGGATAACACAATGGATATTCCCGAAGCCGCAGCCCTTGCCGGAACCAACAAGAACGAGATTATCGCCCGCATACTGGCCCGCCCGCCAAGGGTATATATAAAGTAAAACAAACAAGGCGGCACGGAGCTATCGCTCTGCGCCGCCGTTTTAATATCCGTTTTGCACGGCATGAAAAAGAGGAATGATGCCGCTCATTCCTCCTGATGCAGGTTTACTCGCTCAGTATCGCGTCCGATGCTTCCTCGCGGAACTGGGTGGTGTACAGGTCGTAATAATAGCCGTGCTTGGCTATCAGCTCGCTGTGCGTACCCTGCTCGGTTATTTCGCCGCCGCGTATTACCAGTATCCTGTCCGCGTTGCGGATGGTGGAAAGCCTGTGCGCAACGATGAAGCTTGTGCGGTTATCGAGCACGGTGGTTATGGCGTCCTGAATAAGCTGCTCGGTTTCGGTATCTATGCTGCTTGTGGCCTCGTCCAGCACGAATATGCGCGGGTCTGCCAGTATTACGCGGGCAAAGGAGATAAGCTGCTTTTCGCCCGTGGAGAGCGTGTTGCCGCCCTCGCCGATGTCGGTATTATAGCCGTCCGGCAGGCGGGCGATGATCTGGTCGGCGGAGACAGCCTTTACGGCCGCTTCGATCTCGTCCATCGTTGCGTCGGGCCTGCCGTAGCGCAGGTTTTCCAGAACCGTGCCGGAAAACAGATGCGGCGTTTGCAGCACATAACCGATGTTCGAGTGCAGCCAGAGTTGGCTGCGTTCCCGCGCGTCGCGGCCATCGATCAGAATGCGGCCCTCCGTCGGCTCAAAGAAGCGGCAGACGAGGTTCACGAGCGTGGATTTGCCCGCGCCGGTCTCGCCGACGATGGCGACGTTCGTGCCCTGCGGGACCTTGAGGTTAAAGTGTTCCAGCACGTTTTCGCTGCCGTCTGGATAGCGGAAGGTGACGTCCTGAAATTCAATATCACCGTAAAGCGGCTCCCAGTTTTCTTTTTTGGGGTAGAACGCGTCGCCGTATTTTGCCGTGACCTCCGGCGTGTCGCTGACGTCGGATTCCGTTTCCAGAAGCCTTGTGACGCGTTCGACATTGACCTGCACGTTGACGAGCGACGACATGACCTGCACAAGCCACTGCACTGGCTCCATCATGCCTTGCGCATAGTTCATAAATACGGACAGCGTGCCGATCAGGATCACGCCGTCTCTTGTGATGACGCCGCCGCGCCACAGGACGATCGCCAGCGCGATGGACGCGGCGAAGGCTGTCGTGGACATGAACACGCTCCGGAAGTGCATGGCGCGGACGCTCAGTCGCTTCATTTCGCCGGTCAGATCGTCGAATTCCTGCTCGACCTTGTCCTCAATGACCAGCGTTTTGGTCGTCTTCGCGCCGGTGATGCCCTCGTTGAACGCGCCGGTGATCTTCGAGTTCTGCTCGCGCACGCGGCGGTGAAAAAAGACGAGTTTTTTCTGGAAATACGCGCCCGAGATCACCAGCACCGGCACAATGACCATCACACACAGCGCCAGCTTCCAGTTGAGCACGAACATCATCACGATTGCCAGCAGCAGATACGCAATGTACCACACAGCCTCCATCAACCCCCATGCAAGCGTGCTTGCAATGCGGTCGGTATCGGACATGACGCGCGCGTGGGTATAGCCAACGCTGTTCTGGTTGAAATAAGAGAAGGACAGCGTCTGCAAATGATTGAACGTCTCGCGCTTTAAGTCGCGGCCGATATAGAGTTCAGCTTTGCACGCGCCGTAGGCGGAAATGTAGTTCGTCGCGGTCTGAATGATCATGACCAGAATGTACAGTGCCAGCCAGCCGCCGACGCCCTGCATGGTTTTGTCCGCGATAAAATGGTCGATGGCGTGCTGCTGGAACAGGGGGATAATCGCATCCATGCCGCTGCCGACCGTACCGGTCACAACCATCCAGAAAAACAGCATTTTATAGGGCTTTAAATAAGGGGCCAGCTTTGGGATACCGAAGAACGGCAGGCCTTTTTTGTCTTTTCCGCGTTTCATGCCGGCTCCTCCTCTCCGATGGACATCTGCATGTCGTAGATCTGCCGGAACAGGCCGGGCTGCTGCAGCAGCTGCTGCGGCGTGCCGCGCTGGAGCACTTTGCCGTACTCCAGCACCAGAATGTTGTCGCAGTCCATAAGCGTCGTGATCCGGTGGGAAATGATGATACTCGTCGTCCCAGTCAGATCACGGTTCAGCGCTTCACGGATGTGCTCGTCCGTCTGCGTATCGACGGCGGACAGAGAATCGTCGAAGACCATCACGGGCGTTTTCTTTGTCAGCATCCGCGCGATGGCCACGCGCTGCTTCTGTCCGCCCGAGAGCGTCACGCCGCGCTCCCCGACCATGGTATCATAGCCGTTTGCAAACTGCTCGATGTCCGATGCGATGCAGGCCGTCGCGGCGGCTTTGCGCACCGTTTCGCGGTCTGCGCCGCAGATGCCGATGTTCTCCTCGATCGTGCGCGAGAACAAAAACGGCTCCTGCAGCACAACGCCCACATGGTCGCGTACCCATGCCGCAGGCATGTCCGCCAAATCTTCCCCGCCGACCATCACGCGGCCCTCCGACGGTGCATAGAGCCTGCACAGAAGCAGCAGCAGACTGCTCTTGCCGGAGCCGGTACCGCCCAGAATGCCGAAGCTGGACCCGGCGGGAATGGCGAAGGACACGTCCGAGAGTACATCCGGCCCCGTCTCATAACGGAACGAAACGTGGTCGAAGACGATGTCGCCGTCCATGGGGAGCTCCTTCGCGTCCGGCTTGTCCTGTTCACAGGGGGCGTCGAGAATTTCGCCAATACGGGATACGGAGACGCCCGCCTTGCTCATTTCGGAGATCACGCGGCCCAGACGGCGCACGGGAGAAATGCTCATGGTGTTGTAAATGGCGAAGGAGACGAACTCGCCCTCGGTCATTTCGCCGCGCACGCACAGAATGCTGCCGATCAGCACAACAAGCATCGTCTGGATGCAGGCCGTCGCGTCGCCGACAGCCCAGAAGTCCGAAAGCGTGCGGCACAGACGCACCCAGAGCGTGGTATAGTCCTCGTTCTGCTTTTCAAAGCGCTGCCGCTCGTATTCCTCGCGGCCAAAGGCGCGCACAACGCGCACGCCGGTCAGGTTCTCCTGCGCGATGGTAGACAGCACGCCCTCGGATTCGTCGCAGGCAGTGTAGCGCTCACGGATGGAGTTGTGGAACAGCAGAGAATAGACAATGATGATCGGGAACATGACCGCCGGCACGAGCGCCAGCTTCCAGTTCATAAGCGCCATGCACACGAGCGCGAACACGATCATCGCCACGGCGCGGAACACGGAGACGAACTGCTCTTCAAAGAAGGTCTTGATGCGCTCAACGTCCGAGGTGCAGCGCTGGATGATATCGCCGGTGGGGTTCTGCATATGCCACTTCCACGGCAGGTGCTGGATGTGATGATACAAAAGATCCCGGCTGGTCTTGACGAGCGTTTCGCCCGCCTTGGAACTGTAGATGTTCACGCAGTAGCGCATGATAGCAGACAGCAGCCCGAGCCCCGCCATAAAGGCTGCCGGGAGCCACAGGTTTTGCCGCAGATAGGCTGCGCCGCCGAGTGCAGCGACGATTGGACGCGCTGCCGCAGACTTTATGGGGGCCTCACCGATCAGGGAATCGACGCTCACGCGGATGATCTGCGGAATGACCAGTTCGCAGAGCGTAAAGAGCAGGCTTGCGGCGATGCAGGCGGCAAAATACCGCCAGCTTCCGCGCAGCAGCCGCGCAAGCGTCCGCCCGTTGGAACTTTTTTTCTTCTGTTTCAGAGGATTCGCCTCGCTTTCTTTGAAAGACAGGCCGAGGGCGGAATTGGGAACGCCAATTCCGCCCTTGTGGCCGCGAACAATATTCATTATTCATCTGGAACAATCATACCGTACTTGTTCCGGAATGTCAACTGATATTATGCGATGCCGGTCAGATCATAGCTGTCGAGCCATGCTTTGGCTTCCTCGCACACGCCGCGCAGGCAGCTTTCCTCAAATGGGCTGTCAAGGTCCGCGTTTTTCAGAAGTTCCGTAAACACGCGGCTGCCGCCCTGCCGGGTGTAGGCCATGTAGTGCTTCCATGCGTCGTCCTTGTCCTTCTGGATCCGCGCCCAGAACTGCAGTGCGACAGTCTGCGCGAGGCAGTAGTCAATATAATAGAACGGGTTCACATAGATGTGCAGCTGCCGCTGCCAGCCCTCGCCGTCGCCGTAGAAGGGAATCTCGCTGCCGAGCTTCATCCACGGCATATACACGCCCAGAAGTTCCTTCCAGACCGCGTGGCGCTCTGCCGGGGTCATCTCCGGCTTTTCATAGACGATATGCTGGAAGTGATCGACCATCGTGCCGTAGGGGATGAAGGTCAGCGCGCCGGCCAGATGGCTGTAGCGGAACTTGCGGGTATCGTCTCCAAAGAAGCCGTCTGCCCACGGCCACGCGAAGAATTCCATGGACATGGAATGCACCTCGCAGCCCTCAAGACTCGGCCAGATCGTCTCGGTCGGGACGCGGTCACGGTTGAGATAAGCAGCGAAAGCGTGGCCTGCCTCATGCGTCACGACCTCAACGTCGTGCTGCGTGCCGTTGAAGTTGGCGAAAATGAAGGGGACATGGTAGTCGCCGAGGCTCGTGCAGTAGCCGCCGGCGCGTTTGCCGAGCGTGGAGAGCACGTCCAGAAGTTCGTTATCGAGCATGGTGTTGAAGAATTCACCGGTTTCGGGAGAAAGCGCCTCATAGAACCGCTTGCCCTGCGCGAGAATATCGTCCGGGGTGCCGCAGGGCTTCGGGTTGCCGCTGCGGAAGCCGAGTGCGTTGTCCGCAAAGGTCATGGGATAGGTCTTGCCGAGGCGCTTGGCCTGTGCTTCGTAGACGGATGCCGCCACGGGCACGACGTACTTGACGACGGCGGCGCGGAACTTCTCCACGTCTTCCTTCGTGTAACAGTTGCGGCCCATGCGGTAATAGCCCATCTGGGTATAGCCGTCGTAGCCCAGCTTGCGGCCCATCGCGTCGCGCAGCTTCACAAGCTTATCGTAGATCTCGTCAAGTTCCGGCTGATGTGCCTTATACCAGCCGCCCTCGGCCTGCCACGCGGCCAGACGCCGCGCGTCGTCAGGGTCATTCTTGAACGGGGATAGCTGTGAGATGGTGTAGGTATTGCCCTCAAATTCAATCTGCGCACTGGCGATCAGCTTCTGATAGTCCTGCACCAGCTGGTTTTCCTGTTTGAGTTCTTCGACGATCGCGGGAGAGAAGGCCTTGCGGGCGATCTCGGCGTTGAGGAACATCAGATTACCGTATTCCGCTGCAAATTCCTTGCGGAATGGGCTTTCCAGCATTGCTGCCGTCCATGCGTCGTCATAGGCGCGCAGTTCGGGCCCGGCCTCGTTCCAGAATTCCTCTTCAGCGTCATAGAACTTGTCCCGGGTATCGATAGAGTTGCGGACGCTCGAGAGCGTGGCGAGGGTATTGATGTGCATCGACAGCTTCTGCTGGGCGAGGAATGCTTCGCGCGCGGCGGCATAATCCGGCGCAGCCTTCAGCTGGTCGGTAAGAGACTGCAGCTGCTGCTTCAGTTCGTTCAGATCGGGCCGTGCATACGGCATTTCAGAAAATTTCATAGGAATCTCCCTTCATTATATATTCTATTTTAGAATTATAGCATATCCGGCCCGCGTTTCGCAATGCCTGCGTCTTGCGCCCATAGACAAATCATGATACGATGAAAGAGCGTCAGTTGACAAGGGCACGCTTGCGGGCCGGACTGGGCCGCCGTCTGCTGCGTTATCGTCCTTGACTTGTGCCAGCTGGCGCAAAGGAGGCTGAACCTATGACAAACAAACAGAAATTTGACCGGCTGCGCAAGCTGCTCGACGAAGCCGATGTCTACGCCCGTGCTGTAGGCAAGCTGGATTTTGACATGCAGTGCTGCGCGCCGAAGGACGGCATGGAGCAGGCGGGGGCCGATATGGCCGTTTTGTCTGACCGCTATTTCCGGCTCACGCACACCAAGCGCTACGCCCAGCTTGTAACCGAGCTGCACGCGGACAGTGAGGGACTGACGCCGGTGCAGAAGAAGGTCGTGGAGCACCTGTATGAGGCGTGGGAGAAGGAAAAGAATATCCCGGCGAAGCTCAATTATGAGATGAGCCTTGCCTACAACCGCGCCTATTCCAAATGGCTGGAGGCGAAGCAGGCGGCGGACTTTTCCATGTTCAGCGGTGCGCTGGCCGAGATCATTTCCTACACGCATCAGGCGCTCGATCTGCGTGAACAGAAAAAGCCGACATATTACGACGCGCTTCTGGACGACACCGAAAAGGGCGGCAGCATCAGTCAGCTTGATGCGTTCTTTGACGCGCTGCGCGCGCGGATCGTCCCGCTGGTGCGGCGCATTCAGACGGAGGGCAAGCCCATCCGCATGGATTTCATGTCCCGCCCGTGCCCCATTTCGCAGCAGGAGGCGTTCTCCAAATACCTGCTGGAATTGGAGGGGCTGGACAAGGAAGCGCTCGTCCTCATGACGACCGAGCATCCGTTTACCACAAACTTCGGCCCCAAAGACGTGCGCGTCACGACGCATTATTATGAAAATAATTTCGTCTCCAATATTTTTACCACGCTTCACGAAGGCGGCCACGCGCTGTTCATGCAGAATGAGCCGGAGGAATTTTACCGCGAACACGCCGCAAACTCCATGACGAACGGCATGCACGAGTGCATTTCCCGCTTCTACGAAAATCTGATCGGCCGCAGTGAAGCATTCGTCCATTTTATCTATCCTAAATTGCAGGAACTGAGCGGCGGTACGTTTGCCGACGTTTCCGAACGGCAGCTTTATGAGGCTGTCAATGCCGCCGCGCCAGGCCTCAACCGCTGCGACGCAGACGAGTTGACCTACTGCCTGCACATTATGATCCGCAATGAACTGGAAAAGGCGTTCATGAACGGCGAGATCACGGTCGATGAAATTCCCGCGCTTTGGAATCAGAAATATCAGGACTATCTCGGCGTCACCGTCCCGGACGACGCGCAGGGCTGCTTGCAGGACGTGCACTGGACAATGCCTGCCGGATATTTCCCGTCCTACGCGCTGGGCTCTGCCTATGGCGTACAGATCCTGCGGACGATGGAAAAGGACTTCGACGTCTTTGCCTGCGCAGCAAAGGGCGACCTGCTCCCCATCCGCGACTGGCTGAAGGCGCATGTATTCTCTATCGCCTCCATCACAACACCTGACGAATGGATTCGTGCCATCACCGGCGAGAGCCTGAACCCGGATTATTTCCTGACCTATCTGGAAGAAAAATTCTCCGCGCTTTACGAATTGCCGTAAGAGACAGACACGAGAAAAAACTGACGCCCCCGGCGGCTGCCGGGGGCGTTTTGCGTGCGGATGATTGTCAGATGTCGAACACGCCGATCATCACGATGCCGATCACGACCAATGCGATCATGACATAATGCTTCCATGAAAGCTTTTCCTTCAGGAAAATGCGGCCCCAAAGGACGGAGGCGGCGCAGTAGGCCGAGATGATAGGAGCCGAGAGCGCAACATGCGCCTCGTCGGCAAGGGCGTAGATATACGCGAACTGACCTGCCGTTTCAAACAGCGCGCCGGCGTACTTGGGCGCTTCTGCTTTGAAAACAAGCTTGTCTTTTTTAATCACGACAACATAAATAAAGCAGATCACAGCAGCTGCGAGGAACGTCAGTTCATACGCGCAGTTGGCCGAATCCTCGTCCAGCGTCCGGAGCACAAGGGAATCTGCAAACGTGCCCGCTGCGTCAAGCAGGCAGTATGCAATCGGCAGGCACAGCGCCAGCCACGACTTGGCGTATTTATAGTTGGAGCCCTCCTGCCGCTTCCTGCGCAGTTCGTCATCCTCTGTGGACTCGACAACGCCGAGGCCGACCACGCCGATGCACACCAGTGCCACCGCGCCGATCACCAGATAGCGCATGGCGCCTGTGATAGACTCGTCCAGTGTTCCGGTCAGCAGGCACAAAACGGCGACCAGCGCGCCGGAGGAATTGCAGATCGGCGACGAGATCGAAAGCTCAATGTACCGCAGGCCCACATAGCCCAGCGTCATCGAGCCGATGTACAGCAGCGACACCGGCAGATACGTCCACATCACGTGCCACGTGACGACCGCGCCGCCCACGAAGATCTCATACGCCGCGTGGATGCCCATCACGACGCCGACGGCGATGACCATCTTGAGGGGATTATACTTGTCCCGCCCGTCGCGGCAGCCGATCTTGGAAAATAAGTCCGAACCGCTCCAGCAAAGGAGCGCGATGATTGCAAGCCAAAACCACATAGATCTATTCCCGGCGCACACCGCCGGGTCCTTTCTTTCTGAAAATGTTGTATCTTACAGGAAACCTGTTATTCCGGCAGCTTTGCCAGACCGGCATCCACGAGCTTCTGCAGGCTCATGAGGATGCCGAGCTTGGCGTGGTACCAGGTCAGACCGCCCTGGAAATAGACGGCGTAGGGCTCGCGGATGGGCCCGTCGGCAAAAAGCTCGATCGACGAGCCCTGCACGAACGCGCCCGCCGCCATGATGACCTGCGAATCGTAGCCGGGCATATCGCCGGGGACGGGGTCCACATAGCTGTCCACCGGTGCGGCGGACTGGATGCCCTTGCAGAAGGCGAGCATCCCCTCGGGGCTTTTCAGCTCGACGCATTGGATGATGTCGTGCCGCTCCTCACTTGCGGCGGGAACGACGCGGAAACCGAGGGACTCGTACACGGCGGCGGTGAACACCGCGCCCTTGACCGCGCCGGAGACGACGCTGGGGGCTAAGAAGAAGCCCTGATACAGCGCAGGCATCAATCCGAGGTTTGCGCCGACCTCCTGCCCAAGTCCGGGGGCGGAAAGGCGATAGGCGCAGCGGTCGACACATTTTTGCGTGCCGCAGATGTAGCCGCCGATGGGGGCCAGG
>ENA-ORSK01002600-ORSK01002600.1-human-gut-metagenome-genome-assembly--contig:-NODE-2600-length-11740-cov-28.117843_pt1 | contig 11740 bp, 10 predicted proteins | sample MGYA00242192_ERZ509159 | MGnify/ENA primary metagenome ERZ509159 (study PRJEB26280, sample SAMEA2338663) | human gut metagenome | biome: human gut; feature: human-associated habitat; material: faeces...
CTGTTTCATCCTGCATAATCAGTTTGCGTTCAAATTCATCAATCTTTTTCACTATGCCGGAATGCGTGAGATATGCTCCTCCGGATTTTTTATCATCAGGCACGAAATAAGTTATTGATATTTCCTGTTCTGTGCCGATATTATCTCTAATCATATTTAATTGGTCATTTAATTTCATAATGACTTCATCGCTTAACTCTAACCGTTCATCTGTTAGCCTTGCAGTCTCTTTAATGGCTGCATCGTGTCCTGTAAGTGCCGCAAAAGGTGCAAACTGTGCTGCTCTGTCGTGAAGTGACATACGAGGATGGTTCTTCGATGTCGGATTCGGCAGATTGATTATATCGTCATAGGAATGTTCATCCATCTGTTACAGCACCTCCTTTGCTCGACAAACTTGAATTTATAGTCCTCTCAAAACCAATTTGCTTTTTCTTCTCGAAATACGGGAATATCACTATCTCGATATGGATTGTAATTATGAAGATTGCAACCAAACTCTTTTAATGATTTTATTTTGTTATCCTGTGTCCATACAATTAAAGATATTCCGTCAAATTCTTCAACATTTCCATTATTCATTTTGTTTTTAAAATACCACTCCACGATTGTTTGATTGCCTTGATGAAAAAATTGCTTAATCTCCCAGACAAGAACACTTCCGCGTGTATTCCATTCGTCAAACCAGTGCTTTACCGTTTTGCGGTTTTCATATTTAGGACTCCAACTCTCAGTATATACAACATCATCTGTAAAAATATTGTCAATTCCTAAATCTGCTTTCTTAATCCACATATCAAACCATAATCGGATAATTTTTTCTCTCTCGTTCATAAAGCACCTCCACAACTTTCGATTTTCTCAATTCTCCAAACTTGAATTGACCGAGCTGATAGTTACCGTTTTCTAACACTCCATTCATCATCTTGAGCTTTTCTTTCAGCATAGTAACCGCAAGGCATATCCTTTAGAATACCAACAGAATTATCTAAGTCGAATACTGATTTTAAGGATACTAACTTTGCTTCGTCTGTTTCATGTGCTTTTCCACATAGAAATTGCCACATTCCATCATCTTCATCATGTGATACATACAAAATAGGTTCTCCATTCTCTAATATGTGGCAACAGGTTATTGTAGCTGTATTTGGTGCATCATAAAATGGGAATTTCATATTTAACACTCCTTTCAAACTTGAATTTTATAACTTATCAATCCCAATATAATATTATCATATGGTCTATCTTCTTGCGGTCAGTCAGCTCTATAATATGAGGATTATTCTCTTCCTGAGCTATAATCCATACTTTATAGTTTCCACATTCATCACTATCTCCAACAAAAGAAATATTACTTGGTTCAGCAACACCACTTTTTTCAATATATCTCTCTATTTGGGAAATAGGTAAAACTGTGTCAATCCAAAGAGCATCGGCGTATGTTGATTTTTCTCCTTTACTATTTGTGATTTCATAGCCATAAGTAGATACATAAATTACACTATCTGAGTCAGCAGACTTAATCTGTGCTACAAAGTTTTGTAAAGGATTAATATCTTCTTCGTCTAAACAAAAACTATTATAATCCTTACTTTTTTTATCAAAGTAATTATCAAATCCCATCAGAACATCATCATTCAAATCAAATTTTCTTGAATTAAAAACTATTTCTAATATGCCCATATTTTATTCCTCAAATTTCAGTTTGTTTAAGCCTTATGACCGCCGATTTGCTCGTTTCGGTCTTTGGCGGTTGCACCTTCTTCAAGGTTCATTCCCTTCAACACAGCATTCTTGCCAAACTTCTTTTTGATACTCAGCATTGCTTCTTGCATACGCCTTTCCCGTTCTAATTTTTCTTCTTCCTCCGCCTGCTTCTTCCTCTGTGCTTCGTAATCGGTAAAGAGGTCGAGTTGCTGGTATTCATCTTCCTGCTTGACGGATTTTTCATCAACAAGTTTATTCGCTGTGATTGTTATTCTGCGTACAAGCAAATGCTCGTCAACTATCCTGTCATACAAGTCCATCACGGCGTTGGTAATCAATCGAGTAGAGGAAGTCTTTTTCTCAAGATTCGCTGTTCCGTGTGCGTGCTTTGGAACTTTGCGTCCATATCGGTCAATCGTAACCTCGCCTTTGTATTGATATTTTAGGTTCGGATTACTTAAATTCTCAATATCATAGCCGATTGTCAACACAAGCTGGTCAGTTACAAGTCCTTTATCCACCAAATCAAGCACCATTTGGTCGGTCATTTCTTTTACAATCAACTTTGCCTTTTCGTAATCATACGGGCAGTGAAGTACCTGTCCTGAACATACACTATTGGTTTCCGGCTTATAGGCTTTGACCTGCTCCATCGTACAAGGTTCATATCCCCAAGCATGGTCAATTAGCAATTCCGCATTGATTCCAAACAGCTTGTAGAGCAGTTCTTCGTTATACAGTTCATTCGACTTTCCGATGGAACACCTTGCAATATCTCCCATAGTAAAAAGTCCATGTTCTTCCAGTTTCTTTGCATAGCCTTTACCAACTCTCCAGAAATCTGTAAGCGGTCTATGATTCCATAGCTGTCTGCGGTAAGACATTTCATCCAATTCGGCAATTCGCACACCGTCCTTATCCGGCTCAATATGCTTTGCCACGATATCCATTGCAATCTTACACAAGTACATATTCGTGCCGATTCCGGCTGTTGCCGTAATTCCTGTTGTTTTCAAAACATCCTGTATCATCGTCATGGCAAGTTCCCTTGCAGTCATCTGATAGGTGTTCAGATAATTGGTTGCATCTATGAATACTTCATCAATCGAGTACGGGAAAATATCTTCCGGAGCAATGTATTTCAAGTAAACACTGTAAATCTTGGTACTATACTCCAGATAGTATGCCATACGAGGTGGTGCAACGATATAATCAATCTCCAATGCCGGATTCGCATTTAATTCTGTACTGTCATCAGACGAACCAGTAAATGTACGATTTGGTGCTTTCCACCTTCGGGTATTATTAGCTTCTTTTACCTTTTGCACGACTTCAAACAAGCGTGGTCTGCCGGGTATCCCATAACTTTTTAATGACGGAGATACCGCAAGGCAGATGGTTTTCTCTGTCCTGCTCTTATCTGCAACCACAAGATTTGTTGTCAAAGGGTCACGATTTCGCTCTTTACACTCCACAGAAGCATAGAATGATTTGAGGTCGATTGCGATATAGGTCTTTTGCTTTGCCATCATTCTATGCCCCCTTCTAAAATTCCTTCGAGTAAATTATGCTATCGTTAGTGTCAATCCTCGGTATAAAAACCATCCAATACATATGTTGTGACTGGTGTTATATACAATTCATATTTAATAACCAGTCTGATTAAATCATTTCCGTCAATCAGTGTTATCGGCGTACCTTCTCTCGCAGCCTCTCTTGCCTTATTGGTAAATCGGCTATTAGTAATAAATACTCCATAATCGGCTTGATATTTGTTCATCGCCCCAAGAAATTGATTGATATCCGGCTCACTCACTGGATTTGAATTAAATCTTTTACACTGAATAACCACTCTGGTTGTTCTAAAATCATCGGCATCTACGTGATATCCATAACCATCAATGCCACCATCATTTGACACCTGAACGCCTTTGTTGGTAAACTCCACTCCCATCTTTGTAAGAAGTGCTCGTGAAAATTGTTCAAACTTTGCTGGAGACATATTTGCGATTGCACTCTGAAGTTTTACCTTGAAATCATCTAACAATTCGTCATCTGTGGATTCATTCTCCTCGTCTTCAACCTCCAGTGTTTCTACTGGCTTGTTTTTCGATTTGTTCTTAGTCGAATGTTCCTCCCAATAGCTTCGAGCCTTATCCCTTACTTCTGTCTTAACATCAAAATCTGTTAAATCTACATTTGCTCCATCTTGAGTAAGTGTAATCTTTGGATTGAATTTCACATAAGATATGAGTCCGACATAACTAAGCTCTTTAATAGCAAAATTAAACTTAAAATCAAATTTTTTGTACTGATTTCCTGTTTTATTAGATGTATATAGTTTCTGTTCAAATTCAGCAATATGCTCATCTAACTCACTAATTCTGTCTCTAATTTCAGAACGCTCTAACTGTCCACCTGCTTCCTGAAGGACTTGAAGGATTGGTTTAATAAGGTATGATACTTGTTCTTCTGTATTTAAATCGTCATAAAACATATTTACATTTACACCTCTCATTTACTGTGCATACTTCTTGAAATTCTCTGCCTGCTCAAGAACTTCCTTGTAAACATCATCAATGGTTACTGGCGGATAGCCGAACTCATCAAGCAGCAATATCAAATCCACTTGCAAGTTTGCCTTAATATCATCACGGGCAGACCAATCGGTATAGCGTGACTTATCATCAACAATCAACTTTATCCTCTTGGATAGTTCAATCATTTTATCGTCCGGATATTCAAACTCAAACTTCTTGGAAACTGCTTTCAAAATATCATAGAAAGCTTTTTCTTCATAATCTATACCCATATTCTTGAAGGAGTTCTTTTCTGTTTTCAGTTCAGACAACAACTGTGCAAGCTGCTCCGCAACATCATCAAGGACTTCGTTGGCATACGCTTCATCACGACGACGGTTATTATACTCATCAACAACTTTCTTGAGTCTGTCTGCAAATTCCACACCCATAATCTTATTGACTTTCTTAAACTCGTCAATCGCCTGAGAAAGAAGTCTTTGAAGTATCTTGATTTTCGTATTCGGCAACTGAATAGCATTTATCTTATCCATATACTCATCGCTGAAAATATCCACCGATATATGCTTTCCGGTTTCAAATAATTCCTCAATGCCATCAGACTGAATTGCACCCTCAAGCATTTTGCGGACACGAGCATTCATCTGCTCAATATCCGGTGCGTCGCCCTTTGTCAACTTGAAAAGGATAGAACGGACAGCACAATAAAAATGGATATAATCCTTATCTTCATCAGAGAATTTCTCACTTGAACTACAAAGATTAAATGCCTGCTTCATTCTCTTGACTGCTGCCATAAATCTTCTTTCCAGTTCTTCAGACAACTGCACATACTCAACTGCACGATTCAGGCAGGCAAGCTGTTCGGTAGGCGAACCATTGAAGAAATCACTGCTGTTAAAGTTATGGAACATCTGACCAAGAACTTCTAACTGGTCTTTTACAATCGTGATAGACTGCTCCACACCTTCAAATTCTTCGCTCTCAAAATTCGTATATTTCTTGAGGGCAGTGTTCATGTTTTTTTTGATACCTATGTAGTCAACAATCAAGCCTTTATCCTTGCCCTCGCATACACGATTTACACGGGAAATCGTCTGAATAAGGGTATGCTGCTGAATAGGCTTATCAATGTAAATCGTATCAAGCTCCGGCACATCAAAACCAGTCAGCCACATATCTACAACAATGGCAATCTTAAAGTTTGATTTCGGATTTTTGAACTGACGGTCAAATTCTTTCCTATCCTCTTTTGTGCCAAGCATATCAAAGAGGTCTTTTTCATCATCTTTATTACGAGTCATAACCAACTTAATTTTTTCCATTGGCTTCAACTCTTTTTTATCTTTCTCACTCAGAACAACACCGTCATCACAAATTTTCTTTTCTGTCCATTCCGGTCTGAGTTCCTTTACTATCTTATAGAAATCGTATGCTATATTTCGGTTGGAACATACAAACATTGCTTTGCCTGCTACGGTTGCACCTTCTGCCACACGGGTTTCATAATGCTTGATAAAGTCCTCTGCAACAGCACGAAGTCTATCAGGGTCGCCAATAATAACTTCCATTTTGGCAACTGCTTTCTGACTTTCTTCTACTTGATGTTCATTTGCTCCCTCAAGCTCACACTGTGCATAATATTCTTCAATCTGTCTTACCTTGTCCTGATTAAGCATAACCTTAGCTGCACGACCATCGTAAACAAGATTAACTGTAATACCGTCCTTAACAGCTTCCGTCATTGTATATGCGTCTACAACACCACCAAAGACTTCGATTGTTCCATCAACCGGAGTTCCGGTAAATCCAACATAAGTTGCATTTGGTAAAGAGTCGTGCAGATACTTTGCAAAGCCATAGGTTTTCTGAACACCTGACTCTGTAATCTTAACCTTTTGGTCGAGATTGATTTGGCTTCTGTGTGCTTCATCAGAAATACAAATAACGTTCGTTCTGTCTGTAAGAAGCTGCAAATCCTCTGTAAATTTCTGAATGGTAGTCAGATAAACACCGCCACTCTCTCGTCCTTGAAGCTCCTCACGAAGTTTCTCACGGGACTCAATACTTACAACAGTTTCATCTCCGATATATTTCTTTGAACCTACAAACTGTTTGGAAAGCTGGTCATCAAGGTCTGTTCTGTCTGTAATAATGAGAATAGTCGGGGAAGAAAAGTATTTGCTTTTCATCAGCATACGGGTAAGGAAAAGCATTGTATAACTCTTGCCGCACCCTGTTGCTCCGAAGTATGTACCACCTTTACCATCTCCTTCAGGGCGAAGATGAGCCTTGATATTCTCATACAATTTATTTGCCGCAAAGAACTGTGGATAACGGCACACTATCTTCAAATCCTTATCTGAGTTATCCGGAAAATAAATAAAATCTTTGATAACTTCAAGCAAACGGTCTTTTCGGAAAAGTCCTTTTACCATTGTCACAAGGGAATTGATACCGTCCAGTTCTTTATCGTCTGAGTTTATCTTTCTCCACGCATAGAAGAAATCATACGGGCTGAAGAAAGAACCATATTTATTATTTGCTCCGTCACTGATAACAACAAACGCATTGTATTTGAAAATCTCTGGAATATCTCTACGGTAACGGATTGTAAGTTGCTTATATGCGTCCATTATGGTCGTATTCTCTTGTACCGCACTCTTAAATTCAAGAACAACAACAGGAATACCATTTACGAACACAATGCCATCCGGAATACGCAACTGATTATTTACGCCTTCAATTTCAAACTGATTAACCACTTTGAAAATATTGTTTTCGGGAGTGTCGAAATCAATAAGTTCAATATAGAGGTCTTTCTGCGTTCTATCCTCACGGTTAAGAATAAATCCATCGCAGAGCAACTTAAATACAGCTTTGTTTGCTTCATAAATCGTACCGGAAATATTACGCAGCATTAGAATGACACTATCCACCTCACTCGGTGTGATACCATCTTTCGCATAGCGATTATAGAGGTATTGCTTCAGGTCGTCCGTAAGCAGAACCTCTGTCCTTTCTCTGTGTATATGGTCGCCACTGACATAGGTGTACCCCTCGTCTTTGAACAACTCCATTATTGACATTTCCAATGCGTGTTCATTAAAATTTGCCATTGCGTTCACTCCTTTGGTATTCTGCATCAAATTATGATGCAACTACACTTGTATAATAAGCATTATAAAGTGCTTGTACTGTTTCATAATATTTATCTTCATAAGTTTCTGCTTGTGCGTCGGTATACTCTAAGAAAAACTGACAATCAACATCTTCGCCAAACTTATTATTTATAATTGTTGCTATATTCTCAACAAGTTCCATCATCCACATACAAACGGTTTCTTCTCTTGTGTGTGCTAGACTTTGATATTCCCATACATAATCAATCGGAGGTATAGGTGTTTCCTTATCAAAATCCATTTTTTTATCTACGAAATAATAGAAATATTCATCAATATACTCTCCAATAGATATTTGAGCCACATTCAAAATCATCATCAGACGATTTTCTTTATTTATAGGTTCAAAGATATTAGGAGTGCCGTTCCATTCTAATTCTCGGTATCTATCATAGCTTCGATGAAAATATTTTGCTCCATCATACAAATAATCCCTTCCCAAATTATATTTCTCTATATCTTGCTGAAGTTTATCTATACATCCCTGTAACCAATACTTTCCCGTAAATTGTTTAATCTTATATCCGGCTTGATTTAATATCTCATTTTGTAATTCTTCAGAACACCGGCAGTATTCCGAATAAATTTTCCTTGTATGCTTTTCAAGCGGATATAGATTAGCTGCTATAATACACCACGGCAAATAATCTCTTTCCTCTTGATTATCAATTAGAAAAAGTCGAGCTTTTTCTTGCAATGCTATACGTTCCTTTTCGCATTGCAATTTCTGTATTTCCTTTTCATGTCGTGATTGCAACCAATAAATCAAAAAAGAAACTGCTATTGTTGCCACCAGTGACAATACTCCGATTATAATCTGAATTATATCTGCTAATGACATAGGTTCCTCCTTGTAAATGATAATTTAATAAACACCACTGATACAATTTTCTTCAAGGTGTTCTTAGAAAATAAGCCGACTGCCACAATATCTTTCACGGATATTGTACAACTTATGGGTGGTGGCACTCCTAAGACAGATGAAGATAGTTTTTGGAACGGTAACATTCTTTTCTTTACTCCTAAAGATATTTCACGTTCACCATTTTGTATTAGTACCGAAAAGCATTTGACCAATGAGGGGTTAAACAACTGTTCAAGTCGATTATATCCACCATATACAACATTCGTTACCTGTCGTGGAACTGTCGGTAATTTAGCTTTAGCAGGTGTACCTATGGCTATGAATCAATCGTGTTATGCTTTGAAGGGAAAGAATGACTTTCCAGCCTTATTCGTATTCTCTTTTACCCGATATGTAATAGCAACAATGAAGAAAAAAGCATCGGGAGCTGTTTTTAGTGCATTGGTAACACGAGATTTTGAAATGGAAAAAGTATTTGAACCTAATTTTGAAGACGCAATTCTATTTGAAAAGCGTGTCGAACCTCTTTTTGCTCAAATTCTTGCAAATACCAATGAAATACAACAGCTTCTTGACTTGCAAAATGCTTTACTAACTCAGTTATCAAGCCGCTAAATTATCATTTATCTTCTGTTTCAAAGCTATTCTATCAGTTATTGTCTTGTAGGCTTTCACTATTTTTCTCTGTTTTTCAATATCCGGTACTGGAAGTTCCACCATACAAAGCTCATTCCAATCGAAAATCTCTCTTACGCTTCCGTGTGACTTATACCTTGCATAACGGTCAAATTCTGGTCGGCTGAACCAAAGCATAAGATATTCAGGGTCAAGTTCCTCTTTATTTTCAACTTCAAAAACTGTATAAGAGCTTGAAATGATACAATCTTCTTCATCTAAATAAGCAATAGAAATTTTCTCTCCATTTCGTGAAGTAACGGGTCCGTATGCAAACTGTCCCGTTCTGACTATCTTATAATTCGATAAATCAGTTCCTACAATATTTGCGATTGAAGGAATAAATTTTTTACTTATACTTACGCCAAGCAACTTTGTTACGGCTAAATTCTTATTACGCTCGTCCACAAGTCGAATGTAATTGCCTAATATCTTATATCCTTTTTCCATTCCTACCACCTTAACCAATGTATTTTCTATGAGCAATTTTCACATTGCTCTGCTTGACCATTGCATATTGCAATGTCGTATCTATTCTTCTATGCCCCAAGAGCTGCTGAAGCTGCTCTATTGGCATTCCTTTGTCTATTGCCATTGTTGCAAGTGTTCGCCTGAATTTATGAGGGTGTACCTTATTTAATCCCAAGCGTTTTCCAAGCTGTCGTAATCTCACTTCAATACCTCCGATATTCATTCGATTATACGGAGATTGTAATGAAACAAAAAGTGCTGGATTGTCGTCCTTTCGGCTATTTAAGTAATTCTGCAAATGTATTTTTGTTCTTGCATCAAAATATACTATTCGCTCCTTATCGCCTTTGCCGAAAACCACACATTCTCTTTCGTTAAAGTCTATATCCTCACGATTTAGCAACACCATTTCTCCGACACGCATCCCCGTTGAAGCAAGCATATCAATCATCGCCAAGTCCCTGAGTTCTGTGCAATTATCTCTCATCAATTCAAGTGCTTCATCTGAATAAGTTTCCTTAATGTTTGTTCCGGTCTTAACCTTATGTATTCGCCTGACCGGACTTTTCAAAATATAATCCTCGTCCTCAAGCCAAGAGAAAAAACTGGAAAGTATTCGTCTTATATTATCTATCGTAACTTTACTTGATTTTTTCTTTGCTTGATACTCTGTCAAATAACAACGAATGTCGTCAGTTACGATATATTTGATACTCTTTCCAATACCATCAAGCATTGACTGTATCGTTGCATTATAGTATTTCAGAGTTTTCTCAGAACAGCCTTCAATACGCTTTGCCGATAGGAAAGATTCTACTAAATTCTGTTCTGAAAGTTCCTCATCTTTTTTTATCTTTGTTACCTCATAATCAAAAAGTGTATACTGCAACACCTCTTGCAATCTTTCTGTCTGTGCGTTATTCAGATAAGGTAACATTCCTTGAATAACATCAGTGATTAGGTTCTGTTTCATAGTCAATTCTCCTTTTCTTTTTTAAGAGAACGACTACCAGTGGCAGTCCCTTGTTTTAACTCCCGCCACTGATGGGAGTTCTATTGTAAATGATAATTTAGCGGCTTAATATGCCAGCTTTGCCAATAAAACAGATTGCAATTCATAAAGTCTTTGAATTTCGATAGTATTTGCTTCGATTTGCTCATTAAATATATCGAATTTATGTTGAAAGTCCTCTATAACTTCTGCTGGGGGTACGAGGATTTTCATTGACTGTATATTATACATCGGTAACTTAGATTGAACTGCACCAACTGTTAATAATTCAATCTCTTTTATTTGCTTTTTATAGCAAAGAGTATAGTAAAGATAATCAGGGGTAACCGTATGAATATTAGCCAGTTTAACGCAGTTTTCAGTAAGGTTTGCATTGTTGAGCGAAGTATGTATTTTTCCTATCAAGCCAATAGTTCCAACGATAGAAATAACAATATCGTTAGTATTGACAATATACCGTGATATAGCAGAATGTGTTTCTTCATCAATATATTGAGATTGATTGGTCAGACACACATACCGATTGCTTCCCAAATCACGCACACGGATATATGGGTGTGCGGTTGGAGTATCAAGCAGTTCGCCATCGGCAGGGAGTCGTTTCCCACCTTTAATTGAACAAAGACTATCTAATGTAGCAATACTGTAACCATCTGGTAGTTCATTTTCATTATAAAAAGCTGCAAATTGCTCCTGAAACAATGATTGAGCAGTTTCTTCTAAATTATCATTTATCTTCTGTTTAGTTTCTATTCTTTCGTTCAAAACCTTATAAGCATTTACAACAAGCTGTTGAAAATCCATTGGTGGAATTTCAAATGGGACTGCACACATATCCTCCCAGTTAAAGAATTCCGTGGCACTGCCAGTTGACTTATATCGAGCATATCTATCAAATTCGTCCCTACAAAAGAACATATACAAATAATCTGGCAGCAATTTATCAAGATATTCCTGCTTAACTCTAAATGCGACATAATCATTCGTAAAAATATACTCTCTATCGGTATTATTGTATGCCATACCGATTTTTTCTCCATTGCGAGTTGTACGTCTATTAAATACAAACTCCTGCGGTCTTAAAACAATGAATTTCTCATAAGTACGTCCAATTAAGTTTGCCCTTGTTTGCATCATCTGCTTTGTATTAGAACAACCTCGAACATCTTCAATACCATATTTCAAATCAGAGTTTGTTCTGGATACCATTTCAATATATTGTCCTAACTGATTATAATTCGATTTCATATCCCAACTCCTTAAATACAGCAAGCAAATCTGATTTAGA
>ENA-ORSK01002602-ORSK01002602.1-human-gut-metagenome-genome-assembly--contig:-NODE-2602-length-11735-cov-2.681421_pt1 | contig 11735 bp, 10 predicted proteins | sample MGYA00242192_ERZ509159 | MGnify/ENA primary metagenome ERZ509159 (study PRJEB26280, sample SAMEA2338663) | human gut metagenome | biome: human gut; feature: human-associated habitat; material: faeces...
CGGGCAAGAGCTTTGCAGATGAGATCGTAACTGCGTGACAGGAGGGAGTATATGATGACGCCAGAAGCATTGGTGCACCGTGCAGTCGAGATGCGCGTCGGCACCCTGGCGATCACCGACCATGACACCACAGCTGCAATCGCGCCAGCAAGAGAGGAAATTTCACGTTCGGGACTGGCGTTGAATCTTATTCCCGGCGTGGAAATTTCCACGGTCTGGGAAAATCATGAAATTCATATTGTCGGGCTGAATATTGATATTACTCATCCGCTAATGTGTGAGTTCCTCGCGCAGCAGACAGAACGGCGCAATCAGCGGGCGCAGCTGATTGCCGAAAGACTTGAAAAAGCGCAAATACCTGGGGCGCTGGAAGGCGCACAACGACTGGCGCAGGGCGGCGCAGTGACGCGCGGTCATTTTGCGCGTTTCCTTGTTGAGTGCGGCAAAGCCAGTTCAATGGCGGATGTCTTTAAAAAGTATCTGGCGCGCGGGAAAACCGGATACGTTCCGCCACAGTGGTGTACAATAGAACAAGCTATTGATGTCATTCATCATTCTGGCGGTAAGGCGGTGCTAGCTCATCCTGGGCGGTACAATCTTAGTGCTAAATGGCTGAAAAGATTGGTTGCGCATTTTGCCGAACACCACGGTGACGCGATGGAAGTCGCGCAGTGCCAGCAATCGCCCAATGAACGTACCCAGCTGGCGGCCCTTGCGCGTCAGCATCATTTATGGGCATCACAAGGATCTGATTTTCATCAGCCATGCCCGTGGATCGAACTGGGTCGTAAACTCTGGCTGCCCGCAGGCGTTGAAGGCGTCTGGCAGCTATGGGAACAGCCGCAGAACACCACAGAGAGGGAATTATGAGCCAGTTTTTTTATATTCATCCTGATAACCCACAGCAACGTCTGATCAACCAGGCGGTGGAGATCGTGCGTAAAGGCGGGGTGATTGTTTATCCAACTGATTCCGGCTATGCGCTCGGCTGTAAAATTGAAGATAAAAACGCGATGGAGCGTATTTGTCGTATTCGCCAGCTGCCGGACGGTCACAACTTTACCCTGATGTGTCGCGATCTTTCTGAACTCTCGACCTATTCATTTGTTGATAACGTTGCGTTTCGTTTAATGAAAAACAACACGCCGGGCAACTATACCTTCATCCTGAAGGGGACGAAGGAAGTGCCACGCCGTCTGTTGCAGGAAAAACGCAAAACCATCGGTATGCGTGTGCCTTCTAACCCTATCGCTCAGGCGTTACTTGAAGCATTGGGCGAACCGATGCTTTCCACTTCGCTAATGCTGCCAGGCAGCGAATTTACCGAATCGGACCCGGAAGAAATTAAAGATCGTCTGGAAAAACAGGTAGATTTGATTATTCACGGCGGCTATCTCGGGCAGAAACCGACAACGGTTATTGATCTTACCGATGATACGCCGGTCGTGGTGCGTGAAGGCGTAGGTGATGTGAAGCCTTTCTTATAACAAATTGCGTTCCACGGATGGAAGACTATGGCAGGGAAGTTTCGCTGCATTTTGCTGTTGATAGCAGGGCTGTTTGTATCATCTCTAAGTTATGCAGAAAACACGGAGATCCCTTCTTATGAAGAAGGGATCTCGCTCTTTGATGTTGAAGCCACTCTGCAACCAGATGGGGTGCTCGACATCAAAGAAAATATTCATTTTCAGGCGCGAAATCAGCAGATTAAGCACGGCTTTTATCGTGATTTACCACGACTATGGATGCAGCCTGATGGGGACGCTGCACTGCTGAACTATCATATTGTTGGCGTCACCCGTGATGGTATTCCTGAACCCTGGCATCTTGACTGGCATATCGGGTTAATGAGTATTGTCGTGGGCGATAAACAACGTTTCTTGCCTCAAGGCGACTATCATTATCAAATTCATTATCAGGTTAAAAATGCTTTCCTGCGTGAGGGGGATTCTGATCTGCTAATCTGGAACGTGACCGGTAACCACTGGCCGTTTGAAATTTATAAGACCCGTTTTTCTCTCCAGTTCTCTAATATTGCGGGTAATCCATTTAGCGAAATCGATCTCTTTACCGGAGAAGAGGGCGACACATATCGTAATGGCCGCATCCTTGAGGACGGAAGAATTGAATCCCGCGATCCGTTTTATCGTGAAGATTTCACGGTCCTCTACCGCTGGCCTCACGCTTTACTTAGCAATGCCTCGGCTCCGCAAACGACGAATATTTTCAGCCATCTTCTTTTACCCTCCACGTCATCGTTGTTAATTTGGTTTCCGTGTCTGTTCCTGGTTTGTGGATGGTTATATCTCTGGAAGCGCAGGCCGCAATTTACGCCGGTAGATGTGATTGAAACCGATGTCATTCCGCCAGATTACACGCCCGGCATGTTACGTCTCGATGCGAAGCTGGTTTACGACGATAAAGGTTTTTGTGCCGATATCGTAAATCTGATTGTGAAAGGAAAAATTCATCTGGAAGATCAGTCTGACAAGAACCAGCAAATCCTGATTCGTGTTAATGAAGGCGCGACCAGAAATAATGCGGTATTACTGCCCGCAGAGCAGTTATTACTGGAAGCGTTATTTCGTAAAGGCGATAAGGTCGTTCTTACGGGGAGACGCAACAGAGTCTTACGCAGGGCATTTTTACGGATGCAGAAATTTTATCTGCCGCGTAAAAAGTCTTCGTTTTACCGGTCTGATACTTTTTTGCAATGGGGTGGACTGGCAATATTGGCGGTCATTCTTTACGGTAACTTGAGTCCTGTAGGCTGGGCAGGAATGAGTCTGGTGGGCGATATGTTTATTATGATCTGCTGGATTATTCCTTTTTTATTTTGTTCCCTTGAGCTTTTGTTTGCCCGTGATGATGACAAGCCTTGCGTTAATCGTGTAATCATCACTTTGTTTTTACCACTGATTTGTTCAGGCGTGGCCTTCTATTCTCTCTACATCAATGTCGGAGATGTATTCTTTTACTGGTATATGCCAGCGGGTTATTTTACCGCTGTTTGCCTGACCGGTTATCTCACTGGCATGGGGTATATTTTTCTGCCAAAGTTTACCCAAACTGGACAGCAACGTTATGCCCACGGTGAAGCTATCGTTAACTATCTTGCGCGTAAAGAGGCAGCAACACACAGTGGACGTCGGCGGAAAGGGGAAACACGGAAACTGGATTACGCGTTGCTAGGTTGGGCTATATCGGCAAATTTGGGGAGGGAATGGGCGTTACGCATTGCCCCTTCGCTTTCTTCGGCGATTCGCGCTCCAGAGATTGCCCGTAACGGCGTTTTATTCTCATTACAGACGCACCTAAGTTGCGGGGCCAATACCAGTTTGTTGGGGCGAAGTTATTCCGGTGGTGGTGCTGGCGGCGGCGCGGGTGGCGGAGGCGGTGGTGGCTGGTAATTAAGCTGATGTTAATCGAAACAAGCTTTAACCATAAAGATAGTGTAGTATGTTGCGCCTCAAAGCCAGGCCGATAAACGTCGAGTCGTTTACTTAAGGCCTGAAGAGTTCAAACAGACTTTACTATCAGTGAGTCAGATGTAAGTTCTGACTCACTGTTGCACAAAAGCATATCAGACGCCTGGGAAGGCGACACCAAAAGGAAGCTCTATGAGCGAAAAGCTACAGAAAGTGCTGGCGCGTGCCGGCCACGGTTCTCGCCGTGAAATCGAATCTATTATTGAAGCCGGTCGTGTGAGTGTTGATGGCAAAATTGCTAAACTCGGCGATCGTGTTGAAGTTACCCCTGGATTGAAAATCCGTATCGATGGTCACCTGATTTCGGTACGTGAGTCCGCTGAACAAATTTGTCGCGTTCTGGCCTATTACAAACCGGAAGGTGAGTTGTGTACCCGTAACGATCCGGAAGGACGTCCAACGGTGTTTGACCGTCTGCCAAAACTGCGTGGCGCACGCTGGATTGCCGTGGGTCGCTTGGACGTTAATACCTGTGGTCTGCTGCTGTTCACCACCGATGGTGAACTGGCAAACCGTTTAATGCACCCAAGCCGTGAAGTTGAACGTGAATATGCCGTGCGTGTATTTGGTCAGGTTGACGACGCGAAACTGCGTGATTTGAGTCGTGGCGTGCAGTTGGAAGATGGTCCGGCAGCTTTTAAAACCATCAAGTTCAGCGGCGGCGAAGGGATCAACCAGTGGTACAACGTGACTCTGACCGAAGGCCGTAACCGTGAAGTTCGTCGTCTGTGGGAAGCGGTTGGTGTGCAGGTGAGCCGCCTGATCCGTGTTCGTTACGGTGATATCCCACTGCCAAAAGGTCTGCCACGCGGTGGCTGGACGGAGCTGGACCTCGCCCAGACTAACTATCTGCGCGAACTGGTGGAGCTACCGCCAGAAACCAGCTCTAAAGTCGCTGTAGAAAAAGACCGTCGTCGCATGAAGGCGAATCAGATTCGTCGTGCGGTGAAACGTCACAGTCAGGTGAGCGGCGGTCGTCGTTCTGGCGGACGTAATAATAACGGTTAATCAAGTATGCCGGACGTCATATCCGGCATTTTTACAGATTAATAATCGATCCCTATCTGCGCTTTTACACCGGCATCAAACGCATGTTTGACGGGGCGTAATTCACTTACCGTATCTGCCAGTTCAAGAATATCCCGATGACAACCACGACCCGTGATAATCACCGTCTGTTGATGTGGACGTTCATTTAACGCCTGCACCACTTCTTCCAGTGGCAAATAGTCATACGCCACCATATACGTCAGTTCATCAAGCAAAACCATATCCAGTGAGGAATCAGCAAGCATCCGCTTTGCATGTTGCCAGACTTCGCGGCAGGCGGCGGTATCAGACTCGCGGTTTTGTGTATCCCAGGTAAAGCCCGTTGCCATCACCTGAAACTCAACGCCATGTGGCTCCAGCAGATTGCGTTCGCCATTAGGCCAGGTGCCTTTAATAAACTGCACGACGCCTACTTTTTTTCCGTGACCAACTGCGCGTGTTGCCGTACCAAATGCCGCGGTGGTTTTGCCTTTTCCATTGCCGGTAAAGACGATGATAATACCGCGTTCATCCTGGGCCTGGGCCACACGAGCATCTACTTTTTCTTTCACTCGCTGCTGACGCTGTTGGTAGCGTTCATCACTCATTGGGAAATTCCTGGTTTACGGCCCGGTTGGGCGTCAAAGGTCATGCCGGTTTTACGGCGGCTGTCATCGCCCATCAGCCAGAGGTAGAGCGGCATGATATCAGCGGGTGTTTTAAGTTTCTGTGGATCTTCGGTCGGGAAGGCGCTGGCACGCATTGCGGTGCGCGTACCGCCTGGGTTAATGCAGTTGACACGCAGGCGCTGCTGATATTCATCGGCCAGTACCTGCATCATCCCTTCGGTGGCAAATTTCGACGCTGCATATGCACCCCAGTTGGCTCGTCCCTGACGTCCAACGCTTGATGAAGTAAAGACCAGTGAACCGGCGTCCGATTTGAGTAATAAAGGAAGCAGTGCCTGGGTGAGCATAAAGGTGGCATTAACGTTGACCTGCATGACGTCCTGCCAGACCTGCGGATTTTGTTCGCTCATTGGGCAAACATCGCCGAGCAATCCGGCATTATGCAAAACACCATCCAGACGCGGATAATTAACGGCAATGCGCTGTGCCAGTTGTTGGCAATTTTCGGACGTGCAGGTCAGCAAATCGAGAATAAACCACTGTGGCTGACGCCCAGTTTCTTCGTTTATGTGGCTGGCTACCTGACGTAATTTTTCTTCATTACGGCCCAACAGAATCACTGTCGCACCATAGCGTGCATACGTCATCGCGGCTTCACGACCAATACCATCGCTGGCTCCCGTCACCAGGATAATGCGATCATTGAGTAAATCTTGTTTTGGCTGGTAATGCATGGCTACTCCTCAACGACGTTGTCTGTCGCGCTGCCAGTGTACTTTATGACTTTGGGGCTTTATGCCTGAAACAGAAGGGCATTTCAATCAGCCTGGGGCGATAACACCGCAAAATGGATACTTTGTCATACTTTCGCTGCAATAACATCTCTGCGAGACGGCTTAACATGCCTGTTGTAAACTGTGAGCCAAAGCGTTGTTTAACCAAGGTGGGGACTCGTGGAATTGTTGTCTGAATATGGTTTGTTTTTGGCGAAAATCGTTACCGTTGTGCTAGCGATTGCGGCGATTGCCGCCATTATTGTCAATGTTGCTCAACGTAATAAACGCCAGCGTGGCGAGTTACGGGTCAACAATCTCAGCGAACAGTATAAGGAGATGAAAGAAGAACTGGCCGCGGCGCTGATGGACTCACATCAGCAAAAACAGTGGCACAAAGCGCAGAAGAAAAAGCATAAGCAAGAAGCGAAAGCAGCAAAAGCGAAAGCCAAACTGGGCGAGGTGGCAACTGACAGTAAACCCCGCGTCTGGGTGCTGGATTTTAAAGGCAGCATGGACGCCCATGAAGTGAACTCGCTACGTGAAGAGATAACGGCTGTACTCGCAGCATTCAAACCGCAGGATCAGGTTGTGCTCCGTCTGGAAAGCCCTGGTGGCATGGTGCATGGTTACGGGCTGGTGGCTTCGCAACTGCAGCGTCTGCGCGATAAAAACATTCCTTTAACTGTTACGGTAGACAAAGTCGCTGCCAGCGGCGGTTACATGATGGCCTGTGTGGCGGACAAAATTGTTTCCGCACCGTTTGCTATTGTGGGTTCCATTGGCGTGGTGGCGCAAATGCCCAACTTTAACCGCTTCCTGAAAAGCAAAGATATTGATATCGAACTGCACACTGCCGGGCAGTATAAGCGCACGCTGACGTTGCGGGGTGAAAATACCGAAGAAGGGCGGGAGAAATTCCGCGAAGAGTTGAACGAAACGCATCAGTTGTTTAAAGATTTTGTGAAGCGTATGCGTCCTTCTCTGGATATTGAACAGGTGGCAACGGGTGAACACTGGTACGGACAACAGGCGGTAGAGAAAGGCCTGGTTGATGAAATCAACACCAGTGATGAAGTTATTCTTAGCCTGATGGAAGGCCGTGAAGTGGTCAATGTACGCTATATGCAGCGTAAACGACTCATTGACCGATTCACCGGCAGCGCGGCAGAGAGCGCCGATCGATTGTTGCTACGCTGGTGGCAGCGGGGTCAAAAGCCATTGATGTAAAAGACAAACGCGAGGCTAAGACCTCGCGTTTTGCTTTAATCAACCAGATGATATTTTTCTGAAAGCACATGGGCCAGGTGTTTGAACATATTAAACACCGCGGTGCTTTTGGCTGTTGGCAATCCTTGTTCATCTAAAAAGTAGTCGCCGGTAAATACCAGCACGCCATTACGCTGCGTGACGCCGGTGGCTTCAATCCCTGCGAGCGTATCCTCATGCTCACGAATGATTTTGTTGGCCTCTTTCAACAGCGTTTCGCGGTCGATGGGTTGTGTCTCTTTGTTCATTATTTACTCCTTAAACAAGGACATTAGTCTACGCCAGGCATGGCTTGCAGACAAATATACCACGCTGGTGGCAAGAGCGCCTTACTGGCAACTTTGGATTTTGCATGCTAATAAAGTTGCGTATCGGATTTTATCAGGTACAGTGTGACGCTTTCGTCAATCTGGCAATAGATTTGCTTGACATTCGACCAAAATTCCGTCGTGCTATAGCGCCTGTAGGCCAAGACCTGTTAACTCAGTCACCTGAATTTTCGTGAACAGAGTCACGACAAGGGGTTGATATCCGCAGAGAGCGAGTCCATATCGGTAACTCGTTGCCAGTGGAAGGTTTATCAACGTGCGACGCATTCCTGGAAGAATCAAATTAGGTAAGGTGAATATGGGTAAAGCTCTTGTCATCGTTGAGTCCCCGGCAAAAGCCAAAACGATCAACAAGTATCTGGGTAGTGACTACGTGGTGAAATCCAGCGTCGGTCACATCCGCGATTTGCCGACCAGTGGCTCAGCTGCCAAAAAGAGTGCCGACTCTACCTCCACCAAGACGGCTAAAAAGCCTAAAAAGGATGAACGTGGCGCTCTCGTCAACCGTATGGGGGTTGACCCGTGGCACAATTGGGAGGCGCACTATGAAGTGTTGCCTGGTAAAGAGAAGGTCGTCTCTGAACTGAAACAACTGGCTGAAAAAGCCGACCACATCTATCTCGCAACCGACCTTGACCGCGAAGGGGAAGCCATTGCATGGCACCTGCGGGAAGTGATTGGGGGTGATGATGCGCGCTATAGCCGAGTGGTGTTTAACGAAATTACTAAAAACGCGATCCGCCAGGCATTTAACAAACCGGGTGAGCTGAATATTGATCGTGTTAATGCCCAGCAGGCGCGTCGCTTTATGGACCGCGTGGTGGGCTATATGGTTTCGCCGCTGCTATGGAAAAAGATCGCTCGTGGTCTGTCTGCCGGTCGTGTGCAGTCGGTGGCGGTTCGCCTGGTGGTCGAGCGTGAGCGTGAAATTAAAGCGTTCGTGCCGGAAGAGTTCTGGGAAGTCGATGCCAGCACGACCACGCCATCTGGTGAAGCGTTGGCGTTACAGGTGACTCATCAGAACGACAAACCGTTCCGTCCGGTCAACAAAGAACAAACTCAGGCTGCGGTAAGTCTGCTGGAAAAAGCGCGCTACAGCGTGCTGGAACGTGAAGACAAACCGACAACCAGTAAACCTGGCGCTCCTTTTATTACCTCTACGCTGCAACAAGCTGCCAGCACCCGTCTTGGATTTGGCGTGAAAAAAACCATGATGATGGCGCAGCGTTTGTATGAAGCAGGCTATATCACTTACATGCGTACCGACTCCACTAACCTGAGTCAGGACGCGGTAAATATGGTTCGCGGTTATATCAGCGATAATTTTGGTAAGAAATATCTGCCGGAAAGTCCGAATCAGTACGCCAGCAAAGAAAACTCACAGGAAGCGCACGAAGCGATTCGTCCTTCTGACGTCAATGTGATGGCGGAATCGCTGAAGGATATGGAAGCAGATGCGCAGAAACTGTACCAGTTAATCTGGCGTCAGTTCGTTGCCTGCCAGATGACCCCAGCGAAATATGACTCCACGACGCTGACCGTTGGTGCGGGCGATTTCCGCCTGAAAGCACGCGGTCGTATTTTGCGTTTTGATGGCTGGACAAAAGTGATGCCTGCGTTGCGTAAAGGCGATGAAGATCGCATCTTACCAGCAGTTAATAAAGGCGATGCTCTGACGCTCGTTGAACTTACACCAGCCCAGCACTTTACCAAGCCGCCAGCCCGTTTCAGTGAAGCATCGCTGGTTAAAGAGCTGGAAAAACGCGGTATCGGTCGTCCGTCTACCTATGCGTCGATCATTTCGACCATTCAGGATCGTGGCTACGTGCGAGTAGAAAATCGTCGTTTCTATGCGGAAAAAATGGGCGAAATCGTCACCGATCGCCTTGAAGAAAATTTCCGCGAGTTAATGAACTACGACTTTACCGCGCAGATGGAAAACAGCCTCGACCAGGTGGCAAATCACGAAGCAGAGTGGAAAGCTGTACTGGATCACTTCTTCTCGGATTTCACCCAGCAGTTAGATAAAGCTGAAAAAGATCCGGAAGAGGGTGGTATGCGCCCGAACCAGATGGTTCTGACCAGCATTGACTGCCCGACTTGTGGTCGCAAAATGGGGATTCGCACAGCGAGCACCGGGGTATTCCTTGGCTGTTCTGGCTATGCGCTGCCGCCGAAAGAGCGTTGCAAAACCACCATTAACCTGGTGCCGGAAAACGAAGTGCTGAACGTGCTGGAAGGCGAAGATGCTGAAACCAACGCGCTGCGCGCAAAACGTCGTTGCCCGAAATGCGGCACGGCGATGGACAGCTATCTCATCGATCCGAAACGTAAGTTGCATGTCTGTGGTAATAACCCAACCTGCGACGGTTACGAGATCGAAGAGGGCGAATTCCGCATTAAAGGTTATGACGGCCCGATCGTTGAGTGTGAAAAATGTGGCTCTGAAATGCACCTGAAAATGGGGCGTTTCGGTAAATACATGGCCTGCACCAACGAAGAGTGTAAAAACACACGTAAGATTTTACGTAACGGCGAAGTGGCACCACCGAAAGAAGATCCGGTGCCATTACCTGAGCTGCCGTGCGAAAAATCAGATGCTTATTTCGTGCTGCGTGACGGTGCTGCCGGTGTGTTCCTGGCTGCCAACACTTTCCCGAAATCGCGTGAAACGCGTGCGCCACTGGTGGAAGAGCTTTATCGCTTCCGCGACCGTCTGCCGGAAAAACTGCGTTATCTGGCCGATGCGCCACAGCAGGATCCGGAAGGTAATAAGACCATGGTTCGCTTTAGCCGTAAAACCAAACAGCAATATGTCTCTTCGGAAAAAGACGGAAAGGCGACTGGCTGGTCAGCATTTTATGTTGATGGCAAATGGGTTGAAGGAAAAAAATAACCTTTAATTCTGTCAGGTTTTTATAAACAAAGGGTCGCGAAAGCGGCCCTTTTTTATTGCATATTATTTTTTCTTCACACCTATACACTGAGGCTATAAATGATATAGTGGTTATAGTTAGCACCTTTTTTATTATTAAATCGTATTAGTCACCCGCCAGGTGTGACGAAAAAACGATGTTCTGATGGCGTCTAAGTGGATGGTTTAACATGAAATTACAACAACTTCGCTATATTGTTGAGGTGGTCAATCATAACCTGAATGTCTCATCAACAGCGGAAGGACTTTACACATCACAACCCGGGATCAGTAAACAAGTCAGAATGCTGGAAGACGAGCTAGGCATTCAAATTTTTTCCCGAAGCGGCAAGCACCTGACGCAGGTAACGCCAGCAGGGCAAGAAATAATTCGTATCGCTCGCGAAGTCCTGTCGAAAGTCGATGCCATAAAATCGGTTGCCGGAGAGCACACCTGGCCGGATAAAGGTTCACTGTATATCGCCACCACGCATACCCAGGCACGCTACGCATTACCAAACGTCATCAAAGGCTTTATTGAGCGTTATCCTCGCGTTTCTTTGCATATGCACCAGGGCTCGCCGACACAAATTGCTGATGCCGTCTCTAAAGGCAATGCTGATTTCGCTATCGCCACAGAAGCGCTGCATCTGTATGAAGATTTAGTGATGTTACCGTGCTACCACTGGAATCGGGCTATTGTAGTCACTCCGGATCACCCGCTGGCAGGCAAAAAAGCCATTACCATTGAAGAACTGGCGCAATATCCGTTGGTGACATATACCTTCGGCTTTACCGGACGTTCAGAACTGGATACTGCCTTTAATCGCGCAGGGTTAACGCCGCGTATCGTTTTCACGGCAACGGATGCTGACGTCATTAAAACTTACGTCCGGTTAGGGCTGGGGGTAGGGGTCATTGCCAGCATGGCGGTGGATCCGGTCGCCGATCCCGACCTTGTGCGTGTTGATGCTCACGATATCTTCAGCCACAGTACAACCAAAATTGGTTTTCGCCGTAGTACTTTCTTGCGCAGTTATATGTATGATTTCATTCAGCGTTTTGCACCGCATTTAACGCGTGATGTCGTTGATGCGGCTGGCGCATTGCGCTCTAATGAAGAAATTGAGGTCATGTTTAAAGATATAAAACTGCCGGAAAAATAATTTCTTGCGTTATTTTCGGCACCTTTTATGTAGCGAAGGTGCCGGAATATATTCTCTTTTGTTACTTATTTCTATACCGTGCACGGTGATGCTGCCAACTTACTGATTTAGTGTATGATGGTGTTTTTGAGGTGCTCC
>ENA-ORSK01002603-ORSK01002603.1-human-gut-metagenome-genome-assembly--contig:-NODE-2603-length-11728-cov-3.716183_pt1 | contig 11728 bp, 9 predicted proteins | sample MGYA00242192_ERZ509159 | MGnify/ENA primary metagenome ERZ509159 (study PRJEB26280, sample SAMEA2338663) | human gut metagenome | biome: human gut; feature: human-associated habitat; material: faeces...
GGCGGTAGGGCACGGCTGCTCTTCCCGAGAGCTCCTCGGACCGCATGTTCTCAAACCACTCTCCGCTATAGAGGTTCATCACGAGGTGCTTCTTCTCGGCGGTGGATTGGAGCATGCCGGAGTCGGCCAGGATGATGGCCTGGTCCTCGTACGACTCGGTCATGCGGTAGATCATGATGTTGTAGAGTTTGCCCGTCTGCAGGTCTTTTTTTCCCACGTAGATGTTGGTCTGGGGGATGCCGTCGTAGAAGATGCCCTCTGGTATCTCCAGCTCCGGACTTTTCTGCTTCATCGACAGCATGAGCTGGGCGAGCTTCAGCTGGGCGTTGGGGGCGACGTTGTTCTGGAAATAGAACGAGACGAAGGCGATGCAGACGCTCACGACGATCAGTCCGCGCATCGACTGGAGCAGGGAGATGCCTGCTGCCTTGATGGCTGTCAGCTCGCTGCTCTCGCCCAGGTTGCCGTAGGTGATGAGCGAACTGAGCAGGATGGCCAGGGGGAGGGCCTGCGGCACCATGATCAGGGCCATGTACCAGAAAAACTCCGCCAGCACATCGACGGAGAGACCCTTGCCGATAAGCGTATCGACATAGCGCCACAGAAACTGCATCATCAGCACAAAGAGGCTGATGAAGAACGTGCCGGCAAACAGTTGGCCGAACTGGCGGGCGATAAATAGGTCTAATTTCTTGATCCGAAACATATCGTTGGTGGTCGCCCGTGAGCGTGGGCCGCCCCCGCAAAGGGAGTGGCGGCATGGCGCAAGGCGGTTACGAAATGCAAAATTACGAAAAATATTCGACGTGTGCTTCTTTTTTCGTTTTTTTAATCCCAAATCGCTCGTTGAGGCCTTCTTGCGTTTTTGGTTGTCACATTTTTGGTCCTTAATCGCTTTTCTTCATGGTCTATATGGCCAGACCTTTGCCTGGCAAAAACGAAGAAGTAGGAGGCTGGCGCCGTGGTGGTGCTTGCCTCCTACTCCGATAGGTTGTGTGTCCTCGTCTTTAATGAGGACTTTATCGCTTCAGGACCTTCTTGCCATTGACGATGTTGATGCCGTGCTGCAGCGAGCGCAGTCTCTGGCCCTGAAGGTTGAAGATGCCCTCCCGAGGAGTGGTGGCGGGCTGGTCGGCTACGCCCTGGATCGACGTGGCGGGCAGCACCTTGGCCTTGGCGGCCTGCACGATTTCTCCCGTCGCGCCGTCTATGAGCAGGACGGCGGCCCAGAGGTTGTCGTCCTCGTCGTGGTAGGGAGCGTCGATGGAGTAGGCGTGCTCATAGGCTTGCTCCGCCTCAATGGTCTGCGGGAGCACGTCCTCCATGCCCTCCGGCGAGGGGTAGATGCCGAGTGCCACGTCGTCCACCTTGATCTCCGCCTTCTTGGGCAGGTCCTCGAAACCGCCCATCTCGCCATTCTCGCCGCCCGCATAGTAGTTGTTCTGCGTGATGGGCAACTGGTCCTCACAGACGACGTAGGCCATACGATAGTTACTCTCCTGCTTGGTGGTAAGGAACGTCGTGGTGGTATGGAAACTAATGGTGCCGTCGGCCAACTGTGCCGTGAACTGGATGTCGCACTCTGCCTTCTCGTCCATCGCCTTCAGGCGGCGCTCCAGGTTGGCGGCCTCGGGGATGAAGGCCTTGCCGCTGCGGTTGGCGAGGCAGTTGGGATAGCCGTCGAAATATTTCGCCAGCCAGGTCTTGTAGTTGTTCACCGTGTACATGTCGCCGTTGTGCACGGCGATGCCGATGAATTGGTCGGGATAGGTCGCGTTCATGTAGCGCAGGCCCACGATGCCCTTCACGCACCATCCGCACCAGGCGCCCGTTCCCTCTTCCACTACCATGCGGCGCGTGTAGAACGACTCGGCGCGCGTGATGTTGACGTAGGAGGCGCTGCAGGCCGTCTTCAGAGGCTGGGCCTCGTCAATGAGTTCCACTTCGAGGCGAACCGTGCCCTGCTTGGCGTCCTCGCCCAGCACCTTGTCGAGGTCAGCGGCAGAGATGTGGATGGCCACGGTCTGCTGATCCAGCCCCTTCAGGCCGTTGGTCAGCACCGTCTTGCCCACCAGCTTCCCGTTCCATGTGCAGACGACGGCGGGGCGTGCCATCATGGTCTGCGACTGGTTGGCGATGGTGGCATAGAGGACGGCGTCCTCGTCGAGGTGCAGCAGCGAGGTCTCGGCTTGAGCGGCAAGGATCTTGGCTCCCTCTGCTTCGCCTGCCTGGATGAGGCTGGCAGCCGTCTGGTTATCGCGATATCCAGCGTCCGATCCGCCCGTATGGGCAAGGACGGTCTGTCCTCCTATGCCCAGGAGGAGTGTGAGGAACAATGTGGCGTAAATGCTTTTTCTGTTCATGATCTTGATAAATTGATGAATATTGTGATCGATTTGTTTGGTAATGGTGTCTTGGTGCTGCTGTGGCGGGCGCAACGAAGGCCTTGCCCTCCTATGGCTGCGTGCAGCTTGATTTATTCGCATGCAAAGGTATTGTTTTTTCTCCAACCTATGAAATTATGCCGAGATAATTTTGCGCGTGCGCCATCGCGTCGCTTTAGAATACTTGGTGGCGAGCAGGAAGTGTTCACGATTCGTTCGGGATGGTCTCGGGATGCGTTCGGGATGGCGAAACCCTCGAAAGGGGTGCTTTTGTGCTTCTCTGAGGGCGGTAAAAACAATAAAAATGGCTTCTTGGATAAAAAATCATGCGAAAAATTTGGACGGTTCGTTTTTTCTTCGTAACTTTGCACTCGCTTTTGAAAATCATCCACTAGGGTGAGAGTTGTAGAAGCAATGTTGGCGGGATAGCTCAGCTGGTTAGAGCGTCGGATTCATAATCCGGAGGTCGAGGGATCGTGACCCCCTCCCGCTACATTTTAAGGAGAGTTGTGCTTTGCATGACTCTTTTTTCTTTATCTCCCCCTACAGTCTTCAGAGTCGATCCCAAGTATTGCAAGAGGCAAAAAATCAATCTTTGCAAGTGGAACGTTTCGATACTCATTTGGTGAACTTGTACTATGCGTTTTTGTCAAAATGTTAAAAATATTCCTCCTTTATTTGTTATGTTTGTTTACAATCGAAATCCGCCATGGGGCGCATATCGTGACGGCAGGTGTCGTCGGAAGTATCTGCTTGCTTTTGGGCAGAACTTAGGGGAGAATATGGAAAAAGGCAGTAATGGACAGTTTTTGGCTGATGCGGCCTTTGTTAAACGGATACGGAGAAAAAGTTAATGGGTCGTTAATTCATGCTAATCGTCTTGCTTTTGGCAGGGTGTGGGATTATCTTTGTATAGTTGCTGCGCCTTGACTATTGATGTGTCAGTCATCTTTGCATGAAAGATGGGGTGTGGTGGGTAAACAAAATGTAAAATATAACACAAAGAAATATTGATGAAAAAGTTAAATATCTTGTTAAAAACCTCAGTTGGGAGTCGTCTCGTATCATTCTCGTATCGATCCCGTATTGATTCCGTATTGATCCCGTATCAATCCCGTATCGTTCTCGTATCGTTCTCCTATCGTCCTCCTATCGTTCTCGCTTCCGGAAGCGGAAACAATACGGAAACGATACGTAAACGATATTTGTTCGAAGGGAGGATGATACGTGGTTGATACATGGTTGATACGTAGGGGATACGTGGAGGCAGGGTTCCTGGGGCCCTGACTATCACTGCCAAGGTAGCAGGTATGGTGTCTCAGCTCACAGCGGCAAGAGAGTGTTTACCAACCTAACGATCGAAAGTAGTGGGCATTCTTCGCTTATTGAGCAGTGAGAATTTCCTCCAAATAGGGCTGCAGGACACAGGCCCAGATGCGGTAGCCCGCCTCGTTGATGTGGAGCCCGTCTGTGGTGAGATCTGCCCGCATGGTGAGTCCGTCCTCGGTAGTGAAGAGCGGGTGGAGGTTGATGAAGGTCAGCTGCTGCCGCTCGCAGTAGTCCTGCAACCGGTGGTTGATATCGACGATCTTTGCCTCCTGTCCCTCCAGTATCTTCCACAACTTCACCTCCAGGTTCACGGGCAGCAGACTCTGCACCAGGAGACGCGTCTGAGGGGTCTGCGTGGGGATGGCGTCGATCACGCTGCGGCATTTCTCAAAGATCTCCTCGTCAGTCTCCTCGCCCGTCACGTCGTTGGTGCCGACCATCAGAAAGATAGCCTTCGGGTGGTGGGGTGTGATCTGATAGAGTCGGCGGAGCATTCCCTGGGTGTTGTCGCCCATGATGCCGTAGTTGACGATGCCGGGCCTTCCCAGTTTTTCGCTCCAGTCGCCTCCAAACTCGGTCAGGCTGTTGCCCAGCATGACGATGGTGGAGGTGTCGATATCGTTGCGGTCTTCAAATTGTGTTACCATGTTCGTATAGTGTTCTGACGGTCTCCACGCGTCCGATTGCGCTGACAATGAGAGGTGGGAGGCCAAGAGGATGGCGATGGAGAGGAATAGCTGTTTTGTTAGAATCATGTTGACTACATTATGACGGCCCGTCCTTGTGCGATCATCCGAGTGGGGTGGGGGCGAGGGTGCCTGTTGGCTCGCTGCCTTGTGGCTACCTGGCGAATCTTTGCCCTGTGTGGTTACCTGATGGTTCTCTGTCCCGTTGCATATCGGGCGTGGCCGCTAAAACGAGGGGCAAAGTTACGTTTTTTTTCTGTATTATCTCCCCCTTCCGCGAGGTTTTTGTCCCTTTGTTGGCAAATTGCACCTTAATTTACCTCTTGCATAATTCTTTAAAGTCAAAAAATATAGCTAACTTTGCACCCGCAAATGCGCTTGTGGCGGAATTGGTAGACGCGCCAGACTTAGGATCTGGTGTCTCCAGACGTGCAGGTTCGAGTCCTGTCAGGCGCACCAATAAGAATCCTAACTACTTGATAATAAGTGGTTGGGGTTTTTGCTTTTATATTTTTGCCGAGTTATTAAGAGATTACCTGTATAAGCCTCGGCAAAAGTGTCATAATATCTATTTCAACATATTATTTTCACACATAAAAGAGAAAACTACCCTACAGTTGTGCTTTCTCATTAAAATCAGTTATCTTTGTAGGCGAAATGGCAATAGCCAAATATAAATGGTACAAAGCGAAATACGTCTAAGATGATAAAGGAAACAATATCTCCTGTTCGAAATAAAGGAGCACAAATGAGCCAAGAAGAAAAACCTTGGTTTAACCATTCGCAGATGATAGCTAATATCATGTCAGCAAGAATGAAGGAACTTGGAATGACTCAAAAGATGTTGGCAGAGAAAATGAATTGTACCCAACAGTACATTTCAAAAATATTAAAAGGGCGTGAGAATCTTTCGCTTGAAGCCATAAGTAAAATAGAGAATGCCTTGGATGTTCATTTCCTGCAAATGAATAGCCATGTTCCATTTCATGGCACGTTTTCTCGCCATGGCAGAGCTTAAGTAAACTTAGCTCTGCTCATCTGGCTTAACGAAAACCTTCTTATAAGTGTAACGATAAAAAAGATAAGATATGTCTGTACAAAGTGAAGCTGCCCTCGAAAACGGACTTATTGCAACTCTTCAAAAGATGAACTACGAGTATGTTCATATTGAAGAGGAGAAGAACCTGTCTGCCAATTTCAAAAGGCAGTTGGAGAAACACAACAAGAAGAAATTGGAGGAACTTGGACGCACAGAGTTTACGGAGTCTGAGTTTGAAAAGATAGTTATCTATCTTGAAGGTGACACTCGCTTTGAAAAGGCAAAGAAACTGCGTGACCTATTTCCTCTTGAACTGGAAAGCGGTGAACGCCTATGGGTAGAGTTCTTGAACCGCACTCACTGGTGTCAGAACGAGTTTCAGGTTTCCAACCAGATTACGGTGGAGGGCAGAAAGAAATGCCGTTACGATGTGACGATACTTATCAATGGTCTGCCTTTGGTTCAAATAGAACTGAAGCGTAGGGGTGTGGAACTGAAACAGGCATACAACCAGATACAACGCTATCACAAGACTTCTTTCCATGGACTGTTTGACTACATCCAGTTGTTTGTCATATCCAATGGTGTAAACACGCGCTATTTCGCCAACAACCCGAATAGTGGCTATAAGTTCACATTCAACTGGACAGATGCCGCCAATGTGCCTTTCAACGACTTGGAGAAGTTTGCCACAGTGTTCTTCGACAAGTGTACATTGGGTAAGATTATTGGCAAATACATCGTTCTGCATGAGGGTGACAAATGTCTGATGGTGCTTCGCCCTTATCAGTTCTATGCGGTGGAGAAGATACTCGACCGTGTGGAAAACTCCAACGATAACGGTTATATATGGCATACAACTGGTGCAGGAAAGACCTTGACATCATTCAAGGCAGCCCAACTCGTATCAGAGTTGGACGATGTGGATAAAGTGATGTTTGTGGTTGACCGCCACGACCTTGACACGCAGACACAAGCCGAATACGAGGCTTTTGAGCCTGGTGCCGTTGACAGTACCGACAACACAGACGAGTTGGTGAAGCGTCTGCACAGCAATTCAAAGATTATTATTACCACCATTCAGAAACTTAATGCAGCTGTCAGTAAGCAGTGGTATAGCAGTCGTATTGAGGAAATACGCCATTCTCGCATCGTGATGATATTCGATGAGTGTCATCGAAGCCATTTCGGAGATTGCCACAAGAACATCGTAAAGTTCTTCGACAACACGCAGATATTCGGCTTTACTGGCACACCTATCTTTGTAGAGAATGCGGTGGACGGACATACCACAAAAGAAATCTTTGGCAACTGTCTTCACAAATACTTGATAAAGGATGCCATTGCCGATGAAAATGTGCTTGGTTTTCTTGTGGAGTATTACCACGGCAATGAGGATGTGGATAATGCCGACCAAGACCGTATGACGGAGATAGCAAAATTTATCCTTAATAATTTCAATAAGTCAACATTCGATGGAGAGTTTGACGCATTGTTTGCCGTGCAGTCAGTGCCTATGCTCATCCGTTACTACAAGATATTCAAGGGCCTCCATCCGAAGATTAGGATTGGGGCCGTGTTCACATACGCAGCCAACAGCAGCCAGGACGACGCCTTGACTGGCATGAACGCTGGCCGCTATGTGAGCGAGAGCACGGGCGAGGCCGATGATCTTCAAGCCATCATGGATGACTATAATGATATGTATGGTACAAGTTTTACTACTGAGAATTTCCGTGCCTACTATGATGACATCAACCTCCGCATGAAGAAAAAGAAGGCAGATATGAAGCCGCTCGATCTCTGCCTTGTAGTTGGAATGTTCCTTACTGGCTTTGACAGCAAGAAACTCAATACGCTCTATGTTGACAAGAACATGGAATATCACGGCTTGTTGCAAGCGTTTAGCCGTACCAACCGTGTGTTGAACGAGAAGAAGCGTTTTGGTAAGGTAGTTTGTTTCCGTGACTTGAAAAGCAAGGTGGACGAGTCTATCAAACTTTTCAGTAACAGCAATAATCTTGAAGAAATTGTGCGCCCACCATTTGATGATGTCAAAACCCACTATCAAGAACTGACAAAGAACTTCTTGGAGCATTATCCCGAACCGCACTATGTGGACTATTTGCAGAGCGAGAACGACAAGAAGCGGTTTGTCCTTGCCTTCCGTGACATCATCAAGAAGCACGCCGAGATACAGGTATATGAAGAGTTTGAAGAGGATGCTCCAGACCTCGGAATGACCGAACAGCAGTTTATGGACTTCCGCAGCAAATATCTTGATATATATGATTCGTTTGCAGTCAAGAACGATGATCCAAAGAAAGGTTATCAAGTTCCAGAGGAAGAACCAAGTATGGTTGGTGAGCCAGATCCTCATGAAGAAACCGCAACTGGTATGGGCGATATTGACTTCTGCTTGGAACTGCTACATAGCGATATTATCAATGTTGCCTATATCTTGGAGTTGATTGCAGACCTCAACCCTTATAGCGAGGACTACGAAGAGAGGCGTAAGCACATCATCGACACCATGATAAAGGATGTTGAACTTCGCAGTAAGGCAAAACTCATTGACGGTTTTATTCAGAAAAATGTGGATGACGACCGTGATAATTTCATGGCTCGCAAGCAAAAGGCTGATGGTACAAGCGACCTTGAAGAACGGTTGAACAACTACATCGTCACCGAACGCAACAATGCTGTCAATATGCTTGCCAAGGATGAGGATTTGGATGCTTCCGTTCTCAATCATTACCTCTCGGAGTATGACTACTTGCAGAAAGAGCAGCCTGAAATCATACAAGAGGCATTGAAGGAGAAACACTTGGGACTGATAAAAAAACGCAAGGCATTGGCTCGTATAATGGATAGATTAAGGAGCATAATTAAAGTATTTAACTGGGAATAAGATAATGAGTTCGATAAAAATAATAAATTCTATAAAGCTAAATTCCAAAGGTGTCCTTGCAAAGGATGCTAATGGAAAATATGTAAAGTTACATAAGCGTCAAGGGGACATGGATGGAGCTTGCTCTGTCTATTCTTTGGCGATGGCATTGTTGTGTCTTGGCATTGTAACTGAGGATGACTTATATATTTACAACAAACCAGACAGACGGACTCAAAAGGGAAAATTCCTAAGCCATTTCCTTGAGGAACAAGGCTTAATAAGGAACGGATATTACTTTTCCACACTTGCGAAAGAAATCAATGAACAAGACTTTGGTGTTGTGGCAACACGAAAGTGTCGGAAAGATGCCAATGACATTATTGATATAATAGCCGATACACTTGATGAAGAAATGCCTGTTATTATATCGACTGATTTCCCAGATGGTGGGCATGCAATGCTTGCAGTTGGTTATGAAACGAACAACGAGGAAGATGCAATAACAAAAATTCTGTGCTTAGACCCAAGTGAAGACGCACCTAATTTCTCATCGTGGAACTGCATCATTGATGTTGCACATAAATACAGCAAGTCTGAATATCCATTTGACAACATAACTAAATCCCAATCATATAAAGTTGCATTGGGAGACGTTTTAATAATCGAAAAAAAGAAATAACGATATGTCTGAAGAGTTACAGCAAAATCTAAGAAATCAACTTTGGGAAGTTGCCAACAAACTGCGTGGCAATATGTCTGCCAGTGACTTCATGTATTTCACCCTTGGCTTTATCTTCTACAAGTATTTGTCGGAGAAGATAGAGAAACACGCCAATGACGCATTGGTGGATGATGAAGTCACATTTAAAGAACTGTGGGCAATGGAGAAAGACGAAGATATAGAAGAACTTCAGGAGGTCGTCAAGACCGAATGTCTGGAGAACATCGGCTACTTCATTGAGCCGAACTTCCTGTTCTCGTCTGTCATTGAGCGCATTAAGAGAAAGGAGAATATTCTGCCTATGCTCGAACGCTCATTGAAGCGTATTGAGGATAGTACCCTCGGGCAGGACAGCGAAGAAGACTTTGGAGGTCTATTCTCTGACATTGACCTTGCTTCACCCAAGTTGGGCAAGACTGCCGATGACAAGAATACTTTGGTCAGCAATGTTCTTCTTGCCCTTGATGATATTGACTTTGGTGTGGAAGCATCGCAAGAGATTGATATTCTCGGTGATGCCTACGAGTATATGATTAGCCAGTTTGCCGCGGGTGCTGGCAAGAAAGCCGGTGAGTTCTATACTCCTCAGGAAGTGAGCCGTATCTTGGCAGAGATTGTAACCATCGGTCATGCTCGTCTGCGCAATGTCTATGACCCTACTTGTGGTAGTGGTTCACTTCTTCTTCGTGCAGCAAGCATCGGTCATGCAAACGAGATTTTCGGACAGGAAAAGAACCCTACGACCTACAACTTGGCTCGTATGAATATGCTTCTTCATGGTATCAAGTTCAGCAACTTCCGCATAGAGAATGGCGATACTTTGGAGGCTGATGCTTTTGGCGACACACAGTTTGACGCTGTGGTGGCCAATCCTCCTTTCTCAGCCGAATGGAGTGCTGCGGACAAGTTCAACAACGACGACCGTTTCAGCAAGGCAGGACGCTTGGCACCACGCAAGACAGCCGACTATGCCTTTATTCTCCACATGATTTACCACCTCAATGAGGGTGGCACAATGGCTTGTGTAGCTCCTCATGGTGTACTATTCCGTGGCAATGCCGAGGGCGTCATTCGCCGTTTCCTCATAGAGAAGAAGAACTATGTGGATGCCATCATCGGTCTGCCTGCCAACATCTTCTATGGCACAAGTATCCCAACATGTATCTTGGTGTTCAAGAAATGCCGTAAGGAGGATGACAACATTCTGTTTATTGATGCAAGCAAAGAGTTTGAAAAGGTCAAGACCCAGAACAAGCTCCGTACGCAGCACATCCAGAAGATTGTTGACACCTATCGTGAACGCAAGGAGATAGAAAAGTACAGCCATCTCGCCACACTGCAAGAAGTGGCTGAGAACGACTACAATCTCAACATTCCTCGTTACGTTGATACTTTCGAGGAAGAAGAACCTATCGACATTCACGCTGTCATGAAGGAAATCAAGGAGCTGGAAGTCAAACGAGCCGACCTTGACAAGGAGATTGAAGGCTATCTGAAAGAGTTGGGATTGGTGGAATGAATTTTTTGTACCAGGTTGGGACAATTTTAGAAGAACGTTTTATATGGCTGAGAAAGATAATATACCAGAAATGCGTCCTACGTTTGATGCTATCCGCAGGACTGACGAAAACAACAAGGAATATTGGAGTTCGCGCGACCTTTGTAATGCTATGGGATATTCTACTAACTGGAAATTCAAAAATGTCATAAATAAGGCAATTGCCGTAGCCAATCAAAAAGGCATGAAGATTGATGACCATTTCAACCAAACGGTTGATATGGTCAAGCTCGGTAGTAGTGCATATAGAAAGGTGAACATATTCCGTTTGTCTCGTGTGGCGTGCATGATTATAGCTGAAAATGCAGACGGAAAGAAACCTCTGGTGCAACAAGCAAGAAAATATTTTTCGCAGTCAGTTTCTACCACAGAACTTATCCAAAACTCACTGGAATCCAACATATTGCTGTATAAAACAGCACAAGGTGAAACCCGCATTGAAGTGATATTCAACAACGAGACATTTTGGATGTCGCAAAAACGCATGGCAGATTTGTTTGGCGTAGACCGAGCAACGATTGCTTATCACCTTTCTCAAATTTATGAAAGTGGAGAACTTACAAAAGAGGCAACTTGTAGAAAAATTCAACAAGTTCAACTTGAGGGCGAGCGTGATGTAGAACGTGCTCCGTTGTTCTATAATCTCGATGTAATCATAGCCGTAGGCTTATGGGGAATATGAGAAATACAAACCCATCCAAGACCGTTCCTATATATCTGATTTCGACCGATTTAATAAGGGTGATGACGATACGCCCCTGCTTCCTTTTGACCTCAAACCAAAGGAAGACTGAATACTTCCACAACTTGTGGAAAAAATAGAAAAACAACCTTTTCGGCGCAGGGGCTATCCACGGAGAATTCCCTCTGCGCCTTGCCTTTCTATTTTAGATATTGTCAAATCTTTCATCGTTACGGTCTATTTTGAATTTGTGAGACAGCGTCTCACATATTACAATTCGTCCACATTCAGCTTGATCCCCAAGATACGCTGTGTCCCTCTGGCATATCCAAACGGTAATTCATCGATTTTGCAGCCAAAGCCTCTCTTTTGATCTCACTTTTGTTTTAGGATTATCGTGTTACCGTAGGGCCCTCGTAGGGCCGTAGGTTGGGAG
>ENA-ORSK01002615-ORSK01002615.1-human-gut-metagenome-genome-assembly--contig:-NODE-2615-length-11695-cov-2.573540_pt1 | contig 11695 bp, 11 predicted proteins | sample MGYA00242192_ERZ509159 | MGnify/ENA primary metagenome ERZ509159 (study PRJEB26280, sample SAMEA2338663) | human gut metagenome | biome: human gut; feature: human-associated habitat; material: faeces...
TTTTAACAATTCTAATTTAATTTTAATTAATTTATCTTAAAATTTTTCGCCCTTTTTACAAAACAATTATTGTAATGCCTGGATTATTTCGATCTAAATCTTCGTCGCCTGCCATGCTTTTATCTTGATTTAACAGACTGAACACATCCTTATTAAAAACGCTCCACTTGTCTCCGGCAAAATAATCTTTAATGCGCTTTTGTTTTTTCATTAGCCTAAGAAATTTCCGCAATTCTACCAATATCACTCCGCCCTTGCCATGTGAACCGTAGCCATGGAGAACTTTGATTGCTTTATCTCCTGCCGCTTGAGCATTTTCAATTTCAAGCTCAACAAGTGCCAAGGCATAATCTAAACTGGCATTATCTTCTTTCAAGTTGACAAATCTAAGCATCTCTCTTCCTCCTTGCGCTTTTGAAGAACTGATGAAATTTTTAAATGACTATCCAAAATTTCCTTAAAAGCTATGGTTTATTTTATCATATTAAAGAAGAGAATAAAAATGTTTTAGCCTTCCATAAGCATTTTATCGGCAATTAAAGCTATCAATTCGCCATTTGTTGGCTTTTCGTTGCGACCATATATTTTAAGTCCAAAAAGAGAGTTTATGTTTTCTATCTTTCCTCTATTCCACGCAACTTCTATAGCATGTCTCATTCCTCGCTCTACTTTGGAGGAGCTCGTTTCAAACTTCTCTGCAATTGTAGGATAAAGCTTTTTTGTTATTGAGCCTATAATCTCTGGCTCTTCAACTGCAAGCTTAACTGCTTCGCGCAAAAATTGATATCCCTTGATATGAGCAGGAATTCCAATGCTTATAAAGATGTTTGAGATCTTTTCATCAAGCTGTTTTTCGTTTGCTAGGCTTGAATTATCCATTTTAGAATTTAAAAGATCAAGCATCCTCTCCTCAAGGTTCTCTGGCATAACAGGTTTGACCATAAAATAACCTGCTCCTTCTTTAATTGCTTTTGAGACGAAGCCGCTATGCGATAAATTTGAAATAAAGATTATCTTTGGACAGTTTGCTTTCATTTCACTTTTTAGTTTTTCCATAACCATAAATCCGTCCATGCCAGAAAGCATAACTTCCATAATTAAAAAATCTGGTTTAAGTGATAATACATCGCTTACAACAGTTTGGCCGTTCCCGCTTTTGCCAACAATAGTCCAATAGTCACTTTCATTAAAATATTTTTCTAGTGCGCTATCTTCAGTTTCGTCAGCTAAATAAATTCTTACTTTTTTTGTTTCGTTTTCCATATTACTCTCCTTTTGAATTCCTCAAATTTCACTTTTTTTGTAGGACATTCTAAAGATATCACACTTTTATTACAAAATAAAACATAACTCTTGGCAGAAAATGCCGAGTTATGTTTAAAATTGTCGTTTTTTGTCAGTTATTTTTGTGGCTAGTTTATGGCTTCTCTACTTTTGCAAGCACCTCAACATTGCCAAATTTGTCTACCCTGTGCATATAGTAATTTTCATCAGTAGTCGTATCACTTGAAGAAGAAGAGTCCTCTTCACTTTCTTCACTCTCAAGCTGAGCAAAATAGTAGATATATGTTCCGTCATAACCACACTCTCCGCTTATAATGCTTGTTGTAGATACAAGGGTTTGAGTTGTGAGGTCTTTAATGCTTATTCTAAAAATGGATGTGCTGTTAGAATAATATAGATAATCTCCGTCTACAAAAAGTATGTTGCTATAATCACTTGATGACAAAACTCTTTGCGCCTCGCCACCAAATTCTTTATACATTACAGATGAGCTTGTGGTTGAGATAAATAGATAGCCATTCCAAATTTTATCAATTATATTGATTTCACTTGCGTCATAAAAATGTCTTGCTTCTTGTCCTGAGAAATAGCTGTCATCTGTTGACAGGTCTTTATAATAAACTTGTGGCTCTTCAATCACTTTATCATAGCTGTAGAATACGATGTCGCCCACTCTGCCAAGCATGGTTGTGGTTGTTCCTACAACCGATGTGTCATTGCTATAGCTCTTGTCTTCTCCAGTAGCAAAGTCAACAGCCCTAACCTCTGTTGTCTCGCGGTCGCTTCGCTCAGATGTGACTGTATAGATCACATTGCGATCACTTGAGTTTTCGTCGCAGATTGCAACAGATAAAACATCCTCTGCAAGAAGCGTTGTCTCTCCAATGCTGCTTCCGATTCTAACTGAATAAAGGTTATATGTGTCATCTCCACTTGGACAATAAATTATATAGTAATAGTTGCCGTCTCCGCCCTTCTGCACTGTGATTTGAGAGTTTTCGTCATATCTGAAAGTGTCTATCTCTTTAAATCCATCGCCATTGAATTTTACTCTAAAAATTGAAACTCTTGTATAATCGTTCTCTGTGTTGCTAAGTTTATGCGTGTTTGCAGAAGTAAAATATAGATAATCGCCTAGTGCGAACATGTACTGATTTTGATACCCGGTCAATTTGTCGTTGACTTTTTCAACTCCGACAGGACTAGGATCAACATAGCCATCATCGTCCTCGCTCAAATCGTATTGAAGATTTTCGCCAACATAGAGTCTTGCAAGATAACCTGTGCTTGCTGCGTCGTTATAGTTGAAATCGTCGCCGTCGCTTGCGGTATAACCATTTCCATAATATAGATAGTCGCCAATCAGTGCGACCTGTCCCTGAAAATATTGTACATCGTCATAGTATATTTTGCTTCCATCCTGATTGGTAATATTGCTTACAGTGGCACAACCACTTAAGCATAACGCCATACAGAAAAGAAGTGCAATTGTTTTAAAAATATTCTTTTTCATAAAATTTGCTCCTGTTTCGTAGTTTACAACATTGTTGCTGCTTTGTCAAATAATTAACTATTACATATACATTAAATTAATATAATAGGCAGAATGATGAAAGGAAATTATTAATATTTACTAGATTATCTCTGTCTTCTCCTAAAAAATCACATCTAAAAATTTTAACTTTCATTTGACAATCAATTTTTGTCATGATTGCTTCAAATTAAACTAGACGCTAGGGAAAATTTGTACCAAACTATTCGCCACCATATCGCAAGAAGTTAAAAAGTATGAGATGTTGTCTTTTTCAAATTTTAGCTCCACCTTTCTTTGTCCATGAAGATGACCATAGACGACAGCATCTACTCCAAATTTTTTAAAAAGTTCACTCATCTCGTTTTCTTCTTTTGAAAAATTCAGCGGCGGATAATGCATCATACAAATCAGCTTATCTTCGTCAAGCTTAACTTTGGATGCTGCTGCTAAAGTTAGCTGCAGTCTTAAAACTTCTCTATTGTAAATTTTTTGATCCTCAGCTGAGAGCGGACAATTCTTTTCAGGCGTGCTCCAGCCGCGTGTGCCACAGATGACAAAATTCCCAAATTTTAGAGCATCATTTTGAATTGCATAAAATCCACTTGGCAACATCTTTCGAACAGCTGAAATTGATTTCCACCAGTAGTCATGATTACCTCTTATAATTATCTTCTTGCCCGGCAAATCTTTTAACATTTCAAAGTCAGCCCTAGCGTCCTCTAATGCCATTGCCCAAGAAAAATCACCGCATAAAAGCACTAAATCTTCATCAGAGACTTTTTCTTTCCAGTTCGCAAAGATTTTGTCAAGATACCCTTCCCAAACAGGTCCAAATATGTCCATCGGCTTTGGATTGTTTACAGAAAGATGTAGATCGCTTATAGCAAAAACCTTCATTATATCTCCCTTAAGACTTCTTGCACTACTCTCATATCACAAAGGCCATTGTAATTTGTTTTAAAATGTTTCATCACAAATGGAATGCTCTTATCAGGAAGAGACAAAATGATTTCTTTTATCTCATCTCTGCTAAGAAGTTTTGGAAGATATTTTTTAGCAATCTCTATCTGTTTGGAAATTATTTCTACCTCTTCATTGTTGCCAACCTTTGAATAGTTTGTTTTTTCTTCTTCAAGCTCTTTTATAGTCTTTTGCAAAATGTTGAAGATGTCAGCGTCCGCCACCTCTTCACCCTTTTCTCTTTTTTTTATGTTTTCAAGCATAATCTTATTCAGAAGAACACTATAGAAACTGCGCGCTACGCTATCCTTTTCTTTCATTGCCAAAATATTTGCTTTTTTTATTTCATCGTATAACATATATCTCTCCTTATCTTTTTATTATATTGATTTTTTAAAAATTTGCAAAATAAAAAAGAGATTGTAAGCCTTTGTTATACAAAAATTTTGTCTATATTTTCAAAGATTTCAATTAAAAAAGCCCGCTTTTAAAGCAGGCTGAGTTGTCTTGGTAGCAGCAACTGGGATCGAACCAGTGACCTCAAGAGTATGAATCTTGCGCTCTAGCCACCTGAGCTATGCTGCCACATGCATAGAAAAGTATAATAAAGATTAGTCCGTTTGTCAAGTGAAAAGTTTAAATTAACCGGCTTTTTTTGCAATTTGTTTTACCCATAGTCTACAGCATTAAAGTGATAATTTGGTAAAAAGAAATGAAACAAATAAAAAAGCAAAGCTGATTTAACTTTATGAGTTAGTTTGCTCTGCTTTTTTCTATTAATTTTAAAAGTTTATTTTCAAGCGCTTTGCACTTTTCTTCGTCCATATCGCTCACCCCTTGCAAACGATATTTGATTTTTAAATCCTGGTACTTATAAACACCAAAAGTTTTGTATGGCAAAAGCTCCACTTTTTCTACATTTTCTATCTTTGAAATATATAGCGCAAGCTCCTTTATATTCTCCTCGTTGTCATTTATGCCAGGCACGATAACCTGTCTAAGCCAAAGCCTTGACTTATGTCTTTGACAAGCGGACAAAAACTGGTTAAACTTATCCATCTTTCTGCCTGTGATTTTTTTGTAATCATCCTCTTTCACAGCTTTGATATCAAGTATTACAAGGTCGACTAAAGAGAGAATTTCGTCGTAATCACCAAAGCCTACCCCTGAGGTATCTAAGGCTGTGTTTATGCCTTCCTTCTTGCAAAGTTTTAAACATTCAATCAAAAACTGCGGCTGCAAGAGCGGCTCGCCACCTGAAAAAGTCACCCCTCCATCTTCGCCAAAATAATTCTTAAATCGTTTAATCTTTCCAGTCAGCTGCTGAGGAGATAAAACTTCGCTTTCTCCATTTATATCCCAAGTTTCAGGGTTGTGACAATAGGCGCAGCGCAAAAAGCAGCCCTGCATAAAAACTACATATCTTATTCCTGGTCCGTCAACCAGTCCCATTGATTCAACGCTATTGATTTTCCCTAGTATTTCCATAATGTTCCTAAATTTAATAGTTATCTAATTTTCTCATGGAAAGTTCTTGCTATAACTTCCTCTTGATGTGCTCTTGAAAGACGGTTGAAATTGACAGCATAGCCGGAAACTCTTATTGTCAGAGTTGGATACTTATTTGGATGGTTCATCGCATCAATCAATTTTTCTCTATCAAGCACATTTACATTTATATGCTGCGCTCCTTGCTTGAAGTATCCATCAAGAATTGCTACAAGATTTTTAACCCTGCTCTTCTGGTCGTGACCAAGTGCGTTTGGAATGATTGAGAAAGTATTTGAAATTCCATCTTGACAACAATCAGGGTAAGGAATTTTTGCAACTGAGTTTAAAGAAGCAAGTGCGCCAGACGAGTCTCGTCCATGCATTGGGTTTGCTCCCGGAGCAAATGGCTCTCCCGCCTTTCGTCCGTCTGGCGTGGAACCAGTCTTTTTGCCGTACATGACATTTGAAGTTATTGTAAGCGCACTTAATGTGTGAATTGCGCCTCGATAGAGTTTGTATTTCTTAAGTGCATTTATGAAATATTTAACAATTTCAACGGCGATTTTATCTACGCGATCGTCATCGTTTCCATATTTTGGAAAATCTCCCTTGATATCAAAATCGACAGCGATGCCTTCTTCATTTCGAACAGGTTTGACGGTCGCGTATCTTATGGCAGAGAGCGAGTCGCATGCAACTGAAAGCCCTGCCACACCAAAAGACATCAATCTTTCCACATGGCTATCATGTAGCGCCATCTGTCCAGCCTCATATGCATATTTGTCATGCATATAGTGAATTATATTGACGGCATCGACATATGTTTTGGCGATTTTGTCTAAAGTTGCAAAATATGCTTTTTTAACCTTACCATATTCCAGAATATCTCCTTCCATTTTTTCAATGCCTTCAACGACGAGTTTACCGCTCTTTTCGTCGCGCCCGCCATTTATCGAATAGAGAAGACTTTTTGCAAGATTGCATCTTGCTCCAAAGAACTGCATCTGTTTCCCAATTTTCATAGCGGACACGCAGCAAGCTATTGCATAGTCATGGCCATATATAGGCTTCATCTGCTCATCACTTTCATATTGAATTGAATCTGTCAAGATTGAAATCTTGGCACAATATTTTTTGAAATTCGCTGGAAGCGCATTAGACCAAAGCACGGTCAGGTTTGGCTCAGGAGAAGGGTCAAGATTGATAAGAGTATGGAGGAAACGGAAGCTGTTCTTGGTGACTAAGCTCTTTTTCTCGTCAAGCATACCTCCAATGCTTTCTGTAACCCAGGTTGGGTCTCCAGCAAAAATTTCGTCATATTCAGGCGTTCTAAGGTGGCGGACAAGGCGCAATTTGATAATAAATTGATCGACAAGCTCTTGCGCTAAGTTTTCATCAAGAAGCCCGCGTGCGATATCTCTTTCTATATAGATGTCAAGGAATGTGGATGTTCGACCCAAGCTCATCGCAGCACCATTATTCTCTTTTACTGCCGCAAGATATGCAAAATATAGCCATTGGAAGGCCTCTTTTGCGTTTTGGGCAGGCAGTGAAATATCAAAGCCATAGCCTTTTGCCATCTCTTTGATCTGTCCAAGGGCCCTTATCTGTTCGCTGATTTCCTCTCTAAGACGGATCTTCTCTTCGCTGTCAATATTGGTCATATCTCCAGCGTTTAAATCAATTTGTTTCTGCTCAATAAGCGCGTCAATTCCATAAAGAGCAACTCTTCTATAGTCTCCAATAATTCTTCCTCTGCCATATGCATCGGGAAGACCGGTTATAAGACCGGCACTTCGCGCTCTTCTGATTGCTGGAGTATATGCATCAAACACGCCATCGTTATGTGTCTTTCTAATTCCTTCATCAAAAATCGCTTGGCTTCGCAGATTCATTTTAAGGTTGTACGCGCCGAGGGCATTCTTAACCATTCTTATTCCACCAAAAGGATTGATAATTCTCTTTAAAGGCGCGTCCGCCTGAAGCCCAAAAATCACCTCGTTTTTCTTATCAATATATCCGTTTGGGAAATTATTAATGCCAGAAATTCTGTCAAGGTCGACAGAGACAATACCCTTTTTTCTTTCAAGCGCGAGCAATTTCTCACATTTTTTCCATACTTTTTGCGTCTTTTTAGTGCTAGACGCCAAAAAGCTGTCATCGCCTTTATATTCTTTATAATTGTTATCGATAAAGTCTGAAACATTGATCTCTTTTTTCCATTTTTCGCCTTTAAAACCGCTCCATGCGTTGTTTTCGGCGCTCACAATATTTTCTTCCTTCATTTGTTCTCTCCTTTAGCAGCTTAAGTATAACACAAACTAATTTTTGCTACAAATATTTTGCTGTTTGTTTGATATAATTTTATATTAATTTTATTCTATCACTTTTATACTGCTTTTTGTCACTTGCCGACTTAAAACATAGCCAAATATTTTCAGTTTGATGCAATTTTTGTTTTTATATTGAATTTTTTCTCTTTAAAATATAAACAAAATTCTTATTGTAAATGTTTTAAAATTTCGTTGGATGAGCGAGAGTTTTCTGGCAGCGGATCTTTGCCGCCCTCTCCTTCCTCTTCGCCTTCTTTGTCTTCGAAAGGTCTTTCGCTCTCTTCCTCTTTTATTAAAACCTCTTGTGGCTCTTCATAGTCAAACTCGACTTCAATTTGGTCGTCAGATTTATTAGTGCAATCAATTAGAAAGTCATAGACATCGTCCATGGTGTTTTCAAGGTCGAGATAATAGCATCGTCCTTCAAAAATTCCGTCATTGCCCCTTATCAAGTTTATTCCATGGCAATCTTTTGTGATATTGATAAGAAGGCTGTCAAAAGGCATTTCGCTTTTTATCATAGTCTTGTTGTAAATAAATTTAACCCAAAGTCCGCTTTGCATACTCTTTATTGTAAGATCATGCAAGCTCACTCCATAAGCAGGCATCTGTCTTGAACCTTCTAGCGCCTGGCAAAAGAGCTCTTCAAACTGCTCTTGCTGAGAAGCGGTCAGCTCAAACTGCTCTCCATCATTATAATACTCTATCATGCTCACCTCGCTAAATAAGTCTATCATACTATTTGACTGCGAACATAATAAAATGGGAAAAATCATTAAAAAATATAAAAATTTAACCATAAACAGCTCCTTTTCTTTAGTTTGAAAAAAAGAAGACAATTTATGCAAAGTTTGATGCAAACTAGGCTTTAATCTAAGCAAAGATACATTTTTATATAAATTTCGACATTTTATTTAATAAGACCTTAAACTTGAATAAAAAAAGACTGCATATTAAGCAGTCTCTAAAATCAAATGTTACTTTTCTAAATTGTAATCCCGATCATTTTTCTTTGCCATTTTTTGATACTCTTGTATTTTATTTTTTCCGAGTGTTTTGTAAGCATTGCGAAGGAAGCTATTTTCTGCTTTTCTATCAAATTCTATCGCGCTATAAATGCTTGATTTTAAAATATCTTCTTCGCTTTTTACTTCAGCGTACTGTTTATATTCGTCGTCAAGCGCATCATAATAAATTCTTGTCAGCGCCTTTTTATATGCGTTTAATGGTATTGGCATGCTTTCTTTCCCATATTTTGCAATTACTTGGGGAACATTTGAAACGGCTTGATAAATTTTAGCGAGTTTATATAAATTCTTATTTTTGTCGTAAATGTGTTTCGTCTTTAACAGTTCTACAACATCTAAAAATAAACTTTGAAATCTGTCTGAGCGAAATTCTTGAAAATAATATTTCCCTTTTAAATGTTGCATGTCGCCTGCAGGAACAAGACAGTATTTATATCCAAGCGCTTCTGCCTCGCTATCAGGCTTAGAATCATTGGAAGAGTCTTCTATATAATAACCTTCAATGTTGTATTCGCTGTCCTTTATATAGATTAAATTTTGACAATGCCCACCACCTTTCTTAATCGTTTTACTTCGAATTTCACAAGGCATAATTTCACACTTTAAATTAGAATCGTCAAATTTATCAACTAATGCTTTTATGATTGATGCAAAGCCAGCGCAGTTTATCTCTTCTTTGTTAAAGGCTCCAACTATCATTCTTTCGCTTTCAATGCCTCCTTCTTTATAAGTAAACCTTTCAGTGGCAAACTTGTGAAAGAAAAGCATAGCCTCAAAAGGTGAATAGTTATTGTATTTAACATATGAAACGACATAATCGAGTTTATCATTTGCTAACTTAACCTGCTTAAAGGTCCAAAAATTTTTATAATCTTCCTCTTCGTATGATGATGAAAATTCATTGAAAACAAGCTCGTTTTGGCCATAGCTTGTTAACATTTCATTAAGATTTTTAAGCCTATCCATTTGCTCGTTCGTGAAGGTATAGTTCGCTGGCATATCATTTTTTAGGTCTATAATATTGTCATCTATGCAAACATTGACCTTGTGACCATTCTTTGCCGTCTCTTGGGCAACGGTATATATAGTGTCAAATTTTGAAGATAAAATATCGCCTTTGTTAAGAGCAAGATATACTGGCACAACATCTGAAAGAGACTTCTCACCTTTTCTTATCTCACTTGCTTCTTGCAGGCGTTCTTTAAATATTAGACCATATGCAAGAGATGTTAACATACCTGATAAACCACGCATTTGATTAACAATATTGTATTCGTCTAAATAATCGTGTAGAAGCTTTTCCTTTAAACTAACATAGTCTAACTTTTCTAAATCATTAAAATTATCTGCTCTTAAAATCATAAAATTCCTCTAACTAGAGGAATTATATCATACATTAAATCTATTTTCAATATACAATTATTTGTTTTTATATTTTCTGTTTAGTTTTTGTTGGCTTATCCATGTTTTCATCACAAGCTTCTTTGGCAAGATATTTACCAATCGAACTTGGCTTCTAGCAATAAATCCGCAGATTGACAGCTCTTTCCCTCTCTTTGAATCTTTGATGGCTTTTTTTACAACTTTTTTCGGATCATACATTGCAACATACTTTGTCACAACCTCCGCCTTTGCCTTAGTTGCCTTTGCCCTGTCAAAAAAGGCTGTCTTAGTCCAGAATGGACAAACTGTAGTTATTTTAATTTTTCTATTTTTAAGCTCTTGATTTAATGCGCGGCTGTAACTTAAGACAAATGCTTTACTTGCTGCATATACTGCCATGTACGGAACTGGTTGAAAAGCGGCAACTGAGGCAATCTGAACAATTCGTCCGCCTTCGCTCATATATGGCAAAACATACTCAGTCATTTGCACAAGTGCCCTACAGTTTAGGTCAACCATGTTTGCACTTTGTTTGATGTCTATCTCGTCATATCTGCCAAACTTGCCAAACCCAGAACAATTTGCAAGATATTGTACATTTGGTTTTTCGTCAGATAGTAGCTTTGTCAACTTTTCAAAACTTTCATCTTTTGTAAGATCTAATTCAAAGCCTCTGAATTTGCCATTGACCAAGTTCTCAACTTCTTTTAGTTTTTCTTCACCAAGTCCTATCCCCCAGATTTCGTCAAACTGTCCATCGAGCTGCAAAACAAATTCCTTGCCCATTCCAGAAGATGCTCCTGTGATTATAGCGATATTTTTCATTTTTCCCCTCCCTTTTCTTTGCTATTTGTATTACTCGCCATTTTTGCTTTTAACTTCGCTATCTTTTTGTTCAGATGCTTTACTTTTTTAAGCCTCTTAGCTTCCTTCAATTCTGCCTTTTTTAACAACGCTCTTTCATAGGACTGCAAGCCTTGTTTTGTTAAAAGCATATCTCCAATTCTGGTTATAACAGAGCCTGTTACTATTAAAAGGATAAACGGTATCGCTACAAACCAAAATATCATTGCGTTTTCAGTTTCAAAATTAAAGAATAAAACAAAAAAAGCGATAAAACATCCAAGAAAGCCAAGAATTCCTAGTCCTAAAAAACAGCCACCAAGTATCAAATACAACTTTTTAATTTTTGCTGCTTGCTCGTAGCTGCACTTTCGCAGTATCTTGTTGTTAATTTTTTCAATATAGCTCTCCATAACTCTCCTGCTGCCATAGGCTGATTTTTTCCTAAAAGTCTGCCTTTTTGATATCATTATTCGACAAAAAAGAAAAAAATAATCAAAAATTCCCCTTTTTTGTATAGAAATCAATATCATAATAACATAACTTTGAGTTTTGTCAAAATATTTTTAAAAATAGAAAAATATAATTTCTCTTGACAAATTGTCAATGAAAAAGTATAATTTCTCTTGATCTATGGCAGAAACTTTTAAATATTTATTAAAAAATTAAAAAGTTGAAGCATGGAGAATAAAAGCATATGCGGATATGGCGGACCGGGTTCCCTTAAAATTCTATTTTAAGGGTAAAAGTGGCGGACGCGCTGGATTTAAATCCAGCGAAAATAAATTTATAATTTATTTGCCGTCTGACATTCCGCCAAAACTAAACTGAAAATTAAA
>ENA-ORSK01002617-ORSK01002617.1-human-gut-metagenome-genome-assembly--contig:-NODE-2617-length-11692-cov-2.417462_pt1 | contig 11692 bp, 10 predicted proteins | sample MGYA00242192_ERZ509159 | MGnify/ENA primary metagenome ERZ509159 (study PRJEB26280, sample SAMEA2338663) | human gut metagenome | biome: human gut; feature: human-associated habitat; material: faeces...
ATTTTCAAAAGTGATTTTCTTAATATTATTTAACTTATAAAGAGCTTCAGTCGTATCTTCAAATACATCTTCATCATGTTCTCTATGCCATGTAGTATAATCCTTATCAATCAGATAAGCCATCTTCTTACCCTCTAGCAATGCGTCTACATAATCCTCAGCAGCATCACCAATCTCATGATTTTTAAAAGAATCTTCTGCATGCTCATACTTGCTTAAATACTTCAGTTCAGTATCTACATAGCGAGTATAGATTTCTGTTGTGACTTCTGCATCATTTTCTTCGATTTCCCATCTTGCTTCTAAGGCTTTCTTTAAATCCTTATAGAATGCATCATCAATTGATTCTTTTGTTTGTGTTGGTGTATCAGTTTGTTTAGTAGAATTACTCTGTCCTGTATCCTTATTATTGTTTGTACATGCACTTAAACCAAACACTACCATACACGATAATAATAATGTAAATAGTTTCTTCATACTGAAACCTCCTTTCATATTAATTATATAGGAAAATGATTTCTAATTGTGAAAAAATGCATTCTAAAATTTAAATAAGTATAGTATTGACCTTAAAGCGTACTTTAAAGATAGAATAGGCAAGAAGGGGGAAATTATGGCTAAAAGAATTAATCCATTAGAAGGATCATTATGGGATAAGATCCTTGCATTCGCATTACCTTTGGCAGCTACAAGTATTATCCAGCAGTTATTCAATTCCTGTGATGTAGCGACTGTAGGGCAGTTTTCAGGGAGTCATTCATTGGCAGCAGTGGGGAGTACTGCACCAATTACTAATCTATTTATTACTATTTTTGTAGGATTCTCTGTAGGAGCGAATGTTATTATTTCACGTTTTTTAGGAGCACAAAGAGAAGATAGAGCCAACCAGGCCATTCATACAGCACTTGTATTATCTGTTATCACTGGTTTTATAGTTTCTATTATTGGAGAAATCATTGCCTGTCCACTACTAGAACTCATGTCCACACCAAAAGAAGTACTACCCCTTGCCGTACTCTACTTAAGAGTCTGTTTCATTGGGATGTTCTTCTTAACCATCTATAACTTTGAATCTGCCATACTAAGAGCAGGTGGAGATACAAAAAGACCACTTTATTGTTTAATTATCTCAGGTACTATTAATGTTGTATTGAACTTAGTATTTGTCATTTTATTTAAGTTAGATGTCGCTGGTGTAGCCTTGGCCACTACGATTGCTGATGCAACGAGTTCTTTATTACTTTTTAGAATTCTGTATAAAGAAGAAGGTGCTTTGCAGGTTAGATTAGATAGAATGAAGATGGAATGGGTCTATACAAAAGAAATACTTATTATAGGTATTCCTGCTGCAATACAAGGAATGTTGTTCAATATTTCTAATATCATCATTCAATCAGCTATTAATAGCTTAGGTGCTGATATTGTTGCAGCTTCTACTGTTGCCTTGAACTTTGAAATGTATTCGTATTTCTTAATGACAGGATTTGCTCAGGCAGCTATTACCTTTACATCACAAAACTATGGCGCAAAGAACTATAAAAGATGTATCCAGTCTATTAGATGGTGTATGTTACTTGGTACACTTTTTACAGGTGCTATCAGTGCACTCTTCGTATCATTCTCACCAGTCCTAGCAGGAATCTTTACATCAGATCCTGCCATTGTGAAAATAGCCTGTATCCGTATTTCTATTGTAGTCACATTTGAAGTACTCAATATGACTATAGAAATCATGTCAGGTGCACTCAGAGGACTAGGCAATCCAATGATTTCTACAGTACTCTGTATTGTCTTCACTTGTGCTTTAAGATTGGCCTGGATCTTTATCATCTTTGCTAGAGTACAGACATTCCAGTCAGTATTGGCCGTATATCCAGTCAGCTGGGCTGTGACTTCAGCATCTATTGTGATTGCTTATCTTGTAGTAAAAAAGAAGAAACTTATTATGTAAGCCAGAATCAACTCTGGCTTTCTTTTTGTTACAGTTTCCTTTAAAATGAATAATAAGGGAGGGATAACCCATGAAACAACATAACACATTAACACTTAAACAATTCATCATAAGATCTGTAGGAGTATATTTCATTACTCTTATTATATTCTGTTTATTTATATTCAAAGTCATCCCAGGCTGCTCATTACTCCAATCCAAACTTGTTTTATTCTTACTTACAATACTTAGCTTTGGACTCATTTACTTTGAAAAAGAAGACAGAAGAAATTATTTAAGTATAGCGCTTAATGTGCTTATACCTTTTGGTATCTATACTACAATCGCATATATGCCACTTCTTACACTACCCCTTGGATTAGTATGGGGAATACTTATTACACTTAATGTTATTTACATCGGTTTATATTTATCTAAAGTCAAAAAGAAGAAACTATAACTCATTATTAGAAAAATCACAGCTTGTGATTGGTTTGGCTTCTCTCTTATCACTTGTCATTGTATTAAGCTTTACTTTATTTGGTTCTTCTATCATTCAATCATCTACTAAGATTACAAACAATACAGATGTCTATATGAGAAAATATGATGAAAAATCTTTAAAGAACTTACATCACTGGTCCAAACTTACACGTAAAGAGAAGCTTAATACCTTACAGACAATATGCAATAACGAAAGAGATTATTTAGGTATACCATTTAGAATCAAGATAGGGGCTGGTAGTGGTCTTTCACATTCCTATGCACAATATAATAACAAATCAAAAGAAATCACTTTTGAAATCAGTCAATTAAACCATGCATCTTCTACAACTCTCTTAGAAGCATTACTTCATAGTACATATCATGCCTATGAATATGCCCTTGTTGATTCCTATGACACAATGAGTGGTGACTACAATAAGCTATTAGACTATCGTACTATTGCGACCTATAAGAAAGAGTTCTCTACAAAGGTCACAAACAAAGCAGTGAACTATAATCAGATCAATGAATCGAATGCGAAAGCTTATGGTGCAGAAGCTCTTCAGGACTATCAAATCAAGCTCAAACATACAAAATAATAAAAGTGAACAATACAGGATTGTATTGTTCATTTTTTTATGCATACGTCCTTTATAATTTAAAATATTGTACAGAATTTAGTACAATCCATTATCAAAGTGATAAAAAGCTACTAAAAAATAGACACAATTGTATAGAATTTAGTAAATACATGAATAAAACTATAAATTGTCATTAAAATACAAAAAAATATGTGAAATTATGTTGACAGTATACAGTTTTTAGACTAAACTAATCACCATAGTAGAAAACAAATACTACAGGAGGAGAATATATGAAAACAGGTAAAACAGTAAAAGTATTGCTTACCGCTGCAACTGCTGCAGGAATGTTAGCTGGCTGTGGTTCTAAGACAGATACTGATACATTCAGATTTGCAAGTGAATTAGATATTCAGGGTATGGATTCTACAGTAGTTGATGATGGTATGTCATTCAACGCAATTCATGCTATTACAGATGGTTTAACAGCCGTTAACGAAAAAGGTAAGACTGCACCTGCAATTGCTAAGAACTGGGATGTAAGTGATGATGGTAAGACTTATACATTCCACTTAAGAGATGCAAAGTGGTCAAATGGTGATAAGGTTACTGCAAATGACTTCGTTTATTCTTGGCGTAAGATCATCAAAGATGCTGGTAACTATGCTTATATGTTAGGTAACGGAGGTGCTTCAGTTAAGAATGCCGATGCACTTATGGAATTAGGTGCTAATGCAACTGATGAACAGATGGCTACTCTTGGTGTTACAGCTAAAGATGATAAGACTTTAGTAGTAGAACTTGAAAACAAAGTTCCATATTTTACAGACTTAATGGCATTCCCATGTTACTTCCCACAGAACGAAAAGTTCGTTGAAAAATGTGGTAAAAACTATGGTACTAAGCCAGAATATACATTATCAAATGGTGCTTATAAGATGACTAAGTGGGTTAAGGGAAACAAAGCAACATTCACTAAGAACGATAAGTACTATGATGCTAAAACAGTAGCAACTAAGAATCTTGAAATGTACTTAGTACAGGATCCTAAGACTGCTGCTCAGAACTTCGATAATGGTAAAGTTGATTATGCAACAATCAATTCTACATTAGTAGATAAGTATAAAGGTAAAGATACTTTCACAACATTCAATGAAGGTTTCTTATTCTACTTAAACTTAAACTTCCAAGTTAAGACTCTTGCTGATAAGAACGTAAGAGAAGCATTATCTTATGCAATCAACAGAAAAGATTTATGTGAAAACGTCTTAAAGGATGGTTCTAGAGCTGCTACTGGTATGGTTCCATCACAGTTATCTAAGAGCCCAGCTGGTAGAGACTTCCGTGATGATGCAGGTGTTCTTGTAGGTTACGATGTTAAGAAGGCTCAGGAATACTTAGATGCAGCTAAGAAAGAATTAGGTACTGATACAATCACAGTTGATTTATTATATGGTACTGATGAATCACCAATGGATACTATGGCTGAATACTTACAGGGTTCATTCGCTAAGTTAAAAGGCTTAAAGGTAAACATGGTTGCAACTGTTAAGAAAGACAGAATCTATAACAGAGAAGCAAGTGGTAACTTCCAGATTGCCTGCACTCGTTGGGCTCCAGACTATGCTGATCCAACAACTTACTTAAACTTATTCTTGACTGGTAACTCAAATAACTTTGGTAAGTACAGCAATGCAAAGGTTGATTCATTAATGAAACAGGTTCAGACTGAATCAGACGTAAATAAACGTTGGGACTTAATGACTCAGTTAGAAAAGACTGCACTTGATGATTTAGCTTATATTCCAGTATTCGAAAAGGGTGCTACAGCATTAAAGGCTAAGAATGTAAAAGGACTTGTTCATTCAGCAGTTGGTGTTCCTTATACATTCAAATACGTAACTATTAAATAAGAATAAACAGAACATAGTGAGAATAAACACATTATAGCTCTTGCTATAATGTGTTCTTCTTTTTTAAATGAAAGGTGTGATATTTATATGGATAAATCCATGATTAGGTATATCTTAAAGAGATTGCTTATTTCAGCAATTACTCTATTTGTTATACTTACAGTTCTGTTCATTATGACTCGTTGTATGCCAGGTTCTCCATTCAACTCAGAAAAGTTGAGTCCAGAACAGCAGAAAGTCATTATGGCAAAATATGGTCTTGATAAGCCAGTTCTTGTACAGTATGGTACATACTTAAAGAATATGTTATCAGGCGACTTCGGTGTTTCTTACGTTTTATACAAAGATCAGAATGTTTCTGAATTAGTATTTGACGCAGCTAAGATCTCATTTGCTTATGGTATTGCTGCATGTATCTTAGGTACATTAGTAGGTATGTTACTTGGTATCGTTGCTGCATTAAACAAGAACACTATTTGGGATACAATCGCAACTATTATTTCTATCTTAGGTGTATCTATCCCATCATTCGTATTCGCATTATTACTTGTTATCTTGTTCAGTAATGATCTTCGCATCTTACCAACAATGTATGATGATATGAATCCAATCTTCTCATCTATATTGCCAGTTATCGCTTTATCTATGAGCGTTATTGCCAACGTAGCACGTTTCACTCGTACAGAAATGATTTCTGTATTAAATAGTGAATATATGACTCTTGCAATGGCTAAAGGTTTAGATCGAAAGACATTAATCTTCAAGCATGCATTACGTAATGCCTTAATTCCAGTAATCACTATCTTAGGTCCAATCCTAGTTAACTTGATGACTGGTACAATGGTAGTAGAACAGATCTGTTCTGTACCAGGTTTAGGTAAGCTATTAATTAACAGTATTCGTGCCAATGACTACAACATCATCGTTGCATGTTCATTCTTATATGCATTCATGTATATCGTTATGATGTTAGTAATCGATGTATCTTATGGTATTATCGATCCACGTATCCGTTTAGGAAAGGGGGACAACTAAGATGGATGACAAGAAGTATGAATTTTTGCCAGATGATTTTGAGTTTATCGGTGATAAACAGAATATCAACATTGATGAAGTTGCTCCTGCAAGACCTGCTTGGAAAGACGTTATTTACCGTTTTACTCAGAACAAAGGTGCAATCTTTGGTTTAGCTTGTATTATTATCATTGCTTTACTTGCTATCTTTGTACCAATGATTTCTCATTGGAAATATGATGCAATTGATACAACTATTGCGAATGTTCTTCCAAATGGTACTCATTTCTTCGGTACTGATAAATATGGTCGTGACTTGTTCGTAAGAACATGGCAGGGTACTCGTATTTCATTAATTATCGCATTAGTTGCAGTAGTTATTGATATCGTAGTTGGTATGACTTATGGTTTAATTTCTGGTTACTTTGGTGGTTTAGTTGACTCTATCCTTCAGAGAATTCAGGAAATCATCAACTCTATCCCAACACTCGTAGTATTAACTATTCTCTTAACAGTATTAAAGCCTTCTTTATATACCGTTATTCTTGCATTAATCTTCACTGAATGGATTCCTATGTCTCGTATCACAAGAGCACAGGTATTAAAAATCAAGGAAGATGAATTCATTCTTGCTTCTAGAACATTAGGTGCAAGTAATATCTTTATCTTATTCAAGGAAATCTTACCAAACATCTTTGGTCAGTTAATCATCATGTCTATGATGACTATCCCAAATGCAATCTTCTATGAAGCATATCTAGCATTCGTTGGTTTAGGTTTAACTGTTCCTCAGGCTTCACTTGGTACTTTGATCAACTCAGGTTTCGAAGTATTCACAGTATATCCAACTCAGATGACTATCCCAGCTATTATCCTTGCAGTATTAATGTTAGGATTCAACTTATTAGGTGATGGTTTAAGAGATGCACTTGATCCTACTATGAAGGAGATGTAATTATGGCTGACAGAGAAAGAATTTTAAAAATCAGAGACTTAAATATCTCCTTTAAGATTGAAGGTAAGAAAGTGAATGCCATCCGTGGTGTTAACTTAGACCTTTATAAGGGAGAAACAATTGCGATTGTAGGTGAATCTGGTTCAGGTAAATCAGTTACTACAAAAGCTATCATGGGTATCTTAGCTAAGAATGGTAGTATTGAAAGTGGTTCAATCGACTATACTTGGCATGATCCAGATACTGATGAAAAACATACAGTAGATATTACTAAGATGACAGAAAAAGAAATCCAGAAGGAAATCCGTGGTCGTAAGATTGCGATGGTCTTCCAGGATCCAATGACTTCTCTAGACCCAACAATGACAATTGGTAAACAGATCATGGAACCAATGATGTATCATTATGGAACATCTAAAGAAGAAGCATATAAAAAGTCTGTAGAACTTCTTGAAGAAGTAGGAATCACTAACGCAGAAAAACGTATGAAGAATTATCCTCATCAGTTATCTGGTGGTATGAGACAGCGTGTTGTTATCGCAATCGCTTTATCTTGTGATCCATACGTATTAATCTGTGACGAACCTACAACAGCCCTAGATGTAACTATCCAGGCTAAGATTCTTGAATTAATTCAGGACTTACAGAAGAAAAAAGGTATTTCAGTTATTTATATCACACATGACTTAGGTGTAGTTGCTAAGGTAGCTGACTTCGTAAACGTTATGTATGCAGGTAAGATTGTAGAAACAGGTTCTATTGAAGATATCTTCTACAGACCTTTACATCCATATACTTGGGGTCTTTTATCAGCAATGCCTGATTTAAATACTGATGATCCAGAATTATATACAATTCCTGGTTCACCACCAAACGTTACAAAAGAAATCAAAGGTGATGCATTCGCACCACGTAATAAATATGCATTAAATATCGATAAGAGAATTGAACCACCTATGTTCAAAGTAGAAGGTTCTACAACTCATAAGGTAGCCAGCTGGTTAATGCATCCAAATGCGCCAAAGGTAGAAATGCCTGAAGCATTAAGAAAGAGAATCGATAACATGATGAAAGAAGGTGTACCAAGTAATGGACAAGAATAGTCAGACTCCAATTCTTGAAGTCAAGAATTTAAAACAGTATTTCTATCCAACTAGAAAGTTTACTGTAAAAGCCGTTGATGGTATTTCATTCAAAATCATGCCAGGTGAAACATATGGTTTAGTAGGTGAATCTGGTTCAGGTAAATCTACTACTGGTCGTGCCATTATTAGATTATATGATCCAACTGATGGTCAGATCATCTTCGAAGGTGAAGATATCACTGGTAAGATGTCTAAGAAAGCTCTTAAGACATTACGTACTAAGATGGCTATGATTTTCCAGGATCCAATGGCTTGTTTAAACCCTCGTAAGAAGGTTATTGATATTATTGCTCAGGGTCTTGATATTCATCATGATTATAAAGATGAAAAAGAAAGAGAAGAAAAGGTTTATAAGATTCTTGAAATGGTAGGTTTATCAAAAGAACATGCGAACCGTTTCCCACACCAGTTCTCTGGTGGTCAGAGACAGCGTATTGGTATCGCAAGAGCCTTAATTATGAACCCTGATCTAATCATTGCCGATGAAGCAATCTCAGCCCTAGACGTATCTATTCAGGCACAGGTTGTAAACCTAATGAAGAAGATGCAGAAAGAAACAGGTGCTGCTTACTTATTTATCGCTCATGACTTATCAATGGTTAAATACATCTCTGATAGAATTGGTGTATTACATTTAGGTCACTTAGTAGAAACAGGAACTGCAGATGAAATCTTTAGTAATCCTCTCCATCCATATACAAGATCATTATTATCTGCCATCCCTCATTCTAACCCAAGAGTAGAGAAGGTAAGAAAATCATTCTCTTATGATTATGAAACAAGCGGTCTTGATTATGCAGCTGGTACTCAGCATCAGATTACTGAAACACACTTTGTATTAGGTACTGATGAAGATGTGGTACAGTTCAAGAAAGACGCAGCAAACTTCAAATTATAACATCAAAAGACTATGACACTTATGTGTGATAGTCTTTTTTTAGGCTCTAAAAATGTAAGCCACAACACTTTATCAGTGTAAAAATTGTAGTTGTAACACATTTATTCGCTGTAAAAAGTGTAACAGTATTACATTTATTCGTTGTAAAAAGTGTATAGATACACATATTTTCACTGTAAAAAATGTGTGATGATGGTATAATGAAATCAAAGGGTGGTGTTTATATGTATCGCTTTGCTATAAAAAAATTATTTAGATGGAAAGAAAAGCCAAATCGTAAACCTTTGATTATTGAAGGTGCTAGACAGGTTGGAAAAACCTGGCTGATGAAAGAATTTGGAGAGAAAGCATATAATCAGACTGTCTATATTAATTTTGATTCAAATAAAACAATGTCTGACTTATTCTCTTATGATTTAGATACAAATCGTTTAATAACTGGGATTGAATTGTATAGTGGTCAGAAAATTGATCCAGATAATACACTTCTTATATTTGATGAAATTCAAGAAGTTCCGCAAGCATTATCTGCTTTAAAATACTTTTATGAAAATGCGCCTGAATATCATATCGTATGTGCAGGATCACTTTTGGGTATCGCGCTTCATCAAGGGACATCATTCCCGGTAGTGGATTTTATGAATCTTTATCCTCTTAATTTTAAAGAGTTTTTAATGGCTACAGGTAAAGAACGATTTGTAGAACTACTTGATCAACAGAATTATCAAATGATGAATAGCTTTAAGCAGACATATATTGATGCATTGAAGCAGTATTATTATGTAGGTGGTATGCCAGAAGCTGTACAATATTTTGCGAATTATAATGATTATAATGAAGTACGAAATATTCAGAAAAAAATTCTATTCGCTTATGAACAGGATTTTTCTAAACATGCACCTAATGAAATTGTTCCTAAAATAAGGATGCTTTGGAATAGTATTCCATCACAGCTTGCTAAGGAAAATAAGAAATTTATATATGGTCTTGTTCGTACTGGCGCGCGTGCTAAAGAATATGAAACAGCTATTATGTGGCTATCTGATTGTGGATTAATACATAAAATTAGTCGTGTAAACCAAGCTGGTATACCCTTGAAGGCGTATGAAGATTTAAAGGCTTTTAAAATTTATTTATTAGATGTAGGGCTTTTAGGGTGCATGACTGGTTTGAAACAAAAGACGCTTATTGAAGGTAATAATTTATTTGTGGAATTCAAAGGTGCACTGACTGAACAATATGTATGCCAACAACTCAAGACAATAGAAGATTTGAATATATATTATTATACAAATGAAAGAGGAAACTGTGAAATAGACTTTGTGATAGATAGAGACAATCAGATTATTCCAATAGAAGTCAAAGCAGAAGAAAACTTAAGAGCAAAGAGTCTTAAAACATATAGTGAAAAGTTTTCTCCAGATATTTGTATTCGAACTTCTATGTCTGACTATAGAAAAGAAGATTGGCTTATTAATCTACCTCTTTATGCAATAGAAGAAATAAAGGAACTATGAAAAAACGACACAATCAAAGTGTCGTTTTTTAGTTAATTCATGCTTTTTTGTAACTTCTTAGTGACAATTATCAATACAATCACAGAGTAGCTGTACTGATATAATCCATTATATAAGATTCAGTGGTATCAAAGTGGCTTGTGAAATCTTAGATCCTACAAAAGTACTGATATCATAACTAATAAAGAATAAACAAAATTTAGATGCCATACTTGCTCCTTATATTAGAAATTGCAGCATCTCCCTCTACTATGTTTTCAGATTTTACATCTTTCAAACCACCTAGGATTGTTTTTGCTTCATTTATCTTTCTCATAGTTTTTTTCATAATACTCGATATCCATAATAACCAATCTGCCATATCCATTCTTGGTTACGAATACAGGACCGTTTTCTTCTGCACAAAGACGTTCTACTTCAACGGTATTTTTCAAATCATGCATTGGAATAATCTTCATACAATCAGCTCCTTTCTTGTGGCTATATTATAATCTATATTTAGCCACGGTGTAAGCGACTGTGAATTATTACGAAAAAAACGACACAACCAGACAAATTTTTCCCTTGATCTGCTTTGCAGGTCAGTAAAAAAACCGCTGTCTTGTACGGTATCAGCTTCATACCACTTATTTTCCAGTATCATTCGTGCCAGCTTTTGACGGTGCAGGAGCTTCTTGAAATTGTCGTAACAGAAGCGGTAATACAGAAAAGCGATCAATGCACAAACACCAGTCGCTATCAGTATGGTTATGAAGTTGTAAGGGGAAAGCGTCAAGCCGTTTTCTAACAAGCTGAAATGTTCCCAATCGGTATGCATGAGCTGTTTGATATTGACTAGCAAAAGAACCGCCACGAACAGAAACAGAAGCATTCCTATGGAAAAATGGTAAACAAGGTGCTTGTCGCTTGCTCTGATACGGTGTCCTTTATTCCAAATCTTACGCATAAATCAATCACTCCTTTCTGGGTGTGAAAAAGCAGTCAATCCTAAGACTAACTGCTTAAATACACATACATATTAAATTGATAAATTGTTTTTAGTTTTACTAATACCTTTGCAATAGGTAATCAATAACTTCCATGCACCTCGTCCTAATAAGAACAAGATTATCCCCGTGATTAGTGATAAGATAAATACTGGGATAGGGCTTAAAGCTGTATTTCCAAATTGAAAACCAATATAATCTACATAAGGAATATTCAAATGTAATAAATAATCTACTAATTTTATAATCCCTAATACAGCAGAAGCA
>ENA-ORSK01002618-ORSK01002618.1-human-gut-metagenome-genome-assembly--contig:-NODE-2618-length-11688-cov-11.797731_pt1 | contig 11688 bp, 8 predicted proteins | sample MGYA00242192_ERZ509159 | MGnify/ENA primary metagenome ERZ509159 (study PRJEB26280, sample SAMEA2338663) | human gut metagenome | biome: human gut; feature: human-associated habitat; material: faeces...
TTTGCTCGTAAAACTGCTGGATGGAGAACTGAATGGGCAGGAGCGTGTACAGAAGACTCCCATTTTGTTTTCGACCATCCTGCGTGATGATCGTAGTGCGTTCCGTCTTGATGAGTCCTCGCTCTACCAGCTCGGTCACATATTTGCGTACCGTGTTCGGACTCATATTGACGGCTTTACCAATCGTTTTGTAGCTCGCATGGCACTGATATGTCGTCCGATCCTCAATGTACATCAGGTAACTGTAAACTGCCAAGGCGCCCGGTGAGAGCCCGAGGGCGAAAACCTCATTCGGCAGAGGGAAGTAGTTTTTGATTGGATCGCGCGACGTGTAATACTTATTCCTCATGCGCGCCTCCCGTCTGTCGCTCCACCCATAGACGGAACTGTTCCTTCGGTACGACAAGCCGGCTGCCGATCCGCAGCGCCGGGAAACCGTCCTCATGCAGAAGTTCATAGGCGCTCGACGGCGAAACGCCCAGCGTGCGGGAGACAAGCTGCGCGTTTAGAAACAGCGGCAGCTCGTCAAAATTTTTGATGCTTGATGTGTTCAAAGTCTTTTTTACCTCCAACTAATTTTAGAAATACCAGAGAAAAAACTTGCGTTTCGAAGGTCCCTCTGTTAGACTGAACACAGTTGCAGTCCGTGTTTTCCGAAACGCGGCGCGCCGTCCGACTGTTGCAGCAGCCGGACGGTCTTTTCTTTTCCTGTTACCATTCTCCATACCCGTTCCTGCCCTGCGGCCTTTTGTTGACGCACACGGCGTTGGCTTCGCCTTGGTATGCTGGCTGCTCTTGCAGCGTCGCGGCATACTTCCCCGGCGAGTATCGTCTTTGGAGATGGGTGTGAAATTTTCAAGGTACAGAGCAACTTTCCGTTGACAAGCTGTCTATGTGATGCTAGACTATGATAAAATAATTTAGACAGCTTTCTGATTTTAAGGTAACATAGAGCTATATTTTTGTCAAGACTATTGCATTTATAATTTACAATTAGTCCATATTTGAGGTGAGAGCTATGTGGTATGCGAAGATGTATTTCTCCGGTGAGAGGGAGTTTTTTGAAAACGATGCGTTTGGAATGCAGGGCCTGCCGTCCAAGCAGTTAGAACTTCCGTTTTTGGAAAGTCTGCTGACGTTTCTGGAATTGGATGAAAAAGAAATCACGCCGATGCTGGAACGCATCAGCGTGAATTGGGAACACTTCGTCGAAAGCAGTGACCTCGGAGCGCATACAGCCGCGATGGTGGAGTTGGGTATGCTGGCTGAGAAGCACATTTACTTTCGCCTTTTATATACGCGCTGCTTCGGCTGCATTTCCGTTAATGGCTTCGATCAAGCGGAAATTCAGGCGATTGCTTTGGACTTAAAGGAGTTTGTAACACAGTTTTCAGAGACAAGGAAGCAGGTCGAGAAGTTTTTGGAATGTGTGCTGGACGTGGATTCCGCCGGGCGTGAACCGCAGAAACAGGCGGCGAAAAACTATCATCACGACCAGCCGAGAGATCCGGAGCTGTTCCGATTTGAGCCAATCCCGCTGAGTTTTGAACCGGTCGAGCCGGGTCGGTGCGCGCCTGTTTTGTATTCCTCCGCCGTGCGGGACATGATCGACTATTCGCTGCGAAGCTGCGTCGAGCGCGGCGTGACCGTGCGCCGCTGCAAGAACTGCGGCCGCTGGTTCCCGCAGACCGGGCGTGTGAGCGCAGAGTATTGCGAGCGCCCCGTGAAGTACGGCGAGCAGCGCTGCCGCGAGATCGGCGCGTTCCGGCAATGGACAAAGAAGCAGACCGATGACCCGATTTTTAAAGCATACCGCAAGGAGTACAAAAAGCGCTTCGCGTGGATCAAAGCCGGGCGCATCACCGACGAGCAGTTTTACGCCTGGAGCGAGAAAGCCAGAGAAGAAAAGAAGAAATGCGACCGCGAGATCATCTCGCTGGAGGATTTCCAGCAGTGGCTCCGCGACTCGAAAATATGAAACTACGCGGCCGGCAGCTTGCCGACCGCGTATTCTTTGTCTATAGCGGAGCAGAATCTGTGCTCCTAACACAATTGTTTACTTTTGAACGTTTTATTCAGTAACAGCTTTTTTCAAGACTTCGAAAGCGATTTTTATTTTTGCTGCCATCAGCTTTCTGCGTTCAATCAGGAAATCATCGTAAGACATATTCTCCCAACCGTGAGGCAAAGCGTTCTCTTCTTCCATAACACGAATCTGCTCATCAGACATTCCAGCGCAGATGATCGGATAATACACGGATGGCGCGTCGTCCAAAATATCCATATTGTCTTTCCAGTCGATGAGTGCATAGTTTGCCATTTGATTGATCTTAGCATCCGTGCAATTCAAAGACTTCAAATATGCTTTAGGGAATAGATGATGCTTCTCAAGAGATTTCCGATTACCATCCGTACCCGGTTCGAAGAGCTTGGATACAAAAAGGTTGCTTTTAGAGAAGAGAATCTTTGCGTTCATGATGTTCAGAGAAGCGACGTAAGCATTCCATGCATTGTTTCCCCGGCCAGAAACAGCCAAGCCTTCCGATCCAACAAGAGTAATGTCAAAGAAGTCATTCGTCAAGCGCTCATTGATTCTGGACAGAATAAACTCTTTGTATTCTGACAGTGTTTTGAGTCCCTTGATCGTGTTTAAGTGCTTTTCAACAGTAGACTCAAAGGGACCCGTATACAGCGAAACAAGCGATGCATAGAAAAACCATAGTGAGGTAAGATGCATATCTTCATTGTACGAAGCATGAAAACGATGCTTTGCAATTAGGTACAGCGCATAGGTATAGAATATCGCATTCCCAGATAGAATCATCTCACCAGACAGATATCCTGCATTCATGATGGCTTTGATGAACTCATGCCAGCTATGTACATCAAGAACATCTGGTAGTCTTTCCTTGAGGATATCGAACCGCGTTGTACGCAGGTTTTCGTCAACTGCGCCCTTTCTGTCAAAGTCTGCACCACGGAGCAGTTTATAACCGTATTTCAACCGTGCTCTGTCGAATGCATATGCCATTACAACTCGGATCACATCCTGTGCCGATACTGTGGTCAACGGGTTATAAGAGGTTGTTTTACCCTTGCACGGAGTGGTAGATTCTTTGCTGAACCGTTCGATCTCGCGCCGTCCTTCGTCCCAATACAGAGACAGCAGCGTAAGAATAAAGTCGTTCTGTTTTAAAGAAACACCGCCAGAGTTTACTCGCACAAATATCTCAGAAACATCCTCTTCTTCGGCGTTCGCTTTGATGTCGAATATCGGAAGCGTATGGCTCTTCAGGTTGAATACGGAGTTGATGCGCTCGGCGATTAAGCCCTGCTCCTCATCCGTGAGGGCATTCCCTTTTGCCGCGCGATGATCTCCGAGTTTGCGAATGAAGTCACCGATGAATTTAAAAGAATTCGTGGTAGTAAACAAATTGCTGATATTGTAAATCCACTCTGGATCATTCTTTGTGGCTTGACAACCAACTTCAAATTTATCTTGCAGGGGGCAATAAGAAATGATAATACTCTTTTCGTCAAACTTGGAATTTATGACTTTCTTGCCCTTCATAACAGCATAAAGCGAGGTCAGGCGCTGCTGTCCATCAATAATGACTTCTTTGGGTGAGGCGTAGCTATGGGCTTCGACACCGATGTGGATGCTCTTGTCAAGCGTCGGACACTCCCACAGCATAAGATACCCGATTGGATATCCACGCATCATAGAATCAAAAAGATCGCGTACCTTTGCGTCTTTCCATATGAACGGACGCTGCAATTCTGGAAGTCCAAGTGCTCCTGTGTCGATTTGTTCTATAAGCTGATTGACCGTCAGCGTTGTATTACTAAAAATTTCTTGCATAAATGCTCTCCATTCATTCCTGAAGAATGCAGTTGAAAGGCGGTTTCGAAGCATGGGTCCCGCACGTCGTTTCAGATATGTGCAGCTTCATTCTTTTCTCAATGCCCGGTACAATTCCTGTGCCATCGCTTCCTGAACCTTCTGGTAGAAGTCCGGATCGTTGAACAGCTTTACAAAGGAATCATTGTTATCCATGTAACATTGCGTCACAATTTTGCTAAACTTATCCGGGAACAGGGACTGCACAAACATTTCCGTACTGTTGTCTCTGGCGTATTTGCGGAATTTCACGACTTCGGGATCTTTCATGAACATCTGATAGATGCCCTCAATGATGACGCGGTCCGCATCGGTGAAATGTCCTTTGAAACGCTCGTTTACCTTGTCGATGATACTTTGAAGCGTATCTTTCTTTTTATTCGGAACATTCGGAGCGGTACTGCCGCTGGGCACAAAGGCGGGCGGTTTTTCATCCAGCACGATTGCGCCGCGGAAGGTTTCCGTAAGTGAGGCATATTCCAGTTTGATCTTGTCCTCAATACTGCCGATGTCCTCGCCGTCTGGTCGCGGAAGGAGCTGGATAAGATCACAGGTGTACTGATACTCGTTGAACAGATCACGGTCATGCAAACGCACCAGCTGCGTGACGAAAGAATATGCCTTATTGAACTTTCGTACATAATCACGAACTGCATATTGCTCTTCGCTGCTTAAATCCAGATATCTGGCGATGACAGGCTGGAACATCCCAGCCAATCTGCCAAGCGCTGCTGCACTCTGGTTCCTGTCCGTCTGCGCCGCCATGAACTGATTGAAGGACTCCACATCTTCAAATCCGTAAAGCATAAAGTCGCGGATCTTGCTGCGGAGATCATAAACCATGTTCAGATCCGTGCTTCCTTCCAGCGTTGCCGTCCCGTAAAACGGCAGGAAGGCCGCCTTGATATCTTCCTCTGTATTTTCAAAGTCCAAGACGAACGTGCTGTTTTTGCCCAGATAGGTACGGTTCAGGCGGGACAGCGTCTGCACTGCCGTTACGTCCTGCAGCTTCTTGTCCACATACATGGTGTGGAGCAGCGGTTCGTCAAAGCCGGTCTGATACTTGTTCGCAACGACCAGAATGTTATATTGGCTGCTGTGGAATGCTTTGCGGAACTGTTTGTCGGTAGTAATGTATTTGCCGTTTCCGTCCAGATTCATAGTGGATTCGGTGAACGGCTTCTCCCTCGGGTAATCTGCCAGCGTCACCTCGCCGGAGAACGCGACCATCACATCGCAGCCGACGCATTGGTCGGCATGATCGGCGAGATATTTCTTGATCGCGAGATAATAGCGAACTGCGTTTGCGCGGCTGTCCGCCACGACCATGGCTTTGCCCTTGCCGCCGATCTGATAGCGGCAGTTTTGGAGGAAGTTGGTCATGATCATCTCTGTTTTCTGCGCAATGGTATAGCCATGCTGCTTGTAGTATTTGAACAGCGCACGAGATGCCTGCCCCTCGATTAGCTCCGGGTTGTCCTCGGATACGCGGATGAGTTTGAATGCTTCTTTGATCGTGGTATAGTTGGAGAGCACATCCAGAATATATCCTTCTTCAATGGCCTGCTGCATGGAATACACATGGAATGCTTCTTTGACTGGTTCACCCTTCGGCGTCATGCCGACCACGTTTCCGAAAGATTCGATGGTCTTTTTCTTCGGCGTTGCGGTGAACGCGAAGAAAGACTGATTCTCATGCCGCCCCTGACCGATGACCGCATTGATATATTCGTCGGTCAGATCCACTTCGTCCTCTTCAACGCCTGCTTCCTCTGCATACTCCCTGACGGCAGCGCCAATATCGATCAGACTGCGGCGCAGCGCCTTTGCGCTTTCACCGTTCTGGCCCTGATGCGCTTCGTCAACGATGATGGCAAATCTCCGCCCGCTGAATTTCTCCATATCCTTTTTGGCAAAGAGAAATTTCTGAATGGTGCAGATAATGATACGTTTCTTATCATTGATGGCTTCCGCGAGACTGCGGGAGTTCTTTTTATCGTCGATTGCTTCGACCAGTCCGACCTGATGCTCAAAGCTGTTGATGGTGTCTTGTAATTGGCTGTCCAGCACTACGCGGTTCGTGACCACGATCACGGAGTCAAACAGGCCGTTGCCGTCAGCGTCGTGGACGGAGGCGAGGCGGTACGCAGTCCATGCAATCGAATTGGACTTCCCGGAGCCCGCCGAATGCTGGATCAGATAGTTTTTGCCCGCGCCGTTCCGTCGCACGTCTGCCATAAGCTTCCGCACCACATCGTACTGATGGTAGCGTGGGAAGATCATTTTCTCCTTTGTGACCATTCGGCTGACACCGTTTTTCACCACTTCTTCTTTTTCCTTTACGAAGGAAATGAAGCGGTGAATCAGATCAAGCAGACTGTCCCTCTGCAAGACTTCTTCCCACAGATAGCTTGTGGCATAGCCGTTCGGATTTTGCGGATTACCCGCGCCGCCGGTCACACCTGCGCCGTTGGAACCCTGATTGAACGGCAGAAAACGGGTGTTGCTGTCCGCAAGCTGCGTCGTCATCCATACCTCGTAGAGATCAACGGCAAAATAGACCAGAAACCGGTGATTCAGACGGAACGCGAACTCTTTGGAGCTGCGATCATTCTTATATTGGTTGATCGCGCAGATATAGTCCTGCCCGGTAAACTGATTCTTGAGCTCCAACGCCACGACAGGAATGCCGTTTACGGACAGCGCCATGTCGATGGTGTTGGTATTGGCAGTCGAATACCGGAACTGGCGGGTACAAGCAAGGATATTTGCCTCGTAGCGTTCTACGGCAACCGGGTTCAGGTCGGATTCCGGTTTGAAAAAGCAGACCTTCAGCTTGCAGCCCATATCCTCGATGCCATTGCGGAGAACATACAGAAGCCCCTGATTGGAGATGGCCTTTTCCAGTCGATGATACAGCTTGTCAACAGCCTGAACGCCATAATACTTGGTGTATCTGGTCCATTCCTTCGGCTGCGTTCTGGCGATGAATTCGCAGAGAACGTCCATGTAGATGCACTTGGAAACATCGTGCTGGCGGTTATGTACCCAGTTCCCCTCGGCATCCTGCCCGTTAAACTGCTCGTAGCCGTTGGAAATGAGATGCTGTTCTATATCATACTCAAATCTCTTTTCGGAAGTGTCCATAATCAACCTCGATTCCGTACAACACTGCCATATCAGGATACTCCACATTTAAACAGCAGAAAGGTTACAATGCCTCCAAATACCGCACCGATTGCTGCCACCAGTATATCGTGCCAAAAGGAACTTTGCTTTTCTTTCCTTTTCATCCGTTCAGCTTGCTTTTTCTGCTCGAAGTGAGATAAGCCCTTATTGGTAGGAAATAGTATATACGGACAGCCTTCTGCCCATTTAACTGTTATCAGGTCGTCGTTTTTAAGTTCACGAAAACCATCACAGTAAAGGCTTGTTTCAGTAAAAGAATAATCGTTAAACTTCTTTTCCCAATACTTCAAGTCACAATTGCCTTTTTCATCTCTATGATCAAGAATCTCTTTAAGAATTTCTTCCGCTTTTGGAGTCAATGTATTACTCATCACATGAAACCTCCCGCTTTCCGGTCACATACTCGTAGATAAGGGAACGCTTGTACTGTTCCAGTTTTTCGATTTTCCTCTGTTTGATAGATATTAAATCGTCAATTTTTCTTGTAATGTCATTTAACTGTTCTGCAACCCCGATTTGCTTATCCATGTCTGGAAGATCAATCTCCCAGTTATCTATATCCTTATGTGTGATTTTCACCATCGTACTACTTGAACCATGTGCATCTCTCTGAATTTGCTGGCGCATTTGTGTGGATTGAAAGTAATACAACATAAACTTTGGGTATACATATCTTGTATCTAAATCCAGCCTATAGATTAAATCTGAGAAAATGGTATTTTGCATAGGACGATCCACGATGCAAACTTGACCAACAAGCTCTTTCGTGTTCGATCTGGTTAATAGAAAATCGCCTGCGCTTATCGATAAAGATTTACAACGCTCAATGTTTCCCTCAAACGGCTTTGTATTCTCAGCATTAAATCTTCCAAACTTGACTGCAGCAAGGGTTAGCACCTGCCAATCGCCACCATCTTTTCGCTCTGTCGGAGAAGGGCTCCATCCTTGCTCCACATTGTTAACAACTCGCTTGAGTTTAAGATGCCGAAAACTTGTATCGCTAGTATGACTTGAAATGACAGAAGTACGATAATCATTTAGTCTTTCAATCTGCGTTTGAATAATTTCGATTAGGGAATCAATCTGTGCGGAAGCTGCATTTAGTATTTTCCGCTGCTCATCCATGGGTGGTACAGGAATAAGAATACTTTTCATTTCCTGCCAACGGGTAGTCCACAAATCAGCTACAATACCGTGTCCCCAACGATAGAATTCTTCTGCAAAACCATAATTTTTCAGAAGATAATTCAAGTATGTTTGGATGATTGGTGCACCTTTCGCAGGATACAGAACAGTATTAATCAAGGATACAGAGCCATCTATCAAAGAAACTCCGCAAGATTGCTTTCTGTCCGAGCGGGAGTTAATAACGAAATCGCCGGACAGAACCTTCTTACGATTATCAGTGGCATCAGACTTTGCTACATTCTCCATTTGTGGAACAATGCCACCTTTGGTCACAGACAAGGGCAGATAGTCCGTATCGTTTACCTTTTCATTTCTGACTTTAAATAATGAGCCGATAGTCAGCGTCCGCCAAGTAGCCGGAATACGCCCTATCCATGCCACGCCGCTATCCTTCATCTCACGCATTGCCAAATAGCTCCTTCATCAGCGCAGATTCCTCCGCTTCGAGTTCTTTGATCTCTGCGAAAATTTCGTCTGAGGGTGTGGGTGGGACGAATTTATAGAACAGCCGGGTAAACGGCACTTCGTAGCCAATTTTGTCCCTGGCATGGTCAATATAGGCCAGCGGATTATACGGCAGGACGTTCTTCTCCATATAGGTGTCGATATTCTCTAAGAGCGGGATGATTTCCGTGTCCGTCGCGCCCTTGACCGGTTGCTTTTTGCCTTTCTTCAAAATGGGCCTGCCATGTTCGTCCGTCTGTGCCGTTTCAACGGTCACCTTTGTAAAGCCGAAGAAGCGGTTGTCAAACACCTTGGATTCCACGATCAGACCGCTCTCTTCACAGGTTTCATCCGCAAAGCCCTCGTATGCGCGGAGAATCAGCCGGATGCAGGCATCATCCAGATCTACACGTTTGTTGCCAATATTCTTGCGACGCTTGACATAGCACTTGCTGGCATCGATCAGCTGAACCCTACCGCTGCGCTGCATGGTCTTGCCCTTTGTCAGCACCCAGATGTACGTCGAGATCCCCGTGTTGTAAAACAGGTCTGTCGGCATCTGGATAATGGCTTCCACCAGATCCCCCTCGATCACATATCGGCGGATCTCCGACGCGCCGCTCCCAGCATCGCCGGTAAAGAGGGACGAGCCGTTCTGAATAATCGCCATTCTTCCGGAGCCGGTTTTCAGCTTTTTCACGCCGTTCAGTAGAAACAGCATCTGCCCATCAGAGATTGCGGGCAGGCCGGGACCAAAACGTCCGTCAAAGCCACGCTTAGCTTCGCTTTCCACCTGCGTCTTTTCACGTTTCCAGTCAATGCCGAACGGCGGATTGGAAATGATATAGTCAAATTCGTAGCCGGAGAACGCGTCGTCGCTCAGCGTGTCGCCGTACTTCATGCCGGATGCGTTGCCGCCCTTGATGAGCATATCCGCCTTTGCGATGGCGTAGGTCTCGGGGTTGAACTCCTGCCCAAAGCAGGTGAGCGTGGCGTCCGCGCTGATCGCCTGTAGGCGCTCGGTCAGACAGCCCAGCATCTGGGATGTACCCATTGCCATATCATAAGCGGTTTTGGTGCAGCCCTCCGCCGTGATCTCCGTCTTTTCAGGCGCGACCAGCAGCTCGGCCATCAGATAGATGATATCCCGGCTGGTGAAATGCGCGCCGGCCTGCTCGTCATAGGACTCGGAGAATTTCCGGATCAGTTCTTCAAAGATATAGCCCATGTCGGCGGAGGTGATCTTCTCTGGGGACATATCGGCCTTTGTAGAGTTGAACTCCTGCAAAGTCACAAACAGCACACCGCCCTTGACCATCAGCTTGACTGTATTGGCAAAGTCGAAATTCTCAATGATGTCCTTGACATTGGAGGAAAATCCTCGCAAATAGGCTTCAAAATTCGTTTCCACATTGTCCGGGTCTGAGATCAGCTTTGCAAAATCATAGTTACTGGTATTATAGAAATCGAAGCCGGAAACGCGGCACAGAATACCGTCACGGGCAGCGCCTTCGACGTGCTGCGTGTCCAGCTTTTTCGCCATCTCCACAACAGCGGCCTTGGTAGGCATCAAGGCGTCGTCAAAACGCTTCAATACCGTCATCGGAAGAATCACCTTACCGTACTCATGCGGCTTGAACAACCCCACCAGATGGGTTGCAATTTCCCAGATCAGATTGGCCTTTGCCTGTATATTTGCGGTCGTCTGCTTTTGCAGCTCGTTCATAGACATAGTTGTTTCCTCGCAATAACTGTCGTTGTTCAGTGAGCGTTTTGTTGATTTCATTGTACCAGCTTCGACTGGGAAATGCAAGAAATCAATAAAAACGAGCAGTTTTCAGGTTGAATTTCTAATGATATTCACTTCGTATCTCTTACGCCCCAAAAGACCAGTTGAGCCTTACCCATTTCTCTGCTACAATAGCCACATAAGAAATACGCAGCGGAGGTTTTCCCATGATCCGTGAAATCTGCAAAGATGAATTCTTTTTATCTCAAAAGTCAGAACCTGCCACGGCTGACGATTTGGCAATCGCGCAGGACTTATTGGATACACTCGCCGCGCACAAGGACGGCTGTGTGGGCATGGCGGCGAATATGATTGGCGTCAACAAGCGCATTATTGCGTTTGACAACGACGGCGCATACATGGTCATGTTCAATCCGGTGATCGTCAAAAAATCCGCGCCGTACGACGCGGAGGAGGGCTGTCTGTCCCTGACCGGCACGCGGAAAACAAAGCGTTACCAGACCATCAAGGTGCAGTGGCAGAATGAGCAGTTCCAGACGCGCATTAAAACGTTCACCGGCTGGACGGCGCAGATCATTCAGCATGAGATTGACCATTGCAGCGGCATCCTTATATAATAAGTACGCGCGATGCGCCCGCCGGGGTGCACCGCGCTTTTTATGTCAGGTCAAAGTAGGTCAGGATACATTCATAGTACGCCTGTGCCGCCGCCTCGCAGGCTGCGTCGGTGGCGACCAGAGCAACGTCGCCGGCGTTTGTGATGAAGCCCTCCTCCACCAGCACCGCCGGGCAGCCGCATTTCTGCACCACGGTAAACGTCGGGTCGGAGAGCACTGTCGTGTCGTTGGACTCGCGTATGTAGCGGTTGTCGTTGTCGTCAAAATAGATGTAGCGCACGCCGTCGATGCCGCGCAGCTCCATCCCCATTGCACCGAATTTTTCCGCGACCAGCCGCGCAAAGCGCAGGCTGTCGGCATTTGTGGACAGCTGCGGCGTAGCCGGGCAGCACTCAAAGCCGGAAACGCGGCTGTCGGCGTCGTAGTTCAGGTGGATGGAGAGCAGCAGCTGCGCACCGGCTGCCTTGGCGCGGGCCGCGCGGCGGCTGGGCTTGAGGTACTCGGTGCCGTTGGCGGTCAGCATCGGAGCAAAACGGCCATCACGCGCGAGCTTGTCATAGACGAGCGTGGCGGTTTTCAGCGTGACGTCCGCCTCGCGC
>ENA-ORSK01002625-ORSK01002625.1-human-gut-metagenome-genome-assembly--contig:-NODE-2625-length-11660-cov-3.066178_pt1 | contig 11660 bp, 10 predicted proteins | sample MGYA00242192_ERZ509159 | MGnify/ENA primary metagenome ERZ509159 (study PRJEB26280, sample SAMEA2338663) | human gut metagenome | biome: human gut; feature: human-associated habitat; material: faeces...
CTTTCATCACTTCTATTCATTAATGACATGAAACAGTCTTCTATGGTAGCGTCAACTGGATATACAACTGTATTCTTGTGTCCATTTGCATTGAGATAGTCTTTCAGATTTTCGGGTAAAGCATCGGATGTGACCGTTACGTGAAAAGTCTCGCCAAAAGAAAATGCGGTTTTGGTATGAGGGTAATTTCGCAAGTCGTCAAGCAGTCTGTGCATATTGTCGCTCTTAACCGACCAAAGTATATCCGAATATGAAGATATTATACCTTCCGGTGTGTTGACTTGCAGAAACTTTCCTTCCTGAATTAACGCTATGCGGTCGCATTGCATTGCTTCGTCCATATAGGGCGTTGATACTACTATGGTGATTCCATTCCTCTCTTTCAGCCTTTTCAGCATTTCCCAGAACTCCTTGCGCGACACAGGGTCTACTCCAGTGGTAGGCTCATCCAGAAACAATATACGCGGAGAGTGAATAAGGGCACAGCTCAAGGCTAATTTCTGTTTCATACCACCCGACAGTTTTCCTGCTTTTCTGGTTTTGAACTTTTCTATCTGACAGTATATGTCACGAATAAGTTCGTAATTCTCTTCAATAGTTGTATGGAATATGGTAGCAAAGAAACGCAGATTTTCTTCTACGGTAAGGTCCTGGTAAAGAGAAAAACGTCCTGGCATATAACCTATCCGCCGGCGGATTTCCTTATAGTCTTTTTTAACGTCACATCCATCGACTACAGCTGTCCCTTCATCGGCAAGCAACAGAGTGACAAGTATACGGAAAAGTGTAGTCTTTCCGGCACCGTCGGGACCTATGATACCATAGATCTCACCTTCACGAACATCTAAGTCGATGCCTTTTAAAGCAACCGTCTTGCCACGATTATAGCTTTTCTTTAAGTTTCTGACAGATATAATGTCCATAGTTGCCGCTGTTTAGAATTTCACATCACCATACATCCCGCGTTTTATCAGTCCGTCATTCTTTACGTCTATTTTTACGGCATAAACAAGATTTGCGCGTTCGTCTCTTGTCTGTATGGTTTTGGGAGTAAATTCCGCTTCATCCGAAATCCATGAAACAATGCCCTCATATTCTGCATTCTCATCCTTGCCGCGGTCGGCGTATACTTTTACCTTTTGTCCTATTTTCAAAGATGTAAGCTGGTCGCCTGTGATATATACTCTCAACTTCATGTTTTCAAGGTTGCCTACCTTGAAAAGTGCCCTTCCCGGAAGTACGTACTCTCCCGGTTCGGCATATTTGGTAAGTACCGTTCCGTCCGACGGACTCGAAATGATAGAGTTCTCTATTTGATTCTCAATCTGTGCCAACTGTGCTTCTATGCTTGAACTCTGACCGTCCAGACTCTTGTTGTTGCTGCTTATCTGTTCTTCGGCAGCCGAAAGCTGCTGTTTTAAGACTTCAATCTGATAGTTTATTTCGTCGACTTGTTTCTCGGTAGCCGCATCAGCTTTAAGTAAGTCGCTGAAACGTTTCTTCTCCCGCTGCAGGTTGGTAATCTGCTGTTTTATAGAAGCCAATTGTCTCTTTTCGTCGAGCCATTTACTGCCTGTAGCCGACAGAGTGGCACACAACTGCTTCTTCTTGAGAGAAAGTTGCAAAGTATCGACAAATCCCAAATACTCTCCGGCTTTAACCTGTTTGCCTTCTTCGGCGTTAAACTCAATTAGCTCTCCTTGTGACTGTGCAGAAACAATGATTTCTGTAGTCTCAAAGATACCGGATGCATCATAGTCTGTACCTCTGTTTCCACAGGCATATAATAAGACAGATACTCCTAATCCTAATAAACAATGTATTTTCATATGGTTGAAGTTATTGTATTGCTAAAGTATTATCTATTGATTGTGTTTTTCAGTTCGTAGATGTTTTTCAGCATTTCCAGTTCGTGAGAAGAATGTTCTATTCTTGCCTTGTTTTCTTTTGTAATTTCCTGAAGCAGATTATTGACATCAATAATGCCATGCTCCAGTTTTGCTTCGGCAGCCCGGCGTACAGAAGTCCTTAATTTAATGATATCCGTATCATCTTCCATCATCTTGCGGTATTGCTCTATAGCTTCTGTTTCCTGGGCAGACTGTAGCCTGCTTTTGAAAATGAATGTTTCTCTTTCTGTTTCTATTCGTTTTTGGGCAATATCAAGTTTATTTCTGTCGGTCCTTAAAGTGTAAAACTTGCTAATATCCCATGTAAGCTTAACTCCTACTATCCCATAAAGTTTCATGTTGTGATAGAACATGCTGTTGAACAAATCATATCCCGGGTAACCGTAGAAACCTTGTGCAAACAGACTGAGTTTGGGGCGGATACCTGCATTAAGCAATTTCTTCTGCACTTCGGCATGCTGTATCCGTAAAGAATAAAGGTTAAGCTCCGGACGCTGACTTTCATAAGTATCGGGCAATATAGCCGCAGGTTTTTGCAGTATGCTTATATCGTCTGTATCTTTACCTGTGAAGATGGCAAGCATTTGCTGATACCTCTTTCGCATGGATTTCAGTGCTGTCATGTCTTGTCTGGCTTGCAGAAATTCGGCCTGTACTGCATCTACATCCGATTTCATGGCTGTTCCGGATTTTCTCTGTGCCTCCAGTTTCCTGTAATTGTCCTGAAGCAAATTCTGCAGTTCCTCGTTCAGCTTTATTTTTTCATCAAGGAGTAGGATACCGAAGAACAATTCATTAACACGACTTCGTATGGCATACATCTCTACATCAGTCTGTGCGGTCTGTATTTTTTCTTCAGCTCTTGCCAGTTCTTTTTGTGCCTTAATATTACCGCCGTCCCAGATTACCTGATTCATGTTGAGTGCAATCTTGTACTGGTCTTTTTCCATTCCTTTATAATCATATCCGTTGCTTGCCAGCATATTGCTCAACGCCTCTGGTAAATCGGCTACCTCCGACTGATATGAAATATCACCGCTGAATGAAAGTTGAGGCATATATCCCTTGTTGATGTTACTGATGTTATACCCGGAAGTCTGTTTTATCAAATCGTATTTTTTAAGGAGAGGGTAGTTGTACCTTGCCAGTTCCTGACATTCTTCGAGTGTGATCTGTGCCCATGCCGGATGGGATAGTACCGTAATCACTATAAAAAACAAAATTACTCTGAATCTTCTCATTTTACAGCCTCCTGTATTTTATTAAATCTGAATACATAGTATTGATTGATGAAAATGTAATATTATTTTTCATACGGAAAAGAAATTAATGGAATAGGTTAGAATAATGCTCAGAATAATATTCAGAATAACGTTCAGAATAATGTTCAGAACATATCTTTCCATTTACAGACAAGTTCTGCAACATTCTTTGCTTCAAACTTATCTAAAAGTCTTTTTCTGTATGTCTGTACCGTGTTCTGGCTAATGAACAGGATTTCTGAGATTTCCGGAGTATTCAGTCCCTTGGATATGAGAGTCAGTACTTCGATTTCTCTTTTTGAAAGTTCCGGTACTTTGCTGTAAGGCATTATCAGACTGCTGACCTTGAGCAAGCCGGAAAAAGATTCACTGAAATATTTATTCCCGTTTTTTATTTCCTGTATAGCCGTTGTTACATCCTTTATTCTGTCGTTTTTCGAAACGGCGCCATTGATTTTGTATTCAGAAAGTTTTGCTATAACCCATGGCTCCTCATGCATGGTATAAATAAGAATCTTGCACTTTGGCATATTGTCTGTAATGTATTCTATGGCCGAAAAACCGTTTTCATTTTTCAGCTCCAGGTCGGTAATGCACAAGTCGAAAGCATCCTTATCTGCAATTTCTCTTATCTGTGATACATTCTCTATGCATGTACACACATTATTGCTGTCGGATGAAATAAGCCGGCTTATACCTTCTGCCACAATGGGGTGATCGTCTATAATAAGTATTCTATACATATAATATTGTCGGATGAGTTAAACATTACAGCATGGATTTTATATCATCATACCATTATACAAGTTTGTTTTTTACTTTCATTTCGAGCTTTTATCTGTTATCTGTCTGAATGCTGAACTTCAAGATAAATGTCTGCTGCTCGTCTGAAATTATATTTTCGGTTTCTGCATTTATAGACTTTGCGCGGTCTTTTACCGTGCGCAATCCGATACCATCGTTGTAAACCGGCTTGTCATTTGTCCTGACTTTACCGTATCCGGATATTTTCAAAGTATATTGAATGCAGTCGCCTGTAATCAACTCCAATACAATTCTACTTACAGATGTATGCTTTACAATATTCATTGTAACTTCCTGGGTTATACGATAGACTTCGTATGCCACTTCATCGGGAATGAGTCTGTAATCCTTGTTGTCGGAATGAATAAACTCAATATCTATACCTGTACTCTTATTCATGTTCTTAGAATAATGGTCTAGAATCTCATTGAGAGCAAGTTTGCCGAACTCAGGCGGCATAAGCTCGTGAGATATGTTTCGTACATTATTCCTGAGTTGTCCTATATATTCCCCTATTTCTGCAATATCCTTGCCGGAGTCTGTACATTCTATTTTCATTTGCAGTCCAAGCAGGTCGTTGGCTATTCCGTCATGAAGTTCTTTTGCAAAGTATTTGCATTCTTCTTCAAGACCTTCGATATATCTTCTGGCAGAGTTAAGTTCATTTTCCTGTTTAAGAAGAGTGACTTTCTTTTCGGCTATACGTTTCTTGTAGAAAAAGAATAACACTAATATTATACAAACGGCAAGCAGGCAACCGGCACTTATTATGGTCTTTAATATCAGAGTCTGATGCTTAAGTAGGTCTTGCTGCAACCTGGCTATCTGAAGTTCTTTTTCCTGAGTCTGATATTTTACGTTGAACTCAGCCATTTGTTTGGTAAGATTATGTTGTGCCAAAGTATCGGTCCACATACGTGCACTGTCCATGTATTGGTATGCCAGTTTTTCTTTTCCCAATGCATCATAGCATCTGGCTATCTGGAAAAGTAATGTCTTGGGTTCACTCCCTATATCTCTTTTTCTCAGCCACAGAAAATCATCGAGTGCTTTCAGGTAATTATTCCTGTTCATCTCGGCTGAGGCTCTTACTTGTATATAACCTATTGCAGGAATAGATGTTACAGACATTTCTTCAAGCAGCCTGTCCCCCATGTTTAAATAATACTCCACAGAATCGGGCTGTTCCGTCTTTTCGAAAACCCTGATAATAGAAGGCATACATCTCATCTTAAGATTGACTGAATTATCTTTATCATTGCATGCAATTTCCCATGCTTTTCTGATAGAGGCCTCAGCTTCATCAAGCTTGTTGAGCTCCGATTTGATAGCCGATCTGAATTGCCAGTAACTAAATTTTACGAACATATCATCGGTTTCTGTTGCATACCTTGTCGCCATTTCGTTATATTTTTCGGCCTCATCCAGTTGCCTTATATTAAAATAATATACAGATATGTTATTATAGATATGTGTAATCCAACTGTTGTCTTTATATTGTAAGGCTGTATTGAGAGCCTTATTATAGTAATAGATTGTAGAATCGTTTACATGTCTCTGACGGTACATGATGGCAAGGTCGTTATACACACTTATCTTGGTTTCGAGATTATCTATCCTGCCGATATAGTTCAATACATTCTTTTTCATTTCGAATGCTTCTTCTATTTTACCTATATATACCAGTAGAGTAGCCTGTTCATTAAGAAGTATAGGATATACATACGATTCTTTTACTCCCTTAGTAGAAAATGCACTGTCGAAAGTTTCCTGCGCTTCGCTGTATTTACCAATACTCATAAGGTTGGCCGCACGCGAGAAGTAACGTGAAAGGATAGTGTCTGTCGGCACTTTTTCTGCAAACATTGCAGTGAAATGAAATAGAATCAATAATAGTGTAATGTAACGATTCATGTCTGTTTTTTTTGCAAAGATAGTGTTTTTTATTTATATGTGCATTCTGTTATAAATTTCAGTGAGTTACAGCTTTTAAGTTGTTCTGCAGGGATATCTGGCGCATATACCGTTGTCATTATATTTATGGTATCTCCAATGTCAGGATAACCGTACTCAGTTGTAGAACCATATCCTACCACTGTCTGGCCTTTCATTATATTATAAGCCAATCTTAATGGTGTTTGTGTCTTTTCTGTTATGAGTGCTTTGAAATATATTTCAATACCCAAAGGCTTATTCTGGCCGTTTATGATAGCCGTTTCAGGCAATTTTACATGAAGCAGTCTTATATCTGAGATTATTCTATATGGCAAGCTGTCGTTTGCAGTAAAAAGAATTTTTCTGTCTTTTATTTTTTCAGTATAAGTCAACGCTTCTTTCTCAGTCTTGTTTATAAGATCTTGCATCCCGGTAAATAAACCTAAGATATCATCCAGGCATATTTTTTCGCCGTTTCCCTTTTTACTGTAAATATCCTCTATCAGTCGTTTTATTTTATAATCTTGTTTTTCGTATATTTCTGGTATATCACCAAATAAACTATACTCAGATTCTGTGTTCCCCGGTTTCTTAAATACCAATATTACTGTTGATGTGATTATTGTGCATATTGCAATAGCTTCAATAACAAGCCTTGTAACAGGAATAGCAGAATAGTCAATGTAGTTTCTTTCCTTATTCATTTGCTTAATGTTTTTTGACGAATCTACAAAGTTTCTTATTTACGTTCTGTCACTCAAAATGGTGATTTTATATAGCTTTTTTATTATTGACTCATATTGCGATACAGAGTAATTGTCTAAAAATAATACACGGTATGTCTAATAATTTGACAGAAATAAATATAGTGGTGTGCGCTAAGTTGCTGACTATCATTTGATAAAGTTTTTGGCATAGCTTTTGCTTTATGTTATACAAATAATGAACAAACAATTAAATTATAAAGCCATGATAAAGATTGAAAATTTAACAAAGAAGTTTCGTACAACAGAAGTTGAAACTATTGCATTAAACAAGGTTAGTCTTGAAGTCAATGATAAGGAATTTGTTGCCATTATGGGTCCATCCGGATGTGGTAAGTCAACCCTGCTTAATATCCTTGGCCTGCTTGATAATCCAACCGACGGAAATTATTATCTCGACGGAAATGAAGTCGGCCATTTGAAAGAAAAAGACAGAACAAATGTTAGGAAAGGCAGTATAGGCTTTGTCTTCCAGAGTTTCAATCTGCTGCCGAAGTTATCGGCGCTGGATAATGTCATCCTTCCCATGATCTATGGGAATGTCTTCAAGAAGGAGAGAAGAGAGCGCGCTCTTCGCATGCTGGACTCCGTGGGGCTGGGTGACCGTGCGTATCATATGCCGGCGGAAATGTCGGGCGGGCAGCGCCAGCGCGTCGCCATCGCGCGAGCGCTCATCAATGACCCTGCCATCATCATGGCGGATGAGCCGACGGGGAATCTGGACAGCAAGTCGACAAAGGAGGTCATGGAGATCTTTTCCTCTCTGTATCAAGAGGGGAAGACCATCATCCTCGTCACGCATGAGAATGATGTCGCGGCTTACGCGACCCGCCACGTGATCCTTTCTGATGGACACATTAGTAAAGATATACGAGGGCCTTTATCATGACGAATATTTATTTCGAAAGTGTCCTCATGGCATGGAGCTCGATCGTCAGCAATAAAATGCGCTCGCTGCTCACCATGCTGGGCATCATCATCGGGGTAGCGGCCGTCATTGCGCTCATGTCCATCGGCTATGGCGTGCAGGACTCGATCAAGAGCGATATTTCCCGGCTGGGATCGAATACCATCACTGTCACGCCGGGGACTGGCAGAAAGCCGGGGGTGAAGCAGGCGGCTGGCTCTATGCAGACCTTGACCTACAAGGACTATCTGGCGATCCGCAATCTGCCGAATATCACCTATTCCGCTCCGCTCGTGCAGGGGAGCTATCTTCTCGTCAATGGGAATAAGAACTGGAATACCCGTGTCTATGGCTGTACGCAGGACTATGCGGATCTTTCTGACCTCAAGGTGCAGGAAGGCCGTTTCTGGACGCAGAAGGAGTACAATTCCCGTGCCCGTGTCGCTGTCATCGGGAAAACGGTTGCGACAGGGCTCTTCGGAGAAGAGGATCCCATCGGGAAGAAGGTCCGTATCCATGGGAATCCATTCACCGTGATCGGGCTTTTGGAGGAAAAGGGTTACTCCTTCATGGATCAGGATGACCGCGTCCTCTGTCCCTTCAGTACCGTGCAGGAACGTATGCTGCACATCACCTATGTGAATAACATCGTCATCTCGGCGGATAACAGCAGCGATCTTTCACAGATCGAGTCTGATGTGACGAACCTGCTCCGCACGCGCCACCGCGTCTCCGGGACGGATGATGATTTCTCCATTCAAAATTCGCAGGATCTCATCAAGACCATGGAGTCGACCACGCAGACACTGACCATCTTCCTTGGCAGTGTGGCAGCGATCTCCCTCCTTGTCGGCGGTATCGGCATCATGAATATCATGCTTGTCTCTGTTACGGAGCGTACGAAGGAGATCGGCATTCGCAAAGCACTGGGTGCGACATACCAGATGATCATTGTCCAGTTCCTGATCGAGTCCATCACCGTCAGTCTTGCCGGTGGATTCCTGGGGGTCGCTCTTGGCGTCGGCATCGCGCTCGTGACACCGCAGCTGTCACAGATCCCGACCGTCATCGCAGCGGGGCCCATCGTCGGCTCCTTTGTCTTCTCTGTCCTGATCGGCCTTATTTTCGGCCTCTATCCGGCACAGAAGGCGGCCAAGCTGAATCCAATCGATGCACTGCATTATGAATAAGGCAAATAAAAAGACCTGGCATGAGTCAGGTCTTTTTATTTGCGGATGCAGGGATGGTTGCGAAGCCCGTAAAGCGTGCCGTTCCTTGATTGCCGGCGAAAGAGGCTTAGAAGGCTAAAGGCTTAGAGGGGCTGGTTGCGGCGTGTAAAAAACAGAAGCGCCGCAGAGTATACGTAGTGGCGATGCCAAAGCTCTGTTTTCTCCCTCCCTCCCAAGAAAGGGGCGGAGGTTGGCTCCCTCAGCGGGATGAAAGGAAACGTGAGAGAAGCGGTGCTCTCGTATCGTCATCCCGAGCGGAGCCGAGGGATCTTTTTCGTTTGCCATTATCTGTTTCATGCGTGAATCAGCTTGCATGAAACACCGTGCTTTCAAGTCGTATGAAGCACGGTGCTTCCCGTTACCCGCAGTCCTCCTACTTTTGCTTGACCGCGAACGAAAAAGATTTCTCGCATTCGCTCGAAATGACGAATGTGGGGAGGCGGCATTCTCGTATCGCAAGCCTTCTGAATGGGAGCAGTATTCTCCCTCCTTCCAAAGGAAGGAGGGAGTCCGAAGGGGCGGAACTTGGCTAGAGGATTTTTTCGCCAGTCCCTATTTTCTCACATGAGACAGGTTCACATACAGCTCTTTGGCATCGGCCTCGAGCTTGCGATTTTTCTTCACATCCGAGAGATGATCATACTTGTTGACAGCCTTTCCTTTCGCATCATACATCGCGATGAGGGCGTGATCCATGGAGTATTCTCTTTCACGCTTATCGGCATGGAGATTGATCTTGAATTCACGAATGCGGGTCGTGAGATTTCCATCCGCGAAGTCATAGTCGCTGGGGTTCTTTTTGAGGCTTTCCACGTAGAGGGTGAAGTCTACATTTTCGATGCTGCCCGGGAAATCCATCGTCTGCATGCCGGAGAGTGACTTCATGTCTGCGTAGAAGATCTCTTCATCATCTGCGTGAATGACGCGATAACGGTCGGGATGGGCGAGGAGTGTCGCGGAATCCATCGCCATCGCAGAAGTCGCAGTAAGCATAGTGAAAGCGGCAAGTGCCAGTGCAAATTTTTTCATGATATCCTCCTTAAAATTGACTTAGGTTCATTTCGATGTGATTCGATTATACTATGGAAGAGACAGAAACGCAAGCCGAATTTTCCTAGGGAAACGCTGATTAAATCGTTGTCAGCATTTCCTAAGACTTGGACGCAAAAAACCGCTGCCGTGAAATTCACAGCAACGGTTTTTCTATTTTTATTTCGACAGCGCGAGGGCTTTTTCGAAGGTCTTCTTGATGCTTTCAGACGGTTCCTTATCCATGAGGCTCACGATGACGATCGCGATGACAGAGAAGAGGAAGCCGGGGACGAGCTCATAGAGGTCAAACCAGCCAAACTGTTTCCAGATGAGAACGGTGAGGCCGCCGACGATGACACCGGCGTAGGCGCCTTTGAGCGTCATGCGTTTCCAGTAGAGGGAGAGGAGCACGGTCCCGCCGAAGCAGGCACCGAAGCCCGCCCATGCGTAGGAAACGATGGAGAAGATATAGCTGTTCGGATCCGAGCCGAGGTAGACGGCGATGCAGGAGACGAGAAGGACAGAGATACGGCTGACGCGGATCAGCGTTTTTTCCGAGGCATCCTTGCAGAGGAAGGCCTGGAAGAGGTCACGGGAGACAGCCGAAGATGTGACGAGGAGCTGCGAGGAGCTGGTACTCATGATAGCCGCGAGGATCGCAGACCAGATGATGCCGGTGATGAAAGGAGCCGAGAGCGATTCTGCCATTAGGACGAAGACGCGTTCAGCATTCGCATTTTCAAGCGGCGTGGTGAGATAGGCTTTGCCGATGACGCCCATGGCGATGGCGAAGGCGAGAGACAGGATGACCCATGTCATGGCGATGTGTGTCGATTTTTTCAGGTCTTTGGCATCCGAGATTGCCATGAATTTGACGAGGATATGCGGCTGTCCGAAATAGCCGAGCCCCCAGCCGAGGGAGGAGACCATCATGATGGCAAGAGCGCCCATGCCGGTGGAGTCCGGGAAGAAGGAGAAGAAGTCGGGCCCTTCTTTCGCCAGGATATCCATGGTCGGAGCGGGGCCGCCTAGTGCGATGGCCGCAGCGACCGGTACATAGAGGACGGTGAAGAACATCATCGTTCCCTGAATGAGGTCAGTCAGAGCGACGGCGGAGAAGCCGCCGAGAAAGGTGTAGAATACGACGACGAAGGCGCCGATCAGAAGGGACTCGAAGTAGGGCAGGCCGAAGATGGTATTGAAAAGTTTGCCGGCTGCAACGAATCCGGAGGATGTATAAATGATGAAGAAAAGAATGATGAAGAGGGCGCAGATGAGGCGCAGGCCATTCTTCTTTTCTTCGAAGCGGTTCGACAGATAGTCCGGGATGGTGAGCGAATTATTTGCGACCTCCGTGTAGTGACGAAGGCGTGTGGAGACGAGGACCCAGTTCGCCCATGTACCGATGATGAGGCCGATGCCTGTCCAGAAAGCGGAGAGCCCGTGCAGGTACGCATAGCCCGGCAGTCCCATCAGCATCCAGCCGCTCATATCCGAGGCTTCCGCACTCATGGATGTCAGCCATGGTCCCAGTTTGCGGTCTCCCAGGATGTAAGACGATAAATTTTTCTGCTGTCTCGAGTAGTAGAGCCCGATGCACATCATGCCTGCCAGATATAGGATGAAGGCCAGGGCGATCGGCCAGCTCCATTCTTCACTCATTTCCATATCATTTCCTCCCCTGTATAATCATTCCATTTTTTTGAAAATATCTTGAACATTATAACATAAAAAAGAAAGAAATACGATAGGAAAAGGAAATAGGGTAAGTGTCAAGTTTTCCTCGGTAATTCATTTGACTGTCGATAATTACTATC
>ENA-ORSK01002626-ORSK01002626.1-human-gut-metagenome-genome-assembly--contig:-NODE-2626-length-11643-cov-2.738005_pt1 | contig 11643 bp, 5 predicted proteins | sample MGYA00242192_ERZ509159 | MGnify/ENA primary metagenome ERZ509159 (study PRJEB26280, sample SAMEA2338663) | human gut metagenome | biome: human gut; feature: human-associated habitat; material: faeces...
GACGTTTTGTAGCGGAGTAAGGCTAACAGCGTATATAAGAAAGCGTAACAGACCGAAAGAAGCCCGGTCAGCCCACATAAAAAAAGTGTAGAGGCAATTCCGTATTCGGCAATAGAACCCGCCCGCCGCACCTTTAGCGAGACCGACAAAGCTAAAAGCATCAAAACCACGCCAACCGTCCCGTCCACCAAATACTCCCCATGAATACTCATCTTAACCAGATACAGGACCGGCAATAAAGAAAGGAACAGCAGGTAGGTCTTGTCAGAAAAACAACGCAAGATCCTATAGACCATAAACCCGCAACCAACGAGTAAAACCGTATGGAGAACCACCGCCGACATAGGCTGCCGGTAGTATTGAATGATCCATTGCCCGGCGACAGCGCAAAATCCTCCCGGCTGAAAAAGGAACTCCCGGATATACCACCACTCAGGTATAAACAATTGCATCTCCTCCTGACCGACAAACACAAACACGCCAAAAAGCAGGAAATAATAAAAAATAGCAGCTGTCGAAAAAGACCAGAAAAGCGTTTGTTTCCAGTTCATATACTTAATAGATTATTATTCCACCAACCATCGCTCGATGTTACGGGTCACAGAGGAGAAGTTCACGCCGATCTTAAAAACTTGCCGTGGATCACTCGCAAAGGGAAGCGCATACTGTCTCTCCTCTATCTGGCGCAACGCCTCCTCGGCGGTGCCGTTCAGCTTGAATTCCATCACGTAGATATAGCGATCGGTCTTCAGAACGAGATCAATACGCCCTTGTGAGGTATGATATTCCACCTGCGTATAAAGTCCAACCAACTTAAATACGATAAAAAGCACGTTCCGGTAATGCAACTCCGTATCACGCTCCGGCTTCTGGCCGGCGATCACCTCATAGGGTGTATCAGCGAAGAAGCTTTGTAAACGGCGGAAGAACGCATCGTAATCACCGGAGCGTATCTCTCGTACGAATTGCCCGATCTCGAAAGGGGTCTTGGGGGCACTAACACTCGTGTAAAATGGAAGGAGATATTTCACGAAACCTTCTTCCACTTCCCGGTTGGGGAAACCTAGCCGGTAAATACCAAATTCAGGATCGTAATCCTTGATCGTCAAGTATCCACTCTGGTAGATTACGGGAACGGGATTTTTCGAGGCAGCATCAATACTGTTCAACACATCCGCATCGGTCTCCGTGTTCGCCATCTCGTAAAGGTCGTAATGGGTATGCTTGAGTAATTCAACGAGGTAAGAGGGCGTACCGGTCTCGAACCAATAATCTCCGAACTCCATCTTGGCGAAGGTATTCAATAGGCTAAAGGGATTGTATATTCCCGCAGACTTGGCGGTAAAATGGTATCCGTCATAGCGCTCCTTGAGTTTCTGGCTGGTTTCCTCATAATCCAGTTCCTGTGTCTCAGCCAGCTCCTTCAACTCCTCTTCTAGGTAGGCATGTATCTCTTTCTCCGTGATGCCACATATCTCGACGTAGCGATTGTCCATCGAGATATCCATGAGGTTATTCAAATCGCTGAACACGCTTACCTTACCAAACTTCGTCACCCCTGTCAACAAAGCGAAACGAATGGCTCTATCCATCGTCTTTAACACGCCGTAGAAAGGCTTCAACATATTCCGCAATTGCGTTTGCGTCTTTTCATCGTGCAGGTTTTGCAGCAAAGGCTTGTCGTACTCGTCAATCAATATCACCACGCGATGCCCGGTCTGGCGATAAGCCTGTTCTATCACATAACTGAAACGTTCCTCCAAGGCACGATCCTGTTTCTCCGTTCCATATAAAGCCTCCCATTTCTCCAAGAACTCATTCAAGATACTAGTCAGAGCGGCAGTATCTTTATAATGACGAGCATTCAAGTCCAAATGCAAGATCGGATATACCTCCCAGTCTTTCTCCAACCGTTCCATCGCCAACCCCTCGAACAGCTCCCTCTTCCCTTGGAAATAGGCCTCCAACGTAGATAGCAAGAGACTCTTGCCGAAACGCCGCGGACGACTCAAGAAATAGTAACTTCCGGTCTTAGCCAACTGATAAATCAAAGCTGTCTTATCAATATAGAGATAACCGTCTTTACGGATCTTCTCGAAGTTCTGTATGCCGATAGGATAAATTGTCTGGTTCATAGCGATGATCGTTTAGATATACTTACCATGAACAAAGATAGACATTCCTTTTTATCGGAACAAGATAAGAACATATGATCTCAAAAACTTTCCTTGACAATACGCTTGACTGGCAGGAAAAAACGCTCGATCAAACGCAATGGGCCATTTTCTAAACACAAAGACAGAGAACACCCAAACAGTGTTCCCTGTCTCATTATCTTAAACCCTACGAATCAATATCCCGGATTCTGCTCCAACAACGAGTTCGCGTTCAAGTTGGAATAATGGATCGGGTAGCGATTGTAAGCCTTATTGTTCGTAGCTTTATGATCCCACCAATCTTCCGTAACATAGGCGTTCCAACGAACCAAATCGGTACGGCGGCGTCCCTCACGCAAGAACTCCATCAACCACTCTTTCAGCATACGATACTTGTCCAAGTTAGCCACGGTAACAGGGTCCGGATCGTTTCCGCCCACGAAGTTACGCTTACGGATGGAGTTGATGATATCAGCCGCTCCTTGCTTGTCGCCCAAACGCATCTTACATTCAGCCAAGGTGTAATAAATCTCGGTCAGACGGATAAACGGGCAATCCGGATTGAAACGTTCCTTATATTCATCCTGATTAGGAAGCGGGCTAATCTTAAGCACACGCACACCGGAGTTCTCCTCAGCGTCAGCGATCGTAGAAGGAACCTCCTTAGCGGTAGAGAACTTCTTTCCGATCTGGCTTAATTGAGCGATCTGATCGACTACATTCAAGACCTTCCCCGCATATTCACGGGCACCCATACATTTATAGTCTGGGAAATCCGGATTCTGCAACTCGCCTACGATAAACATACCACGGTATTTGCGGCCACCCTCATACACATATTGCTGCTTACGGATATCCTGAGCGTGGAAGGTCTCATACGGATTACCGACATTGAACTTATACAGATTACCTTCCGGATCACGGCTCGGGCAAAGACACAAGCCATTGTTACCGCCGGCATCCTGCAAGCCACCCAAGAAATCCTTAAAGTTGTAAGGCAAGGTAAAGGCGGTAAGACCACCATCCGTCTCACCCTTGGCGTTCTCGCTCGGAACGGTCCAGATGATCTCCGGGCAAGTCTCGTTGTTCCAACCGAAAATCTCGGTAAAATGATTCGCCAAACCATACTGACCGTATTTACCGTCAATAATATCCTGACATAACTTAGCGGTCTCCTCATACATCGGCTTGCCGATATAAGACTCTGCGTTGAAATACAGACGCACTTTCAACGCCGCAGCAACCGCTTGATGGATAATGTTAGTCTCCGCCCCGCCTAAAGTCGTTTTCACCGGCAGGTTCGGCAACGCCACATTTAGCAATGAATCCACGAAATTGAATGTCTCCACATCCGTAGAACGTCCCTTCACCTCCTCTTTCGTAGAGGTGTACAACGGCATACCGCCGAACATATCCAAACCATCCAGATAGAAAGAGGCAGCCAATACGTTCAGCTGGTTCATCATAGAAGAGCGGTCATCCTCCGTCAAGCCGACAGATACGAAATCCACGTCCGCCAAATCCTCGATAGCGCTCCAAGACTGAGCCACACCCATCGTTGTCAAGTCCCAGCCATCCTTTGTCACGTTCATATCGTCTGTCAGACGATGGTGATGCAGGTTCTGATAAACAGCGCCGTCAAACCAGTCGTTACCACGGGTCGGCACGCACATAGCGTCCGTTCCGACCTCCATCAACCGGACGCGGGCATCGTTTTGAGCCACCCACCAACGCCAGTGCGTGAACGGACGGTTGAAACGAGACCAAACCGCGTCTGCGTTTGTATAATATGTATCCGGAACGACCTGCGAATAGAACGTCGGATCCACATCGCAAGAGGTACCGAGCAGCAAGCAAGAAGCCCCTGCCAATAACCAATTTGTTATCTTGTTATTTTTCATCTTTACCTTAGTTTTTTTAGAATGATACCTGAATACCTAACGTATAAGTACGGACAATCGGGTCACTGTTCCATACCTTATCCGTACCGCCTTCCCATCCGGTTACGTCGACTTCCGGATTATGTCCGCTATATCCCGAGATAGTGGCTACGTTGCCGACTGTTCCATACACACGCAAACGATCCGCCCACTTCGTGTATTTGCTCAACGATAACGTGTAACCCAACGTGATAGCGTCGATCTTCAAGAAAGAACCGTCTTCCAGATAGAAATCGCACAATTGGCGAACGCCCCGGATCTTGTTGTATTTCTCGTCATTAACCGCCGGTTTCCACAAGTTCCACTGTCCGGCGCCGTTCGCGCCTTGGATACCCAAATACATCGGATACGTATTATATACGTCGAAACCGATCCAGCTACGCATATTGATGCCTAAATCAAAGTTCTTATAGGTAAAGGTATTGTTCCATCCCATCATCACCTTCGGCAGATAGTTTCCAATGTATTGCTTGTCATTATCCGTCTTCTCGGCGGCGGGGATCACCTCGCCATCCTTATTATACAATAAGAAATCGCCTTTCTCATCGAAGCCCGCGAATTTCCACATATGGAAAGAACCGATTTTCGCGCCGCTCTCGATACGAGCCGCGTCACCCGGATGTCCCGGATAAGCGAAAGTATTGCCCGAAAGATGCGTATCCTCTCCCCACAAAGTAAGGATCTTTCCGGAGTTATGGCTCATGTTCAAGTTTGATGTCCAAGTGAAGTCCTTATTCCGGATCACATCGCCACCGATCTCGAACTCCCAACCTTTACTTTCCATCTCACCGACGTTCTGCCATTGCTTACCATTCGGGTACGGAGGCTGCGGCACGTTCACCTCATAGATCATGCCGTCGATCTTACGGCGATAATAGTCAAACTTACCATACAGGCGATTACCGAAGAAGGTGTAATCCACACCGATATTCCATTCCTTCTTCTCTTCCCATCCTAAATAAGGATTCACGTTCGAGCTAGGACCATACGTATAGGCCCAGTTACCGTTCGGAAGCATCCAATAAGCGTCGGAGCCTAACGTGTTCGCCATATAAGCCGCGTCAAAGTCGTTATTACCGGTCACACCATAACCGAAACGAATCTTCAAGTCATCCAACCAAGAGAAATCTTTCATGAATTCCTCATTAGAGACACGCCAACCACCGGACAAAGCCCAGAAGTTACCCCAACGGTTCTCGGCGGCGAACTTAGAAGATCCCTCATGACGCAACGTGGCCGTAATCATATATTTATCATTGTATGAGTAATTGGCACGGGCATAGAGGGCAAACAGGCGCTCGGTAATTTTTTTCTCAGACATCATCTTCGCTTTTCCATCCGTCAGATAAGAACCTTTGCCTATATCCCAATACTTGATACCTTCCACTTGGAAGTTATAGTTCTCCATGTTGAATTTCTCGCTGTTCTTCTCAAAATAAGAATAACCGGCTACGGCATTCAAGGTATGTCCTCCCTTGAATTCTTTTACATAAGAGAAATAACCCTCAGAAGTCAAGTGCTCCGTTTTCTCGAAATGCAATTTCGCGTAACCCGAACGATTATTCGATACCTCATCCCTATGATAACGGGATTGGAACTCATGCAATTCCCACTGACGGTTCTCGTAGCCCAAAGTCTGGGTATAACTCAATCCCTCTACAGGCTTGATGTTCAATTTCATTGTCACCTCCGGCTTGAACCATTTGTCGAGCCCCTCATAGTCTGTCAACATACGATCGGCCACGATGTTGAAATCCAATGGTTCTCCAGTCCATACGTTATAACCGGTCTGGTTATCCGGATCGTACACCGAACGGGTCGGGTTATTATAAAGAGCCTGTCTGAAGTTCGCCCTCTTCTCCTCATCCGATCCATCGGAAGTACGGGATGTCTGGCGATAATCCACGATAGGGCGGATCTCCAGCCAACCATCGAACAACTTGAAGTTAGCGTTCAAGCGTCCACCATAGTCCTGACGGTTATCCTTGAGCGCGATACCCTCGTTTGTCTCATAAAAGAAAGAGGTGTACACTTGCGCGTTCTCCGTACCCAGTTCCAAAGAGAGGTGATGCTTCTGCGAGAAATTATCCTTCTGCAACATAGAATCCCACCAATCCGTATCCGATCCATAGTCTTCGATGTTCACGTCCGTACGCTGGCGATATTCATCGGCCGACAGCATCTCCGGCTTACCATAATTCTGCTTCTTGGAAAGCTCGGTGCTATAATTCAATTTCACCTTACCGTTCGTGTTGGAACCGCTCTTCGTGGTGATCAAGATCACACCCGAGGCAGCACGCGTACCATAGATAGCGCCGGCGGAAGCATCTTTCAATACGTCGATAGACTTGATATCATCTTGGTTCAAGGCACGGATATCACCGCCCGGGAAACCGTCGACAACAATCAAAGGAGCCTTACCGGATTTAATAGAAGTCAGACCACGCAACTGGATCGTAGTCTCACCATTGGCACTACCATTGTTCTGCAAGATCAAACCACTGATCCTACCTTGCAAAGAGCTGGTGATATCTGAACCACCCACACCCTTCATCATGTCGCCGGCGGACAAGGAGGTAACGGAACTGGTCACCTGCTTCTTCTCCATCGTACCGTACCCCACTACGACGACCTCTTCCAGTGTCTGGGAATCCTCGGACAAAGAAACATTCACAACGCTCTGATTATTAACAGGAACCTCCTTGGTTATATAACCAATATAAGAGATCTCCAAAATAGCGTTTGCGGGCACATCTTGCAACACGACTTGTCCGTTTATGTCGGTTACATTTCCATTGGTCGTACCTTTTACGATCACGTTCGCACCAATTAATTCACCTGCCGCATCTGATACTTTTACGGTTACTGCCTTTCCTTTTTGGGTAACAGATTCTATTCTCGGTCCATAGCTAGAGGTGATTTCCCTAGCGGCCTGCATATGCGCAGAGGCCATAAATAGCAAACCTGTGGTTAGTAACGCAGCACTGGGTCTAAGCAAGTCAAACTGTGTCTGCTTGCCTTTCTTACTACATTTCTCCATCGCTTTCTTTAAATGGTAATTATTATTTAGAGCTAAATTAGATTAACAATTAAAACACACAATCTTTATGCCCGTATAGGCTAGTCAACAAAGAAACGGCTAGTCTAAACGATCGATTTTTTTAGTCGTTTGCAAAGGTACATATTTATTCAATTCCAGCAACCTTTACGTGTTATTTTTTTGTTTCCTATCCGCTTTCCTATCAATTGTATAGCTTATTGCCCGTAAAAAAATTAAATCTTTTGTTGACTACTTTTCAAACTGCTTAAAAAACGCAAGATCTAAACGATCGTTTAGACTAGTCGTTTTCCTCTTCAATATTCTTATATTTCCTATACATTATTATATATAAGAGATATCCTACTTTTATCCATTTCTGTCCCTTTTTTGAATAAAATGAATGACCTTAAACATTTCCACCTCATTTTTCTTTACTTTTGAACTGACATATGAATCATACAACTATGACTATACAGATAATAGATACCGGCTACTTCTACGCCGACGGAGGCGCCATGTTCGGGGCCATTCCTAAAAGTGCTTGGAGCCGTCGCTATCCGAGCGACGAGACAAATGGTTGCGTGCTCGCCATGCGTAGCCTTGTCATAAAAACAGATGACGGACGCATCGTCCTAGTAGATAACGGAGCGGGAAATAAACACTTAAAACAACTAAGTTATTACCGCTTCTTCAACTTGGTAGACCTCGGCACGGAATTACGAAACCGAGGAATTCAACCGGAGGAAATCACGGATGTTGTCCTCACCCATCTCCATTTCGATCATTGCGGTTATACCACGCAAAAGGATGAATCTACCGGACATTTATTTCTCTCATTCCCAAATGCGAACCACTGGGTTAGCCGCAAGCAATGGGAGAATTTCCTTCATCCGAACGCCTTGGAGAGAGATTCCTATTTCATCGAGAATATGCAAGCCGTCGCAGACGCTAATTCCTTACGGCTGCTAGATGCCGACACATCGATTTGCCCCACTATAGAGCTACGCCTGTACGATGGGCACACTCCGGGACAAATTGTTCCCTATATCCATACGGAGGACCGGACCTTTGTCTTTGCCGGGGATGTTATCCCCCTTGTAGCCAGCGTATCTCCGGAATGGATCTCGGCTTACGATACGTATCCGATCACGTCATACAACGAGAAACTGCGCATGCTTGCCGAAGCCGCCGAAAAAAGGCAAGCGCTCATCTACTGCCATGACGCTTACATCCGCTGCACAACCGTAAAACGTGTGAATTCTTATTATAAGAAAGACAAGGAAATACCTCTCAAGAAGACGTTTCTTTTCCCTTAGTCCCTAGCCCTTTTCCCTTTAGACCTTAGGTGTTTCTTCCATATTCCTTAGACATTTCTTATAGAAGTATTCATTATCCACCAGCCGTTGCATGATCGTCCACCAACTGTTGGATGATCATGCAACAGCTGGTGGACGATCATGCATCAGTTGATAAATAGTCTATATATATAGACAAAATCCCTAAGGTTATCGCATCTAAAGTGTAAAAGCATTAGATAAAACGGCTAATTCTATTTATCTTTGGGCGGTGATACTGAATCAATTATTGTTTTACATTCTAAACTCTAAACACATGAACAGCCTAAGCAAACTAGCGCTCGTCCTGACATTTTGCACGGGAATGATCGCTTGCTCCGGTGGTAAGGCCGTAAAAGGAGATTACGGAGTAGTGCCTTTGCCACAAGAAGTAACATTGACGAACGGAAATCCTTTCGTCCTAAGTCCATCCACGAAGATATTTTATCCGGAGGGCAATGATAAGATGAAGAAGAACGCCGAGTTCCTCGCTTCTTATATCAAGGAAATCACGGGCTATGAATTAGCAACCGCTACCGGCCAGCCCGGTAAGGGGATCAGCCTCGTTATCGACCAAAGCATCCAGAATCCGGAAGGATATCAACTGACCGTTAGCGATAACGGGATACGGATCGCCGGAAGTACGGATGCCGGCGTATTTTATGGTATCCAGACATTACGTAAATCGATCCCGGCCACGGCCCAAGGGATGAACGTAGAATTACCGGCAGCTACCATCAATGACTATCCCCGTTTTGCCTATAGAGGCATGATGCTGGATGTCAGCCGCCATTTCTTCCCCGTGGATTCGGTAAAAACGTATCTCGATATCCTTGCCTTGCACAACCAAAATACGTTCCACTGGCATCTGTCCGATGACCAAGGTTGGCGTATCGAGATCAAGAAATATCCGGAATTGACACAGATCGGATCTAAACGCAAGGAAACCGTGATCGGCCATAACTCCGGAACATATGACGGAAAGGAATACGGGGGCTTCTATACACAAGACCAGATTCGCGATGTCATCAACTATGCCGCCGAACGCCATATCACGATCATCCCGGAAATCGATATGCCGGGACATCAATTGGCAGCCTTGGCTACATACCCGGAACTGGGATGCACCGGGGGCCCTTATGACGTATGGGGCCAATGGGGAGTAGCCGACGACGTGATCTGCGCCGGAAACGAGAAATCCATGCAATTCCTAGAAGACGTATTGAGCGAGGTCATCGATCTTTTCCCGTCCGAATATATCCATGTAGGTGGTGATGAGTGCCCGAAGGTACGTTGGGAGAAATGCCCGAAATGCCAAGCTCGCATCAAGGCGGAAGGTATCAAGGGAGATAAGAAGCATTCCGCCGAGGAATATTTGCAAAGCTACGTGATCTCCCGCATGGAGAAATTCGTGGAGAGCAAAGGACGCCATATCATCGGCTGGGACGAGATCCTAGAAGGAGGCTTGGCCCCGAATGCCACGGTAATGAGCTGGAGAGGCATGGATGGAGGTATCGAGGCCGCCAAGCAAAAGCATAACGTAGTCATGACACCGAATACATATGTATATCTGGATTACTATCAATCAGCGGATACGGATCTTGAGCCCGAAGCTATCGGTGGTTACTTGCCGTTAGAGAAAGTATATTCTTTTGAGCCGACAGCCGGTATCTCTCCTGAAGACCAGAAGTACGTGATCGGGGCGCAAGCCAACCTCTGGACGGAATATATCCCGACCATGGCACAGGCACAGTACATGGTATTGCCGCGTATGGCTGCGCTTTGTGAAACGCAGTGGAGCGCTCCTGAAAAGAAGCAGGATTATCAGGGATTCCTGAAACGCACCGCTCGTCTGACCAAGATTTACCAGCTGAAGGGATGGAACCACGCGACGCATATCTTCGATGTGAATGTGAACATCGCTCCCAACACGGAAACGGGCAAGCTGGATGTAACGGCAAGCACCATCGACGATGCGCCTGTGTACTATACCCTCGACGGTACGGAACCTACTACTGCTTCGTCCAAGTATGAAAACGGGCTGACCATTGATGCGGCATGTGTGCTGCGCATGATGGCCGTGCGTCCGGAAGGCAACTCGCGCATTACGCGTGACAGCATTGCGTTCAGCAAGTCTACGGCGAAACCCATCACCATGTTGCAGCCTATCAATAAGCCTTACGAGTTTAAGGGTGCCACTACGCTGGTAGACGGTATGACGGGCGACCGCAACTACAAGACCGGACGCTGGATTGCTTTCTACAAGAATGACATGGAGGCGGTGATTGACTTGAAGGAGGCTACCGAAATCAGTTTCATGACCCTGCGCACTTGCGTGGAAAAGGGCGACTGGACGTTTGATACCAGAGGCATTACCGTAGAGGTGTCGGACGACAACAAGACTTTCAAGAAAGTGGCTTCGGAAGCTTATCCGGCTATGAAGGAAACGGATGCCAACCAGATTTATACCCATACCCTGACGTTTGACCCGGTAAAGACCCGTTACGTGAAGGTAACGGCCTTGTCCGAGCAGAATATCCCGGCATGGCACGGCGGCAAGGGCAATCCCGGATTCTTGTTTGTAGATGAAATCGTATTGAACTAACGGATATGCGTAAACTGGTTTTTGCTACTAACAATGCCCATAAACTGGAGGAGCTACGTGCCATTCTGGGAGATAAGGTGGAAGTGCTGAGTTTGAAAGACATCCGTTGTGAGGCCGATATTCCGGAAACGGCGGATACGCTGGAAGGAAATGCCGCGCTGAAGGCGGAATATATTCATGTGCATTATGGCATGGATTGCTTTGCCGACGATACCGGTCTGGAGGTGGAAGCGCTGGACGGGGCTCCCGGGGTGTATTCGGCACGTTATGCGGGCGGTGAAGGTCACGATTCGGAAGCCAACATGAAGAAGCTGCTGGCAGAACTGGAAGGCATGCAGAACCGGAAGGCGCAGTTCCGTACGGCCATCTGCCTGATAGAAGGAGGAGAAAAGCACTTGTTCGAAGGCATTGTGAAGGGAGAAATCATCCGGGAGAAAAAAGGAAGCTCCGGCTTCGGCTATGACCCGGTGTTCGTTCCGGAAGGTTATTCCGAGACTTTTGCGGAGATGGGGGCTGAAGAAAAGAACAGGATCAGTCACCGGGCAAGAGCCGTACAGAGGCTGTGTGA
>ENA-ORSK01002627-ORSK01002627.1-human-gut-metagenome-genome-assembly--contig:-NODE-2627-length-11633-cov-3.185352_pt1 | contig 11633 bp, 7 predicted proteins | sample MGYA00242192_ERZ509159 | MGnify/ENA primary metagenome ERZ509159 (study PRJEB26280, sample SAMEA2338663) | human gut metagenome | biome: human gut; feature: human-associated habitat; material: faeces...
GAAATTGGTTATACACTTCCCAAATCGTTGACAAGTAAAACATTCATTAAGTCTTTCCGCTTTTATGTGTCGGGAAGTAACCTGCTCACATTTGCTCCATTCGATATGTGGGATCCTGAAAAAGGTGGAGGAGAAGGTTCCGGCTATCCGTTGAATCGAGTGATCACTATCGGCTTCAATGCTAATTTCTAAATCTTATAACTGTATAACTTATGAAACTTCAAATAAAATCACTTTATCTGTTATGCTTCGCTACCGGCGCGATGTTGTTATCTTCATGTGAAGATTTCCTCGACAGGCAAGAAGACGAAAAACTGACTTTCGAAAAAATCTGGGAGTCAAGAAATACGATCAAGCAGTATTGGCTCAATGCTATGTCATTTCTTCCTAACTACAATGGAGGATTCATTGGAGATAATGAGCCCTATTTGGGAGCATCGGACGAATGTACCATTACTTATGACCGTGGTTACCGTTCTATGAACTTCGGATCATGGAATGCCTCAAATGTACCTTATTACAAAATGGACAAATACTATAAAGGTATCCGTGAATGTAATATTTTCATGCAGAATGTATATAAATGCTCAGACCCTCTGGCTACCCAGGAACAACTTGACGAATGGTATTGGCAGGCGCGCTTTGCCCGTGCCTACTACTATTTTAGTATGATGTGCGACTACGGACCTATTTTCCTGATTGGAGACGAATTACTGGACTTTGCAGCTTCTACAGAAGAATTATACCGTCCTCGTAACACATGGGAAGAGTGTGTAAATTATGTAGTCAGTGAACTTACTGCATGTGCCGAAAGTAGTGCTGTACCTGTTCAGAAGGGTCTGTCGACCAGTAAATACGGTTTAGCGACTAAAGGTACCTGTTATGCAGTCATTTCACGTCTGAAACTTTATTCGGCACGCGACTTGTTCAACGGTAATGCTCTATATCGTACGGTAAAGAACCCGGTAACAGACAAGTTCCCCGAACTTTCGGGAGTGGATCTTTTCCCGCAAACATACGATGCCAATAAATGGTTGGAAGCAGCAAAGGCTGCTAAAGTCTTGTTAGACGATACTGATTACGAACTTTATCGTGCAGGTAACGGTGATCCGTATGAAGATTATTATGGTATCACCCATGTAAACTGGAATAGTGAATTGATCTGGACAGACCGTTACAATAGCGGATATAGTTGGGGAGTAAATACAGTTCCCACCGGACTACCCGGTACTGCATACGGTGGTGTAGGTCCTACACAGCAACAGGTAGATGCTTATGCGATGAACAACGGACGCTATCCTATTATAGGGTATGAAGCATCAGGTGATCCGATAATAGACAATGCTTCAGGATACAGCAAGGAAGAAGAACTGCAAAAATCAGACTGGGAATATCCGGCAAAAGGATGGAGCAACTTTAAGAACTACAATATCACTGCTCCTAACATGTATAAAGATCGTGAACCTCGTTTTTATATCACTGTTTTCTTTGGAGGTAACTATTGGTTGCATGGTGCTGGCAGTACAATGATCTCTTTTGCCAAAGGAGGTAATGGTAACAAGAGCCACGACTATCCTAAGAGTGGTTACCTGTGCAATCGTTTTTATGACCATACACTGAACTCCGGTGATGGACAATGGGGTAATCTGACATTCCCGGTATTCCGTCTCGGAGAGATGTATCTGAACTTCATCGAATCTGTTCTGGAATGTAAGAAGAGGAATGTTGCTTTGCCGGCAGGATATGAAGAACTGGCAATGGAAAAATGGGCGGATTTGCGCGACCGTGCGGGATTGACTCCGATTACAAGTGTATATCCCAATGCTTCCGTGGACGAACTGATTGAACTTTGTCGTAAAGAACGTCGTGTGGAACTGGCATTTGAAAGACATCGCTATTTCGACACACGTACTTGGATGATTGCGGAACAAACGGATAATGGTCCGATGTATGGTATGGATGCAACCTGTCCGCTGGAAGGTAATGATACGAAAGTAACTCCTGACGGATTTTGGAAAAGAACCGTATTTGAAACACGCGTGTTTAAATCCAACCACTATCTCTATCCGTTCTCTCAGCGTGAATTGGATCGTAATAAATTACTGACCAGAAACTATGGATGGTAGTGAGAAATACACATAAAACCACTTTATTAATAAAAAGAAAATATTTATGAGAAAAAATATATTATTAGTGTCGTTCGTATCTGCCTTCCTTTTAACGCAGACTGCGTGCGAAGATGGCAAGGATGAATTTCTGGATGATTTCAGTACTATACTTTATTTCAGAAATAGTGGCGAAATACCTGTAAGTGTATATAACACAGGGGAAGATGCCAACTACCAGGTTGTGATAAACAAGGGAGGCTCAGAACTCAACGCAGTGACGGAAGTAAGTATAGGAACGTTGGATGATGCTGCATTGGCTATATATAATGCAGAACAGGGAGTAAAATACAAAGCCATTCCCACCACTTGCTATGAATTGAAGGGCGATAGAAAATTTACTTTTGCCGCAAATGAACTGTATAAAACTATGGATATTACTCTAAAAACGGAACTTATTGACGGGCTTCCCGCCTTGAATGCCGGTGAAGAGTATGTGCTACCATTGCAACTGGAAAATTCACAGGACTCTATCAATTCAAAATTAGGAAAGGTTTTTATTAAGCCAAATGTACAAACTCCGACAGTTTTCTTTTCAAAGAGCGGTTATACTCAAAACTTTTTCTCGGACAACGGCCCTATTAAAATGAATTTCACTTTGCCATTGGAAATTCCTATTCCAAGCAAATGGGACTTCTCTTGTGAATTAACTATCGATTCGAAATTGTTAGACGAATATAATGCAGCAAACGAATGTGATTATGCAATGTTACCTTCTACTGCTTACACGCTGGAGACAACTGTCAACTTTACCAACGATATGGAAAGTGTAAAAGAGGCGAATATTGAAGTAGACCGTACCGGTTTGAGTTATGGTAATTATGTGCTTCCGATTTGTTTGTCTTCATGCACTAAACCACAATTTGTTATCGATGCAGAAAGAAATACATCGTTATATGCTATCTCTTATGTACCTGATGCAAGCAAATTAACCAAAGTCGACCTGAAAGAAAATATGATTAGTATTTTCCCGGATCCGACAAATGAAGGTTCTATTGCTGAAATGCTCGACGGAAAAGAAGATACGTATTACCATAGTAACTGGAGCGGAGTAGCACCAATGCCTCACTGGATTCAAATTGCTCTGCCGAAAGAATCCACAGCAGTATCAATAGGATATCAAATACGTCATAATAACAATAATGGCGCTCCTCTGCAGTATACACTTCTCGGTAGTCCGGACGGTACTGCCTTCAGTAAAATCACTACGGTTACAGAAAATCTACCAACGGCAACAAAAGCAAAATATACATCGCCGGTATTCGTCGGCAAACCATTTAAATATTTGCGGGTACAAGTAGATAAAACGTCAGTAGGAAACAGTTTTGCATTTGCAGAGTTCTGGATGAGCACAGACTGATTTTTCTCCTAAGTAATATTTTAATGAGAGAGAGAATGTTTTCTCTCTCTCATTAACTTTTATGGTTAACTTTGAATAATCTTTTGATGATACAATACTTTATGAAGCAATATCTGTTCTTACTATGGGGGATTACTTCTCTCATCTTTTCTTCTTTGTTCCTGGCTTGCAGCGATGATGAACCGGGTGATAAAACTCCTGTATTCACAATAAAAGAGGAGTACTTACAACAGGATTTCGATCAAAAACAATCATCGCTTGTAATACCTGTGGAAACTAATCTGGCCGCAGACGCATGGGTAGTCTCATCAAATCAGGACTGGTGTGTCGCAGCAAAAGACATGTCGGGTTCTTCGCCCGCGGTGAAAATATTGGTACATGCCAATGAAGAACCAGACGTACGCTCTGCAGAAATCACATTAAAGAGTTCTGTGCAAAACTATACTATTCAAGTACGTCAATTAGGGTACGGTCCTGCTATCCTTGTCAAGAATCCCAATCCGATAATCGATGCGGCCGGCGGTCCTCTTTCCATTATTGTCACTTCGAATATAGAATACACAATAGAGCAATCGGAAAACAGTGATTGGATCAAAACTGTTCCTGCCACCCGTGCGCTGACAGATAAAGAATACCAATATACGGTAGATGCCAACCCATATTATGAAACACGTACTGTCACATTCACTTACATATATACTAAAGACGACAAGATAAGAGCATTATGCTCAGTTACACAAAATGCTAAAGATTCCGGTGTTTCGGATGTAGAGATAGAAGGTGATTTGAAAATATCTCCCAATGGAGGAAAAGATAGTGAGCACCAGCCGGGACAAGGAATCGAGAACTCTTTTGATGGCAAGTTTGGTGGAACCCCCTATCATTCAATTTGGAATCAAAAGGCTAATTTTCCTGTTACTCTCGAATATTTTTTTGATGGCACAAAAGACATAGATTACTTGATTTATCACACCCGTAGTGGAAATGGTAATTTTGGCAAATTGGATATTTACACGGCAACAGAAGATGCTCCCGAATATACGAAGTACGGTTCATTCGATTTTAAGATGCAGAATGCTTCAAGCCGTGTGGTGTTTGCTCAGAGTTTGAAGAAAGCTACTAAAATAAAATTTGAGGTTCACTCCGGCTTGGGAGACTTTGTAAGTTGTGATGAAATGGAGTTCTATCAAAAGAATCCGGATAAGAAACTTGACGCACAATTGCTGGGCGTTTTTACAGATATAACTTGTACGGAGGTGAGAGATGAAGCGACCGATGCACAGATAAATGCACTTCCCGGCTATTTTGCCAATATAGCCATTCAATTAAAGAGAAACACATATGACGAATGGGAAAAGTCTTTCCGTATACAAGATTATCACCCTTACAGTAATGTAGAGGAATGGGCAGAAACACTGATGACCAAACGATACAGTAACTTAGACAATCCTACGGGTATTTATGTGGAAGCCGGAGATTCGGTCATTGTGTTGGTAGGTGACACCCATGGACAGAGTTTGTCTATTCAATGCATCGGTGAAGAAAAGTCCGGCGACTATGTGCAAACAGCAGCAAGCGGAGAAACCCGTTTCCTTGAAGAAGGAGTTAATAAACTTGGATTTACACAGCGAGGAATGTTGTTCCTTATGTATAACACTAACTTGCAGGATGTCAATGCAAAACCTGTGAAGATACATATTCCTTTAGGTAGCGGATATGTCAGCGGATTCTTTGATGTAAAAACGGATAAGACTAATGATAAATATAAAGAGCTTATAAATAAAGCTACTTATAAGTATTTCTGCATACGTGGTGAAAGAATTATGTTCTACTTCCATCGAGATAAGATGATGCAGGCTGTTCCCTACGATATACTGTCTGCCATTAATCTTTGGGATGATATCATTAGTTGGCAACAGGAACTGATGGGTATTGATGACGTCCGTCCGTCACAGGTCAACAATCATTTGTTTGCCATCTCTCCGGAAGGTAGCTATATGTGGGCATCAGATTATAGGATTGGATTCGTATATACTTATCTCAATAATATTTTGCTTTATGATAACGTGATGGCTGCTAAAGACAATGCCTGGGGACCGGCTCACGAAATAGGACATATTCACCAGCGTGCTATCAACTGGCCCAGTTCAACAGAGTCATCCAATAATCTTTTCTCAAATTACATACTGTTTAAACTGGGAAAATATTGTTCGAGAGGATCGGAATTAAGCGCGTTGGCAAAAGCCCGTTTTGTTGATAAACAAGCTTGGTGGAATATGGGTAGCGCCACTCATCAGAATGAGGATACGGAAATACATATGCGTATGAACTGGCAACTTTGGAATTATTATCATCGTTGTGGCTATAAAACAGATTTCTGGCAGAAACTCTTCAAACTCTTGCGGGAAGATCGTATTGTTGAATCTAATCCGGGAGCAGGTCAGTTACATTTTGCTAAGATGGCAAGTAAGGCTGCCAATGAGAATCTGACTGAATTCTTCAGGATGTGGGGATTCCTCGAACCGGTAAATAATGTGGAGATTGAACAGTATGGTAAATGGAACTACAATGTGACACCAACCATGATTGCCGAAGCAGTGAGCTACATGAGCCAGTTTCCTGCACCTAAACATGCATTTTATTATCTTGAAGACAGAAAGAATAATGATGTGGGTATTGAACAATATCAGGTAGGTGATGTAGGCTATTATACACAGTTCAAGAATGACCAGAAGATTACAAAGAATGTAACATATACCCGTTCCGGACAACATATTACAATAAGTTCGGGTGATGAAGCTGTCGCATTTGAAGTAAAAAAAGGTAGTGAGATAATGTATTTCTCTAATTTCTTCTCATTTGATATTCCGGCATCCATTCCTTGGAATGATAGCATGAAGATATATGCAGTACAGGCGAATGGAGAGAGAAAAGAAGTGAAATCCAATTAAATGAGTTCCCCCAATCTTACAATATCCAAATGTATGATTGGGGGAAATTCATAGATTATTCTTTATATATTGATTCTTTTACATTATCATTCAAAATCACTTTGTTGTTTTTCCACCTCTTTTAACTTCGAGCGGCTGACTTTCTGCTGTCGCTTCAAGTTGTTTCCGTTCTGTCCCTTAAAATCAGTGCTCATTGCTTTCTGTCCGGAAACAGAATTCAATCGTTCCAGTTCCTTTTTATCTGCCAGCAAAATATGCTCCGCCTGATAAGTCGGAATAATCAACTCTGCCGAAACCGGAGTATGTTTGCCTTGCCATACCACGGATGCACGCACCTTGATTTCTCCCGGAACAGTAGAAGATCTTACCAATACAGGCGCAGTTCCCCAACGAACCGGAGCCGGATTTGTAAACGTCTTACTGTCAGCAATCAGTTGTCCGGGACCTTCTATTTCAAAGGTTATTTCATAATTATTCAATCGTTTGATGTTCCCATTATCATCTGCAATAGCAGCTATTACAGTCATGATATCCGAACCGTTCGCTTTCATACTCACCTTCTCGTCATCCGCCCAAAGTAGTATTTTAGAGGGGCGGCGGGCCGGCATCACCTTATGTGTTGCAACCACCTTTCCGGCTATCAGACCTTCTGCCAGAAGATACGAATCGGCCTGTTTCCTTCCTCGCGACAATTGCTTATCATACATAAAATCAAAAACATCGCTAAAGGTTATAACAGGCGATGGCATTCCGGCCTTATCGATTGGTTTATGATAAATATGCTGTTTGCCATTCTTGCAGAAAGTCAGACGAACTTCTTCACAGTTACTATACACCGTAACATCTTTCGGAGAAAAAGGAGTCATCTCATTCGCAATATACACCATAGGACCGCTATCTGCAATCAGTTCCTTGTTTTCCTCCGCAGGACGTTGCGAACAGAACATATAATAAGAGAACTTCGGTTGCCGGAACGCATCCATAATTCCTCCATAAAACGGATCGGGATGATATCCCCTCTGATGATCGAAGGAATGCCACAAACAACCTCCCATGTGCTGTCTGGAAGTTCTATACAGTACATCATAGCACGTATATTTATAATCGGGGTTTGCATATCCCTGCGCTTGTATCAACATCGGCACTTCTCCCCAGACACGGTTCACACGACTCGGAGAATTATGCGAATACCAGTCATCCACATTATCTCCCCATTCCCGGGTAAAGTAACAAACATCGGGATTCAAAGTCTCCGTATTAAAGGCCCCTCCTCCCCCCATTACCGGATGAGTGAAATGGATCGGAAAATGTTCGTGTCCACGTGCCGTAACATCACAGCCGGCATAACAATATGGATAAGGATATTCCTCATTCAGTACATCTACCACATTTTTAGCAAACTCTGCCGGATACCAGGTTTCATTTAAAATCGGCTCCCACATCCACACACAAGGATGATTGCGGTCACGGCGAACCATATTACGGATATCACTATATACTCTTTGGGCAAAGATAGGTTCATCATTCCAGAATTGCCATCCCGGAGTATTGACAATAACAAAGAGTCCCAACTCATCACACGCATCCATAAAAGCAGGATCTTGCGGATAATGTGCGTTACGGATAACACGCAACCCTGCATCGCGTAATTTCTTTGCATCGCGCCAGTGCAGGTTATTAGACAAGGCATTGCCTATCACAGCATAATCCTGATGTCTATTAGCCCCAATCAACGGATAGGGATACGGTTCACCGTTCAGCCAAAAACCGTCTTTTCCTTTAAACTCCACACTCCGGATACCAATGCGACGACGATATCCGTCAACAATGCTGCCGGCTTTATCCTTCACATAGACGTGCAACTGATAGAGATAAGGACTGTCGGGCGACCAAAGATGCGGACTGTCAACCTTCATACGAGAGGCCACTTTTGCCGCATGCTCATTGCCCACGGACAATCGTTTCTCTGTTGAAAGCACAAGACGGTTATCACGGTCATACAGTTCATAGCTGACTTTTCCACTGAAGAACTTTCCCGAAGTATTACGTATATGCACATCCAGATTTACCAAAGCCGATTGCCGCGACACTTTATCATAAGAAACAAACAGCCCGCCGCCTGCTACTTCATCTTCATAATTGGGGTCGGTAATAAATACGCGGTTGTGAGCTATCATCCAACAGTCACGATAGATCCCGCCAAAGTAAGCAAAATCCAGTGTTTCCTGCGTCTTACCGGGAGGATAGGAAGGATCGTCACTATTATCAGCCCACACCGTGACCACATTATCTTCACCAAAGTTCAGGACAGAACATCCTGTCCATGTTTTCGGATTCCCGGCAGAAGTAAAAATAATCTTCACTCCCTCTTCTACCACAATATTCATGATTTCTTCTATCTGCGGATACATCAAAGGAATGTTCACACCAAAAGGAAACTCTGTAGCTATACGGCATTTGCGAATATGCTCGCGTAAAATCTCCGGATGCATAGAACCTGCACCAATCAGTCCCAAACCACCAGCGTTACTCACTGCGGAAGCAAGCCTCCAACCACTGCACCATACCATTCCACCTTGAACAATAGGGTATTGAATCCCCAGAAGAGAAGTAATTCTATTCATAATTAATAATTTATCAATGTGCTAATTTACTAATATACCGGCTAGAATAACCAGCTAAATTACTAATGCGCTAATACAACAATATACAAATATATAAATTATTCAATTACAAACGTTCCCTAGTCAGTATATTGTCGTATCGCGACATTAGCACATTTATATAAACACCCTCAACGGATAATCTGTTCAATAGGTTTATTAATCAACACCGTGGTAGAATCCCCATAAGCTCTCAAAACTTCCAGCGTACGTTCACGACGATCTCTTCCTTTCTTATCCCAGAAGTTCTTTGTAAAGACAGCCATCAGATCAAGTCCTCCAATAGTTCCTCCATTGATATACACTACGCTACCACCAAACAAAGGAATAGGACTATCCGTCACCACCGAATTCACCATCATCCCATTGGCACGTTCACTTAACTGACGGAACCGTACTCCGCTCGCCTGTATTTCCTCTAAAGACTTCCGTATACCTTTTGCCATCGGATTCCGTGCCCAGTTGGTATACGATCTTTGCTGTCGAATCTCATAGAAAGGATCTCCCCGCCATGTATTCTTATCCACCCTTATCTTTTTTTGATAAACCGGATCCCAATTAAAACGGGTATTAGCCTTATATGGCATCAAAGAAAGAACTACCTTTGGTTTAGGCAATGCTTCGGGAAGCGATTCGTCAGGCAGCATCCAGCTTTTCTCCTCCGACATCCGGGGAGTACCCACCGCACTGCCGAAATCAATCTGCCTAACTGCTTTCGGATTCAGCTTCAACTCCTCACTGCTCTCCAATAGCTTCTGCAATTTGAGTGAATCCTGTACAGACCACTGGGCATAGCATACCACTGTCAGCAGCAGTGATACTGCCGATATAAATAAACGTTTCCTCATTTTTATTGTTTTTTTATTTCCCGAAGATTCTCCTCTTTTTTACCACCAGCGATACCCTGTACCACACAGCGGTTCATCGTAACACGGGTCAATCGTCCACCGCGTCTTCGGGTATTGTCTTTCTTCCCACCAACGACGGTAGCAAGCGGCAGCATCAAGTACTTCTTCGTCTGTCAGGAAATAGAGTGCTTCATAATTCTCGGCATTAGCCAACACCATTTTGCAACCCAACGACGGAGGTGTACCTTGACGAATAGATTCAATCACCCAAAGCATACACTCACCTAAACGGATTTTACCATTATTCATATTATAAACCGACGGGAAAGAAGGAATAATAGTCAGATCTTCCGCATAGTTCAGAAGTTCGGGAATATCCTCTTCCGTAAAATGAGGGACCTCCACCACTCCTTTGTCATTCTTCATCTTATACGTACCCGTCTTCAATTGCTTCACAAAAAGGGTAACATCCGGATTGTTATAATCCATTTCTTCGCTGCCGCACCCAGTAAAGGATACAATCAGGCAAATAGCCAACAGCATTACAAGTGTTTTTTTCATTTTCTTCAAGGATTAATACGTCATGCGAAGTCCGCAAAGCAAATTAAAATTAGTCGGCCGTTTCGTGCGTACCGTAGCTAGTTTCGAATCAGTTTTGAAATGATGAGAAACACCCGGTTCGGCAAAAAGCGCGAGGCGATCATTTATCTTATAATTAATTCCAATACCAGCGGTCACAGCCAATTGGACAGGTTCTTCTTTGAAACTGTTGTCCGGTGCACCGGCAATGCATTTATCTATAATTCCTCCTACTGTAGCGTAAAGGTCAACTTTTTTTGTATCCAACAATGTCACGTTAATTTTGACGGGAATACCAAGATAATGTAAATGCTGCCCTGCCGAGCGGAGATTTGAATAAAGCAATCCGGTTTCAATACCCAGATAATCATTTAATTTCCGTTCTACGGTTACACCTACAGAAACCGGCATTTTATAGACGCCATCCTCTGCTGGAAGTGCCGTACCAACTTGGGCTTTCATCGCCCAGCGGTTTTTCTTTGTAGAGATCTTCCGGACTGCTGATTCGCCCGTTTCATATTGTTCTTTTCGCGAATCCGATGATTCCGTATTACCATTCGTTGCCTGCCAATAGCCATTATGGCCTTGGTTTCCATATCGGTTTCCATTTCCGGTGGAAGTCGTAGCCGAGAAAGAGAACGACATAGAGAAGGTAATGGAAAGCGAATCTTCTTCTGTGTATTGAGACAACATTCCATAAGATTTAGGAGCCGGTTTCGGCAACACTGGTTCTACCGGCAACGGTAGTTGATTGACACGTATTCCATCTCCGTCCAACTGCCCTCCGTTCGCCACGGCTATCTTGGTAAATGCTTCTTCCATTTCCTCTTTTGGAGAAAGATATAAGAAGGTAGCCGATGAAGCCGCCAAGACAAGCAACACAGATGCCGCAGCTGCTACACGGAAGAGTAGTAACCGACGACGTTGCTGGCAAGCCACAGGAATCTCCTGTGAGAGTTCTTCCCAGAAGCCGTCCCGGACATTCATCCCGGCATCAGCGAGACGAGTGCGAAACAGATCGGTTATTTCATCATTTTCTTTCTTCATGATTTCTATATTCTTTTATT
>ENA-ORSK01002628-ORSK01002628.1-human-gut-metagenome-genome-assembly--contig:-NODE-2628-length-11630-cov-3.131317_pt1 | contig 11630 bp, 10 predicted proteins | sample MGYA00242192_ERZ509159 | MGnify/ENA primary metagenome ERZ509159 (study PRJEB26280, sample SAMEA2338663) | human gut metagenome | biome: human gut; feature: human-associated habitat; material: faeces...
AGCAGGGAATCGTCACCCGCCTGACGGGCGACGCCTCTTTCGAAACGGCGGGACGGCTCCGGCTCGACGGGAAAGAGTGCATCGCCACGGGCGACGCTTCGCCCCTCGACCCGCCCTGCGACCGGCTGCGGCTGACCGAAGAGACCCTGCGCGAACTACACGAAAAATACGGTTTAACAATAGCTGACGACCATGATTAAAGAGATTGCGAATCATCGTTCGATCCGAAAATACAAATCCTCCCCGATCGACGAGGAGGTACTCTCAGACATCCTGCATTCGGCCGCGCGCGCTTCGACCTGCGGCAACATGCAACTGTACAGTCTCGTCGTGACGCTCGACGCCCGCGTGAGGGCCGAACTGGCACCGTGCCACTTCAATCAGGCCATGGTCACCGAGGCCCCCTGCGTGGTGACGGTCTGCGCCGACGTCCACCGCTTCTCGAAGTGGTGCGAGCAGCGCGACGCCGACCCTGCCTACGACAATTTCGCGTGGTTCCTGAACGCTTCGACCGACGCCCTGCTGGCCGCGCAGAACCTCTGTGTCGAGGCCGAAATGCACGGGCTGGGCATCTGCTACCTCGGCACGACGATCTACACCGCGGGCGATATTTCGCAGATACTGGAACTTCCGAAGGGGGTCATTCCGCTCACCACCGTGGTCCTGGGTTATCCCGACGAGTCGCCCGAACTGACCGACCGCCTGCCGCTCGAAGCTGTGGTCCACTACGAGAAGTACACCGATTACACGGCCGCCGAGATCGACGAACTGTGGGCCGAGCGCGAAGAGTCGGAGCTTACCAAACGTCTGCTGGCGGAAAACGGCCTCCCGAACCTGGCGCAGGTCTTCACCCAGCGGCGTTACGTGCGCAAGGACAACCTCGCTATCTCGGAGTCCTATTTCGCCCTTTTGAAAGAGAAGGGATTCTTCAACAACTGACGCCGTGCGGGAATCGTGTCGCATACTCGCCGCCGCGCTGCTGGGCCTGCTGTGCTCGGCGTGCAGCGTCACGCGCCACATTCCCGAAGGACAGTATTTTCTGCAAAAAGTAAAGATCGAGGACGACCGGTCCACGCCCCGCAAGGAACGCATCACGGCTTCCGACATGGAGAAGTACGTGCGCCAGACTCCCAACAAACGCTTCCTCGGGACGAATTTCTACGTCTGGCTCTACGAGCAGGCCGACCCTGCGAAGGACAACCGCTGGAACAACTGGAAGCGCAAGATCGGGCAGGCGCCCGTGACGCTGGACATGGGGCTGACCCAGAAGAGCGCCGAAAACCTGAAGGTCTACATGGACTCGAAGGGTTTTTTCTCCTCGCAGGCGACCTATGAGGTCGACACCGTTTCGCGCCGCAAGCGTGCGACGGTCACCTTCCGCACGCGCCAGGGCGAGCCTTACCGCATCGACTCCGTTTCCTACGAGTTCCAGGACAACTTCCTCGAACAGATCGTGCTGCCCGACACCGTCAATACGCTGCTGCATACGGGCGATATTTACGACGTGTCGGTCCTCGATGCCGAGCGGGAGCGCATCGCCGCCTACCTCAAGGAGCGTGGGTACTACAATTTCTCGGTCAACAACATCTCCTACCGCTATCCCTACGACACGGTCGGCAGCCGCGTCGGCGACCTGACGATGGTCGTCAAACAATACCTCACGGGCTACAACGACCGCGGCGAACCCGTCATGGAGAACAACAAGGTCTACCGGATCAGCGAAATCAACATGCTGCCCGGATACGATCCCACGGTCAGCTTCACCGATCGGGAGGTTCGCTACGATACGGTGGCTTACCGCGGCCTGAACGTCGTCTACGACGGGAAGCACAACGTCCGCCCCCGTGTGCTGCGCCAGGCGATTCCGCTCTATCCCAACTACCTCTACAACGCGGAGCAGATCAACCGCACCTACAACAATATCATGTCGCTGGGCTACTTCAAGAGCACGCGCATCACCTTCGACGAACTGCCGGCGCCCGACAGCACGAACCTCGTCTCCTACATCGGCAACGCCGACGACTCGCTGGCCACGCAATATACGCAGGAAGGCTATCTGCGTTGCAACATCCTCGGTACGCCGCAGCTCAAACAGAGTTACAAGATCGACCTGGAAGGGACGACCACTTCGAGTTTCTACGGATTGAAGGCCTCGGTAGGCTATCAGAACCGGAACCTGTTCCGGGGGATGGAATCGTTCGACATCGCATTCAGCATCGGCCACGAGTTCATGAAGTCGCGCGACAGCGGCAAGCGCAACGCCAAGGAGTTCGGCGTCACGGCGGGGCTGGCTTTCCCGCGTTTCCTGCTTGGGAGCCGTTACCGGCCGTCGCTCGTGACGCCGCGCACGCGGCTCGAACTGTCGTTCAACTATCAGGATCGACCCTACTATCGCCGTACGCTGACCAGTATGACATGGACCTACTCATGGAGCAACGAGAAATACTCGTCGTTCGCCGTACGGCCCGTCGACCTGAATCTGGTCGACATGAGCTACATCAATCAGGACTTTTTCGAGAAATTGCAGAATCTCTACCTGCGCAACAGTTACACCTCGCAGCTCGTGGCCGGAATATCGGGAAGCTACACCTACAACAACCAGTTGAAGAATCCGGGACGCAACGCCACGCTCGTGCGGTTCAACTGGGAGACGGCGGGCAACCTCATCGGGGGGTTGGAACACCTCTTCTCGTCGCCGGCCAAAGGCAAGGACTACTACGAAATTTTCGGTATTCAATACTCCCAGTATTTCCGCGTCGATCTGAGCGCCAGCCGCAAGATCATGCTGGGCGAAAAAGCGGCCATCGCAGGGCGGCTCTACGCCGGTTGCGGACTGGCCTACGGCAACTCGACCTCGATCCCCTTCGACCGTCTCTTCTACTGCGGCGGCAGCAACGGGATGCGCGGCTGGATCCCCCGTATGCTCGGCCCCGGATCGGTGCCGGTCGACCCCGACAAGGTGACCTATCCGGTCCAGCTGGGAGACATGAAACTCGAAGCGAACCTCGAATTCCGCTTCCCGATCTGGGGAATCTTCCACGGCGCCACCTTCTTCGACGTGGGAAACATCTGGTTCATGGGAAACAGCGCCGAGGAGTATCCGCCCGAAGCGGTCTTCCACATCCGCGACTTCTACAAACAGCTGGGATTCAACACGGGACTCGGCCTGCGTTTCGACATCAAGTTCGCCGTGCTGCGCCTCGACTGGGGTATTCAGCTGCACAACCCCAACAACCCCTCGGGCGAGCGGTGGATTCACAATTTCAAGTGGAAGAACACGGCGCTCAACTTCGGCGTGGGTTACCCGTTTTAACGTTCGGCTTTTACTTCTTCGCCTTGTACTGCGACGGCGACATGCCGGCATTGCGCTTGAAGTAACTGCCGAAGAACGACTGGTTGGGGAAATTCAGGTAATAGGCGATTTCCTGCACGCTCATGTTCGAATATTTGAGCAGCGTCTTGGCTTCGAGGATCACGTAGTTGTCGATCCATTCCGATACCGATTTGCCGCTGATGCGCTTGATGAGCGTGGTGAGGTATTTGGGCGTGATGCATAGCTGCCGGGCGTAGAATCCCACGCTGCGTTCGTGCTTGTAGTGTTCGCCGAGCAGCTCGGTGAACTGCCTGAAATACTCCTCCGCACGGTTGTGTATCGGGCTGTCGACCTCGGGATGCTCCGTGAGGTAGTGGGTCAGGATGTCCCCGACCTTGTAGATCGTCGCGGCGATCAGTCCGCCGATGATCTCGCTCGAAAAATCCGTCTCGGAGCCTTTCAGTTCCTGTTCGACCATCGAGATAAAACTCCGGAGCGACTGGCTCTCGGCGTGCGTGAGTTCCATGCAGGGGAGCGAGCCGAATTGCAGGAAAAGCGGCATCATGCGTTTGGTGTCGATGTTGATGCGCTTGAGAAAATCCGGGGCGATGACGATAAGATGGGCCTTGAAACGGTTGTTGGATTGTACCTGCAGGATGTGCTTGGGGCTGAAGATGAAGAGCGAATCCTTTTTGAGCCGGAATTCCTGCAGGTTTGACGTGAGCGAAGTCTCGCCTTCGGTTCCGACGCCGATAATGAGAGCGTTCAGGCGGCTCGGGAACCGGAATATCTCCATTTCCGATGCGCTGTTTGCGGCGATGCATTCGCCCATAATTCCCGGACGCTTTTCGCCTCCGGCCATTGTGATGAGTTCGTTCAGGGTAAAACTCGATATCGGCATTTCTGAATTCGTCTGGTTCATAGTTTCGCTTAAATTTCGACAAATATAATAATGATCAGTCGGGTATCATTCAAAATGTTCGATTCTTCAACCTTATGAACACTACCGCGCGCTTTTCGACCTGCGGGTCTCTGAAAACGAAAGCGCCGACCTCACGGGTCGGCGCTCGATGCTCTGTCGGCGGACCGATCCGCATGAAGATTTATTTGGCGGCAGGCGCTGCTGCGGGCGCGTCGGTGATGCCCAGTTCCTTTTTCACGGCAGGCGCGACGTCCGTCAGCGTAGCCTCGTCGAAGTAAGCCAGCGATCCCGTCGACGTGTCGAACACGACCAGAAATCCGCCTGCGGCCGCTACCTTGTCGATGGCGCTTTTCGCCTTGTCGATGATCGGGGCGAGCAGTTCGTTCTGTTTCTTCTGGTAATCCTGCTGTGCGCGCTCCTGGAACTCGCGGGTGCGGGTCTGCATATCGTTCAGTTCCTTCTCCTTCACCTCCTTGATGGCGTCGCTGAAGGTGTTGTAGTTTTTCTGGAAATCCTGCAACTTGGTGTTGAATTCGACGTTCATCGTCTCGATGTTGTCCGACAACTCCTTGGCGAAGGTGTCCATGTTCTCCTGCATCGTCTTGGTCTCGGGCATCGCCATGATGATTTCCTGGGTGTTGATGCGTCCGAATTTCTGGGCGAAGAGCGATGTGGCGCCCATCACCAGCACAACCGCAAGGGTCAGTTTGATTGCTTTTTTCATACAGTTTTATCAGTTAATGTTTTGATGTCGGTTATTTCTTGAGCGCGTCGATCACCTGCTGCGTCCGCTCTACGGAAGGATTGGTGTAGAGCAGCGTGGGGTTGTTCGCCGAGTCGAGCACCAGGTCGGCGCCCGCCTGCTTGGCGTAGGCCTCGATGGCGTCGAAGACCTGTTTCTGGATCGGGGAGATCACCTCGATACGTTTTTTCATCAGCGTGCCTTCCTGTCCGAACAGGCTTTCCTGATACTCCTGCGCCTCTTTCTCCTTGTTCAGAATGGCGTTTTCGCGGGTCTGGCGCGCAGCGGCCGAGAGCGAGGTTTTCTGGCTCACGTAATTGTTGTAAAGCGCCTCGACTTCGGCAAACTTGGCGTCCACCTGGTCCTGGTACTGCTTGGCGAGCTTATCCAGGTCGGAAATAGCCGTATTGTAGGCGTCGATTGATTTGAACACTTTCTCGCTGTTGACGATTATGTAGTTCTGCGCCGCGAGTGTCCCTGCCGTCAGAATGAATGCCGCAATTAAAATCAGCCGTTTCATAATCCTGTTGTTTTTAAGTTAATATTCAGCCGGTTTCCCGGATTGCTGCTATAAATATAACTCTTTTCTTTCAAATTTATTGCCACGCCCCGTTTTATTTGAACTCCCTTTGGCGAGGGGGATTCAGGGGATTTTGAATGCCGGTCCGCAGGTGCGGCCGTTCGGATCATGCTAAAATTGTTGTCCCAGAACGAAGTGGAACTGGCTGCCGCTCTTGGTCGAGGAGTTCGCCGGAGCGTCGAATCCGTAACCCCAGTCGATCCCGAGCATACCCACCACGGGGAGGTAGAGGCGGACGCCGAAACCGGCCGAACGCTTGATCTTGAAGGGCGAGAACTTCTTCCACGAGTCGAATGCGTTACCGCCTTCGAGGAATCCCAGCACGTAGATCTGCGACGAGGGTTTGAGGATGATCGGGTAGCGAAGTTCGGCGGTGTATTTGTTGTAGCCGCGCGAGTAGTTGCTGCCGGGGTCGAGCGCGCCGTCCTCGTAACCGCGCATCGCGATGATGTCGATACCGTATATATTGTATCCCGACATGCCGTCGCCGCCGACTTCGTAGCGTTCGAAAGGCGAAACCTTATACTTGTTGTAGCTGCCGAGGTATCCCATTTCGGCCTTGAGCATCAGCACGAGGTTCGAGTTTTTTAGGAACGACTGGAACCACTGCGCCTTGAACTGCCATTTGTGGAATTCCACCCAGCGGTAGCGCTCCTGGTTGGCCCGGTCCGCCTCTGCGGAGGTCGAGTTGGAACTGTTGGCGATCTGCTCCAGTTTTTTGTAGTCCTTGCCGTCCCAGAGCGAGTAGGGGAGCGTGGCCTGCACCGAGGCGCTGAACTCCGAACCTCGGCGCGGGTAGATCGGCTGGTCGACCGAATTGCGGCCGAACACCAGTTTGATCGATGCCAGGTTGGCCGCGCCGTTCGTCATCACGAACGACGACCAGTTTTTCAGCGCGTAGCGCTCGTAGGAGGCCTCGGCGTAGAACGAGAAGTTGGGGTCGGGCCACCGCAGGCGCTTGCCCAGACCGGCGGCGACGCCGTAGGTCCGGAAATACTGCGTACTGGTCTGCCATACGTAATAGGCGTTGTTCTGCTCCGAGAAGTGTGCCGAGAGGGTGAACGAGTTGGGTTTCTTGCCGCCCATCCAGGGGTCGGTGAAACTGAACGCGAAGGCCTTGTAATACGTACCGTTGGTCTGTGCCGAGAGCGAGAGCCGCTGGTTCTGGCCCATCGGGTAGGGGCGCCATGCACCTTTCTTGAAGGTGTTCTTGATCGAGAGGTTGTTCAGCGTGATGCCGACCGAACCCACGAAGGTTCCCGAACCCCAGCCGCCGGCGATGTTGAACTGGTCGGAAGCCTGCTCTTCAAGCGGCCAGTTGATGTTGACCAGCTCGTTCGAAACGGGCTTGATGTCGGGCATGATGGCCTCGGGGTTGAAGTGTCCCATCGAACCCAGCAGGCGGATGGTGCGCATCAGCAGCGCGCGGTTGTAGAGTTCGCCCGGACGGGTGTCCAGCTCGCGGCGGATCACCTCGTCGTCGACGCGCTGATTGCCCGTGATGCCGACTTCGTTGATGGTGAACTGCTTGCCTTCGAAGACCTTGACTTCGATGTCGATCGAGTCCGGGGCGATGATCGTCTCGGCGGGTTCGATCTGCGACATCAGGTAGCCTTCGTTCTGATAGAGCGACGACACGGATGTCGCTTCGGGATCGGTCTCCTTGCCGATGCCCAGCTGCTTGTGCATCGTCTTCTTATCGTAGATGTCGCCCTTCTTGACGCCGAACATCTGTTGCAGCCCTTCGGTTTCATAGACCGAGTTGCCCACCCACGAGACGTTGCGGATGTAGTATTTGTTGCCTTCCGACACTTCGAGGTCGATGCCCAGCCGTTTTTCGTTGATCGGGTAGATCGAGTCGCGTATGATGGTGGCATTGCGGTAGCCCCGCGAGTTGTAGAAGTCGATCAGCAGCTCCTTGTCCGCCTCGTAGTCGTTCTCGTTGAGTTTGGTCCCCTTGAAGAAGTTGATCGACTTCTGGTGGGTCTTTTTGAACGTGCGGCGCAGGCGCTTGTCGTTGAACTGCTCGTTGCCGACGAAGTTGATCTTGCCGATCTTCACTTTCTCCTTGCGGTCGATCAGGAAGGTCACCGTCACGGCCTGTCCCGGGCGCAGCGTGTCGTTGTCGATACGCACGTCCACCTCCGTATTGCGGAATCCCTTTTCGGCCCAGTAGTTATGGATGAGCTTCTTGTTCTTGTCGATGACGTAGTCCGAGAGTTCGCTTCCGCGCTTGAGTTTGAGCTTTTCCAGCAGGTCCTTCTTCTTGCCCTTCGAAATGCCCTCGAACTCCCAGTTGTAGACGCGGGGACGCTCCTTGAGGAAGACCTCCAGGTCGAGGCTGTCGCCCTCGATCTCGGCGCCGATCTTCACGTCCGAGAAAAACCGCTGGCTCCAGAGCCGTGAAATGGCGTTGGAGATGAAGTTGCTCGGCAGGTAGACCGAGTCGCCTGCGATCAGTCCGGCAGACGACTTGAGGATCTCGGGGTTGAGGTATTGCACGCCGTGGACGTTGACGTCGCGGATGTAATAGAGCCTGGGTTCGCCCTCGCTTCGGAACATCGGGGCGTTTTCTGAAATCGCAGGCTTCGGAGCCGCCGTCGTGTCCTGCGGATTCTGCTCCTGGGCGAATATATTCGAGCAGCATAGCACGAGGGTAGCTGCTGCCGTGAATATCTTACCGGAATAATTCATCTATTAAATATAGTCTAAAGTCATCTATTTAACCAGTCCGAAGCGGCGATCGCGCCGTGCGTATTCCTCCATCGCGCGGTCGAACTCCTCCTCCGTGAAGTCGGGCCACAGCACTTCGGGGAACCACAGTTCGGCGTAGGAGGCCTGCCACAGCAGGAAATTGCTCAACCGCTGTTCGCCGCTGGTGCGGACGATCAGGTCGGGGTTCGGGTAGGGGGCCGTGTAGAGCGCGGTGCTGATCGTCTCTTCGGAAATCTCCGACGGGGCGATCTGGCCGGCCTCCACGCGTTGCGCGATCTGCTGCACGGCGTGCGTTATTTCGCTCCGCGACGAATAGTTGAGCGCCAGGATCAGCGTCAGCGTCCGTCCTCCCGCGGTCTGCTCCTCGGCCATGGCCAGGTAGCTGCGGACCTTCTCCGAAAAACGGCTCCGGTCGCCGATCATGCGCACCTCGACGCCCTGGCGGATCAGTTCGGGCGTTTCGTTGACGACGCTTTTGCAGAAAAGCTCCATCAGGGAGTCCACTTCCTCCGCGGGCCGTCCCCAGTTTTCGGTCGAGAACGCATAGAGCGTCAGGTACTTCACGCCCCAGCGCGCCGCGGCGCGCAACGACGCCCGCACGGGTTCGACACCCGCTGCGTGACCTTCGTAACGCTCCTTGCCGCGCAACTCGGCCCAGCGGCCGTTGCCGTCCATGATGATGGCGACGTGTTGCGGTATGCGTTTCTGATCGCTCATATTAGGGCACAAATATAGGGAAAAATTCTGTTAACTTGTGGAAAAATGCGATAAATGATTAACTGCGGATGTCGATTCCCCACATCATCTTATTCCGTAACGTGTCGTAAAATGATATATTGTGCGGCACGGCCAAAAAAATCGTCTGTTCGGCCCGCTCCACGGTGAACGACGCGCCGTGCGAAACGGGGTAGGTCCGGTTGTCCAGCGTGACGAAGGCGTCCGCCCGCCGGGCGTCCACGTTGAGCGTGATGACGCCCGTGTCGGGGATCACCACCGGGCGCATCGTGAGGTTGTGGGGGGCCAGGGGCGAGATGACCAGGCACTGGCACGTCGGGGCCACGACGGGACCTCCGGCGCTGAGCGAATAGGCTGTCGATCCGGTGGGCGTCGAGACGATCACCCCGTCTCCGTGGTAGGTGGCCACCATCTGCCGGTCGACGTAGGTCTCCACCGAGATCATCCCTGCGCCGTGGCGCTGCACGGTGAATTCGTTGAGCGCCAGCTGCGATTCGGGCTGTCGGGCGAATTCGCCCGTGACGCGCAGCATCGAGCGCGGCTCGGTCGCGATGTTGCCTTCGGCTATCTCGCGGAAGATCAGGTTCAGCCCGTTGCTCGGGGCGCTGGTCAGAAACCCCAGGTGCCCGGCGTTGATGCCCATTACGGGAATCGGCGCGCCGCAGAGACGGTGCACCCCTTCGAGCAGCGTTCCGTCGCCTCCGTAGCAGACCATGACGGTTTCGGTAGGCTGTTTGCCGATGTAGCGGCCGTAGATCCTTTCGGGCGGGAGCGCCGTTCCCGTGGCCTGCTCCACCAGGGGGGCGAACTCCTCGTTGACGGCGTAATCGAAGCCGAAAGCTCCGATCGTTCCGATCAGCTGGCGGATCTCCTCGGGGGTGTGGGCGATCTGCGCGCGGGAAAAAAGTATGATTTTCATCGGCGGAGTTTCGAAAAAATAAGTAACTTTACCACGCCGGAACGATCCGGGGCCTTTTCGGCCCGGCAAGGCGCCGGGATGTGGCATATCTCCGGCAAATATACGGAAAGGAGAGCGATGCGCCAAATTTATTTGAGCTTGTCCGGATCGCGTTCCGCATTCCGTGAAACAGCGTAGAATTATGACAAAGTTAAGCGTTAACATCAATAAGATCGCCGTGGTGCGCAATTCGCGGGGCGGCAATCTGCCCGACGTGGTCCGCGCCGCGCTGGACATCGAGCGTTTCGGCGCCGAGGGCATCACGGTCCATCCGCGTCCCGATGCGCGGCATATCCGTTACGACGACGTGCGCGATCTCAAACGGGCGCTCACGACCGAACTGAACATCGAGGGCAACCCCATCCCGGGTTTCATCGACCTGGTGCTGGAGGTGGTCCCTGCGCAGGTGACGCTGGTTCCCGACGCCCACGATGCCATCACCTCGAACGCCGGGTGGGACACTCTGGCCAACCGCGCGTTCCTGACCGACGTGACGGCGCGCTTCCACGCGAAGGGCATCCGGGTCTCGGTTTTCGTGGACCCCGTGGCCGAGATGGTCGCCGGGGCGAAGGCCTGCGGCGCCGACCGGGTGGAACTCTACACCGAAGCCTATGCGCGCGAATATCCCGACGACCCGCAGCGGGCCGTCGCTCCCTATCTGGCCGCCGCCGAAGAGGCTCGCCGGCAGGGGTTGGGGCTGAACGCCGGCCACGACCTTTCGCTGGAGAACCTGCGCTGGTTCGCCGAACGCATTCCGTGGACCGACGAGGTGTCGATCGGCCATGCGCTGATCTGCGACGCCCTCTACTACGGGCTGGAAAACACCGTGCAGCTCTACCGGCGCGAACTTAAATTCTGACGACTATGAAACGCATCCTGATCCTTGCCGCCGCGCTGTTCACCGTGTGCACGGCCTTTGCGCAGAGCGAATACAACCTCCAGCGGCGCAGCCTTTTCGAGGTGCTCCCGGTCTATTCGAGCGACATCGTGTTCCTGGGCAACTCGATCACCGACGGCTGCGAGTGGGCCGAGCTGTTCAACAACCGCCACGTCAAGAACCGCGGCATCAGCGGCGACCGCTCGGGGTGGCTGCTCGACCGTCTCGACCCGATCGTCGGGGGGCATCCCAAGAAACTGTTTCTGATGATCGGCGTCAACGACCTGGCGGCCGGCGTTTCGCCCGACGAGATCGTGGCCAATGTGGCCCGGCTCATCGACCGTTTCCAGTCCGAGTCGCGCTGGACGAAGATCTATGTGCAGAGCATCCTGCCCGTCAATGGCGAGTCTTTCGCCAAGTTCAAGAACCACTACGAGCACGGCCGTCAGATCGTGCCGCTGAACAAGCGGCTCGAAGCGCTGTGCGACGAGAAGGAAGTCACCTACCTCGATGTCTGGGGGGCGCTGGCCGACCACGAGGGGCGGCTGGACAAGCGTTACACCAACGATGGCCTGCACCTGACGGGCGAGGGTTACGTGGTGTGGCGGGATGCGATCAAGCAACACGTGAAGTAGCCGCGTGACGTTGTCGAATCCCATATTCCGGCGGATTTCGCGCCTTGCCGACGAGCAGGGCGTGCAGGCTTTCGTCGTCGGCGGCTATGTGCGCGATCACTACCTGCGACGGCCTTCGACCGACATCGACGTGGTGGTTGTGGGCAGCGGCAT
>ENA-ORSK01002629-ORSK01002629.1-human-gut-metagenome-genome-assembly--contig:-NODE-2629-length-11629-cov-5.255832_pt1 | contig 11629 bp, 12 predicted proteins | sample MGYA00242192_ERZ509159 | MGnify/ENA primary metagenome ERZ509159 (study PRJEB26280, sample SAMEA2338663) | human gut metagenome | biome: human gut; feature: human-associated habitat; material: faeces...
CGTGTAAAGGTCTTGTTAGTAATATTTTTGCAAGAATTCATCATGTTTCTTCTAAAATTTGCTATATTTGTCTAGCAAAATGAACGTTTTGTCTGACAAATTGTTTTAAATAAGGCGTTAAATCATATGAAAATCGAATTCACATTCAGGATGTAGAATTATATAACAAATTGATTATGAACAAAAGAGAACTCACTAAAAAAGTAGCAGAAAGAAGTGGACACACCCAAGCAACTTCAGCATTAATCATTAACACCTTTATCAGTTGTATACTGGAATCTCTTGAAGCAGGTGAAAAAGTTACGATTCAAGACTTTGGAACTTTAGCCGTAAAGCAACAAAAAACAAGAGAAAGGTTTAATTTGATCACTAAAAAAGTGGAAAAATATGACTCGTACGATTATATCAAGTTTATCACTAGTAAATCGTTAAAGAACAAGCAAAAAGCGAGAAGTTTAGAGGCAAAAAAATAGAGATACACATGTATCTCTATTTTTTGATAGCTTTATATCATTAAATGATTACAATGTGTTCTTGATCCGTTAATTTCTCACAATAGTGACATTTCAACACGATAGGAGAACTTCCGACAACATCAAATTTTGTACGAACATTCTGATTGTTCGTGATACATTTCGGATTGGCGCATTTTACGATGCCACGTAATTCCTGAGGCATCAGGACTTGTTTCTTTTCTACCACCTCATAGTCACGGATAATGTTCAGTTTCACATTCGGGGCTACTACGGAAAGGCGGCTTATTTCCTCATCAGTAAAAAAGCGGTCGGCCACCTTGATAATTCCTTTTTTACCTAGCTTTTTGCTCTCGAAGTTGTTTCCGATGGTTATGTTAGAGTCTGAATCCTGTAATCCCAATAGGGCGACTACAGTAAACAATTTATCGGAAGGTATATGGTCTATAACAGTGCCGTTTTTCAAAGCGGCTACCTGCAATGCTTGTTTATTATCGCTCATCTTCATTTTTGTTTTTTACTTTTTTGCATCTTCTATAACATCGTTCAAGGTTATGCCCAATACATCACAAAGGATGGCCTGGCGCGCATAAAGTCCGTTTTGTGCCTGCTGGAAATAGTAAGCTTTCGGATTCTCATCCACATCGTAAGCTATTTCGTTGACGCGGGGCAGAGGGTGCAGGATACGCAGATTGGGGCGGGTATGCTCCAGCATCTTATTCCTTAATATATATACATCTTTTACACGTTCATATTCCATCAGGTCGGTGAAACGTTCGCGCTGTACACGGGTCATGTAAAGAATATCGGCATCTGCGATCGTTTCTTCGTTAAAGTCTGTATATTCTTTGTATTTAATATTGTGCTCCTTGCAGTATATTTTATATTCTTCCGGCATTTTCAGCTCTTCAGGAGCGATGAAGTGGAAAGTGGGATTGAAGTGACGCATAGCCATCAGCAGAGAATGGACGGTGCGTCCGTATTTCAAGTCGCCTACCAAATAAATGTTCAGATTCTCAAGCGTTCCCTGTGTTTTGTATATGGAGTAGAGGTCTAGCATAGTTTGTGATGGATGTTGATTAGCTCCGTCTCCGGCATTGACTATAGGTACCGGGGCAACTTCACTGGCATATCTTGCAGCACCTTCCAAAAAATGGCGCATTACAATAATGTTAGCGTAATTGCTTACCATCATGATCGTATCTTTCAATGTTTCTCCTTTTGAGGAACTGGTCACTTTAGGATCGGTAAATCCAATGACGCGTGCTCCCAATCTGTTTGCTGCGGTTTCAAAACTGAGTCGTGTACGGGTGGAGGGTTCGAAGAAAAGAGTGGCGACTACTCTGCCATCCAAAATTTTACGGTTAGGCTTCTTTTCAAACTCTTTTGCCATCTCCAGGAGGTAGAGGATTTTCTCTTTCGAGTGTTCGGCAATAGTAACTAAACTTCTATTTTCCATTTTGGCTTGTATTTATAATTACAACTTATACGGAGTGTAAAGGTATGAAAAAAAAATAAATGAGCGAAGATTTAAAAGATATTTCGTTGAACTTTGTTAGAAACACATTCTATCTCAAAGTTTTTCCTTACTTTTGCATCGTTAATTACTAGAAAACGTCATGAGGAAGAAATTTATATATGTGCTTTGGGCTCTTGTAGTCGGCATACTGTTGGTTATAGCGTTCATATTCACCGCGATAGCAAAAGGATGGATTGGATATGTACCCCCCATTGAAGAGTTGGAAAATCCGAATTTAAAGTTTGCAACCGAGATTATATCCGATGATGGCAAGATGCTGGGCACTTGGTCACTTAGTAAGGAGAACCGCGTATTTGTGGGTTATGACCAGCTTTCACCGAATCTGATTCATGCACTGATTGCTACCGAAGATGAACGTTTTGCAGAACATTCCGGCATTGACGCCCGTGCGTTTATCCGCGCTTTGGTGAAACGGGGGGTGATGATGCAGAAGAATGCCGGTGGGGGTAGCACCATCACTCAGCAGTTGGCAAAGCAGTTCTATTCACCTACGGCGGATAATGTGATGGAGCGTTTGTTGCAGAAACCTATCGAATGGGTGATTGCTGTTCAGTTGGAACGTTATTATACAAAAGAAGAGATTCTGACCATGTATCTTAATAAATTTGATTTTCTAAATAATGCAGTCGGTATCAAGACAGCTGCCAATACATATTTTTCAAAAGAGCCGAAAGACCTGAACATTGAGGAAGCGGCTACCTTGGTAGGTATGTGTAAGAATCCTTCACTTTATAATCCGAAACGTTTTAATGAACGTTCACGTGGACGGCGTAATGTGGTGCTTGGCCAGATGCGGAAGGCGGGATACCTGACTGATGCGGAAACTGATTCATTAAAGGCGTTGCCTCTCGTCTTAAAATATCGTCGTGTAGATCATAAGGAAGGACTGGCTACTTACTTCCGCGAATATCTGCGTGGAGTGATGACGGCTAAAGAACCGAAGAAAAGTGACTACCGCGGATGGCAGATGCAGAAATATTATGAGGATTCATTGGCTTGGAAGACAAATCCTCTTTTCGGTTGGTGTGCTAAAAACAAGAAGAAAGATGGTACTAATTATAATATCTATACGGATGGTCTGAAGATTTATACCACTATCGACTCACGTATGCAAAAATATGCTGAGGAAGCTGTTTACGAACATGTGGCGCAGTATTTGCAACCCCGCTTCTTCAAGGAAAAACGGAAAAAGAAAACGGCTCCGTTTACGAATCAGCTGACAGAGGCAGAAGTGAATTCTATCATGGCCAGGGCCATGAAGCAGACTGACCGTTATCGTATCATGAAAGAGGCAGGGTGTTCGGAAGCAGAAATAAAGAAAGCGTTCAATACTAAATATGAAATGTCCGTATTCTCATACGAGGGGGAAAAGGATACCATTATGACTCCGATGGATTCTTTGAAATACTATAAGTTCTTCCTTAGAGCGGGATTCATGTCTATGGATCCGTTGACCGGTCATGTAAAAGCATATGTGGGAGGACCCAACTATAATTATTTCCAGTATGATATGGCGATGGTAGGCCGTCGTCAGGTGGGTTCTACTATTAAACCTTATGTATATACTTTAGCTATGGAGAACGGTTTTTCTCCCTGTGACCAGGTGCGCCATGTAGAGCAGACCTTGATAGATGAAAATGGCCGTCCATGGTCACCGCGTAATGCCAGCAAGAAGCGTTACGGAGAGATGGTTACCATCAAATGGGGCTTGGCAAATTCTGATAACTGGGTAACGGCTTATTTGATGGGGAAACTGAATCCTTATCAGCTAGTTCGTCTGATTCATTCATTTGGTGTACAAAATAAACAGATAGATCCGGTGGTTTCACTTTGTTTAGGCCCTTGTGAGATTTCTGTAGGAGAAATGGTCAGTGCTTATTCGGCATTTGCTAATCGGGGTATTCGTACAGCGCCTGTTTTTGTAACCCGTATTGAGGATAATGAAGGAAATGTGTTGGCGAATTTCACTCCACAAATGGATGAGGTGATTAGTGAAACAAGTGCTTATAAAATGTTGGTCATGCTGCGTGCGGTCATCAATGAAGGTACGGGTGGGCGTGTACGCCGTCTATATGGTATTACTGCCGATATGGGAGGAAAGACAGGTACAACCAACCGTAATTCTGACGGTTGGTTCATGGGATTCACCCCTTCATTGGTATCCGGTGTATGGGTAGGTGGTGAAGAGCGTGATATTCACTTTGATACGATGGTGGACGGGCAGGGGGCTGCTATGGCACTTCCTATCTGGGGGCTTTATATGCAGAAAGTCTATAAGGACAAGAGCTTGGGATACTCTCAGGACGAGAAATTCAATATTCCTGATGACTTTGATCCTTGCAAGGATACTTTGATAGATGAAACTTCGGTAGAAGAAACCGGAGGATTGGACAATATATTTGAGTAATTAGAAGATTAGATTTATAAGTACAAAGTCTGTTTGCAAGAAGGAAAGCAAGCAGACTTTTTTCTATATATACTTTTATGAACTATTACTTTTCCTGTTCACACGGCAGTTTATATTATAAAAATAATTTATGTAAAAATGGTGAAAACCCTTGTCCTTTCATCGAAAAATGCTATATTTACGAAAAGAAAATCTTTACCTTATAAAGATAGGAGGTAACTATGGATAGAGATGTAACCCTATATCAGATCACTAGCGTTATGGCCGAGAGAGTTTTTCAAAAGATAGACAACTTCAATAAAGGCCGTAGAGAAGATGCGGGATTTTATGCAATCAGTGTTTCCACTCCTTATCGTTCGTATTATGCTTTATGGCGTATATTTCCGGATAATACTTACTCTCCTCTGTTTATTCAGCCGTTGGCAGTTACATTTAATGATGCGGCAGAGCGTGCTTTTCAGTATTTGCAGAATTGCAATGTCCTGCTGAAAGTGAAGGATAACACTTTCTTTGAACCTTATTATGGTCTGTCCGAAGATATAGTTGCATTTGGGAAGTATCGTGGAAAAAGGTTGGCGGAAGTATATTATATTGATCCTAACTATGTGCTTTGGTTGGCACATAAGTTTGAAGCCCGTAACCCCAGAGACAAAAAGTTAGCAGTATTGGCAAAGGCTTTTGCCACAGTTCATTATGAAACGGTCATCAGAAAACATCATTTGCCGGCTGGGAGTCGTTTTATCGGTCAGCCGGGAGAAAGGCTGACCGATTTACATCTGGAAGTCCTGGGGACAAGATTACAACTAGATGCTTATAAAACGACTGGATACTATGTAGATCAGAGTGTACTTGCTGCTGATGCTGATGGTAATCGTTATACTTTTATCATAAAGGCAGCTGCTTCCAGTATGTCACCGGAGATGCTGAGCTGCTATACAAAGAAAATCAATCCTCATGAAAGTCTATATATTAAATCGGCCAAAGTCCTTTCTCATTATGAGAGTAAAGGAATTAAATATACTCGCATAGGATATTTGAAATTTAAATAATGTCTGGAAAACAAATTCCCCCACCTTTGGATTGGCGAGGGAACGTTTTTTATTATCCGTTTACCTTTTTATAATCGGCCAGGAATTTTTCTAATCCTATATCTGTCAATGGATGGTTTAGAAGGCCTTTAATGGCGGATAACGGGCAGGTTACTACATCTGCTCCCACTTCCGCACATTGTAATATATGTAAGGTGTTTCGGATGGAGGCGGCAAGAACTTGTGTCTTGTAGTCATAAGTTTGGTACAATTCTACAATTTGTGCAACCAGTCCTACACCGTCATTACAAATATCATCCAGTCTGCCGACAAATGGAGATACATAGGTAGCCCCCGCCTTTGCCGCAAGTAATGCCTGTCCGGCAGAGAAAACCAGTGTACAATTAGTGCGGATTCCTTTATTACTGAAATATTTGATAGCTTTGATGCCGTCCTCAATACAAGGAACTTTTACTACAATGTGTGGGTTAAGGGCGGCAAGTTCTTCGCCTTCACGAATCATTCCTTCATAATCGGTAGCAATCACTTCGGCACTGACATCTCCATCCACTATATTACATATTTCAATGTAATGCTTATGTTGGTTCTCAACTCCTTTAATGCCTTCTTTGGCCATTAAAGACGGATTTGTGGTTACACCATCCAGTACGCCCAATGCATTTGCTTCGCGGATTTGTGCCAGGTTGGCTGTGTCAATAAAGAATTTCATAACTTTTTTCTTTTTGATAATTAAAAATCAGGTTAGCAACAGATTGCTAAGCTACTGATATTAACAATGATAAACAAGTAAATGTTCCGATTTATCTGTTATGAATTCTTTTTGTAGCTGAATACCGCCCAACCGTTCAAAGCGATGGCCATAAGGAACAAGGCGATAAATTGCATAATCAGGTCACTGAATCCGCTTCCTTTCAGGTAAACCATACGTGTTACCTGTATGAAGTACTTCAAAGGATTGGCAATGGTTATGGTTTGTGCCCATTCGGGCATACTGTTGATGGGAGTAAACAACCCGCTCATCAGCATGATGATAATCACAAAGAAAAACATGACAAACATGGCCTGCTGCATGGTTTGGGAATAGTTGGAAACTACCAGCCCCATGCCCGAGATAACGATAATGAATAATAATGCAAAGAAATAAAGCAGCCATAAATGACCGGCCGGAACCAGACCATAAATTAACCATGCCAGAATGATACCGATTGTGAGGATCAGTATGCCGGCTATCCAGTAAGGAATCAGCTTGGCCAGAATGAAAGTGAATTTGCTTACAGGAGTCACATTGATTTGTTCGATGGTTCCGAATTCTTTTTCACTCACAATATTAAGAGCAGGCAGAAAGCCGCATAACATCATCAACAATTGTGCCATCAGTGCCGGAACCATAAATACCTTATAATCCAGATAGGGGTTGAAACGTCCTTGGGTATCTATGTTTATCACCGGGGAGGGAGAAATAGAGCCGGAATGGGAAGCCCGGATTTCAGTGGCATAGGCATTCACTATATTACTGAGATAGGAACTTCCTAAAGTTCCTTTCGTTCCGTTTACGGTGTTGGCTGAAACCAGTACTTTTGCTACACCGGTTTTCAGCAAATCGCGTTCGAAGTGTGGCGGGATTTCCAAAATGAGGTCAGCATCTCCTTTTTCAATGCATTGCATCGCTTCCTGGTAACTGTTTGAAACATCTACCAGATGAAAATATTCGGAAGCTCCCACCTTCTGAACCAGTCGGGTGGAATAGGGACTGCGGTCATTATCCACTACGCTGAGATTCATATTCTTGATTTCAAAGTTTGCGGCCCAAGGCAACACCAGCAGGATGATGCAGGGAAATACGAGCAGTATCCGCGGAAGCATCGGGTTGCGCAGCAGTTGCTTGAATTCTTTTTCTAATAAATACTTTATCATATCTTCCGGAACTTATTCTAATCGTTTGTTAAACTTTTTTAGGCTGATGAGTAAAAGGACAACAGCCATCAGCATAAGTATACCCATTTCTCCCTGTGCATAACTGATACTCAATCCTTCAATCATGATTTTCTTGATTCCGACAATATACCATCTGGCAGGGATGACATTTGAAATCAGCTGTAAAGGAAGAGGCATATTCTCGATGGGGAATATCATGCCGGAAAGTAGAACGGTAGGCATCATCAGTACCATTCCCGAAAACAGCATGGCTTCCACTTGGGTACGGGCGATAGTGGAAACCAATAATCCCAACAGCAGAGATACTACGATGAAGATCCATGAGAGCAAAGCCAACGAAAAAAGACTGCCTGCTACCGGAACATGTAATACATAAACAGACAGCAGCAGAATTGTGACCAGATTGACGCATGACAGCACAAAGTAAGGTACCATTTTGGCTATAATCATCCATAGCGGACGTACGGGAGATACCAGCAATATTTCCATCGTACCGGTTTCTTTTTCACGGACAATAGAGATGGAAGTCATCATGGCGCATATCAACATTAAAATCAATCCCATTACTCCCGGCACAAAATTGTAGGCACTTTGCATACCCGGATTGTACAATAACTTTATTTGGGGGATAATCTGTATGGGTGATTGTTGTTGCATGATCCGGCTTTGCTGATAATCTGCAATAATATTGGATGCGTAAGAGGTCAGTATGGTAGCATTGTTGGGATCGGTGGCATCGGCTATCAGTTGTACTCGGGCTTTACCGGTATGCCGCAGATTGTTATCGAAACCGGCCTCAAACACAATGACCAGGTCTGAACTGCTTTTCCGGAGTGTTTCCTCTATCTCGTCGTTGTTATATAGCATCTTGTTGACATTGAAATAGTCACTGGCATCCAGTTTGTCGATGATTTGCCGGGTGGATACATCTTTTGAGAAATCCAGCACGGCTACTTTTACATTCTTTACTTCGGTGGTGATGGCAAAACCGAAAAGAATAATTTGTACGACAGGCATACCTAGTAATATCAGCATCGTCCGGCGGTCCCGGAAAATGTGATAGAATTCTTTTCGCACAAATGATATAAATTGTTTCATTCTCTTTTTCAACTTCTTACGGCCTTGCGTGCCAATTGTCTGAATACTTCATCCATATCTTGGGCATGGAACCGTTCTTTTAACCGTTGTGGGGTGTCCAGCGCTTCGATTTTTCCATCCACCATCATTGAAATCCGGTTACAGTATTCCGCTTCATCCATATAGTGGGTAGTAACGAAGACGGTGATTCCCCGTTCTGCCGCCTGATAAATCAATTCCCAGAACTGCCGGCGTGTGGCAGGGTCTACCCCTCCTGTCGGTTCATCCAGAAAAACGATCTTCGGCTCATGGAAAATAGCTACCGAGAAAGCCAGCTTTTGTTTCCATCCCAAGGGAAGTGACCGGACCAATGTGTTTTTCTCATTCAAGAGTCCTAATTGTTCCAGCACCTTGTCTGTTTTCTCAGCGATCTCCTTGTCGCTCATTCCATAAATCCCTGCATATAGCCGGATGTTTTCCCATACTTTTAAATCTTCATACAGTGAGAACTTCTGACTCATATATCCGATCTTCTTTTTAACCTGCTCGTATTGCGTGGCTATGTCAAAGCCCGCTACTGTACCTTTTCCCCCGGTAGGTTGTGATAAACCGCATAACATGCGCATGGCTGTTGTTTTTCCGGCGCCATTAGCACCTAGGAAACCAAAAATCTCTCCCTGTTTCACTTTGAATGAGATATGGTCCACTGCAGTGAAGTTGCCGAATTGTTTGGTCAAGCCTTCTACCTCTATGGCGTATCGTCCGGTGACTTGCGGTTCATTAAAAGACAGCCCTTCAGGAGAAAGGATCGAACTGAACTGTTGAAGAATACGGTCCGGAGTGTCAATGCCTTGAATCTTTCCTTCACGAATAAATGCAATACGGTCACAGCATTTCATCTCGTTCAGGTAAGGCGTTGCCGCAATGATGGTAAGACCTTCTTGTTTCAATTTCAGCAGCATGTCCCAGAACTCCTTTCTGGATACAGGGTCCACACCGGTGGTAGGTTCGTCCAAGAACAGAATGGAAGGCCTGTGAATCAGTGCACAACTCAGAGCCAGTTTTTGTTTCATGCCGCCGGATAGTTTTCCGGCACGCCGGTGTTTGAAAGGTTCTATTTGTTGGTAGATATCCTTTACCAATGCGTAGTTCTCCCGGATAGTGGTATTGAAAAGCGTGGCAAAGAAAGTGAGATTCTCTTCTACGGACAAATCCTGGTATAAGGAAAAACGTCCCGGCATATATCCTGCCTGCCGGCGTATCTCTTTGTAATTCTTCACCACATCCTGCCCGCAGACTTCCGCTTTCCCTTCATCGGCTAGCACCAGTGTGGTGAGAATGCGGAAAAGAGTAGTCTTTCCTGCACCGTCCGGTCCGATAAGCCCGAAGATTTCTCCCGGTTTCACCTCAAAGCATACATCTTTCAGGGCTTGAACTTCACCGTAACTTTTGCTAACTCCTTTGACAGAAACGATATAATCCATTGTCTTATTTATTTCTTCATTTCTCCGTACATGCCTATCTTGATGTATCCGTCATTCTTTACTGCTATTTTTGTGGCGTATACCAGATTGGCGCGTTCGTCACGTGTCTGGATTGTTTTAGGGGTGAATTCCGATTTGTCTGAAATCCAGGTGATTGTCCCTTCGTATTCCCGGCGGTCATCTTCTCCTAAATCAGAAAACACTTTTACTTTATCTCCTAATTTAGGGGTAGCAAAACGAAATGCGAAAGATTTAATATGAATTGCGCTGAAAATTAATAAGATACGATTCGGGAGTTTCAAATCATTTTGCGACATATTGAAGAATAAAGTGACAAAATGACCGCCTATCTTCCTTACCAGAATTGTATAAAGTGAAACCGCACAGGCTTTATACAATAAAGATATAAAATTTCCTCGACTTATCCAAACACCCACTTGGAAGCATCGGTTAAATACTGCTTAAAAGCCCTTTAAATAAAGGATTTACAGCCTTTATTATTTTCTCCATACATTCCTATACATATTGGCTTAAAAGAGCAATTTAAAGCCAATATTATCTCAGATTTGTCACCATGGGAGTAATATGTCTGTTTGTTAAACAAGTGTTAAAGGGGGGACACTTTTTATACTTGGGGGGACACTTTGGGGGGACAAATCGCAAAAAAAAAACGCCCGAATATTGGGGTATATGTATTATAAAAATGGCTCTAAAATAGAAAAGCCTTGTTTTTTACACCCTATATGTACATTGGGTTGCATTTGTAGTAAATAATAAGATATTGATTATTAGATAATTACTTGCATAATTGGGATAAAACACCTATATTTGCATAGATTCAAGCTGCAAATTATATGTTGGTGTGTGATGATAGACTAGTCGAAGTGCTCCCGGTTTCATTACCGGGGCACTATAAAACAGTGATTCTAGCCAATTCGTTATATAAGTGTCAGGATATAGGCTTTAGTCTATTTTTTAAGGTAATAAGATTGTTGTTCGCGTGAGGCTGCCCCATTTTCTGCATAGATTTGAGGCAGCCTCTTTTATAATTAATAGTATGGAAGGAAAATTAGTGGTTTCTTTTGATTTTGTAAATGAAAACGACCTGAGGATCGTTGATCAGAGATATTGTAACACGCTAATCGCTCCAGTATGTGGTGAAAACGTGACAATAAACGATTATGTTGATTTTCAATTAGCTCTTACAAGTTTCCTAAATTGTTATTTAACAGATGATTTATCGCGTCATCTCGTTTCCCGTCTCCCAATTGAGATAAGTTTAACGGAACAACATAATAGTGAGTTTGATAAATAAAATCTGCTATTCTCTGGACTTCCGAAGAGTCGCACTTTATACGAACATCTTCCGCTATTCCAGTAGAAAAATGTTGAATTACGTATCTTTCTATTGTAATATTGCATTCTGGAAATTTATAATGCAGTTTATCCATTTCCTGCCAAAACTCCCTATTATTTTGTTCCCCTTTTCTTTTATGGGCAAAATCTATAAATAATTCGTTATAAACAGCTTTGCACTGATATGTTGCTTTTTTCTTCATTTGTGTAGAATTAAATTATTAGTATTTGATTATCACTCAATTATTATCTTTATTTTAGGGACTGTCGTGAAATGCTGAAAATAGTTTTCGACTTTCCTAACGAGC
>ENA-ORSK01002637-ORSK01002637.1-human-gut-metagenome-genome-assembly--contig:-NODE-2637-length-11607-cov-4.215028_pt1 | contig 11607 bp, 8 predicted proteins | sample MGYA00242192_ERZ509159 | MGnify/ENA primary metagenome ERZ509159 (study PRJEB26280, sample SAMEA2338663) | human gut metagenome | biome: human gut; feature: human-associated habitat; material: faeces...
CTCTTCTCTGACAAACCCGGTCACCCGCTTTGTCAACAGCATCGTCTATGCCGCCGTCGGCCTGACCGGTGCGCTGGCCGCGCTCAGCGGAAATATCACCGTCGGCAATCTCTCCACACTTCTGAGCTATGCGAATCAGTATACGAAGCCGTTCAACGAGATCTCCGGCGTTGTGACGGAGCTTCAGAACGCGCTTGCCTGCGCGGCGCGGCTTTTTGCCGTGATCGACGAGCCGGCGCAGATCCCGGACGCGCCGGACGCCGCCGTGCTTTCGGATGTCCGTGGGAGCGTTGCGCTGGAGCACGTCGCGTTCTCCTATGTGCCGGAAAAGAAGCTGATCGAGGATCTGAGTCTCCGCGTCCAGCCCGGCCAGCGCATCGCCATCGTCGGCCCGACGGGCTGCGGCAAAACGACGCTTATTAACCTGCTCATGCGTTTCTATGACGTTAACTCAGGTGAAATTCTTATTGACGGAATGGAAACCCGTTCCATGCCCCGCCATGAGCTGCGCAAAAAATTCGGCATGGTTCTTCAGGAAACATGGCTTCAGGCGGGAACCGTTCGGCAAAACATCGCAATGGGCAGGCCGCAGGCAGCGGAAAACGAAATCATCGCCGCCGCAAAGGCCTGTCACGCGCACGGGTTCATAATGCGTCTTCCGAAAGGTTACGACACCGTACTTGACGAAGCGGGCGGCAGCCTTTCCCAAGGGCAAAAGCAGCTCCTCTGCATTGCGCGCGTTATGCTTTTGAATCCCCCGATGCTGATTCTTGACGAGGCCACCTCTTCCATTGATACGCGCACGGAGCTTCTCGTTCAGGATGCTTTTGCAAAGCTTATGCACGGCCGAACAAGCTTTATCGTTGCGCACAGGCTTTCAACCGTTCGCGAAGCGGATATTATCCTTGTTATGCGCAGCGGGCGCATAGTTGAAAGCGGAACTCATGATGAATTGCTCCGCGCCGACGGTTTTTATAAAAAACTTTACGAGAGTCAGTTTGCCCGCTGAAAATGATTGTTCCGCTTTTTTGCTTTTGATATTTTCGCCGCAGGCAGAATCATGTTTGCGGTGATTTTTCTTTTTGACGTTTTAATATCCGTTGAAATATCTCTGTCGTGCAGTTGATATATTTTATTAATGCCTTGTTTTTTGTTGTCAAATATCGGGTATATGTGTTATACTGGGAAGGAGCAAGGACAGCGCATTTGATTTTCTCCGCGTAATTTCGTGTTTACCGCCGAACAATCTTTCGGTTGTCCGCTCACGGCATTGTTTTTCCCCCGCTCGACGATTTCATGACAGGAGGTTAAATCTTATGAAATCAAAACGCAAATTTCTCATTTCAGCCCTTGCCGTTGTGCTTACGGCGGCATTGGCAGTCGGCGTGTTCTTCTTTTACAAGGCCTTTAAAAAGCGCATAGACCCGGAAGAGCAAATGATTCACAACACGCAGGAGCGCATTGAATATGCGCAGTCATGTTACAAAGAATTCAGCAAAAACCCGAACAAGACCTATACCGTTCTTGTCTCGCTCGACAGCGTCACAACGGAGGAGTTTACGCAGCTCTTTGCCGGCTGCGGCGGCTTCACCCAGGTATACGACTGTATAACCGAAGGCGTTGACGACCCGATGTACGGCGGTTATCTCGACTGTGAAGGCAAAACGGCGGCGCAGCTTGCCGCCGAGTGTTATGCGGACACCTACGACAGCATCTGTTCCGAGTTGGACAGTTATGATCAGCAGGTTGCGGAAATCCGAGAGTCTTATATGTATGATGAGACTGTCGAGCCTTTTGTTACGCAGCCCCCTGTTGACACATTCGGCAAGGATATAGACACATCCGATATTAAAGTCCCCGGAAGCTCCTACAGCAGCGATGACACAGACTTCCAGCTGGCAGAAGACTTGGCTGACTTGCAGGAATTCCATGATAACTTTGTCATGCTGAAACAAGCAATGGAGCAAGGCAGATATCGCATATACGGAGTTAAACTGACTCTGACAGGTGCGCAGGCTCAGGCACTGCTTCAATCGAACAAAGTCCGTTTGGTCGAGAAGCTGACGATTTTTCCTGAAAGCAGCCTCTCTCCGTTGGATCCCTCCGAGGAGAATTGGGATTAAGAATATGACTTTTCATACTTTTGCGGCAATCTATTGTTTATTGCCGTTCGCACGCAATTGCACTTTATCTATAGTGCGGCAGTCTGTTTGCGTCTAATGTGAAACCAAAGTGTCCGAATCACCGCAGGCAAAATCATGTCTGCGGCGATTTTTTGAAGCGCTTCTTCAATCGGCCTTTGCCGACAAAACAACGGTTCCTTTGCATTCATAAAGAATCGAAATAATCAAAGCGGCTCATCCCGTTTGCATTTTGCAATGTGTCGGGGCGAGCCGCTTTTTATGGTTTTTTTCGGATTTTGCCGCTAAGGCTTATTTTGCCTGTTTTGCCCTGCGAACCGCAAGAATTCTCTGCATTTCGTTATAAACGATCATATAGCCCTCGTCAACGCCCATGCCGGGTTTTGCAAGGATCTGAACGGGCTGGGTTGCCATTGCGCACTGGGTGCAAACCTGTGCGGAACGGTCGGTTTCGTTGCAGGTGCCGCCCTGGTATGCGCCGATGCCCTTTTCTTTGCAGTAAAGAACAGCTTCGATCGTGTTGTTGATGCCGCCGAGATCGGGAGTTTTTATCTGAACCATGTGACCCGCTTTGTTGTCGGCAAAGTACTTGATGTCCTCAAGAGTGTTGCACCATTCGTCCGCAACGATCTCAACGTTGATTCCGCGGTCGTCAAGTTCCTTGGTGATTGCTGCAAGTGCGCGCATCTGCTTTTCGCGGTCTTCAACATCCATGGGGCCTTCAATGCGGAGGTGGAAGGGCTTTGCGGCTTCTTCAAGGCGCGCCATATAATCGGCCATTGCCTTGTAGTTATCGTTGCCGAATGCAGCACCGATTGTGCCGTATACGTCAATGTGGAAAATCGGGTTGTAATTTTCATCCGTGCGGAGCTGAAGTACGCGGTCACGCAGCCATGCAACATACTGTTCGAGCAGTTCGCCGTGTTCGCCGAGCTTGGTCTTAACGTTGTTGATAAGCGCATGGGGCAGAATCTGTGCGCCCTTGATAATCATTTTATCCGCATTGGTGTAGCGATCGTCACCGGACTGGGTGAAAATATCAATGGGCTTGTCGGAAATGGTGCAGCCGTATTCGTCCGCAACAACTTCGCACATCATTCTGCCGGTGGACCTTGCAACAGCGTCAAGAATCGCCTGAGTCATGCCGTAGCGAATTGCGGTGTGCAGACGTTTGCCGTCAACATGGATAGATTCGACCATTTCGGAAAGTGCGCGGAAATTGTCCGCCTCTTTGCCGACGAGTTCGGGCTTGATATAGTTTTCGATAACGGGAATGAAGTCCTTTGCAAGGAAGAGGGGATCGCGTCCGCCGCAGCCGCTGTACTGAACGGCAGCGCAGTCGCCGTATGCAATCTGGCCGTCCTCAAGAACGAGCATCACGGAGATGGACTCACCGGGCTGACGAACGGAGGTAAAGCCGGGGGTTTTGGGTTCGCCGACGTATGCGGCGCCGTCGCTTTTTGCGCCCGCTTTAATGGCGCGCTGATCGTCAAAATAGAAGCCTGTTCTGCCTGCGGAGCAGATAACATCGATAATTTTCATAAAAGTATCCTTTCAGTTCTTCAAAAATTTATTTCAAAAAAGAAATTTAAGTATTCGGGCGGCACGAAAGCATTCCGCGCCGCCGTGCATTTTCAGCCGAAGCCGATTTGCGTCCGTTTATCTGCGGAGAGCCTGCGGCCTTCCGACAAGACGACCCTTGCTGATCGCGTAAACATCGTCAATGACCATTTGGAAGGTTGCATTGCGCTTTTCGGCCTTTGCGCGTTCTTCGATCTTTGCGCGGTGGAACGCCTTGATATCATCGGTGAAGGGCAGCGCACCCATGTCGAGAATGCGGATCGCGCCGTCGTTATCGCGTGCGGGAAGCATTTTGCCCGCATTGTAGCGGGAAGGCGCAAACGGAATATCAAGAACGCCCGCAAGCACAGCGCGAACGGAACCTATCGCGATGTCGCCTTCGCCCAGTTCGAAGCACTTATCGACAATGCAGCGCGTCTCTCTGCGGATAATATCTTTTTCTTCCTCAAGGTTGGCTGCGGTGCAAACCTGGTCGGAAAGCATGCTGATGACCTGCTCTGTGCAGCGCAGACCCTGTGCGTTTGCTTCCATTGTGGGAACGCCCGCCGCCTCGTGCGGAGTTTTGACGATGACCTTTGTTGCCTTTGAGAGTGCAGCGGTTGCACTGCCCCAGGAAATAACGCCGAATGCCTTCGCTTCGTCCTGCGGGAAACCGCCCATCCACTGATGGAAAACCGTGGTTATGATAACATCATCATAGCCGTATTTATGCATGTATTCATTTGTCAGCTCTTCAAGGGTGCGGATCGCCGCAACATCCTGAACAAGGTTGCCGCATTGGCCGTAGCCGACGGTGATATTGCGAACTCCCTGCTCTGCCGCAAGCAAAGCCTCAATAATCGCAACCGCATGGGATACGCAGGGCGGAACAAGAGTTCCCGTAAGCGGACCGTAGGGTTCACGGTTAATGGAAACACCCGCTTCTTCGTAGATGCCCGTAAGCCTGTCAACATACTGCCAATCGCGGATCGTCTCCTCCATCGGGACGCTCTTTGCATAGGGCAGGTTATAGGAAATTCCGCCGCCTTCATAGCTTGTGAAACCGCCCGCATAGGCAATTTCGGTCAAAAGGCGCGCATCGGGTGTGCCGTGGCGCACCTGAATGGGGGTGTTCAATGCTTCAATGAGCATACGGCAGCCCGCAACGCCGTGATTGACGGCGGGAAAGCCGTTAAGCAGGGAACGGCCGAGCCGCTGGGACTCCTTTATGCCGTTTTCGGCTTCTTCATAGCGGTTCTGACGGGTGTAGCTGTCAATGGTTGTCGGAAGCAGATCGGCTTCGCCGTTATCCTGAAGATAAGTCAACAGCTTGATATGTTCGGGAATCAGCGCAACGCCCGCACGCGGCTGAATCAAAGTGATACCCTTTTCCTTTGCTTCAACAAGTTTTTTTGAAAAAACTTTGTGAGCGGGCATGGCCTTGTGGTATTCGATGGCTTCTTTAAGATCAACTTCCCTGCCGGTCGGCCACTGCTTGAGCACGTCGGCACGGATCGCGTTGAATTCGTCATCGGGAATGCGCTTGTTTTTGATATTGGGGTTGTTCATTGTTTAAATGCTCCTCTTTTATTGGGAAATCGCCTGAAGGCAGGTTCGGCACCGAACCTGTTTTCGTCAGGCTCTGCATAGTTCTTGTTTCATTATGCTCAACGCCTGTTCCGGATATTTTTCGGAAAGCAGACCCATTGCGGCTATAATGTATTTTCTGTCGACAAGCACATCCGCCCTGAGCGGCCTCAGCGATGTCGGATCCTTTTGGTCATAGAGCGCAAACGACGCGATCTTTGCCGTGTTTGTTGTGTGAATCAGTGAGCCGCCCGTGACAACGAGCTTCTGCACTTTACGCAGATCCTTGCCGGTTTGAACATAGGTCGTGCCCATCATTGAATACGCTTCTTCGATGCGGCCCGCATGTCTTGTCACCGCCGTGCGCACCGCCATGCATGCAAGAGCTTCGTCCAACCGTTCGGTTTCATCGTCCGTCGGCAAAAGATCTGTGTTTGCGGCAAACATACTGATGATTTCCTCCGCACGCACCTCGCTCACGCCTGCAAGCTCTGCAATCGTTTTTATTCCCGCCGCATCCACAATTCCGCGAATGCTGTATCTCATGCCGATATCGCCCTCAACCGTGCGCTTGATATACGGCTCGGGCAAACCCTTGAGCATGGTTCGCGGGTCGGTCGGCATTCCGTTTGCAACGGAATAAACATCCGTTGTTGCGCCGCCGACATCAACGGCAACAAGTTCCCCAAGTCCGCGGGAATTATCCGTTCCCTCCGCAAGCAGCTTCATTGCCGCCATGACTGCGGAAGGCGTCGGCATCATAATGCCGGAAATAAGTTCGCTCGCCTTGGTAAGTCCCTTTGCCTGCACGATTCTTTTAAGGAAAACTTCGCGAATCTCTTTCTGGGTCGGTTCAATGTTAAGCGTGCCGAATTTCGGCATAACATTTTCGCAAATGTGCACTTCGCGCCCGTCGAGAATGCGCTCGCACTGCCGCACGGCATTTCGGTTGCCCGCAAGGATGACAGGAAAATCTCCGCCTATATCCGCAAGCACGTGCGCATTATGCAGAATGCAGTCGGTATTGCCGCCGTCCGTGCCGCCGACAAGCAGGAAAATATCCGGATTTATCGCCTTTATCTCGTCCGCATCATCCTCATTGAGCTTGAAGGCGTAGGTCTTCAGCACCTTTGCGCCCGCACCGAGGCTTGCACACTTTGCGGCTTCCGCCGTCAGTTCCGGAACGAGCCCGCTTGCAAGCATACGAAGACCGCCCGCCGCGCTGCTGGCGGCGTAGCGTTCGCAAAAATCAAGTTTTCCGGTCACTTTTTCAAGCTTTGAAAGCGCGTCGGAAAGTCCGTTGTTAATGTGTAGGCATTTGCCGTGCCCAGCAGCCTGCCTTCGTCAACATCCGCCGCGGTGACCTTTGTGTATGTGCTCCCGAAATCGATCAAAAGAACAGGTTTCATGTTTTTTCCCCGCTTTGCAATCGTAATCAGTAAACAATCAGAGCCGCAGGTTATTCCTCAACGTGCAGGTCCTGTTTCAATGCCTCGATATCGACTTCCGGCGGGGTTCCCGGCGGGAAGGAGCGATCGAAGCCCATCTCTTTAAAACGCTTTTCAACCTCGTCAAACGGCTGTTTGCCGATAACGATATTGCCGCCCACATAGAGCAGGATGTTTTCCAAACCTGCCTCATCGCATTTTTCACGCATACCGCGGCAATCCAGCTCACCCTGACCATAGAGTGAGGAGATGACGATTGCATCGGCGTTCGTTTCAATTGCGGCGTTGATGAATTCTTCCTGAGAAACCATAACGCCGAGATTGACAACATTGAAGCCCGCATCGGTGAATGCATGATACAGGATCTTGTTGCCGACCGCGTGAACATCGGCGCCGATAACGCCGATAACAAGAGTCTTTTTATCCATCACTTTGACCTCTCATTATTATGATAAAGTGTCCTTACATAACCCAAGCACACAAAGAAACATTGTGTGCCGCATTTTACAGTCGTATAATACATTTTTAAGCGCAAATAGTCAAGTGCATATGCACTGCAAACCCCAATATATTTGATTTAACATTAATAAAACGACTCAACGGACGAGTTAACATAAAGCGCGGCGGGAAATTTTATTCCTGCCGCGCCGTTCGCTTTAGTGCAAAACTTTATTCTTCTTAGGATTTATTATGCCTCCGCCTTGCCCGCCGTGTTCTGCGGTTTTATGCACGGCGGCTGTTCACCGTTAAGTGCCGCTCTCAGAGCCAGCAGAGCATCGAAAACGTCAACCGCACCGTCGCCGTTAAGATCCGCACGTGCAGCCTGTTCATCGGTGAGGCCCTCCGTTCCTATTGCATAGCGCATAAGCATAAGCGCGTCGTCAATTCCAATCGTGCCGTCGCCGTTAATATCGCCGATAACGGGGGCTTCGGGTTCGAAAACCGCGTGAATAACCGTGTCCTCCGCAACGGTGATTATCTCATCCGTGACAAGCTCTCCGTTGATGAACCAACCCACAAATACCATGCCCTCATGGGTCGGAACGGGTATTTCGCTGACTTCCAAGCTGAATCCGACACTGACAGGGGTATCAAGCAGCGTTTCTCCCGTGTAATCGTCAATCACCGTCAAATTGCACGTGCGCGGAGCGTAAACCGCCGCAAAAACCATGGGCCGGGTAATCGTTACGGTTTCTTCGGTTATTATGCGTCCGTTGTAATCCCAGCCTGCGAACGCCATTCCCTCGTGAACGGGCGGCGCGGGAAAATCGCTGACTCTCAGCACCGTGCCGTACTCAACATCCTCCATGGTCACAAAGAAGCTGTCAGCTATGGTATCATAGAATCTCACGGTAAAAGTCTCTTTCCTCAATACCGCCGTAATGACCATATCCTCGTTTACGATAACGGTCCCCGACTCCATCAGCTCGCCGTTTACAAGCCAGCCCACAAACACCATTCCCTCACGATAGGGCGGCATGGGCAGGTCCGCAAGGTCAACTTCCGTTCCGGTTCGAACTTCGTAAGTCTCATATGTTTCGCCGGTATCGCTGTCAACAAGCGTGATCGTATGCGTTTCGAACCCGCTGTAAACCGCTGTAACCGTCATGTCCCCCAACACTCTGAGATAGGAGCCTTCAAACAGGGTCCCTTCAACATACCAGCCGACAAAGTCCGCATTCTCATGAACGGGCGGAACGGGGAATTCGTCGCTGTAAAGGCCGTTGTCATAGAGCACGGTTACGGATTGCAGCGTTTCACCGGTGTAACCGTCAACGAACGTGACCGTATAAGGGTGCTGCTCATAGGTAGCGTAGATTATAACGTTTGACACGACCGTAACTTCGTCAAGGAACTCGCCGTAGCCGTACCATCCCTTAAAATCATAGCCTTCATGTTCAATGTGTTCGGGGAAATCTTCCGCCTTGATCACTGTTCCGTAAGGCACAGTATCGGTACGAAGAATGACGTCGGTGTGATTATCCCAGAACTTGACCGTGTACATTTTCGCCTCATAAGCCGCATAGCAGCTTGTATTTTCCGTAACATTGATGCTTCCCGAAACGGTGCTTCCGTCCGCATACTGCCATTCGACAAAATTGTATCCGACTGCATCGGGAGCTTTCGGAAATTCGGACAGTGGAATTTCCGTGCCGTATTCTGCAGTGCGTGTTCCGATGAGTTCGCCGGTGAGTCCCGAATAAAAGCTTACCGTGCAGACTTCGTTGCTGTATTCTGCGCGGAAAGTCGTATCACCCGTAAGATAGTAACTGCTGCCGAAAAATTCGGAACCGTTAACCGACCAATATTCAAACGTTTTGCCCTCATGCTCCGGCGGCTCGGGAAAAGCCTCTGCCATAACGGTATCTCCGATGGGCATATTCAGAGTTTTCAGCACCTGTTCCGTCGCGCCGTCCACCCATTGCACGGTGCAGGTCGGAACGGTGTATGAAGCAATTATATTTGTGTTGGCTGTTATTGTCAAGCTTCCGGTAACGGTCTCTCCGTTCGGACCCCTCCAATGAGAAAAGTTTTTCCCCGGAATCGTCGGCGGCGTCGGGAAGTCGCTGAGATTCAACACCGTGTTCTTTGTTACCGTAAAGGATTCAAACGCCGCAGTCTGTCCCTCAACAATGAAGTTCACCGTGTAAAGCGGAGGGAAGTACCAGTTCCTGTTGCCCGCAAGCACGGGATGGGTGTATATACCCTCATCCTCATAATAATAAGGATCGTATTCACCGCGGCGGCTCTTCGCATAGTCAAGTGCCTGCCCGATATTGTAGCATTCGGACACGCCCAATCCGCGCATGGAGTTCAAAATATCTTGGAAGATGTAAACATCATATGCAACGGTCACGGTTTCATCATAACCCAAAGCAACGGAAGCACCGTGTGAAGTGAAATAGTTCAGCAGATTGCCGTCCTTGCCGCCGCTGCATGTTGCAAGGTGAACATAGCTGCCCGGCATGGTTGCGGTTGCATAGTGATTCAGATAGAGATAATTCACGGCAATGCCGCCGCCGGCAAGTTCCACAACCCAACCGTTGCTGTAATCGCTTGCCGTGACACCGTTTTCATTGTGAATCGCAATATAGCTCAGCCCATCATATTCCAAACCGTGTGAGTCAAACATGATCACACCGTATTTATACATCTCTGTCAAATCGGTAACATCACATTCGTTGCCTCCGTACACGGTCAAAGTTCCGCCCGTGTAGCTGCTGATCACGGGAGCGAAGGTTTCCGAATAGTAAGTGCCGACACCCTCATCAATTCCCAAATAGGGCGCATAAACGGCAACATTCCTGTTTGAGGCCGTGACCGCACCGTCATCCAAAATACCGCGAACCTCTTCCGCAGGGGAAAGCTCGATTTTAACAGGTTCGGAACCTTCTCTGATGCCGTGAACGATATTGTAATCATACACAACGGTCATTCCGGATTTCAGAGTGTAGCCGAAAGTTGTTCCGTTCTGCCGGTTGATGCTCTTGATTCGTGAATCTCCGTCAAGATATTCGAACAGGGTGTCAACCGTGTCAACAGCGGACAGGTCGGAGTCAAGTTCGCTTTCGAGTTCAAAGAGCTCGCCGTCAATTTCACGACGAACCTTCTGCATACTGCGAAGTTCAGTTGCTGCCGCATAACTGTCCGCCGCAGCACCGATGGGCAAAAGCCCGATGCAAAGCATCGCTGCAATGAGAATACAGAGTATTCTTCTGAAATTCGTTCCTTTCATAACGCCTCCTGAATGATTTTTTTATATCACGCAATTCGAGTGAACAGCGTTGATATCGTTCACAAGCTCAAGCATCGGATTTCGGAGAACGCGCTGCATCGTTTCCGTCATTCATACCGCGACCGCAGTCGAGTCCGAATCGTCTGTTTGCAAAAACTATTCCTTGGAGTATGATTTAAATAATAATTTAAATTGCGCTCCAATCATTTAGATTTTAACACAGTATTCAGAGGCTGTCAACAACATTTGAAAAGTATCCGATTGTTTCTTTTTCTGAAAAAAGGCGGCAAATTAACATTTTTCGGTACGGTTCATAATTTTCTCAAATAAATATAACTTGCGGAAAACTTTGCAGCAAAAAGCACGGCAGGGAAAACCCCGCCGTGCTGCGTTTCACTTTCAGTTTGGAAGCATAAGCTTCAAGTCATAATCGAGTTCTTAATTATTATTGCTGAGCATATCCGCTGCCGCATCCGCAACGTTTTCGTTTGTCAGCCTGTCAATAATTCCGTTTTTGGATTCAAAGCCGCACAAACGGAGCGCGCCGCCCTTCATCATCAGGCCGATGCTTGCGTTACTGCTGCTTTTCTCATCCGAAATCCCCTCGGCAAGCCCGGTTGCCTTTTGGACCTGTTCAAGCGTCATGTTTTCAAACACAACAAGGCAGTTCTCGGTAACAAACGGCGCAATGGCCTCGCCTGCTTCTTCCGCCTGTTCGCCTGTCAGCACAATGATATCATAATCGCGCTCTTCCGCAGCCTTAACAATTTCGCTGCCCGTGCACTCTCGATCAAACAAAATCCTGTACCGCATTGAATCCATGCGTGCGGCAGTGTTTGATTTCACGACAGCGCAAAGGTAAACAATGCAACCAATGAGCAAAACGATAACAAAACCGGGAATTACTTTCCAAAGAACTGTTCTCTTTGTAGATTTCTTTTTTTCCATTAAATACATGCCCCTCTTCGATTTTCGATATACACATAATAGCATACTAACGTTGTGAAGTCAAGCAAAATACGTGTATATTTTTTTGCATAGTGCCTTTCAAATGATAGTCGAAATGCAAATAAAAACAGGAACAAAAAAAGAAACAGTCATTTGACTGTTTCTTTGGAATCCGGCAGCTGCCTAT
>ENA-ORSK01002641-ORSK01002641.1-human-gut-metagenome-genome-assembly--contig:-NODE-2641-length-11602-cov-4.267775_pt1 | contig 11602 bp, 8 predicted proteins | sample MGYA00242192_ERZ509159 | MGnify/ENA primary metagenome ERZ509159 (study PRJEB26280, sample SAMEA2338663) | human gut metagenome | biome: human gut; feature: human-associated habitat; material: faeces...
AAGCCGGAACGGCTGACGGACACAGCCTGCGCTCTGCGGGAGGCGGGCATGGAACCCAAGCGGCTGCGCTTCGTCCAGAATCGACCGGACACAGCCCCTTCCCTCTTTTTGATAGAGGGCTGCCGGGGCGGCAAACCGGGACTTGACATCCAATCCCCCCTTATTCTTCAAACGGACACCGGCGCTCCCTCCTGGGAGCTGAACGCCATTTACTTTCGAGATCAGGAGGTCTGACCATGGCAGGCATTTTATATCTGGTAGCTACGCCCATCGGCAATCTGGGGGACTTCACCCCCCGTGCGGTGGAAACGCTGGAAAACGCGGACTTCATCGCCGCGGAGGACACCCGTGTGTCCATGAAGCTTTTGAACCATTTCGGCGTGAAAAAGTCTTTGATCAGCTATCACGAGCACAATCACGTCACCGCCGGGCAGAGCGTTCTGAATCGACTGCTGGCCGGAGAATCCTGCGCTCTGATGACGGACGCCGGCACCCCCGCCATCTCTGACCCCGGCGAGGATCTGGTGCGGCTGTGCGCAGAAAACGGCGTGGAGGTCCGGGCCATTCCCGGCTGCTGCGCCGCCGTCAACGCCTTAGCTGTCAGCGGTCTGCCCACCGGACGCTTCACCTTTGAAGGGTTCCTCACTGTCAATAAAAAAAGCCGCCGGGAGCACCTGAATTCCTTAAAGGACGAGACCCGGACCATGATCTTCCACGAAGCCCCTCACAAGCTCCGCACCACACTGAATGACCTGATGGAGGCCTTCGGCCCGGACCGCCGGATCTCCCTGTGCCGGGAGCTGACCAAGCTCCACGAGGAGGTTCTGCGTTTCACCCTGGCCGAGGCCGTGGCCTATTACGAGGAGAACGCCCCCAAGGGCGAATACGTCCTTGTGGTGGCCGGTGCCGCCCCCAAAACCGGCGCCGTGGTGACGCTGGAGGACGGCGTGGCGCAAGTTCTTGCTCTGAAGGAGCAGGGGATGCGGCTGAAGGACGCCGCCAAGGAGGTGGCGGAGCACACCGGCCTTTCCAAAAACGAGCTGTACGCTGCCGCCTTGGAGCGGTAAGGGCAAAAAATCCCGGCACGGTCAAACCGCGCCGGGATTGCTTTATTTTGTGAAGTGCTGGTGGTCAAAAATGTGGTCTGAGCAGAAGCAGTGATAGCCCTGGCATTTGGAACAGTAGCGGAATTCCAGCTCCGGGTGGTCAGCGTCCGTGCGGCCGCAGACCTCGCACTTGTGGCGGTAGCCTCGCTCCGTCTCCGCCTTCTTCTGCTGCCGGACGGCGGACTTGAATTGAATAGTCTGTCTGGACCGCTGGCGGCTCTGGATCCCCAAAATGCTCTTGATATCCTCCCAGAAGAAGATCACGAAGTTCAAAATTGCCACCACAGCGGCCAGAGCACTGGCGTAGGCACCGTACCGCACGGACCGAGCGATGTTCCACGCCATCAAAGCGATGTCCGCCCATGCCAGCCACTTGGCCTTCAGAGGGATCACCCCGTAAAACCAGACCTGCGCGTCGGGATACATCACTGCGAAGGCCAGGAACATCGTCAGGTTGATGTAATAGGCGTCGGACAGGCTCCAGCCGTAATACCCCGTAGCCAGCGAGAGGATCACCGTGGACAGCACGCTGAACAGCATACCGCTGAGATAGTACAGGGTGAACTTGGCGGTGCCCCACTCCCGTTCCAGCGTCCCGCCCACGAAGTAGCAGAAGGACAGCATGATAAACAGCGATATGGGGCGATAGGTAAAGGGCAGCAGCACAAAGGTCACCAGCCGCCACACCTCGCCATGGAGCACATGGTAGAGGTCAAATTTCAAAAAGCTCAGGGCCGCCGACCCGGCGAACAGCGTCAAAATGTACGTCACCGCGTTGGCGATAACAATGTAGAGCATCAGGTTCGGTATGCCGAAACGAGGATGGCTGTACGCAAACCGGTCGATCCATTGGTTCAGTTTCTTCAAAATGGGTCCTCCTGTCATTCTTCAGGTGTGCCGGAGGCAAAAACCGCCGGACAGATGGCATTATTATAACCGTTCCTGTCAGAAAAGTCATCTTTAAATTGTGAACGTTTTCCATCTGATAAATTTTTATAAAAAGATTCTCCGTTTTCGGTTGACAAACCGCCCCAATCTATGGTAAACTAATTAAGCGTTTGAGAGCCGGAGAACTCCTCTGCCGATGGAGAGATGTCCGAGTGGTTTAAGGAACCGGTCTTGAAAACCGGCGATGTGAAAGCATCCGTGGGTTCGAATCCCACTCTCTCCGCCAGAAAATAAATATGTATGCGGAAGTACCCAAGTGGCCGAAGGGGCTCCCCTGCTAAGGGAGTAGGCCGTCAAAAGCGGCGCGAGGGTTCAAATCCCTCCTTCCGCGCCAGCAAAAAGAGACATCCTTTCGGATGTCTCTTTTTGCTTCACACGGCTGATTTTGCCCTTCCCCTGTGAAACCACCCGTTGACAAACCGCGCCGAACGGTTTATACTTATTGCCATCAAAAAGGCAGTGACGAAGAAGAAGCTGTTTTTCCGCGGCCAAAGAGAGGGGCGCCCCCGGCTGAAAGCACCCCGCCAAGGACACGGCCCGTACCACTTCCGAGCCGCCTGCGACGAGCAGGACGGGTATCGCCCGTTACAGCGATCGAAAGCGACGGCGTATGCCGGATCTCTTCCGCCGATACTGCGTTGCAGAAGCTTGAAATACAGACCGTATTCCTGCGCTCCTGTGCCTTGTCTCGACGAAAGATATCCCGCCATCCGCAGCGGACAGTAAAAATGCTGCGCAGGCCGTAAGCAGGGTGGAACCGTGGAGTAATGCCTATTACCTCACCCCTGATACCATTCAGGGGTGGGGATTTTTATTTATCCAGCCCCGATCACAAGGAGGAACAGACTATGAGCGAAGTCAACAAGGAAAACAAGGAATTTACGTTTGAAAACGAACAGTACCGCAAGACCTACTGGCACACCTGCTCCCACATTCTGGCCCAGGCTGTCAAGCGCCTGCACCCGGAGGTGAAGCTGGCCATCGGCCCCAGCATCGACAACGGCTTTTATTACGATCTGGACGCGCCCTTCGCCTTCACCCAGGACGACCTGGGCGAGATCGAGGCTGAAATGCGTAAGATCTGTAAAGAGAAGCTGAAGCTGGAGCGCTTCGAGCTGCCCCGCGCCGAGGCCGTCAAGTACATGGAGGAAAAGGAAGAGCCCTACAAGGTGGAACTCATCAACGATCTGCCCGAGGACGCCCACATCTCCTTCTACAAGCAGGGCGAGTTCGTGGACCTGTGCGCCGGTCCCCATGTGGACTCCACCGGCCGCATCAAGGGCAACGGCATCAAGCTGACCGCCTGCAACGCCGCTTACTGGCGCGGCGACTCCAACCGCCAGACCCTGCAGCGTATCTACGGCGTGGCCTTCCCCAGCAAGGACGAGCTGGATGCCTATCTGAAGGAGCGGGAGGAGGCCGTGAAGCGCGACCACAATAAGCTGGGACGCGAGCTGGAATATTTCACCACTGTGGACTGCATTGGCCAGGGCTTGCCCATCCTGCTGCCCAAGGGTGCCCGCGTTATCCAGCTGCTGCAGCGCTGGGTGGAGGACACCGAGCAGCAGCGTGGCTATCTGCTGACCAAGACGCCTCTGATGGCCAAGCGTGAGCTGTACAAGATCTCCGGTCACTGGGATCATTATCTGGACGGCATGTTCGTCATGGGCGATCCCGCGGATGAGACGAAGGAGTGCTTTGCCCTGCGTCCCATGACCTGCCCGTTCCAGTATCAGGTGTTCCTGAACCGCGGCCGCAGCTACCGCGACCTGCCCATGCGTCTGGGCGAGACATCCACCCTGTTCCGCAACGAGGACTCCGGTGAGATGCACGGCCTGATCCGCGTCCGCCAGTTCACCATCTCCGAGGGACATCTGGTGCTGCGCCCCGACCAGCTGGAGGAGGAGTTCAAGCAGTGCCTGGATCTGGCCAAGTACTGCCTGGGCACCGTGGGCCTGTTGGAAAAGTGCACGTTCCGCTTCTCCCAGTGGGACCCCGCCAACCCCAACAACAAGTACGAGGGCACGGCGGAGCAGTGGGACCACGCCCAGGCCGCCATGGAGCGCATCCTGAAGGATCTGAACGTGGACTACACCGTGGGCATTGACGAGGCCGCGTTCTACGGCCCCAAGCTGGACATCCAGTACAAGAATGTGTACGGCAAGGAGGATACCCTTGTCACCATCCAGATCGATATGCTGCTGGCGGAGCGCTTCGGCATGTACTATATCGATGAGAACGGCAACAAGGCCCTGCCCTATATCATCCACCGCACGTCTCTGGGCTGCTATGAGCGGACGCTGGCTTACCTCATCGAGGAGTACGCCGGCGCGCTGCCCACCTGGATGATGCCCGAGCAGGTACGCTTCCTGCCTATTACTGACCGCGCTGCCGACTACTGCGTGCAGCAGGCCGCGGAGCTGCGCAAGCAGGGCTTCCGCGTGGAGGTGGACAGCCGCAACGAGAAGATCGGCAAGAAGATCCGCGAGGCTACCCTGGAGAAGGTCCCCTTCATGCTGGTGGTTGGCGACCGCGACATGGAGAACGGCACCGTCTCCGTCCGTACCCGCAAGGGCGAGGACCTGGGCGCCATGACGCTGGAGGATTTCTCTGCCAAGCTGCGCCAGATCGTGGATGAGAAGCAGAAGATCTGACGAGTGCCATAAGTTATAAGGTAAGCGAGAGAGACAGGCGGAAGCCTGTCTCTTTTGCTGCAGTCAGACAAAAAACAGATTTCGCCAAAAGAAAAGTTTATTATAGCAAAACAGCAGGATTCTGACAGAAAACCGCATGAAAAATACATGAAAATGATGCAAATGCGCCAAAAAATGTGGGAAAGTGTGTGGATGAAAAACAAGGAGATGCGCTATTGAACACCATTCAGAGACACAAATATGTTGACAGAGTGTGAACTTATCTGGTAAAATCAAATGGGTGCGCAGCACCCGAATGCATAGAAGTGAATGGGGCGCGCCCTGTTCGCTGTTTCCTTCTGGCGGAGGAAACAACAAACTATGGTAAAGGAATTAGGAGGTAAACATGAAAAAAGTAGTTTCTCTGCTGCTGGCTCTCATCATGGCGTTCTCCCTGGTCGCCTGCGGCGAAAAGAAGGGCGAGACCGATGATAACACCGTGCCCTACAAGATCGGCATCGTGACCGGCTCCGTCTCTCAGTCCGAGGATGATCGCCGCGGCGCCGAGGCCTTCCAGAAGGAGTATGGCGAGGATATGGTCCAGCTGGCCATCTATCCCGACAACTTCACCGAGGAGACCGAGACCACCATCCAGAGCATCGTGAACCTGTCCGCCGACCCCCTGATGAAGGCCATCATTGTCAATCAGGCTGTCCCCGGCACCACCGAGGCTTTCCGCAAGATCAAAGAGACTCGCCCTGACATCATCTGCATCGCAGGCGAGGCTCACGAGGATCTGCCCGAGATCAGCTCCGCTGCCGACCTGGTCACCAACAACGACTTCGTCTCCCGCGGCTATCTGATCATCCGCACCGCGCACGAGCTGGGCTGCGACACCTTCGTACATATCTCCTTCCCCCGCCACATGTCCTATGAGACCATGAGCCGCCGCGTGGCCATCATGAAGGCCGCTTGCGAGGAGTTCGGCATGAAGTTCGTCCTGGAGACGGCTCCCGATCCCACCTCTGACGTGGGCGTTTCCGGCGCTCAGGCCTACATTCTGGAGCAGGTGCCCGCATGGGTCGAGAAGTACGGCCAGAAGGCTGCTTACTTCTGCACCAACGATGCGCACACCGAGCCTCTGCTGAAGCGCCTGCTGGAGTGCGGCGGCTACTTCATCGAGGCCGACCTGCCCTCCCCCCTGATGGGCTATCCCGGCGCGCTGGGTATTGATCTGACCGAGGAGGCCGGTGATTTCGAGAAGATCCTGACCAAGGTCGAGTCCGCCATCGTGGAGAAGGGCGGCGCCGATCACTTCGGCACCTGGGCTTACTCCTACGGCTACACCCTGTCCGCCGGTCTTGCTCTGCACGCCAAGAACGTGCTGGACGGCAAGAGCGAGCTGAAGGACATGGACGATGTGGCTGCCGCGCTGCAGGTCTACTCTCCCAAGGCGGCCTGGAACGGTGCCAGCTACACCAACGCCACCACCGGCGCGAAGTCTGAAAACGTGTTCCTGATCTATCAGGATACCTATATCATGGGTGATCCCGGCCACTTCATGGGCAACGCCGACGTGGAGATCCCGGAGAAGTACTTCACCGTCAGCTGACGACAGGCTTTTGAAGCAACCATTAAAGCGGGGAGGGAGGGCATCCTCCCTCCTCGCTGCTATAGGTAGGGATGAATATGGAAAAGAACAATGCTCCGCTGCTTGAGATGCGGAATATCAAAAAGGGCTTTTTCGGCAATCAGGTGCTCACAGACATCAACTTCACCTTGAAAGAGGGCGAGGTGCTGGGTCTGGTGGGCGAAAACGGCGCCGGAAAGAGCACCTTGATGAAAATACTGTTTGGCATGGACGTGATCCGTGAGACGGGCGGCTACGAGGGGGATGTCCTGATCGACGGAGAAAAAGTGCAGTTCAACACCCCCTTTGATGCGCTGAAGGCCGGCATCGGCATGGTGCATCAGGAGTTCTCGCTGATCCCCGGCTTTACTGCCACGGAGAACATCCTCCTCAACCGCGAGCCCAAGAAAAAAAGCGTCATTTCAGAAGTGTTCGGCCCGCGTCTGGACACTCTCGACTATAAGGAAATGGATAACCGCGCCGCAAAAGCCATCGAGAAGATGGGCGTGGCTATCGACCAGAAGATGGTCATCAGCAGCATGCCCGTGGGGCACAAGCAGTTCACGGAGATCGCCCGCGAGCTGAGCAAGGAGAACCTGAAGCTGCTGATCCTGGATGAGCCCACCGCCGTGCTCACCGAGCAGGAGGCGCAGGCGCTGCTGGACTCCATCCGCGGCATGGCCTCCCGGGGCATCGCCGTGATCTTCATCACCCACCGCCTGCAGGAGATCCTGTCGGTGTGCGATAAGGTGGTCATCATGCGGGATGGCTACGTTGTCAAGGACGTGGCCGCCCGCGAGACGGATGTCCGCGACATCACCCACTACATGGTGGGGCGCGAGGTGGCTGCCGGCGGCGCTGCCCACGACATCCGCGACCACTCCGATGCCCGCACCATTATGTCCATCCGCAAGCTGTGGGTGGATATGCCCGGCGAGATCGTCCGCAACGTGGATCTGGACGTGAAGGAGGGCGAGATCCTGGGCATCGGCGGTCTGGCCGGCCAGGGCAAGCTGGGTATTCCCAACGGTGTGATGGGCCTGTATGAGGCGGGCGGCACCGTGGAATTCGACGGCAAGCCCATCGCGCTGAACAGCCCCCGGAAGTGCCTGGACTCTCAGCTGGCCTTTGTGTCCGAGGATCGGCGCGGCGTGGGTCTGCTGCTGGATGAGTCACTGGAGTGGAACGTGGCGTTCCCCGCCATGCAGGTGCAGAACAAGTTCCTAAAGAGAATGGGTTTCTTCACATGGCGCGACGAAAAGGCCATCCACACGGTGACGAACCGGTATATCGATGAATTGCAGATCAAGTGTACCGGCTCCGACCAGAAGGCCAGAGAGCTGTCCGGCGGCAACCAGCAGAAGGTGTGTCTTGCCAAGGCGTTCGCGCTGGAGCCCCGCTTCCTCTTCGTGTCCGAGCCTACCCGCGGCATCGACGTGGGCGCCAAGGCGCTGGTGCTGGAGGCGCTGAAGAAATTTAACCGCGAATCCGGCGTCACGGTGGTGATGATCTCCTCCGAGCTGGAGGAGCTGCGCCAGATCTGCGACCGCATCGCCATCGTCTCCGGCGGCAGGGTCGCCGGTATCCTGCCTGCTGACCATTCCTCCGAGGAGTTCGGTATGCTCATGGTCAGTCAGGTGAAGTAAGGAGGAAGAAATGGGCAATACGACCACACTTGGAAACAAGTCAAAATTCCGAGAGCTGCTGGACAGCTTCGGCCTGCCGCGTCTGATCATCGCGTGCTTCCTGCTGCTGCTGCTCATCGCCGCGCCCTGCGTGGGGCTGGATTTCCCCACACAGATCACCAATATCATCACCCGTTTCAGCTGGAACGCCGTGATGGTGTTGGCCATGGTGCCCATGGTACACTCCGGCTGCGGCCTGAACTTCGGCCTGCCGCTGGGTATCGTGTCCGGACTGCTGGGTGCCACGCTGTCCATCGAGCTGGGCTACACCGGCTTTGCCAGCTTCCTTATGGCCATCCTCATCGCCACGCCCTTTGCCCTGCTGTTCGGCGGCGGCTATGGTTGGCTGCTGAACAAGATCAAGGGCGGCGAGATGATGATCGCCACCTATGTGGGCTTCTCGTCCGTGTCATTCATGTGCATGATGTGGCTGCTGCTGCCCTACAAGAGCCCAACGATGGTTTGGGGCTTTGCCGGTAAGGGTCTGCGTACCACCATCTCTCTGGAGGGCTTTTACGATCAGTTCCTGGCAAAGTTTTTGCAGATCGACCTGAACCGGTTCGGCATCAATCTGGTAATCCCCACCGGCAGCCTGCTGTTCTTCGCTCTGCTGGCATTCCTGATGTGGGTCTTCCTGCACACTAAGACCGGTACCGCCATGACTGCTGTGGGCTCCAACCCCACCTTCGCCAAGGCTGCCGGTATCAGCGTGGACAAGACCCGTCTGCTGTCCGTGGTGCTTTCCACTTGGCTGGGCGCTGTGGGCATCCTGCTGTATGAGCAGGGCTTCGGCTTTGTACAGATCTATATGGCGCCCCTGAACATGGCGTTCCCCGCCGTGGCGGCTATTCTGATCGGCGGCGCCAGCGTGAACAAGGCCAGCATTACCAACGTTATCATCGGCACGATCCTTTATCAGGGCCTTGTCACCATGACACCCACCGTGATGAACGCCATCGTGCACCTGGACATCAGCGAGGTCATCCGGATCATCGTCTCTAACGGCATGATCGTTTACGCTCTGACCCGTAAGACGGAAGGAGGGAAATGAGCATGAAAAAGACGAATGTACCCGGCAGCCAGAGCTTCGGGCAGAAGCTTTTGCAGTTCATCCGCAACAACACCGTCCCCATTATGTTCATCCTGATCTGTGCGTACTGTATTCCGCAGGCGGGCTTTTCCTGGTCCTACCTCTTGAATGAGGTCATGACCCGTCTGGGCCGTAACGCATTCTTGATCCTGAGCCTGCTGATCCCTGTTATGGCAGGCATGGGCATGAACTTCGGCATGACGCTGGGCGCCATGGCCGGTGAGATCGGCCTGATCTTCGCTGCCGACTGGCAGGTTTGGGGCATCCCCGGCATGATCCTGGCCGCCATCGTTTCCATCCCCATTTCTGTGGCATTGGGCGTGATGATCGGCAAGATCCTGAACCGGTCCAAGGGCCGGGAGATGATCACCAGCTATATGATTTCCTTTACCATGAACGGTGTGTACCAGTTTGTGGTGCTGTTCATGATGGGCCCCATCATTCCCATCGTTCATGATTCTCTGAAGCTTCCCCGCGGCTACGGCATCCGCAACACCGTGAGCCTGCTGAGCATGCGCCAGAGTCTGGACAACCTGCTGGCTGTTCAGGTGGGCGGCGTGAAGATCCCTGTACTGACCCTGCTGATCATCGGTCTGGCCTGCCTGTTCATCGTTTGGTTCCGCAAGACCAAGCTGGGCCAGGATATGCGGGCTGTGGGTCAGGATATGGAAGTGGCCCGGGATGCCGGTATCAATGTGGAGCGCACCCGCGTGATCTCCATGGTGATCTCCACGGTGTTCGCCGGCTTCGGCATGATCATCTACCTACAGAACGTAGGTAACTTCCCCACCTATACAGCTCATACCCAGATCGGTATGTTCGCCATCGCGGCTCTGCTTGTGGGCGGTGCCTCCGTGGATAGGGCGAGCATCGGCAACGTATTTTTGGGCGTGATCCTGTTCCACACCATGTTTATTGTGGCACCCAAGACCGGCGCTGCCATTACCGGCGACTCCATGATCGGTGAGTATTTCCGTGTGTTTGTATCCTATGCGGTCATTACGCTGGCTCTGGTCATGTATGAGTCCAAGAAGCGCAAGAACAAGAGCCTGGCAGGCCAGCAGTTGGCTGCCGAGCAGGCTGCGGAAGAGGAGGCATCGAAATGAAAGCAAAGCGGAGACTTCTCTTTCAAATCTTAGCGGTGGTCCTGCTGGTGGCGATCGGCTATACCATGACCATCATTGGCCGTGGGCATACGATCTATCTGGACAGCAAGACCCTGGAATATGACGGCCAGACCTACAAGCCCGCCTATAAGACGGTGGTGTATGTGGATGGTCAGCAGGTAGCCAAGCTCTATGACAAGGAGCGCGGCGTTGCTACCTGCATCGGCCAGACGCTGACCGTGACGCTGGAGATCACCCAGCAGAAGGGCGGAACGGAAGAGGTTTATGCCTATAATATCCCTGTTCCCCGGAAGATGGACAATGTGATCATCAACCTGCCCGGTTTCCTGGCGGGACTTCCCGAAGAGGCGTACCTCAGCGAGTTTATCCCCTCTCCGGACGAGGTGGCGGCAGACGAGACCGATGTTCCCTCCGACGATGATTTCGGCATGGAGGATATGGGCATGGGCGACGAGTCCGCAGCTCAGTAAATCGGCTGAGAACGGCCAAACCAAAACCCAAAATAGAACGGCAGCCCTCACGATTCATCGTGAGGGCTGCGTTTTTGCATATAATACCCACATATACGGCAAGAAGCAGCTGGTACGGTGGAAGGAGAGGCGTGGGCAATATAGGAGAGCCTCTGCACTCCGGGGAGCGGGAAGCGAAGCACCTATGCTGACCGGTCCGACTATGCCGCGTTTTTGCATTTCCGACAGCGCTAAGCCCGGTGTATTCAAGGGGGATTGGGTGTAGGGTGCAATCAAACGTAGGAAGAGATCGTAAAATCCGTCCCATCGGTCTTAGCCGATGGGACGGATTGTTATCTGATATGGAAACCGATCAGGCGTTGTTAAGTTGCTTCTGGAGCCAATCCTTGCCTTCCACGAAGCGGGAGACGATGTAGCTGACCACATAGTCGCCGGCGGAGTTGATCATGGTAGCGGGAGGGTCCACCAGATTGCCGATAGCCACCAGAATGGGGAAGGCCAGTTCCATCTGCGTGGGGAAGAAGATGGAGCAGATGATGTACTCGCCGATGTAGCCGCCGCCGGGAACGCCGCTCATACCAACAGAGGACAGGACGGCCACCAGAACGATGAAGGGCAGACGGGACCAGGAGAGCTGCTCGCCGAACACGCCCAGCACGAAGGCAATCTTCAGCACGCAGGAGAAGCAGGAGCCATCCATGTGCATGGTAGCGCCCAGGGGCAGCACCATACCGGCGATATCCTTGCTGACACCGGTCTCCACGGCTTCCTCCATGTTGGTGGGGATGGTTGCCACGGAGGAGCAGGTGCCCAGAGAAACAACGGCAGGGCGGGCAATGTGCTTGAACATGATGCCCACGGCACCCTTGCCGCCGCCGAACCACGCGAACAGGGGGAAGGCCGTGAAGATATA
>ENA-ORSK01002643-ORSK01002643.1-human-gut-metagenome-genome-assembly--contig:-NODE-2643-length-11594-cov-2.728226_pt1 | contig 11594 bp, 8 predicted proteins | sample MGYA00242192_ERZ509159 | MGnify/ENA primary metagenome ERZ509159 (study PRJEB26280, sample SAMEA2338663) | human gut metagenome | biome: human gut; feature: human-associated habitat; material: faeces...
ACATGCTGAATGAGTTGAATCGGGCACAGCAAACTGTCGGCACAGGATTCATCGGAGGAACTCCGGGAAGCCTTCAACTTTGGAAAGATATAAAAGCAGGAAAGATCCGTGCCGGAGGTTTCGACCTCAATGGCAAATGGGTACCCCTATACAATATACACAAGACTTATGCCGGACTGCGCGACGCTTACCTCTATGCCGGAAGCGACCTTGCCCGCCAGATGTTGGTGGCCCTCACCGACTGGATGATAGACATCACCGCAGGACTCACCGACCAACAAATGCAAGACATGCTCCGCAGCGAACACGGAGGACTGAACGAAACTTTCGCTGATGTTGCCGAAATCACAGGTGACAAGAAATACCTGGAACTGGCACGCCGTTTCTCCCATAAAGTAATTCTGGACCCTCTTGTGAAGGATGAAGACCGCCTGACAGGCATGCATGCCAACACACAGATACCGAAGGTCATCGGCTATAAACGTATCGCCGACCTTGCACAAGACCAGAACTGGGATCACGCCGCCCGCTTCTTCTGGAACACAGTGGTAAATCATCGTTCCGTCTGCATTGGTGGCAACAGTGTACGCGAACATTTTCATCCGGCAGACAATTTCACATCCATGCTCAATGATGTGCAAGGTCCGGAGACTTGTAATACTTACAACATGCTTCGCCTGACGAAGATGCTTTACCAGACTTCTCCCGACATTCGTTTTGCCGATTATTACGAACGTGCTTTATATAATCATATCCTTGCCTCACAACAGCCTACAAAGGGTGGATTTGTTTACTTCACCCCTATGCGTCCGGGACACTACCGCGTTTATTCGCAGCCGGAAACATCCATGTGGTGTTGCGTCGGTTCCGGATTGGAGAATCACACCAAATACGGAGAGTTTATTTACGCCCATGCAAAGGATACGCTGTATGTAAACCTCTTCATCCCCTCCCGTCTGACTTGGAAAGATAAAAAGATAACCCTGGTACAGGAAACCCGTTTCCCCGACGAAGAGCAAATCAGATTCCGCGTGGAAAAGAGCAAGAAAAAAGCATTCAGCCTCAAACTCCGTTACCCCTCCTGGGCTAAAGGCGCCAGCGTTTCCGTTAATGGAAAAGTACAGGAAACGAATGCCCAACCAGGAGAGTACCTGACCATTCACCGCAAATGGAAAGCCGGAGATGAAATCACACTAAATATGCCCATGCAAGTTGCTTTGGAGCAAATACCGGATCGGGAAAATTTCTATGCATTCATGTATGGCCCTATCGTACTTGCCAGTCCTACAGGGACAGAGAATATGGACGGGCTTTATGCAGATGACAGCCGTGGCGGACACATTGCCCATGGCAAACAGATTTCCATGCAAGAAATACCGATGCTAGTAGGTTCCGCCGCATCTCTGCCCCAATCACTCCGGAAGATAAACGATGACTTGGTTGCATTTACTTATACCGGTAGCGTCTATCCGGCACAGAAAGAAGCGCTGAAATTGATTCCTTTCTTCCGTCTTCACGATTCCCGTTATGCAGTTTATTTCCATCAGGTAACTGAAGCTGAAGTAGAAAGTATCCGCAAAGAAGTGGCATTGAGCGAACGTAAAGCAATGGAACTTGCCAACCAGACTGTAGATCTCATTTTCCCCGGTGAACAACAGCCTGAATCGGATCATGGCATTCTATATGAACAGGCAGAAACTGGAATCAATAAAGACCGTCACTTCCGACGTGCCAAAGGTTGGTTCAGTTATAACCTCAAAGTAAAAGAGGAAGCCAGCCAGCTGATGATCACTGTACGGAAAGAGGATTATACCAAGGTAGCCATCCTTCTTAACAATGAAAAACTGACCGTTAGTCCTACGATCAGCAAACCTGATAAAGAGGGTTTTATAACGATCTGTTATTCTTTACCCCAAAAGTTAAGTGCAGGCAGCTATCCGATACGCTTCAGTCCCGACGGAACAGAGTGGACACCTGCTATTTATGAGGTCCGCTTACTCAAATAATAACATTACGAACATCATATAACTAATAACCATTATGAGAAACAAACTATTATTCAGCAGCGTTCTTTTAGCTGCATCCGTATCGCTGTCCGCACAAAAGAGTGCAACGATCACGCTTCATGCCGACCAAGGCACACAAGTTATTCCCAAAGAAATTTACGGCCAGTTTGCCGAACATCTGGGCACCTGTATCTATGGTGGACTTTGGGTAGGAGAAAATTCGGATATTCCCAATATCAAAGGTTATCGTACCGACGTATTCAATGCATTGAAAGAACTCCAGGTTCCCGTACTTCGTTGGCCGGGTGGCTGTTTTGCCGATGAATATCACTGGATGGACGGTATCGGTCCGAAAGAGAACCGCCCCAAAATGGTAAACAATAACTGGGGAGGTACAATTGAAGACAACAGTTTCGGTACACATGAGTTCCTCAACCTCTGCGAAATGCTGGGTACTGAACCTTATATCAGCGGAAACGTAGGTAGTGGTACTGTAGAAGAACTGGCAAAATGGGTAGAATACATGACTTCCGAAGGAGATTCTCCGATGGCAAGACTTCGCCGCCAGAACGGTCGTGACAAAGCATGGAAAGTGAAATACCTCGGTGTAGGCAACGAAAGCTGGGGCTGCGGCGGAAGCATGCGTCCTGAATATTATGCTGATTTGTATCGCCGTTACTCCACTTACTGCCGCAACTACGACGGCAACCACCTGTTTAAGATTGCCAGTGGTGCCAGCGATTACGATTATAACTGGACTAAAGTCCTGATGGATCGCGTAGGCGGACGTATGAACGGACTCTCTCTCCATTATTACACCGTAACCGGCTGGAGCGGAAGTAAAGGAGCAGCCACTAAGTTCGACAAAGACGATTATTACTGGACAATGGGTAAGTGTCGTGAGATAGAAGACGTTATCAAAAAGCATTGTGCCATCATGGACGAATATGATCCTAAAAAGCACGTAGCCCTCATGCTCGATGAGTGGGGTACCTGGTGGGATGAAGAACCCGGCACTATTCCAGGGCACCTTTACCAGCAGAATACCTTGCGCGATGCCTTTGTGGCTTCTTTGAGTCTGGACATCTTCCATAAATATACTGACCGAGTTAAGATGACTAACATTGCTCAGGTAGTAAATGTATTGCAGTCTATGATTCTGACAAAAGGAGACAAGATGGTGCTGACTCCGACTTACTATGTGTTCAAGATGTATAACGTACATCAGGATGCTACTTATCTGCCGCTTGATTTGCAGTGCGAACGTAAGATTGTACGCGACAATCGTATCGTACCGATGGTAAGTGCAACTGCTTCACGTGATAAATCAGGTGCTATTCATGTGTCACTTTCTAACGTAGACCTGGAAGATTCACAGGAAATCACACTGACACTGGGTGATGTAAAGGCTAAATCGGTAAGCGGACAGATTCTGACTTCTGAAAAGATTGACGATTACAATACGTTTGAACAGCCTAACCTGGTGAAATTGGCCGACTTCAAAGGCGCTAAATTGACAAAGAATGGACTTGTAGTGAAATTGCCTGCAAAATCAATTGTTACATTGGAAATTAAATAGTATATTGCAGAATCTTCTTTATTTGTAGAAAAGAAGAATTTGTAAATACCATATAATCAGTAAAGTATCGCTTTCTGAAAATCAACCGTCCGTTAACGGAATTTGATTTCAGAAAGCGATATTTTTGTTTTGTAACATGAATGTAACAGGATGTTACATTTTCTTTAAGTGTATGACATCTGTTTGTAACACTAATATGAGACCTTTGTGGTGTCAAAAAAATGAGTCTATAGGAAAAATGAAAACAAAGAAAAGAGTTTTATGTCTGTTAAGCATCTGGATGTGCACTGTGGGTGCTGCCTTTGCAGATGGAGCACCTGAAGAACGGGCTCCGGGTGAGAAAAGAGGAGATGCCATCATTACCATATTTTCGGATGCGCATTCTGGTTTTGGTTCTGTCAATGATGACAGAGGGTTTAATCTGGACCGTGCCTATATTGGCTATCAGTATGCCTTGCCTCACGGATTGCAGTTGAAGGCAGTACTTGATTTCGGTCAGTCAAAAGACGTAAATGACCATCAGCGCATCGGATATGTGAAAAATGCACAGATTACCTGGAAGCAAAACGGCTGGACGCTGAACGCCGGATTAATCACTACGACTCAATTTAAGGTTCAGGAAGATTTCTGGGGAAAACGTTATGTGATGAAATCTTTCCAGGATGAATATAAGTTTGGCAGCAGTGCGGACTTGGGAGTTTCAGCAGCTTATAAATTTAACAAGGTGGTTTCGGCCGATGTGATTGTAGCCAACGGAGAAGGTTATAAAAAAGTACAGGTGAAAGACGGCTTGCAGTATGGTGCAGGCGTAACACTGACTCCGGTTGAGGGCTTGACGGTACGTGCATACGGTTCGTATAATGAATCGGTAGAAGAAGGGGAAAAAGGTATTACGAATCTGGCTGCTTTTGTCGGATATAAGCATACAGCCTTCTCGGTGGCAGCGGAATACAACTACCAGACCAATACGAAATATGTGCCTGATTGTGATCAGGATGGTTTCTCGGTTTATGCGTCTGCACAGTTAAGCAAGAAAATAAGTCTTTTCGGTCGTTGGGACCTGCTTTCTTCAGAGAAAGACTGGAACAAGGATGCGGACGGTATGGCCGGAATGGTAGGTGCCGAATTTAAATTAGGTAAATACATCAAGTTAGCTCCTAACTTCCGGTTGTGGTCGCCGAAAACAGAAGGCGGCAAGACGGCCAGTTATGTATACCTGAATGCTTCGTTTGCGATTTAACTCAATGAATAACATAGATTTGTAACTTATATTAAATGTATAACACAATGAAAAAGTTTTATTTGCCTTTAATTGCTGGAGCGATGGTTTTGTCGTTTGCAGCGTGTGGTGGACAGAAATCAGCTAATGGTCGTGAATCAGTAGAACTGACAGGTGCAGGTGCTACATTCCCTTTGCCATTTTATAATATGTCTTTCGAAAACTACAATGCAACTTCTGGTGACAAGATTTCTTACGGTGGTATTGGTAGTGGCGGTGGTGTCCGCAACTTGAAAGACGGTATCGTAGACTTTGCAGGTAGCGATGCTTTCTTGAGCGACAAGGAAATGGCTGAAATGCAGCCGGTGGTACACATCCCGACTTGTATGGGAGCTGTCGTAATGGCTTACAACTTGCCGGATGTGGTTAAACTGAACCTTTCTGGTGACGTGATTGCCGATATTTATGCAGGCAAGATTACAGACTGGAACGATGCACGTTTGCAGAAACTGAATCCGGATGTACAGTTGCCGGCAAAGAAAATCATTCTGGCATACCGTTCAGATGGTAGTGGAACAACTTTCATCTTTACAGACTATCTGTCAAAAGTAAGTGAAAACTGGAAAAACACTTACGGTGCAGGTAAAACCGTGGATTTCCCGGTCGGACAGGCTGCCAAAGGTAATCCGGGCGTAGCAGGAATTATCGCACAGACTCCTTACTCATTAGGATATATTGGTTCTGAATATGCTTTTGCTCAGAAAATTCCTTACGCAAGCGTATATAACAAGCGTGGTGAATTGGTAGTACCTTCTACTGAAAGTATCTCTGCAGCTGCCGGTGACATTCCTCAGGATACTCGTTGCTCAATTACCGATGCGGATGCAGCAGGAGCTTATCCTATCAGCTGCTTCACCTGGTTGCTGATTTACAAAGAACAGCACTATGCAGACCGTTCTATGGAACAGGCAAAAGCTACTTTGGATTTGATGCAATATATGTTGAGCGACAGCGTACAGCAGACTACTGCTACCGTACACTATGCGCCGCTGCCTAAGAAGGCTATCGAACAGAGCCTTCAGAACCTGAAAGCTGTGACATACGATGGACAGCCGATTCTTAAATAAATAAGACAATAAGTTATGCAAGACAAACTGTTTAAAGTCTTACTTATCTTATCGGCTATTGTGATACCGGTCATTGGTGGGGGAATTATTTACTCCCTCACCGTTGACGCTTCCGGCGCTTTCGAGGAGTTTGGATTCTGGCATTTTATCTTCTCTGACGACTGGGTGACCACTGCCGGTAAAGAAAGTTATGGCGCTCTTCCTTTTATTACGGGTACACTGCTTACTACGGCACTGGCGTTGCTGATGTGTATTCCATTTTCACTTCCTGTCGCACTGTTCACCGGTGAGTATTTCCGTGGAAAGAAAATCGCGGCCGTTCTGGGTACAGTGATTGATTTGCTGGCAGGTATTCCTTCCATTATCTATGGCTTGTGGGGTTTCTATGTACTTCGTACCGTATTCATGCACTTGAACCTGTCTCCGCAGGGTTCCGGTATTCTGACTGCTGCGTTTGTGCTGGCCATCATGATTGTGCCGTATGCAGCTTCCTTGAGTGCCGAATTTATCAAGATGGTACCTTCCGATTTGAAAGAAGGGGCTTATGCCATGGGGGCTACGCGTGCAGAGGTAATCAAGAGAGTGATATTCCCGATGGCGGGTTCCGGTATCTTTTCTGCCTATATTCTGGCTATCGGACGTGCGCTGGGAGAAACGATGACAGTGACCATGCTGATTGGAAATACCAACCAGATGCCGGACACACTGCGTACCACGGGTAATACCATGGCCAGTATCATTGCAAACCAGTTTGGTGAGGCAGACGGTTTGAAGCTTTCTTCACTGATTGCCATCGGTTTGTTACTGTTCCTGATTACGGCCATCATTAATATTATCGGAAAGATTTTGATTCGTCGTGCCCGTCACGTGTAATCTGCTAAAAAGATTTGTGCTTATGTTATATGGAAATAATATTAAGATACGTATCCTGAAAAGCCGCTTGCTTTATATTCTGGTTTGCGTATTGTCGGGTGTGACAGCGATTCCTTTGCTGGCGATTTTGGGAGAAGTATTGATTAAGGGTTGGAAACAGTTAGGCTGGTCGTTTCTCACCGAGGCTACTCCGAATGCCTATAAGGCGATGATGGCCGCTTCTGCCGGAGAAGCAATTCCGGGGGGAATTGCAAACGGAATTATCGGAACCTTCCTGATGCTTCTGCTGGCTGCTGTAGTCGCTATCCCGGTAGGAATTCTGTGTGGTATCTGTCTGTCAGAATACAGAAAAAGCTGGTTTGCCGTGTTTGTCAGCTACCTGACCGACTTGCTTCAGGGTACTCCTTCCATCATTATCGGTATCATTACTTACATCTGGGTGGTTGTTCCGATGAAAGGTTATTCGGCCATTGCAGGAAGTGTGGCATTGTTCATCATGATGCTTCCGCTGATTATCCGTTCTACGGAAGAAACCATGAAGGTGCTTCCGGAAACTTTGAAAGAGGCCGGACTGGCATTGGGAGGTAGTTACTGGAGAGTGATGCTGAAGGTAATGGTGCCTTCTGCCCTGGGAAGTATCTTTACCGGTATTTTGCTGGCCATCTCTCGTGTAGTCGGTGAAACAGCTCCGTTGATGTTTACTGCCTTGGGAGGAGCTGCTATCAGTTGGAACATGACCAAGCCGATGTCGGCTGTTCCTTTGCTTATCTGGGAGTTTTTCAACGACCCGAACTTGCAGAGCCTGATATGGGGAGCTTCTTTGTTCCTGTTGACTTTTGTGTTATGTCTGAATTTATTAGCTAAACGAATTGCAAAGAAATGGAAAATATAAAGGATCCTATTCTTCAAATAAAAGATGTGTGTATATCATATACCAGCGACGTAATGGCTGTAAAGCATGTGTCGGCTGATATTGAAAAAAATACGATTACGGCCATTATGGGGCCTTCTGGATGTGGAAAGAGTACGTTGCTGCGTGCCGTGAACCGTATGCATGAGTTGTACAAGAATATCCGTGTGACGGGAGAGATTTTACTGAATGGTGAAAATGTGCTTCAGATGCACCCGATGGAAGAACGTCGTCGCGTCGGTATGGTGTTCCAGCGCCCGAACCCGTTCCCGACCATGAATATTTACGACAACGTGCTGGCCGGATATATCTTGAATGGTATTCATCTGTCAAAATCGCAGAAGGATGAGATTGTGGAACGTAACTTGCGCAACGTGTGTTTGTGGGATGAAGTAAAGGACTCTCTGACAAAGCGTGGTACTTTCCTCTCGGGTGGACAGCAGCAGCGCTTGTGTATTGCACGTTCTCTGGCGCTTCAGCCGGATATTCTGCTTATGGATGAGCCTACTTCTGCTCTTGACCCGATTGCTACCAAGCACATCGAAGGGTTGATGGACCAGCTGAAAAAAGAGGTGACTATCCTGATTGTGACTCATAACATGTCACAGGCTATGCGTATCTCCGACCGTTCCATGTTCATGTACATGGGTGAACTGATAGAGTATGACAATACGGAGAAAATGTTTAAAGATCCGGTTGACGAACGTACAAGAGCCTATCTGACAGGAAAGATGGGATAACCGTTAGGGTGACAGGTATAAGAAAGGGGTTGCAGGCTGAAATCAGCAGGCAACCCCTTAATGGTTTTTATTTGTATGAAAAATTTGGGCTTATTGGGCAACCAGTACTTCCGGTTTTTGTTTGTTGTTTTTCAGAATATGCCATACCTCTTCTTCCGTTCCGGAAAAAGGACCAGATTTTTCTAACTTGATAGTAGACATGGCAGCTGCAAAACATCCTGCTTCTGCGTAAGAAGCTCCTTTGTTTCGCATGTAGAGATAACCAAGTACGTAAGTGTCACCGCATCCGGTGGCATCTACTACCTCTTTAGGAGCGTATGCCGGAATCTTATAGAACTTTCCTTCTGCATAAATAAGTGAACCGAGGCTTCCTAAAGTCAGCAGAACTTCTTTCACACCCCACTGAGCCAGTTGTTTCGCTGCTTTTTCAGGGTCTTTGAATCCTGTCAGCACTTCTGCTTCATGTTCATTGACTTTCAGGATATCAATGTATTTCAGGGCTTTCTTCTTTTCATGCCAGTCTACAGGGAACACGTGCTCACCTTCCACTTTGCGGAGGTAGCCTTGTGCATCGACTGCCAATGTGCCTTTCTGAGCCAGTTCCTTTACTACTTCAAGTGGAAAGTCATCCGCCAGCAAACTTCCTAAATGGAAGATATGTGCATTTTCATCTTTTAAAGCATCGGCAGTGAAAGGGTCAGCTTTGGCCAATACACGTTGGGAACGGTTGTCCTGATTCTCTTCGTATGTATTTTCGAAATATACGGTGTGACGGCTTGGCAGGACTTCTACTTGAATTCCTTCTTTTCTCATTTCTTCAATGATGCCATATTCACTTGGAGCCACAGCGGTTACCAGCTTGTAGTTTTTGAAATCTTTTAGTCTACGTATACCGTGTGAAAAATAGTAAGAAGTGCCTCCCGGCATGTAAGTCGTTTGTTTTGGAGTTACAATTTTGTCTAATGTAATGTGTCCAATGCAACAAATATCATTCATGTAGTTGAGTATTTCTTTAAATGCGTCTGCAAAGATACGCATTATTTTACTCTCTGATAAGTCGGTTAATGGCTTTTTCTTCTGAATTTATGGCTTATTTTTACTTATTAGCAAATAAAAAAGCTCATAAAAGCTTTATCTAATCAAACAAAGTCTTAACTTTGAGCAATTTTTTACCTGCACTTTGGGATATATTCTTGAAAAAGACTTGATTTCGAAGGCAAGGATAAATGTAAAGTTATTAGGAAAAAAAGGAATTTAGAAATGGAAAAAATGAATGTAAAGCCCGCAGAAGGTAAGCTGGGCGTATTGTGTGTTGGTCTGGGAGCTGTGGCTACCACGTTTATCACAGGGGTTTTAATGACTCGTAAAGGATTGGCAAAGCCGGTGGGCTCAATGACGCAGTATGATAAGATTCGTGTAGGACGTGGGGAGGCAAAGAAATATTTGCATTACAATGAAATTGTCCCCATGGCTAAGCTGGACGACATTGTTTTTGGTGCATGGGATGTGTATCCGGCCAATGCGTATGAGTCGGCTATCAATTGCGAAGTGTTGCGTGAGAAGGATATTAATCCGGTGAAAGATGAACTGGAAAAGATTGTGCCGATGAAGGCCGCCTTTGACCGTAACTATGCCAAACGCCTGGATGGAAACAATGTGAAAGATTGTGCTACTCGCTGGGATATGGTGGAACAGCTGAGAGAAGACATCCGTAAATTCAAGGCAGACAATAACTGTGCACGTATTGTCGTGCTTTGGGCTGCTTCTACTGAAATTTACGTACCGGTTTGTGAAAGCGTGCATGGCACTTTGGCTGCGTTAGAGAACGCAATGAAGCAGGATGATCGCGAACACATTGCTCCTTCTATGTGTTATGCATACGCTGCTTTGGCCGAAGGAGCTCCTTTCATCATGGGTGCGCCGAATACCACTGTGGATATTCCGGCTATGTGGGAAATGGCAGAACAGACTAAGATGCCGATTGCCGGTAAGGATTTCAAGACGGGTCAGACCTTGGTGAAGTCAGGTTTTGCGCCGATTATCGGTACACGTTGTCTGGGGCTGTCAGGCTGGTTCTCTACCAATATTTTAGGAAACCGCGACGGACTTGTGCTGGATGAACCGGCTAACTTCCATACAAAAGAAGTGAGCAAGCTTTCTACACTGGAGTCTATTCTGGTACCGGAAGATCAGCCGGATTTATATTCTGATTATTATCACAAGGTACGTATCAACTATTATCCGCCTCGCAATGACAACAAGGAAGGCTGGGATAATATTGATATTTTCGGTTGGATGGGCTATCCGATGCAGATTAAGATCAACTTCCTGTGTCGAGATTCTATTTTGGCCGCTCCGTTGTGTCTGGATTTGGTATTGTTGAGCGACTTGGCTGCACGTGCCGGACGTTACGGAACACAACGCTTCTTGAGCTTCTTCCTGAAGAGCCCGATGCATGATTATACAGAGGGTGAAGTTCCGGTAAATCATTTGTTCCAGCAGTACGTTATTCTTAAGAATGCTATCCGTGAAATGGGCGGATATGAAGCAGATGAGGAAATTGACTAAGATTTTCTGTTCTTTTTGAATTAATAATCTGATATTTTTGAAAGCATTGTACGAAAAACATTGGATATGTATTTCGTACAATGCTTTTTTATTTGTATACGACTAATTGTTAAATCTGCTGTATTTGGGCTGTTATGTATTAATATACCTTATTTTTTCATTCTTAACTAAACAATATCATAGTATAATAGTGTTTATTAAAAGCGAAAACTATTCTATTATTCATAAAAAAAGGTAAGATTATCAGTTTTAAGTGAGGTAAATTTGTTTGTAAATGATTAGAAAAGTATTTTTGCATATTCTTTATGTTAAATGAAACGTTGTATCACTAATTATATGATAAAAAGAATTTTATTTTTTATAGTCCTATGTATGGGGGTGAGCGGACTCTCAGCACAGATACACGGTGTTGTTACCGATTCGGAAACTGGTGAACCTTTGCCTTATATAAATATCTATTATGATGGTAAGGGAGTCGGTACTATTACAGATATTGACGGTAAATATAGTATTTCTTATCATCAGGGATGGAATGAGTTGACTTTTTCGGTAGTAGGATATGCAACACAGGT
>ENA-ORSK01002656-ORSK01002656.1-human-gut-metagenome-genome-assembly--contig:-NODE-2656-length-11563-cov-3.055700_pt1 | contig 11563 bp, 2 predicted proteins | sample MGYA00242192_ERZ509159 | MGnify/ENA primary metagenome ERZ509159 (study PRJEB26280, sample SAMEA2338663) | human gut metagenome | biome: human gut; feature: human-associated habitat; material: faeces...
TTAGTGCATCTCCTTGCTCTTTGCCTTTAAGGCCACATTGCTCAATTAAGTATCCTGCGCTTGCATCATCAGGATTTTTAAAAACGGAGCCGCAGCTATATCCTTTCGGTTGTTTCAAAGCCCTAAAAGCGCAGCACTCAAGAAAACTTTTTTGTATAGAGCATTTATCCTTTTTTGAAAGCTTGAATTTTGCTGATAAAATTAAACAATTTTTTAGTGACGATGTGCGATATGCATATTCAATTTGCTCTTTTCCAAGCTTTATAATTTTGCCATTTTGAAGGACTTTGATATATATAAGATTATCGAAAATGTTAACTCCAAATGCACCACCATTCATCACGATTGCGCCTCCAATAGAGCCTGGAATTCCTGCTAGATATTCAAAACCAGAAAGAGATTTTGCCAAGCATTTTTGATATACTTTAATGATAGGACAGGATGCATTTACCGTGCAAAATATATCCTTAATCCTGATATTATCGCAAATATTTTTAGTTGAAATATAAAGTAATTTTTCTCCCTTTCGAGATATTAATATATTGCTTCCGCGTCCAAGTATTTTAAAAGGGATATTGTTTACCGACAAGAAGTTATATATAAAAATAAGCTCCCTATTGTCTTTTGGATAAAAGACGCCCTTGACAGTGCCCGCGGTATGGTAAGATGTTATATTTTTAATCTCTTCATTTTGTACGAATTTTATTTCTAACAAATTAACTGATTTTTTTTGCATAATTTCCTCTCATCAATATTTATGATAAAGACTGAAATTTGTTTAACTATCAACAATAATTTGGTTTAAACATATAAAAATAATATGTTAGAACAAGTAAGAAAGGTATACATGATAGGAGTAGGCGGCATCAGTATGTCAGCTATAGCGCAAATTCTACATAGCTATGGCATAAAAATATATGCCTCGGATATCAACTGTAATAAACTTATAGAAAAGCTCATCAATGAAAATATAATCACTTTTAGAAAGGGTAGCTGCAGCGATTATGTTCGAAAATGTGACGCGGTTATTTATACATCTGCAGCTAGTGATGACAATAAAGATTTAATTCTGGCAAGAAAATTAAAGAAAAAAATATTTACAAGGGCAGAAGTTTTAGGGGAATTATCAAGACATAAAAAGACCATCTCGGTTGCTGGAACACATGGAAAAACCACAGCAACTGGCATTATTGCTCAGATGCTTCTCTCTGCAAAACAAAATCCTAATATTCATATTGGCGGAGTACTAAAAAACATTTCATCAAATGTTTTAGTCACAAATAGTGATATTTTCGTCAGTGAAGCATGTGAATATAAGGACAGTTTTTTGCATCTTTCTAATTTTATTTCTATAGTTTTAAATATAAAAGCCGATCATCTTGATTATTTTCACGATATAAACAATGAATTTAATTCTTTTCAAAAGTTTATTGACAATACTTCGCCTGAAGGTTTTGTGATTTTGAACAACGACGATTTTCTTACAAGCAAGCTGTCCTCTTCGCATAAGACCTATACATTTGCAATAAAACATAATGCCAATTTTAAGGCAATAAATATCAAACAATATGTTGACGGAAAATATAGTTTTACAGCGCTATTTGATGAAAAGGTGCTAGGGGAGATATATCTTCCTTGCTATGGTTATCATAATATTTATAATGCGCTTGCTTCTATTGCAACTGGAGTTGCATTAAATATAGACTTTAAACAAATAAAAGATGGCATAGAACGTTTCGCAGGGATAGAGCGGCGATTTGAAATAATAAAACAAAATAAATTCCTGACCATCATCCACGATTATGCACATCATCCAGATGAAATAGAGGCAACATTAAATCTATGTCAGTCGATGAAACCCCAGAAACTTATAGCAATTTTCCAACCTCATACATATTCGCGTACACGTGATCTTTATAATCAGTTTTTATCAGCTTTTGATAAAGCAGATGAGGTTTGGCTATTACCAATATATCCGGCAAGAGAAAAACCCATAAAAGATATTTCATCTTTTAAAATGAAAAAAGACATGCAAAAAAGAGGAATCAAAACAAGATATTTTCGCTCTTTTCAAGCATGTCGACAGGAAATACTATGTCAGTCTCATGATAACACCACTTTTATCTTATTAGGAGCAGGAGATATAGTCGATCTTGCCTACTCATTTTATCATTAATTTTTTCATGCCCAGATCAAAATTAGTTGTAAGCATAGTAAGCCCAGTTTCAAAGTGTGTTTTGGTATATATTTTGTTGGAAAAAATCGATAATTTACTAAAAAAATACATTTTTTTGAAATTTTGAGCAATTTATATTATCGGAAGCCGAACTTGCTTGCAAGAGTGAGGCTGATGGTCATACATACTGTGATGAACACAATTTTTTGGGTTTTTGCGTAAGCAAACTTGGTTTGCAAACAAAGTGAGCAAACAACATCACATAGTATATATCATATCCTATGTAATGTTAAAATTTTGTCAACAAAATATCAATAAATTATGACGAATTTATATGCCAAAAAACACTAAACACAAAGTATGCATGACAACACTGCTAAAAAAATTATATATTTTTGAAGATTTTTTATAGCCAGATATTTTGAAATTGAATTTTTATAAGAAAAAAAGCAAGCAGCAATGCTTGCTTTTTTAACCATTGGCAATTTCCTCCATTTCTTTCTTCTTTTTCTTTCTTACAAGTAAGATAATTAAAAGTGCTAATAAGATAAGGAAGATAACACCTCCAACCACGCTAAGTACTATTACTAGTGTATAGTCTTGTTGTTCTATTCTTGCATCTTCTCCCAAGATCCAGAACAGTCCTCCATAAGATGTAGGTGGGTCATAACTGCGATAATGTAATATGTTGCTAATTGAATATTCTTTAAGATACATTGTTCCATTAAATGGATTTTCTTCTGTACCGATAGGAACCCAATATTTACCTGTAAAGTCAAGGTCGCTCATGAGCTCATAAACACATTCGCTGTATTTGACGCCCCCTTCATTTTCAATACCTTCATTGACAAGATAAGCCACATATGCCATCTCTTCTTCGCTATTAATAAGATATGGATTATCATTGGTACCTTCGCCTTGAAGGATTCTCTCCTCTTGATCTATCCAAAGTACTCTTGCGAAAGTAATATCAAATTCAAGCTGATAATTGAAGTTGTTCATTATGATGTCTGGCGTTATTGTCAATTTGCCATTTGAATACAGATCAGTAAGATTTGGATATAATGTTCCATCAAACATGGTTATATCAATCACTCTGTAATAAGAGGTTGAAGCAATTGACAGAGTTACTGTTTGACCAAATAGAATTGTAAAGCTATTATTTGTCTCAGTAATCTGGCTTTGCACGCCATTTGCGTCTATAAAGCTGAGAGTGCCAACCAGAGGTTTTTCGCTGTTGTCTTCATCATCAGTAACTGAATAGTTAAAAATCAGTGTTATTTCTTCTGGCGTGCCTCTTAAGGTAAGAGTCAGAGTATTTGCCTCTTCTGTAATTACTACATCCTTAAAATCAATTACATAAGTATATACTGCGTAAGTTTGATTATTGATACTTTCCTCTGAATAACTTGCCTCGCCGCCAATGAATTCAAAAGTATAACCTAATGTTTTGCGGACTTTTGCAACAATTGTCTGACCAACTCTTGCACTGAAAGGCTGAGATATGTCAACGCTTTCGCCGTCAAGAGTTACTGTTAGGTCATTATTGTCTTGCAAACTCTCTGACTTAAAGGTTACAGTCGTTTCTTTTCCTTCAAATATAGCAACTAAGTTGAGAGGCGATGAAAGAAGTTCTGGATAGGTGTAGAAATAACTTCCACTTGCCTCGTCATACTGTCCTTCAATAATCTCTCCGCTTGTTTGATCTTGCCAATACAGGAAGTTATAACCGTACGCTGCGGTAGCTTGAAGAGTAATTGTTTTGCTTGGATCATAGCTTACACCAGTAACTGCCTGTCCATCCTGCAATAGCGCTGTTGTCCCTCCAACTCCGTTTGTTGTCAATGAGAATACTGGATGGTAAACAGCTTCAATAACATAATCGCCTTGAGTAAATTCCATTGCGAACTGCGAGCCTTGTAGTCCTAATGACTGTCCGTCTTTTGTGACAGACCAGTATCTAAATTCATATCCTTCAAATTCATAAGCTCTTAAAGTGATGCTTACTCCTGCTGTTACATCGGCATACCACTTGTTATTTTGATCATACCAAGGTATTTCGCTTGAAGGAGTGATATTCACAATGACATCGCTAATTCCTGCGGTCTGAGTATCATTTTCAAAACCTTCAGGTACAAATGTGATTGTGATTGAAGATTTGTCATATTCCCAAGCTGCATAGAGAGTAAATGTCTGTGTGTCAGGATTAAAGAAATTGCTCTCCACTACATAGCTTTGTCCATTCCAATAATAGCCAGTTTCCTTCCAAGCAACTGTTACATCGCCGAATCTGTCTATATACTGAACTCCTTGACCATACTGAATTGTATAGTAGCCGGCCAGAGTGTAACCTTCTCTTTCTTGGAAGATTATTGATCTTTGCTCTTGAGTTAGTAAGGACAGATCAATTTCTTCTCCAAAAGTGATGGCATTTTCTACTGTGATTTGTGTGTCTTGGTTGACATAGAATCTAGCGTTGTAAACTTTAGGCTCTACATAGATATAAATCGTTGTATTGCCGTCTACTTGACTTATCTGCAGTGAAGCTGTATTGCTGTAACCGGTCTGAGCAATGTTAGACTCAGTGACAAGTCCAGCTGTTATAACGCCTTCATGCAGATTTGATGAAAGTGAATATTTTAAATAGCCATTTTCATCTGCAATTAAGTTATATGAAATTCCAGCATTGACTGTAATATTTAGGTTTGCACCTGTTGTCACGGTTGCGCGTATGTGAGAAGAATTGTTGCCATTGATCTGTACAAGTGGCGAAGATGTATCGCCGATAAGGGTACCACCTTCTACTGAAACTGTTGGATCTTCTTCTGTCACGAAGTATATATCAATTACATTTGCAAGAGCTGTAAAGGTAACTGTTACGCTCGCACCTTCTTTAACTCCCGAAATATAGTATATGGTTTTTCCGTTAACTTCTCTTGCGCCATAGTTGCCACCTTCTTGCAATCCTCTAGCTGCAAAGTTTGACTCATAGCCTTCGTTTGACTCAACTATGAAGTAAACTGTGCCGTCCGTTTTGGCAATATATCTATAATCGCCACCTATTACAAGGTTGCCATCATTTTCAAGATAGAAGCTCTCATCTAATGGATTGCCTTCACTATCACTGAGTAGCACTCGACCACCATCTGTTACTCCGTAGGTAGGTCTATAATTTACCATAACAACTGCTTGAACTGTAATATATGCGTCACTTGCAGTAAATGAAATTTCAATGCTCTCTATTGGGTCATTTACATCAATTTGCAGAGTTATAGTATTGGTCTGTTCGTCAAAGCCGTAATCCTCAAGATTGATTTCGGTTCCATCGATAAGCACTTTATCGATTTCATAACCCTCTCTAGGAATAAATCTTATGGTAAGGTCAGTTCCAAGATAGATCGATACATTTTGAGTTGTATTGCCTATTAAAAGTATTTCTTCGCCGCCCTGAGCATAAGCAGCCTCGCCATTCCCTGTTAAAGTGAACGAAATATCTATAATTCTTTCTCTAAATGATGCATAGATATATAAATTCCCATCAGTTGAGCTTTCAAGTAGTTCTTTATCTGTAGCTGTGATTCTATATGAGGTCTCTTGCTCTGCAGAAATTTCATAACCGTTCCACTGCCATGAAGCAAAAATGTATTCATTTGCAAGGAGTCCAGCTCTTAAATCTAGTGACTCGTTGAATAGAACTGTTTGCTCACTGCTACTTAAAATTTCGCCATATTCTTCTTGCCCTTCGCTTACTGCTATAATGAAATTATATGATCTTGGGGAAGCAGAAATTGTAAGGCTGAAATCTTCGTCAATATTGGTCAGCGTAGCACTTAGATAATAACATCTAGAATTAGAATTGAACAGACATTCTTGTGTTTCAACCTTTCCATCTGGCAAGCTTGAAACAAGTGCACTGTCATAACCATATTTTAAAGTGGCGCTTATCTGCATTGTCTGCCCTGTTACTATAGGTACTTGTCCGCCTGTTACGCTGTATGAAACACCGCCAAAAGATATTGAATCATAGAAACTTGAAATGTCACCATAAGTGATGTAATTTGTTCGTGCCGATGCTCTTACAGTGAGAGTCTCCGCCGTTGTAAACCCACTCCATGTAACAACAAGCCTTCCTTCTTCGTCTATTGTAACTGAGATACTTCCGCTCGTGCCAACTAAAGTTGCGCTTGTTAAACTTAATTCATAGCCTTTTGATGGAGTAAATCTTAAAATTACTGTGCTGCCAGTATTAGCTATTATTTTGTTTTGTGACAGCTCTTCATAGCTAATTTGTCCACTTTCAGCATCAGCTGTGCCAAGTTCGACCTTATCTATATTAAATGCAAAATATGTAAGATCATTTGGCGCTGGAATTGAATTAATTTCAATTGTGCCATTTGCAGTAAGGTTTGAAAGTATAATTTCATTTTCGTCTACATTTGCTTGACCATTGAGATTTTCATCATTGATCTCAAAATTGTAACCGCGGCTAGTTAAAATGTTTAATGTTATGGTTGTTTCGCCATAAATTACTTGATATTCTTGACCACTTGTTATTTGTTGTCCTTGAACTTCAACTTGAATTTTATCATCAAAGACAACTGTCAAGGTGTATGGATTGTTAACCCACTGCGCGGTTAAAGTTGCTCTCCAAGCGCTTTCTTGGTCGTCAAACTGACCAATAGTATGATATATGTCGTCTTCGCTATAAACCATGCCGTCGTCAGCCTGCCATGTATTGCTTCGTCCTGGAAGAGTTGCAATAGGGAATGGCTGACCAAATACTGAACCATAAATCACTTCGATAGTCTCGCTTCCATCAAGCGTGCCACCGTTTGGATCAAAGGTTATGATATATCGTTCGCCGCTCCAAACAGCCTTGAATACTACCATTTCATCATGCTCAAGACTTGGCAACATTTCATCGATGACTTTTTGAAGAGTCTTCTCGCCAATTGTCTTGGTCTCATCACCTGCTGTGTACGAGAAACCACCGAGATAATATGTTCCACTTGTTACAAGTAGATTTGGAAGATCTTCAACTGTCATATTCGCTAAATCAAAATAACTAACGCTTTGTAATAGCTCTTCATTATCAACTCTACTTGTATAGTCTGGAATATCTGTGTCTATTTGAACAGTAATATTGATCTCGGACATTGTCACAACGACATTAACAGCGCTGCCAATTTCACTGAGAGAAATAATTGCATTTGCATTGCCACTTTCGTCTCGATCGCTTGATCCGATCGTTCCAACTATTGATGCGGCCATATATTTATATCCGCGCTCTCCTGTGATTGCAATTTCTACTGAAGAGTAATAGTCGGCTCTGCCAGTCTCTGCATTATATCCTTCGCCTGTTATTTGATAAGTGAAATTATCGCCGCTGACTGAAATTGAATATGTTCGAATTTCCCAAACCACATATATGTTAATTGATTTTGTTTGGTTGGTTTCGTCAAAAGCGACCTCTCTTAAAACTTCAAGAATATTTTCTTCTGTTAATGCTTCATATCCTCCATCTTCTGTTGCAATCATCCAGCCCACTGCTTTATAACCTGGTCTTATTGGATATATAAATCTGGCTAAAATTTGTGCAGCTGAGAGGTTTGTTGGATATTCAATAGAGAAGGACGGCTTTTCTATGACAGGTGTCTGATCATCATCTACAAAGCTTCCGCCGCTTACAAGAGCGTCATCTTCTTGATCTGCAACAACATTGAATGTTACAGCAAATTCATTGATGGTTCCGTGTGCGTTGTAAGGGATGTAGTTTGCCGAGTCTTCTCCTGCTAGAACAATTGTTACATTTTTATTTTCGCCTACAGTTGCATCCTCATAATGACTGTTTTCAATATCGATTCTAACATCGTCTAATAGATCGCCATAACTAAGGATAAGCGAGTCTATATTATCGCTAAATCCATAAGGGAGCGATGTGGTTTCATCATAGTTTTTAACTATATTTAATGATGAAAGGTCAAGCTGCATAGAATCAATTGTAAGCGAAACATTGCAGATGATTGTGCTTACTCCCTCGGTTGTCTGACCGCCAGCAAATGCAAAATTGGTTGAAGAGATTGTGAAGCTTATAGATTTGCTTGTTCCAGCATTCAAATATCCTGCTGTTGATAAGTCATTTTCGCTAACGCTCCATCCTGTCACGCTTATATAGCCATTTGCAATGTCGCCTGAAATAGTGTCAATAGTTGTTTCAATTGATGTCATGATACTTAGAATATCTCTTAGCGACATTCCTTCGTTTATATCGCCATAGGTAAATGTGTCTTTCCCTAATGTGATGCTAACATCTGTTGCAGTAAGTGGAGTAATTGAACCAGCGTAGCCGCTATCAACGAGGTTATAATTGTCGGCGTCAGTTCCAGTAATGCTAAGTCCTGATAGAGCATGCGTCCCAACTAGGGCTGAAGCAAAACTGCCGTTTAAAGTAACACTATCACCCGCTATCATATTGTTAAATACAACATTCGTCAAAGAGGTTATATTTGCATTTCTATCAAATGTCTTTTGAACAGAATTAATTGTAAGGTCACGACGAGAAATTGTCAGATTTATTGTGAGGTTGAAGCTTGTATAGTTTGCATCTTCCTCTGCCGTAACTGTAAAGCTAGCTTGGTTATAGCTGCCAGCTTTTAGTACATCTTGATTTGCCGATATTAATACATTTTCAAGTGCTAATCGGTAGAGCGCGCTATTAAGCGAATGGGTTCCGCTCTCGTCTGTCATTGTGAGAGTGATATTAGACTTGCTGTCTTTGCCATTGATTTCAATTGTCCAAACGCTGCTCTCTTCGTCATATACAAGAGCAAGAGTTGGAGTAGTCTTGTCATATGTCATTGAAAGAGTGTCTGTAACACTGATATTTAATGTCCCAAGCGATGCCAAGATCTCAAATGTGAGGCCTTCTTGTGCCATTACAACTTCATAGTTGTTGTCATTTAGGGTGTTAATATCTATAAATGAATACTCTCTGCTAGCCTCTCCACTCTCTCTAACAAGACCGATAGTTATCTCTTCGCTGGTATTTTTATCAGTAAAGTTTACAGTATAAGTAAACTCAAACTTAGGGTCATCTGTGCCAAAATACTTAGAGGTCAATTCTTGTGGAAGCATGCTTTGGTTTACTGTAACAGTATATTCTGCCACTTTGATATTTTGAGTAAAGCTTGCAGCATTGAATACTTTATCACTAAGGTTAAGTGTTAAGGTGTAATCTCCTGCATTTTTAATTTCGCTTGTAGATTGTCCTGACAAAGTAAAGTAGTAGTAAAGATTGTCTTTATCAAGTAGTTCTTCAAGCTCACAGTTTGCCATATCATCGCGTGAGAATGTAAGGCTGATATCTTGGATATAATCATATTTCGCATAAACTAAGTCTTCTATGCCATTTACAGTAACTGTTCCAACATCTATCTTATTGATAGTAAGATGGAATGAGAAAGTTCTGGTCGTTGGAGTATATGAGCCGTAAGATGCCTCAACTACAATTTGATAGTCGCCACTAGAGTCAATATTGGCTGGCACTGTAAAGCCATCTTTGAGATCGTGAAGAGTAGAGTTTGATCCTGCCCGTCTCCAAGCATATAAGTATGTAATTTCCCCTTCTTCGTTAAAGTTGTTTAGATTAGATACAACATCTTCAAAATCTATTGCGTCAATTTTGCTGTCAACAGCTGGCTTAGCCTCTCTTTCAACATTACCTGCTGTTCCCTCAAGCACTTGCAATTTCCAGCTTGCCACTACGCTTGCCGCCAAAATGTTCGCGCCGGCGTCTACTGAAATGTTTGTGCCATCTGTAACGCTTACGCCGCTGGCTGAAGATGTCCATCCTATGAAATCAAATCCAAGCCATTGATTTTCTGTCGCTAAAGCAACTATTTCGCTTTGTCCAACAGGTATGTATACAAATCCTTGGCTTTGACCGCCACCCTTGTAATCTCCAAGGCTTAAATTAATTGCTTTGTAATTTGTAACAACAAGGCTAAGCTGACTATTACTCTCATTTACAGTAAAGTTTCTTTGTTTCGTTTCTACGCTAGAGAGTGTCTGTAATAAGGTAAGTGCCTGCTCAGCAGTTATATCTCCGACAGTCCAAGTCAAAACTTGATCTTGCGACTGCGCTGAAATATTAAATGTCACTTCTGCGCCTTTCATGATTTGAACTCGAATATTTTCAGTCCCGTTGCCAGAAATTGAGAATATGAGATTTTCGTCGCTATCAAGATAGCTAAACTCACTGTCTGTGATGTTGCCACTTTGCGTGTTAACGACAAAGGAATTAAATGTGAAGAGAATGTCATTTCGAATTGAAAGACTGATCTCGTCGGCATTAAACTCTTCTGCCGATAATGCTAGCTCATATCCTAACCTTGAAGATATGATTTGATAACTGCCATTTACAATAATCGTGAAATTTGCTTTGTCAATTTGCTCTTGTCCTCGAGTGATCGTGTAATCTATTGTAAGTTCATCAAAGCTGTCATAGCTGCCTGGCGTTGCTGCCGTTGTGAAAATCGAATTGATATTGATAGCAAAATCTGCTACATGATCAGGCATAGATGCATTAAATGTCTTAACTTGCTGCACGCTGCCATTTTCAAATGCTTTGCCACTAATTTGAAGAGTGATTTGGCTTGGAACTATAGTTGCGCTCACATCGCTAGCTGCTGGAGTGAAGACAATGTATTCGCCTTCCTCAGTAAGACCTGTGTAATTTGCTATATTGAAATTCACGCCTTTTGTGAAATAGTATTTAACTTGATAATTATTGCCGACATTGTACTGTCCGTCTTTTGCAACAAGCTCAACTCTAGAAATAGTAAGCTCGCTTACTACGGTAGAATTGTCGTGATAATACAGCGTTCCATTTGAATAGTCATCGCCATTACTTGGAACAATGACAGAGCCACCTGTAAAGTAAGATTGAATATTAGAGCCTTTGATATTGATTTCACTTGCGTTTATCACAAGTTGATCTGGCGTCGAATAGATCTTGTAAGTGAAATCATTCTGCGATAATGAGTCTGCAAGTTCAACCACCATACAAATTTGGGCATTTATAGCGTTTGTGTAATATAAAGTAAATCCCGTTGCGAACTCAACTCTTGTGCCGCTGTCTCGGTCTCCTATCATATAATATATATCTTCAACTTTGTCTAAGTTGTTTAACATAGCTCCAACTGTCAAGCTTTCAGATAAAGTAAACTGCGAATTAGCTACAAGCTGACTAGAAGCGTTGTAATATAAACCATCTACCGCTGTTGTCGTGCCGCTAAAATATCTACTATTTTCATCATTGACTGTCCAGGCAGAGCATCCAAGTCCTTTTCCTTTGATAAAGGTTATGATCTCATCTGTCAGGATATG